>Ga0307412_10000644_pt1 | contig 20250 bp, 14 predicted proteins | sample DK1Cmetagenome_3_FD_203823 | JGI IMG/M metagenome (GOLD analysis project Ga0307412, IMG submission 203823) | Maize rhizosphere microbial communities from greenhouse at UC Davis, California, United States - DK15-C-1 | ecosystem: Host-associated > Plants > Roots > Rhizosphere > Soil | place: USA...
CTGCTCGGACCACTGGCGCCACCAGCTCTGCCAGGGAAAACGCCCCTGCATCACCAATTCCCGGACGCTCATGCCGGCCGGCGAGGTGGTGCGCTGGGGCAACAGCGCCATGCGTTGCGCCAGCGCGCGGCGCGAATACTGGCCCAGGGCCTTGCCGGACAGCTGCACCTCGCCCGCGCTCGGCCTCAGCATATGCGCCAGCACGTTCAATAGCGTGGTCTTGCCGCAGCCGTTGGCCCCGATCAACGCCGTGAAGCAGCCTTCGGGAATCTCCAGGCTGACACCGTTGAGAATCTGTTGCTCGCCATAGCTCAGCCGCACATTGCTGGCTTTCAGCATGACCGTCCCTCCACCGCCCCAGAGGGCCTGATCGAATCGTCCATCGTACCGATCCCTCGCAATCGTTTCCCGGTGGCAGCACCGCAAAACCCATCGAGGGCCAAAAAAGTGGGGCACAGAATATGTCGAAACGAAAATAATTTCCCTACAAGACTGACAATATTAATGCAAACCCTTATCATTCACAGTCAGATTATGGCCAGTAGACACCAACCCTCGCGTGACTGCCTGACGCCGCTGGACCGGGACAGCAGGCCCGCGAAGATGAAAAATAACCTCAAGGACCACCTCGATGCTCGAAAGAAAAACAACAGTTGGCACCGATAAACGTTACGTCTCGCGTCACCCAGCTTTTCACCTGAGCACGCTGGCCCTGGCTTTGGGGAGCATCTTTTCGGCCCAGGCGATCGCCGCACAGGAAGAGGCTGCCGCCAACGCCCCTCTCCAACTGGGCGAAATCAACATCAATGCCGCCGCCGTGGAAAATCCCACGGCACCGCTGGCCGGCAAGGTCGCCCTGCGTAACGGCAGCGCCACCAAGTCCAACGCGGCCATTACCGAAACGCCCCAGTCTGTGTCCGTGGTCACCGCCGATGAAATGCGCGACCGCAAGTCCGACACCATGGCGGACGCCCTCAGCTACACCCCAGGTTTCACCAGCCAACCGAGCAGCTTCAACCGCACCTCCGACCGGTTCCGAATTCGTGGCTTCGACGTCGAATCCGCCACCGGCGGCTCGCTGCGCGACGGCATGCGCCTGCAGAACAACTCTTACGATGGCGTCCAGGAACCCTATGGCATGGAGCGCGTGGAGGTCATCCGCGGCGCGGCGTCGGTGCTCTATGGCCAACTGTCGCCCGGCGGCTTCGTCAATGGCGTCAGCAAGCGCCCGACCGACACCCCGCAGCATGAGCTGGGGCTGCAATACGGCAACCATGATCGCAAGCAACTGACCGCCGATTTCAGTGGCCCGCTCGGCGACAGCGATGTCCTCAGCTACCGCCTGACCATGCTCAAGCGCGACAGCGACACCCAGCAGGACTACATCAACGATGACAAGCTCTACATCGCTCCGGCCCTGACCTGGCGCCCCGATGAAGACACCTCGCTGACCCTGCTCTCGTTTTATCAAAAGAGCGACACCCGATTCTCCGCCCCACTGCCCTACCAATTGGTCAAGGGCGTGGGCAACGGCCCGTTCACCATCGGTCGCCACGACTTTATCGGCGAACCCGACTACGACGACATGAACGGCGAGATGTCCGCCATCGGTTATGAGTTCGAACACCGCTTCGATGAGCACACCCGAATCAGCAACAAGCTGCGTTACTACGAAGCGGATGTGAAGTGGAAGTACATGCAGGTCCGGACAGGGAATCCAGTCAATACAGCAGCGGCCACGGGCGTCCTCGCTCGTCAGTACAGTGACCGCCGTGAACGTTCCCGGGCGTTGGCCAGCGACACCAACATCGAAACACGCTGGAACATTGGTGGTATTGAAAACACCTTCCTGGTGGGCGCCGACACTTATGACGCGTCTTACGACTCACATAATTTCCGGGCGAACTCGACATCTATCAATATTGGTGACTACAACTACGGGCGGCCGGTCGTTGTGAACAAGTCCCGGATAAATGATCGCGGTTCGCAGATCGACACCTTCCAGACCGGCATCTACCTGCAAGACCAGATCAAGTTCGACGATCACTGGCTGCTGCTGTTGGGTGGTCGCCACGACTGGGCCGACCAGGATCAAAAAGGCTTCGCCACCGGCCAGAAACTGAGCCAGGACGACGAATCCACCACCTGGCGCGCCGGCCTGGTGTACCAGGCGGATAACGGCCTGGCCCCTTACATCAGCTACAGTGAATCGTTCTTCCCGGTGGCGGTGGCCGATGCGCCAGGCCAGACGTTCGATCCTACCGAAGGCAAGCAGTACGAAATCGGCATCCGCTACCAACCCCCTGGCAGCAACACGCTGCTCAGCGCAGCCGTCTATGAGCTGACGCAGGAAAACGTCGTGAAGCGCGACCTGGCTGGCAATAACCCCCAGCAGATCGGCGAACAGCGTTCCCGTGGCTTGGAACTCGAAGCCAAGACCGACATCACGCCTCAACTGACGGTCATCGCGTCTTACGCCTACACCGATGCGCGCATTACCAAAAGCGTCATCCAGAGCGAAGTGGGCCAGCGCAGCGAGGACACGCCGTATCACCAAGCCGCACTGTGGGCCGACTACAACTTCGCCCGTTTCGGCGTACCGCAGCTGAAAATCGGCGGCGGTGCGCGCTACAAGGGAACCACCCAAGCCTCGGGCATCGACTCGCAAATGCCGGCCTATACGCTGTTCGATGCGATGGCGAGCTACCAGATCGACAAAAACTGGGACGTTGCCCTCAACGCCAACAACGTGACGAACAAAAAATACACTTATTGCGAATTTGCCATCTGCCGCTATGGCGACGAGCGCGAACTGGTGACCTCCGTCAACTTCCGCTGGTAAACCCCTGGCTCGGTCGGCGCCGACAGGCGCCGACAGGCGTCGACCGAGTCATTCCACACCGTACAAACACCTCTCTGCACCCGCCCAGATTCCCTTCATCGCACCCATCCTCCTGAATCCTCTTTTGACCTTGACGCATCGGATGACGATCGTCATATTACGATCATCATAAGCCAGACAAAAACCGCCCAAGAGGGTTGATCCATGGAAACCGGAAGTGCATCAGCGATAGCAACCGCGCAACCACAGGCATCGAGTCCAGCCCTGACCGGCCGAATCGTCGCGCTGCTCGCAGGCCTTGCGGCCATCGGCATGCTCTCCACCAACATCATCCTCCCGGCGTTCCCGGTCATCGGCGACGACCTCGGCGTGACTGCCCGCGAACTGGGCCTGACGCTCTCCAGTTACTTCGTCACCTTTGCCCTCGGCCAATTGGTGGTCGGGCCGCTGGCTGATCGTTATGGGAGACAGAAACTGGTGCTGGGCGGACTCTTGGTGTTCGTTGTCGGAACCGTCATCGGTGGCCTTGCCACCACTCTTGAGGTACTGATTGCCGGACGCGTCGTCCAAGCGCTCGGCGTGTGCGCGGCCTCGGTGTTGTCGCGCGCCATCGCCCGGGACCTGTTCGAAGGCGAGACCTTGGCCCGTGCCCTGTCGTTGACGATGGTCGCCACCGCCGCTGCGCCAGGTTTTTCGCCGCTGGCCGGCAGCGTGCTGTCCGTCACCCTCGGATGGCGGGCGGTCTTCATTCTGGTGGGATTGGCCGCCGTGGTGCTGGCGTTCTTCTACGTTCGCGATCTTGGCGAAACCCATCCGGCTGGCCGTCGGGCGCCCCACTCCACCGGCAGCGTCGTGCGCGCTTACGCAAGGCTGGCGGTGGACAAGCGCTTTATTCTCCCTGCCCTGTCGATGAGCCTGTTGCTCAGCGGCTTGTTTGCCTCTTTCGCCGCCGCCCCGGCCATCCTCATGAAAGGCATCGGCCTGACGTCGGTGCAGGCCGGCCTGTATTTCGCCTCGACGGTGTTCGTTGTATTCGCCGCTGGCATGGCCGCACCGCGCCTGGCCCGCCGTTACGGCCCACGGAACGTCGCCCTGCTGGGGATCGCCTGCGCCATGGTCGGCGGCGGGCTGCTCATCATCGGGCCGGCCCATCCAGGCCTCGGCTGGTATGCCGTTTCGATGGTGACGTTCCTTTGGGGAATGGGGTTGGCGAATCCGTTGGGCACGGCGATCACCATGGGGCCTTTCGGCAAAGAGGCCGGGATGGCCTCGGCGCTGCTGGGTTTTCTCTCCATGGGTGCAGCGGCGCTGACTACCTGGCTGGCCTCGGTGCTGAGCTTTTCGCCCATCACCACGGTGGGCGCGATCCAGGCGTTGACCTGCCTGGTCGCGCTGGTGCTGTTCTTCCTGCGCCGCTGACGCGACGTCAGCCCTCCCAACGACGGAACAATACGCTGGCGTTGACGCCACCAAAACCGAACCCATTCGACAACGCATGAGTGATCGGCATTTTCCGCGCTTTCAGGCCAACCAGATCGAGCCCGTTCGCCGCCTCATCGGGATGGTTCAGGTTCAGCGTCGGTGGCACGACCTGGTCGCGCAGCGCCAGGACCGTGAAGATCGCTTCGATGCCGCCCGCCGCGCCCAGCAAATGCCCAGTGGCGGATTTGGTCGAAGTGATCGCCACGCCGCTGCCCGCACCGCCGTGCGTACCAAAAACCGCTCGAATCGCCGCCAGCTCACCGGCATCCCCGACCTGGGTGGACGTCGCATGGGCGTTGATATGCTGCACCTCGGCGGGGCTGATGTTCGCCTGGCGCAGCGCCTGCTCCATGGCGCGACGGGCGCCATTGCCATCTTCCGGCCCTGCGGTGAGGTGATAGGCATCGGCGCTGGTGCCATAACCCACCAGTTCTGCCAACGGCTTGGCGCCACGGGCCAGGGCGTGTTCCAACGACTCGATCACCAGCAACCCGGCACCTTCGGCCATGACGAAACCGTCGCGATCCCGATCGAACGGCCGCGAGGCTTCTTGCGGACGCTCGGCGAATCCCGTGGATAGTGCCCGCGCTGCCGCGAAACAACCCAGGGTCACGCGATCGATCGCGGCCTCGGTGCCGCCGCAGATGGCAATGTCCGCCTCGCCACTCTTGATCAGCCGGGCGGCATCGCCAATCGCCTGCACACCGGCAGCGCAAGCGGTAACGGGCGCACCGAGCGGCCCTTTGAAACCATGCCGGATGGAGACCTGCCCCGCCGCCATGTTGGCCAGGAAAGCCGGCGCGGTGAACGGCGACAACCGCCGCGGACCGCGCGCATCGGTGGTGCGCACGGCATCGGCAATCGTGGCGAACCCACCGACGCCCGAGGAGATGATCGTGGCGGTCCGCTCCTGATCGACTGCTTCGACCGGGTGCCAGCCCGCCTGTTCCAGTGCTTCGTGAGCCGCCACCAGGGCGAACTCGATGAAACGGTCCATCTTCTTGCGATCCTTGGGCGCGATGATGCGCTCCGGGTCGTAACCGGCGATGCCATCCTCTTCAAGCGTTGGCACCTGCCCGCCCACGGCGACGCCCGTGCCTTCGGTGACATCGGCGGACAGGTTGCGAATGCCGGAATGCCCGGCCAGCAACCGCTGCCAGACCTCTTCGACCACGCAGCCCAGCGGCCCGACCATGCCAACGCCGGTGACGACGATTCGTTTTTGACCTTCGCGATTTTTCATGAAGCCCTCTTCGTATCAGGACGGATCTTGAACCAGATGGAATACATCGCCGGCAGGAACACCAGCGTCATGATAGTGCCGACGAACGTGCCGCCAATCAGGGTGTAGGCCAGCGTGCCCCAGAACACCGAATGCGTCAGCGGAATGAACGCCAGGATTGCAGCCAGCGCCGTGAGCAGCACCGGCCGCGCCCGCTGCACCGTGGCTTCGATCACCGCGTGGAACGGATCGAGACCTTCGCTGGCGTTGTGATGGATCTGTCCGATCAGGATCAAGGTGTTGCGCATCAGGATGCCCGACAGCGCGATCAGCCCAACCAGTGCGTTGATGCCGAAGGGCTGGTTGAAGGTCAGCAGCGTCGGCACCACCCCGATCAGCCCCAGCGGCGCGGTCAGGAACACCATGATCATCGCCGAGATCGAACGGACCTGCAGGATGATGATCAGCAACGTCATGGCAACCATGATCGGCACCAGCGGCACGATCGCCTTGCCGGCCTTGCCCGACTCCTCGATGGCACCCGCCTGCTCGATCCGGTAGCCGGCGGGCAATCTGTCGATGACCGGCTGCAGTTGCTTGATGATCGCGCTGGAAACGTCCGGTGGTTGCAAGCCTTCGGCGATGTCGCCACGCACGGTCATGGTCGGCGTGCGATCACGACGGCGCAGGATCGGATCTTCCATGCGCACATCGACTTCGCCCACCTGGGACAGCGGCACACGCTGGCCCGTCGCGCCCACCAGGGTAAAACCTTCGATCTTGGCCGGATCAAGGCGGATGTCGCCAGCGGCGCGACCGACCACCTGCACCGAACGGATGTCCTCGCGCACCGCGGTGATCGGCACGCCCGTCAGCAGGAATTGCAATTGCTGGGCGACCGCGCTGGAGGTCAGTCCCACGGCCTGCAAGCGGTCCTGATCGAGGTTGAAATGCAGCGTCGGCACCAAGGGACCCCAGTCGGTGTTGACGGTCCTCATCAGCGGGCTCGCCTGCATGATGCCCTGGACCTGACTGGCAATCTCGCGCAGCTTCGACGGATCCGGGCCCATCACCCGATAGGCCACGGGGAACGGCGAATACGGGCCAAACACCAGTTGCGTCACCCGCACCCGCGCCTCGGGCGCGAGCCCATCGGCGACCGCTTGGCGGAGCCGGAACTTGAGAGCCTCGCGCGCCTCCTGGCTGTCTGTCAGCACGACAATCTTCGCAAACGACGGATCGGGAAGTTCCGGCGCCATAGCCAGGTAGAAACGCGGCGCCCCTTGGCCGATATAAGCGGTGACGATCCTGGCCTCCTCCTGCTGTTGCAGCCAGGCCTCGACCTTGGCGGTGGTGGCGCTCGTCTGCTCGATGGAGGTGCCGTACGGCATCTGCACTTCCACCAGCACCTCGGGCCGGTCCGAGGTCGGGAAGAACTGTTTCTTGACCAGGCTCATGCCGAGGATCGCCACCACGAATGTCGCGATCACCGTACCGGCCACCCACCATTTGCGTGCGATGACCCGCGTCAGCAGGTGGCGGAAGCGGTTGTAGTGGCGAGTGTTGTAGATAGCCGCGTGACCGCCTTCGACCTGCTTGATGTCGGGCAACAGTTTTACGCCCAGGTACGGCGTGAAGGCCACCGCGACCACCCAGGACGCGATCAGGGCAATGCCGACGATCCAGAACATGTTGCTGGTGTATTCGCCGGCGGTGGATTGGGCGAAGCCGTTGGGCATGAAGCCGATGGCGGTCACCAGCGTGCCAGACAACATCGGCGCGGCCGTATGGCTCCAGGCATAGGCGGAGGCCTTGATCCGGTCGTAGCCCTCCTCCATTTTCACCACCATCATTTCGATCGCGATGATCGCGTCGTCCACCAGCAACCCGAGCGCGAGGATCAGCGAACCGAGGGTGATGCGGTCGAAATTCTTGCCGGTGGCGGCCATGACCACGAACACCACCGCCAGGGTCAACGGCACAGCCGCCGCGACAACGACACCGACGCGCCAGCCCATACTGAGGAAGCAGACGATCATCACCACCAGCAGCGCGACGAAGAACTTGACCATGAACTCGCCGACGGCCGAGTCGATGTTCACTGACTGATCGGTGACTTTGCTCAGGGTCATGCCCAGCGGCATGCCTTCGTTGAGCTTGCCCGTCTCGGCGTCCAGCGCCTTGCCCAGGTCCAGGCCGTTCCAACCCTCGCGCATGATGACGCCCAGCAACAACGCCTCTTCGCCACCGTTACGCACCAGGAACGAGGCCGGGTCTTCATAGCCGCGCTCGACGGTGGCTACGTCCGACAGCTTCAGCGAACGTCCCTGGACCGTGACCGGTGTGTCACGAATCTTCTGCAGCCTGTCGAAGGCACCGTCCAGGCGCAGGAATACCTGCGGTCCGGCGGTTTCGATGGAGCCGGCAGGTGTCAGCATGTTCTGGCTGTTGAGGGCGGCAAAAATGTCCTGGGGCGAAACCCCCAGGGTTGCCAACCGATCATGGGAAAACGACACGAAAATCCGTTCGGCCTGCTCACCGATGATGTTGACCTTCTTCACGCCCGGCACGTGCAGCAACCGTTGGCGCAACGCCTCGGCATCGCGCACAAGCAATCGTTGCGGCTCGCCCTTGGCTTTCAGGGCGAACAAGGCGAAGGTCACGTCGGCAAACTCGTCATTGACCATCGGCCCGATGACGCCCGCCGGCAGTTTGATCGCCTCGTCAGCCAACTTCTTGCGCGCCTGGTAGAACTCTTCCTGCACCTGGGACGGCGGCGTGCGGTCGACCAGCGACACCACGGTGAAGGCAAGCCCGGGGCGGGTGTAGGTTTCCGTGCGGTCGTACCACTTCAATTCTTGCAGGCGTTTTTCCAGTGGTTCGGCGACTTGATCCTGCATCTCCTGGGCCGTCGCGCCCGGCCAGGCCGTGATGACTGTCAGTTGCTTGACCGTGAACGGTGGGTCCTCGGCGCGCCCCAACTGGAAGAACGCGAGGACGCCCGCGACGGCAATCAGGAACAACAGGAATACGGTGATGGAGCGTTCGCGAACAGCGAGCGCGGACAGGTTGAAGCTCATGGGTGATTCCCCGCAACCTTGACGTCACCCGGAGGAGCCACATTCACCGCCTCGCCTTCGTGCAACAGATGCGTGCCCAGCGCGACGATCCGCTCGCCCATTCTCAGGTCGCCGGAGACCTGCGCGGCATCGTCGCTCAAGCCGAGGACCTGCACAGGACGCCAGGCGACTTTCGCCGGCTCGCCCGCAATGACCCAGACGCCGGTGCCCTTGCCCGCATCGTGCACGGCGGCGATCGGCACTTGCAGCGCCTGCCCTTGCCGAGCGCCCGTGACGAGCCGAAGCGTGACGGTCGAACCCAGCGGTGCATTGCCCAGCGCGCCCTCCAACACATACCGCGCCTCGAAGGTGCGCGTCACGCGATCGGCGGAATCCGACAGCAACCGCAACTTCGCGCTGGCCACCTGCGAAGCGTTGCCGTAAAGCGTTGCCTGCGCAGTGGTCCCCGGGGCGGGCCGCAGCGTCTCGGGCAATTGCACAACGGCTTCGCGCTGACCGGCCCGCGCCAGGCGAACCACGACTTGTCCGGGAGCAACGACTTGCCCGGGCTCGGCCAGTGTCTCCATCACCACACCATCGGCGTCGGCGAGCAGCACAGCGTAGCCGGAAGCGTTGCGGGCCACATCGGCCTGGGCCTGGGCCGCACTGAGTTGAGCCTTGGCAGTGTCGGCGGCGGCCTTGATCTGGTCGTAACCCGAGGCGGAGATGGCGCCGGCGGCAACCAGCTCCCGATAACGAGCCTCATCGTCGGCGGTCTGCTTGGCCCTGGCCCGGGCGGCGGCGACGGCCTCTTCCTGGGCCCGCGCCTGCAGGCCGAGATCGATAGGGTCCAGGCGCATCAGCGGTTGCCCGCGCTTGACGGTCTGGCCGGTATCGACCAGGCGCTCCAGCACCTTGCCCGACACCCGAAAACCCAGGTCGCTCTGGACCCTGGCCGTGACCACGCCGGTGAATGAACGTGAGATCTCGGGGGAACCCAGCACTTCAGCCACCCTCACCAAGGGCGCCGCCGCGCGCGGATCTTTCGCGGGGGATGACTCGCCACACGCCGTCAGGACGAGCGGCAACAGGCAAGCGGCAAGGGTGACAGGTCGACGCCGAAGCATAGGATCCCTTTCTTGTACGGACTGATGGAGAGCGCATTCTCATTCTCGTGACCATTTATGTCAATCGTCACATAAAAAGGGTTTTCTGGTCGCTTCAAAAGGTCCTTTAAACAAGCGCATCAGCCTCGAGAATCATGTTAGCCACACTAATAAGCACGATTGACAGGATGTGACCATACCGTAACATGGTCACCATTCACGCCATCCCAAGGAAACGCCATGCCTCCCCTCCGTCCACTTGCTCTTCTACTGGGCACCTACTTGATGGCAGGTTGCGCAGTCGGCCCGGACTACCATCGTCCGGCCGCGCCGCTTTCGAGTCGGTACCTGGGTCAACCTTCGGTCGAACAGCGGTCCTCGACCAGCCGGGCCGATTTGATTGCCTGGTGGGAAAGCTTTGGCGACCCCATGCTTGCCCACTTCGTCGTCCAGGCATTGGAACAGAACCTGGACCTGGCGCAGGCGTCGGCGCGGGTGATGCAGGCTCGGGCGGGACTGGGTGCAGCGAACGCCGCTTTACTGCCCTCGGGAAACATCAACGGTCAGGCCGCGCGCGCCTACCAGTCGGTCGAGACGCCGCTCGGCCAGGTGCTGGATTCGACGCCTGGCTTTGATCGATACGGAAGTTCCTACGAGCTCAACCTTGGCGCCGGTTGGGAAATAGACGCCTTTGGTGGCCTGCGGCGCGGACGCGAAGCAGCGATGGCCGACTACCAGGCGTCGGAGGCCGGTGCTGTTGCCACGCGCCTGGCCATCGCCGCGCAGGTTGCCGACACCTACATCACTGTTCGCGGATTGCAGGCCCGGCTGGACATTGCCAACCGACAAGTCAGGACGCAGCAAGACCTGCTGGAGAAAGTCCGGTTGCTCTACAGCAAAGGCCTTGCCGCGAGCTACCAGGTTCGCCAGACCGAGGGGCAATTGGCACAAGTCCAGGCAACGGTACCTGTCCTGCAGACCGGGTTGGATGCGGCGATGAATGCCCTGGATGTCATGCTCGGCACGCCGCCCGGCACTCATCGATCGCAACTGGCAGAGCAGCGTGATATTCCGCTCGCCCCGCAAATAACCACAACCGGAACGCCGGCGGACCTGCTACGCCGCCGGCCTGACCTGATTGTCGCCGAGCGCCGCCTGGCGGCATCCAATGCGCGCATCGGCGAAGCCGTTGCCGAGTACTATCCGAAGTTTTCCCTCAGCGCCTTGCTTGGCAGTGCTACGACGGTGTCCGGCGGCCATCTTTTCAGCAGCGGCGCCAGCCAGTCGGCGGGCGTGCTGGGCCTGCGCTGGAGGCTGTTCGATTTTGGCCGCATCAACGCCCAGATCGACCAGGCCAAGGGCCAGGAAGCCGAAGCGTTGTCTGCTTATCGCCAGTCGGTATTGCGCGCCACCGAAGACGTCGAGAACGCCTTCAGCGCCCTGGTCAATCGAGAAGCCCAGGCGACGGCCCTTGTCCAAGGTGAAACATCGCTGACCGAGGCTCGCCAGTCATCGTTTATCGCGTATCAGAAAGGCACCGCCAGCCTGATCGATGTGCTTAATGCCGATGAGACCTTGCTGCGCACCTCCGACACCCTTGCGCAGGCACGAATGGAATCGGCACGGGCGGCAGTGGCGGCATTCCGAGCGCTTGGGGGTGGCTGGCAGCCATCCGAGGAGATACCCGTGGCCACCATGTAACCATTCTCAGGAATAGTCACAAGAAAGGCTTGGTGAAGCCCTTCCAGAGCACGTGATGCATGGGCGCCAAAGGGGCGGATGGGCCTTGCACTTGGCTGAAGCTCAAGGCATCAGGCTACGCAAGATGAGATTGGTGGTAAGCGTCGGGGCCTCTTCGACGAAATCCAGGCTGTGCTGCAGCAATAACGGATTGACGAAAGGCCTCAGGGTCAAGTGGATGGCATCCACCGTCTCATCCAGTGGCGTACGGCGTTCAAACTCACCGAGCTCACGGCCCTCGCGAACGATCTGCAACACGAAACCCTTGATCCTGGCGTCGTAGACGCGGGAGCTGGGCCAGCGTTCCGACGCCGAGAAGGCCGCGATGTCGTAGAGTTTCCGGTCATTGAAGAACAGGCTCACGCCGGTAACCATCAGGGTCTTGACCAGTCGACGAAAACGTTCGGTCGCCGAAATCCCCTCTTCATTGATGGCCTTGTCCACCGCGTCGACGATCGTCGACAGGCAATTGGAACAGATGGCTTCGCCGATCGCCTGCTTGGAATCGAAGAATTTGTAGATGTACGCCTTGGAAAAACCGATGGCCTTGGCCAAGTCGGAAACCGTGGTCTTGCCGAAGCCGTACTGGCTGAAATGTTGATGGGCGGCCGCGACGATCTGGTCACGAATTTCGTGATCGGCGGGGCCACGGGCGCTGGGCGGTGCGATGGATGGCTGGTTCATGGGGGCAGCTTACGCATCCCAGGGAGGGTTGACAACTTATGACCAATTCAAGATTTAGTCACAAGCCGACCACAGCTGCGTCGATAACCCGTCATACCGCCGCTACCCGATCACCCGCGCATACACCGACCTGTCGACATTGCCACCGGAGAGAATCACCCCGACCTTTTTCCCCTCCATCGTCCCCCGCTCCTGGATAAGCCCCGCCAAGGCCGCCGCCCCGGCACCTTCGGCCAGATTGTGGGTGTCGGTGTAATAGACGCGCATGGCCTCGGCAATCTCCTCATCATTGACCGCCACGATCCGCGCCGCCCCGGCGCTGTAAATGGCGAAGGCTTCTGGAATCGGCTTGCGCACAGCAAGACCGTCGGCGAAGGTATTGGCCGAGGGGGTTTCGTGGATTTCAGCCGCTTCAAACGATAGTTTGGCCGCCATCGCCTCCGTGGAGACCACGCCCACGATTTGGGTCTGCAACCCGAGGGCATCGCGCGCGGCGATGACCGCGCAGATTCCCGAGCCACAGCCAATCGGCACGTAGACGGTGTCCAGGTCAGGCGCGGCCTTGAACAGCTCGAACGCATAGGTGGCGACGCCCTTGACCAGCTCGGTATGGAATGGTGGTACGAGATAGAGTCCCTGGGTTTGCGCCAAGCGCGCCGCTTCCTCCCTGGCCTCGTCGAAATCGCGACCATATTCGATCACTTCGCCGCCGAACCCGCGCATCGCGTTGTTCTTCTCGACCGAGTTGCCCTCCGGCACCACGATCAGCGCCCGCAGCCCCGCCGCGCTGGCCGCCAGTGCCAGGCTCTGGCCATGGTTGCCACGGGTAGCGGTGACGACCCCTTTTGCCTGCGGGTGCTCGCGCTTGAGCCAATGCAGGAAGGTAATGCCGCCGCGCGCCTTGAATGCGCCTGTCGGGGTGTGGTTTTCATGCTTGACCCAGACCGTGCATCCGAGGCGCTGGGCCAGCAACGGCCAGGCATACTGGGCGGTCGGGGGCATGACCTGGTAGACCTGGCGAGCCGCTTGTTCGATATCATCGTGAGTCAGTTTGTACATGGTTGGCCTCCTGTGGTTTTGCCCAGTCTAGGCAGGGTCATCAAACCCAGGCTTTCAAAAAACTGACCTGACTTTTATGCCGCCGCTTCACTACTATGGGCACCATGAGCCATCGAAACCGCACTCAGCCACCGCGCCCGACTGAATCGATCCGTCGCATCGAGGCAGGCCCGTGGCTGATCGAATTGCTCCCCGGCTGCGCCTATGCGACCCGATACGTCGCGACCGAGGCGTCGATCGGCTTTGCCTTCGACAGCCAGCGCGGCCAGCACGCCATCGGCAGCGATCGGGTCCTGCCTTTCAATGCGATGCCCAACGGCCTGGCGTTCGTCCCGGCCCAGTGTGATGTGTATTCGGAGTCGCCCCATGGCGGCGAATACCTGCGGGTGATGCGCACCGACGGCCTTGTACTGCCAGGCAATACCGCCTTCAACAATCGCATCGACCCGCGCGCCATCGCCCTCGCGCAACGCATGCGTCGTGCGCTGCTGCACGGTTCGATCGACGATGATTGGGAAGCCTGGGCGCTCGCGCTGGCTGAACGTGCAACGTCAGAAAAAGCCCTGCCGGCACGGCCCCAAGGCTCCATCACCGACGGTCGCATGCGTCTGCTGGATGAGTTCATCGATGCCGGGCTGGATCAACCACTGGGCGTGCAGGCCATGGCGCAACTGCTCGGATTATCCGAGGGGTATTTCATGCGGGCCTTCAAGGCCGCGACGGGCAAAAGCCCACACGCCTACCTGATCGACCGGCGCCTGGCCAAGGCCCGGGCAATGATGCGTGACTCCTCGGCGACCCTGGCGCAAATCGCCCACGCCTGCGGCTTCAGCTCACAGGCGCACATGACGACGACGTTCAAGCAGCGCCTGGGGGCGAGTGCGGCGCAGCTGCGCTAGATGACGAGCGGAGTTGACGCCCTTGACTTAATGGTCCAGTTTTTAAAGAAGCCAAGACAGCATCCTGTTCGTTAATCAGAGGGCCACTGCCGCCTATGAATGATGTACGAAGGAACTCCCCCACTATTGAACGTCGTTGGGCATGCCAGTGCCGTTGATCCCTCTGGTTGTATGCGACGACTCCACCATGGCGCGCAAGCAGGTGTTGCGTGCGCTGCCGCAAGACTGGCCGGTTGCGGTCACCGAGGCTGCCAACGGTCGCCAGGCCATGGAAGCCATTCGCAAGGGATTGGGGCACGTCGTGTTGCTCGACCTGACCATGCCGGAGATGGACGGCTATCAAGTGCTCAGCGCCTTGCGCGCCGAAGGGTTGAAAGCGCAAGTCATCGTGATTTCCGGGGACGTCCAGGATGAGGCTGTGCGCCGTGTGCTCGAACTGGGCGCTCTGGCTTTCCTGAAAAAGCCGTTCGACGAAAACCAACTACGCCAGACCCTCACCCAGGTGGGACTGCTGAACAGTCCCGGACAGGCGCCGCTACAGAACCGCCCGACGACGACCACCGCCATCAGCTTCCAGGATGCGTTCCGCGAAACGGTCAACGTTGCCATCGGCCAGGCGGCGGCCCTGATTGCCAAGGTGCTGGGTGTCTTCGTGCAACTGCCGGTGCCGAACGTCAATGTCCTCGAGGTGGGCGAATTGCACATGGCCTTGAACGACGTCGGCAGCTCCCAGCAACTCACCGCCATCTGCCAGGGTTTTATCGGCAGCGGTATCGCTGGCGAAGCCCTGCTGATCTTCCATGACTCGGAGATTGCCGACATCGCGCAATTGATGCAGCGCCAGAGCGCCGATTACTCTGACCTGGAAATGTTGGTGGACCTGTCGAGCATCCTGATTGGCGCTTGCCTGAGCAGCATTGCCGAGCAAATCGATGTGATTTTTTCCCAGGGGCATCCGCAGATTCTTGGCCAGCATGCGGCCATCGAAGAATTGATCCGAGCGAACCGCGTCCATTGGAAAAAAACCCTGGCGGTGGAGATCAGCTACAGCCTGGAGGGGCAGAATATCCGGTTCGACCTGTTGCTGCTGTTCACGGAAGACTCCATCGAGCGGCTGACCCACAAACTCGCCTACCTGATGAACTGAGCCATGAACGAATCCATCGATCTGAACGAATTCCATTGGTTGCTGGCCATCGTTCAGAGCATCGACGTCGGTGTGGTGGTGCTCGATCGCGAATACCGCGTGCAGGTCTGGAACACCTTCATGGAGAACCGCTCCGGCGTCCAGCCCAAGGACGCCCAGAACCGGAATTTCTTCAGCCTGTTCCCGGAAATCGACCGCCAGTGGTTCAGCCGCAAGGTGGAAAGCGTCGCGACCCTGGGCACGCCCGCGTTCACGGTCTGGGAGCAGCGCCCTTACCTGATGCGCTTCAAGAGCTACCAGCCGATCACCGGGCAGGAAGAGTTCATGTACCAGAACACCACGCTGCTGCCGCTGCGCTCCCCCGATAACCGCATCAACCACATCTGCCTGGTGATCTACGACGTCACCGACGTCGCCACCAATCGCCATCAGATCCAGGCCGCCAATGCTCAACTGCAATTGCTCTCCAGCACCGACCGCCTGACCGGCCTGTACAACCGCGGCCATTGGGAAGGCAGCCTGAAAGCCGCCTACGCCCGGCACCAGCGCTACGGCAATGCGTTGAGCCTGGTGATGCTGGATATCGACCATTTCAAGCACGTCAACGACACCTACGGCCACCAGGCGGGCGACAAGGTCATCGAGCAGCTCGCCCAACTGCTGCGCGAGCATGCGCGCGAGTCCGATGTGGCCGGGCGCTATGGTGGTGAGGAGTTCGGCGTGGTGCTGTCGGACACCGATCAGGCCGGCGCACGGATTTTCGCCGAGCGCCTGCGCCAGGCTGTCGAGCAGCTGTTGGTGCAATACAACAGCCAGGACATCCGTTTCACCATCAGCTTGGGCGTAGCCGACCTGAGCGCGCCGGCGAACGATCACGCCGAGCTGATCGCCCGGGCCGACCAGGCGTTGTACACGTCGAAGAAAACCGGGCGCAATCGCGTGACGGTCCACGGTCACTGACCCACAAAAAACTGTGGGAGCGTGCCTGCTCGCGAAGGCGTCGGCACATCCTATATCGCTACAGACTGATCCAACGCTTTCGCGAGCAGGCTCGCTCCCACAGAGATTCTGGGTGTCCATAAGCTTTGCATTCAGCGCAGAACCCTTGTGGGAGCGAGCTTGCTCGCGCTCACGACTATTGGTCAGTCCAATAAATTTTTTTATTAATTGGTCTTGCCAATATTTTTTTGGGCGCGTAGTTTCGGACCGGCATCAACGGCATATCGCTGCCGTCCATTATAAAAAACAGCGCCTCGGTTCCAGCAGCCGCGCGCCCAAACCCTCCTCCCGCCTGCACTCAAGCATTGCCTGCAGGCACGCCAAGGAGCACCGACATGCTGACTGTCATCTGCAACGAACCCGGTTCATTAATTGCCCTCGAACGTGAAAAGCCGTCCAGGAAACCGGGAGAAATCCTCATCCGCGTCAAGCGCGTCGGGGTCTGCGGCACCGACTTGCATATCTTCACCGGCAATCAGCCGTACCTTGAATACCCGCGCGTGATGGGCCACGAGTTCTCCGGGACCGTGGACGCCACTGACGATGCCAGCGAGTTGGCGGTGGGTGACGTCGTCTATGTGATGCCTTATCTGTCATGCGGATCCTGCATCGCCTGCCGCCAGGGCAAGACCAACTGCTGCACCCGGATCCAAGTGCTGGGGGTTCACTGCGACGGCGCCTTCACCCAATACCTGAGTGTTCCCCAGCAATTCGTGCACAAGGCGGATGGGATTTCCCTTGATCAGGCCGCGATGATCGAATTCCTTTCAATCGGCGCTCACGCCGTGCGTCGCTCCAACGTGCAGGCAGGGCAAAACGCCCTGGTGGTCGGCACCGGCCCGATCGGCATGGCCGCGGCGATCTTCGCCAGCCTGCGCGGGGCGAAAGTCACCGTGCTGGATACCCGCGACGATCGCCTGTCGTTCTGCAAGGAACACCTGGATATCCACGCCGCCGTGCAAATCGGCGACGGCGACAAGCAAGCCCTGGCCGACCTGACCGACGGGGATTTTTTCGACGTGGTCTTCGACGCCACTGGCAATGCCCGGGCGATGGAGCGTGGGTTCGAGTTCATCGCCCACGGTGGCACCTACGTGATGATCTCGGTGGTGAGGGATTCCATCACTTTCTCCGACCCTGAATTCCACAAGCGTGAAGCCACCTTGATGGGCAGCCGCAATGCCACTCGGGAAGACTTCCGGCACGTCGAGCAATGCTTGCGCGACGGGTTGATCCCGGATGCCGCGCTGAACACCCACCGACTGACCCTGGCCGATGTGCCCGATTCGTTCGCCACGTTGCTCGACCCGAAACAAGGTGTCGTCAAGGCAATCATCGAGTGTTGAGATCGGAGGACGTCGCATGAACCCAGCTTCTTCTTTGCTAGTCCTGGCACCCGGCGACGATGTCGCGGTGGCCCGGGGCGATATCGTCGAAGGCCAGGCCGTGAGTGCCGACGGCATCGCACTGATCGCTCGGCAACTCGTCCCATCCGGCCACAAGCTCGCCTTGCGCAAGGTGTTGGCCGGCCAGCGCGTGCTCAAGTACGGGCAGGTCATCGGCCAGGCGACCCAAGACATCGAGCCCGGCGATCATGTCCACGTGCATAACCTGGACATGCCCACCGCCACCGCCGGGCACAGCGTACGGAACATCTATGAACCCACCTTGCCCAGCCCGAACCCCGCTACGTTCGAAGGCTACGTCCGTGACGACGGACGCGTCGCCACCCGCAACTACATCGGCGTCGTCTCCAGCGTCAATTGCTCGGCCACCGTCTGCAAGCAGATCGCCAATGCCTTCTCTGCCGAACGCTTGAAAGACTTCCCCAACGTCGATGGCGTCGTTGCAATCACCCATGGCAGCGGTTGTGGCATGGGCGCCAAGGGCGAAGGCATCGACATCCTCAAGCGCACCTTGCGCGGTTATGCCGACCACGCCAATTTTGCCGGTGTGCTGCTGATCGGACTCGGTTGCGAGGTCAACCAGCTCACGCCGCTGATGAATGAACTGGGGGATCGCCCTGCTGCGCTAAAGGCCAGCCTGGTCATCCAAGAGGAAGGCGGTACGCGCGAAACCGTGCAGCAGGGCATCGCCCAAATTGAAGCGATGCTGCCCCTTATCAACCAATGCCGGCGGACGACCGTTGCCGCCAGCCACCTGTGCGTGGGCTTGCAGTGCGGTGGCTCGGATGGTTATTCGGGCATCACGGCCAACCCGGCGTTGGGCGCCGCCGTGGACCTGCTGGTGCAACAGGGCGGCACCGCGATTCTTTCGGAAACACCGGAAATCTACGGAGCCGAACACTTGCTGACGGCCCGCGCCGCGTCCGCCGAAATTGCAGAAAAACTGATGGAACGGATCCGTTGGTGGGAAGCCTATGTTCGCCACAACTACGGCGACATGAACAACAATCCGTCTCCGGGCAACAAGGCTGGAGGCATCACCACCATCCTGGAAAAATCCCTGGGCGCGGTGGCGAAAGCCGGTGCGAGCGGACTGATGGGCGTCTACCAATACGCCGAAACGGTCGATGCCCCAGGGTTGGTGTTCATGGATACGCCCGGCTACGACCCGGTGTCGGCTACCGGCCAAGTGGCGGGCGGCGCGAATCTTATTTGCTTTACTACGGGCCGCGGATCGACTTATGGGTGCAAACCGACGCCATCATTGAAGATCGCGACCAACACCCGCCTGTTCCAGCGCATGGCGCTGGACATGGACTTTAACGCGGGGGGCATTGTCGACGAGGAGGAATCGGTGGCGCAGGCCGGTGAACGGTTGTTCCGGCTGATGCTGGAGACGGCTTCCGGACGCCGTACGTGCAGTGAAGAAAACGGCTTGGGCGACAACGAGTTCCTGCCCTGGCAGATCGGCGCGGTAATGTGAGGAAGTGTTGCTGCCCTTTTCCTGTGGGAGCTCGCTCCCACAATCAGGCGCCTATGGTAGCCTTTGCGCACTCTCCGATGGACGCCACCGATGGTCTCACCGATAAACGCCACCGAACGCAAGCCGTATCAGAAGATCGCCGATCAACTGCGCAGCTACATTGCCCAAGGGGATTTCAAAGCGGGCTCCAGGCTCCCTCCCGAGCGGGATTTGACCCAACTGCTGGGGGTTTCCAGGCCGTCGCTGCGCGAAGCGCTGATCGCCTTGGAAATAGACGGCGACATCGAGATCAAGATGGGCTCCGGTGTGTACGTACGAGCCAGGTCCGCGGATGGAAAAAGCCAGGCCATGACATTGGGCGAGAGCCCTTCCGAGCTGATGCAGGCCCGTGCGTTGATCGAAGGTGAGTCGGTGATCCTGGCTTGTTTGCATGGCAAGAAAAGCGACTACCGCTACCTGCAGGAATGCATCGATGCCATGCGCGCGAGCATCGCCAACGGCCTGCCGCCGCTGGAGGACGACCGCAAGTTCCATCAGCGCCTGGCAAAAATGAGCGGCAATTCTGCCCTGGTCCGAATCATCACGGCGCTCTTTGATGAGCGACACACCCCTCTCTCCGCCCACCTGAGCAAGCACTCGGAAAATGCCCAGACCTGGGAAGCCGCCGTCGTGGAGCATGAGGCGATCCTGCACGCCGTCGCCAGCAAGGATGTACTCGGCGCCCAAACCTCGATGCGCCAGCACCTGAGCCGTTCGGAGAACCGCTGGTTGCAGGCGCTGGAGCCGGAAGACCACAGCGACTGAGCCCACGGTTTGGCTTTTGTGGCGAGGGAGCCTGCTCCCAAAGAATTGCGTTCCGTAGGAGCTGCGTAGGAGCTGCGTAGGAGCTGCGTAGGAGCTGCGTAGGAGCTGCCGAGTGCAACGAGGCTGCGATCTTTACCCTGCTCGTTGAGTCGTGAGCGAAAGATCAAGATCAAAAGATCGCAGGCTTCGCCAGCTCCTACAGAGCCCAGCGGGAGCAAGCTCCCTCGCCACGGGTTTAGTGTGCCGTCTGGTTCAGTTGTTGGCGCACGGCCAGCTCCACCCCGCGGATTTCCGCCAGACCCTTGAGACGGCCGATCA
>Ga0307412_10000646_pt1 | contig 20240 bp, 14 predicted proteins | sample DK1Cmetagenome_3_FD_203823 | JGI IMG/M metagenome (GOLD analysis project Ga0307412, IMG submission 203823) | Maize rhizosphere microbial communities from greenhouse at UC Davis, California, United States - DK15-C-1 | ecosystem: Host-associated > Plants > Roots > Rhizosphere > Soil | place: USA...
CCCAGTTCTTCGTCGAATGGATGGCGCTGGACCTGCTGCGCAACGAAGCCGGTGACGTCGTGGGCGTGACCACCCTGGAAATGGAAACGGGCGAGATCTACATCCTGGAAGCCAAGACCACGGTGCTGGCCACCGGCGGCGCTGGCCGTATCTGGGCCGCGTCCACCAACGCCTTCATCAACACCGGTGACGGCCTGGGCATGGCGGCGCGCGCGGGCATCCCGCTGCAAGACATGGAATTCTGGCAGTTCCACCCGACCGGCGTCGCCGGCGCGGGCGTGCTGATCACGGAAGGCGTGCGTGGCGAAGGCGGCATCCTCTTGAACAAGGATGGCGAACGCTTCATGGAGCGCTATGCGCCCACGCTGAAGGATCTGGCCCCGCGCGACTTCGTGTCGCGCTCGATGGACCAGGAAATCAAGGAAGGCCGCGGTTGCGGTCCGGACGGCAGCTACGTCGTCCTGAAGCTTGACCACCTGGGCGCCGACGTCATCAACAAGCGTCTGCCCTCGATCCGCGAAATCGCCATCAAGTTCGGCAACGTCGACCCGATCAAGGAACCGATCCCCGTCGTTCCGACCATCCACTACCAGATGGGCGGCATTCCGGCCAACTATCACGGCCAGGTGCTGTCGCGCGAAAACGGCGAGAACAAGGTCGTCAACGGCCTGTACGCCATCGGCGAATGCGCCGCGGTGTCGGTGCACGGCGCCAACCGCCTGGGCACGAACTCGCTGCTGGACCTGATCGTGTTCGGCCGCGCCACCGGCAACCACATCGTGAATTCGCACCCGGAGCGCCAGCGCGCGCACCAGGATCTGCCGAAGGAAGCCGTGGAGTTCTCGCTGGACCGCGTGAACAAGCTGGAATCGCGCACCTCGGGCGAAAAGACGCAAGACATCGGCAACGCCATCCGCTTCTCGATGCAGCGCCACTGCGGTGTGTTCCGCACGCTGGAACTGCTGAACGAAGGCGTGACGCAGATCGAAGATCTGGCCAAGCAAGCCGACAGCATCTACTTCAAGGACAAGTCCAAGGTGTTCAACACCGCGCGCGTCGAAGCGCTGGAACTGGCCAACATGACCGAAGTGGCCCGCGCCACGATCAAGTCGGCTGCTGCCCGTACGGAAAGCCGCGGCGCTCACGCGCTGGACGACCACCCGACGCGCGACGACGAGAACTGGCTCAAGCACACGCTGTGGTATTCCGAAGGCAGCCGCCTGGATTACAAGCCCGTGCAGATGAAGCCTTTGACGGTTGAGTCCTTCCCGCCCAAGGCGCGTACCTTCTAAGTCCGGATAGAGCCCATTATGAGCACCAAGAGAATCGTCAAGTTCGAAATCTACCGCTACGATCCGGACAAGGACGAGCGCCCGTACATGCAGAAGCTGGACGTTGAACTCCAGCCGACCGACAAGATGTTGCTGGATGCGCTGGTGCGCATCAAGAACGACGTCGATGACAGCCTGGCCCTGCGCCGCTCGTGCCGTGAAGGCGTGTGCGGTTCGGACGCCATGAACATCAACGGCAAGAACGGCCTGGCCTGCACGACGAACCTTCGCGAACTGAAGGAACCCATCGTCCTGCGCCCGCTGCCGGGCCTGCCCGTCATCCGCGACCTGATCGTGGACATGACGCACTTCTTCAACCAGTACCACTCCGTTCGTCCGTACCTCATCAACGACGCGCCGCCGCCCGAAAAAGAGCGCCTGCAGTCGCCGGAGGCGCGCGAAGAACTGGATGGCCTGTACGAGTGCATCCTGTGCGCGTGCTGTTCCACTTCCTGCCCGTCGTTCTGGTGGAATCCGGACAAGTTCGTCGGCCCGGCCGGCCTGCTGCAAGCCTACCGCTTCATCGCCGACAGCCGCGACGAAGCCACGGGTGAGCGTCTGGACAACCTGGAAGATCCGTACCGCCTGTTCCGTTGCCACACCATCATGAATTGCGTCGACGTCTGTCCCAAGGGACTGAACCCGACCAAGGCGATCGGCAAGATCAAGGAACTGATGGTCCGCCGCACGGTCTAGTTTCTAGTGTGAAGACTTTTGTACTTATGGTGTAACGATGAGCAGGCTAACTGAACTGGAGCGGGCGCGTCTGCGTTGGCGGGCGCGCCGCGGCCTGCTCGAAAACGACTTGATCATCACTCGGTATCTTGACGCTTACGAGGCTGAACTTACCGATGATGATGTGGCCGCATTGACCCAGCTGTTCGAGATGGGAGACAACGATCTTCTCGACCTGCTGCTGGCCCGCAAGGAACTCGAAGGTGAACTGGATACTCCCAGGCTTCGGGGCATTATTGGCCAGATGCGCGCACTCTGATTAATGTGAGAGGAATAAACATGAACCTGTCTGACAAAAAAGCCACTCTATCCTTCTCGGATGGCAGCGCACCCATTGAGTTCCCTGTCTACAAGGGCACGGTCGGTCCGGATGTGATCGACATCCGCAAGCTGTATGGCCAGACGGGCATGTTTACGTTTGACCCGGGCTTCATGTCCACCGCGGCTTGCGAATCGGGCATCACGTACATCGACGGCGACAAGGGCGAACTGCTGTACCGCGGCTTCCCCATCGAGCAATTGGCCGTCAATTGCGACTTCATGGACATCTGCTACCTGATCCTGAACGGCGATCTGCCCAACCAGGAACAGAAGGCCGACTTCGACTCGCAAGTGACCCATCACACGATGGTCAACGAGCAACTGCACTTCTTCCTGCGTGGCTTCCGCCGCGACGCCCACCCGATGGCCGTGCTGACGGGCCTGGTTGGCGCGCTGTCCGCGTTCTACCACGACTCCACCGACATCACGAACCCGCAGCATCGTCACATCTCGGCCATCCGTTTGATCGCCAAGATGCCGACGCTGGTTGCGATGGCGTACAAGTACTCGCAAGGCCAACCGTTCATCTATCCGCAGAATGACCTGTCCTACACGGGCAACTTCCTGCGCATGATGTTCGCCACGCCGTGCGAAGACTACAAGGTGAATGAAGTCGTCGAGCGCGCGCTGGACCGCATCTTCATCCTGCACGCCGACCACGAGCAAAACGCGTCGACGTCCACCGTGCGCCTGTGCGGTTCGTCGGGCACCAACCCGTTCGCCGCCATCTCGGCCGGCGTGGCTTGCCTGTGGGGCCCGGCTCACGGCGGCGCCAACGAAGCTTGCCTGCAAATGCTGGAAGAGCTGCAAGCCAACGGCGGCATCGACAAGGTCGGTGAGTTCATGGAGAAGGTCAAGGACAAGAACTCGGGCGTGCGCCTGATGGGCTTTGGCCACCGCGTCTACAAGAACTACGACCCGCGCGCCAAGCTGATGCAGGAAACCTGCAAGGAAGTGCTCTCGGCCCTGGGCCTGGAAAACGACCCGCTGTTCAAGCTGGCCATGGAACTGGAACGCATCGCCCTGTCGGATCCGTACTTCGTGCAGCGCAAGCTGTACCCGAACGTGGACTTCTACTCGGGTATCGTCCAGCGCGCCATCGGCATCCCGACCTCGCTGTTCACGGCCATCTTCGCGCTGGCCCGCACGGTGGGCTGGATCGCCCAGTGGAACGAAATGCTGTCGGATCCCGATTACAAGATCGGCCGTCCGCGCCAGCTGTTCACGGGTTCGGTCACCCGCGACGTGCCCCCGATGGACAAGCGTTAATCTGCTTTTCCGCTTCGGCAAGAAACCGCCTTCGGGCGGTTTTTTTTTGTGCCGAATAAGCGGATATCATGCTTGCCATGATTCCCGTCGCGCTCCCCTCTGCCAATTTCTACCTGCTGCTTTCCTTTGGCTTTCTTGCCGGCATCGTGCTTGTTGGCTGGGCCGCGATGTTCGCGGCAAGCGCGACGCATCGCCGGTTCGTCCGCAGGCATTGGAAGCTGTCGGCCGCGTTGTTCGTGGTGCTGGCGGTGCCGTTTGCCTTCTATGCGTGGGTCCAGGTCGTTATCTGGCAGATCGAGCGGGAAAGCGATCGCCGGGAGGCCGCGCGCCATGTCACGCTGGAACAAGCGGCAACGGTGGGCGGCACGCCCATGCCCGCCGGCACGCGGCTGACCCTGCAGGACGAAGGGCAGCTGGACACCTACCTGGAAGCCGACTTCCCACAGCCGGTGACGATGTTCGGCGTGCAGGCGATGCGCGTGCGGCGCTTTCTTGACAGCGACTACGACAAAGACACGTATGCGCTGACTGGCCGGTATCCGCGAACCGTCATCCTTAGCGGCCAGGGCGATCAGGCGGTGCTGGGTTGGCGCTGCGACGCTACCCGCGACATCGAGTTCGACACGACGCGCGATGGCGGCATGAAGGGGCTGAACCAGTGCCAACTGGGCAGCGGAAACCAGGTGGGGGATTTGACCCTTGCGCCGGGTTCGATCCTGTACGGCTCGAGCGGCACTGTGTACACGGACGGCTCATCCGACCCGGACCGCTGGCGTGTGGAGGTCAAGGACCCCGTGGCGGTCAAGGTGTTCGGGCTGATGCTGAGCGATCCCCGGATCTACCTGGACGCCGACCGGCGCCTCTTGCGGGTCAGCGATACGGAGCTGGCGTGCAAGCTGGATCTGGGCGGGTTCCACTATGCGCCTGGCACCCGGGTCAAGACCCTCCGCCGGGGCCAGGGCGACGGGCGCGAACCGTTTCCGGGCATATTCGCCTTCAGTCCCGCGGAGGGGCAACCCGCCAAACGCGACGGCCATGAGGACGTGCCGGCAGGCATGTCGGTGCTGCAGGCGTTCGATGGAACGTTGGCCGGCATCGAGAAGAACGAAGCGGTTGGCGTGTTTGAATTCGCGACGTTTGTCGTCGGCGACGACGCGCCCGCGCTGCCCAGACGGGCGGCCTGCCCATAGCGGCTGCCCGGTCGGGTCGGAAGGGTCACGTTAAGAAATTCTTAAAAGTCTCGCCCGACAATGCGGCTTGCCGGTGGCGTCCCACACCGGCTGAACCGTAAGGGAGTGATTTCGGATGAGACGTCGGTGAAGCGCCTGCACAGCATGGAGCTGTTTGCGGAAGTGGCCAAGGCGCGCAGCTTCAGTCGCGCCGCTGTCGTGCTGGGGCTGCCGAAGTCGACGCTGTCGCGCCGGGTGGCGGAACTGGAGCGTTCGGTTGGCCTGAGCCTGCTCAACCGCAGCACGCGCAAAGTAGAGCTGACGGGAGCAGGAGAGCTCTATCTGGAGCGCTGCCTGCGTATCGTCGAAGAAGCCCAGGTCGCGCACGAGGAATTGCAGGCCCTGACTGCGACGCCTTCGGGCCTGCTGCGCGTCAATATGCCCGCCACGTTCGCCACCGACGTGATGGCCGAGATTTTCCTGGGATTTTCGCGCCGGCATCCGGAGGTGGCCTTCCACATGAATTTGGCCAGCCTGGACCATGCGGATCGGGTGGCCGAACCCTGCGACCTGACGATCAAGATCGGCGAGATGCCGGATTCCACGCGCATCGCCCGATGCCTGGGGGCCGTGAATGTCCATCTGTACGCGTCGGAAAGCTATCTGGCGGCCCACGGCGCGCCCGCGCATCCGTCTGAACTGGCCGCGCACGAGTGCATCGGTTTCCGCGCCGAGGCGCATGGGGCGCCGACGCGGTGGCCATTGACGCGCGGACAAGAGCAGATCAGCGTCATGCCGGGCAGCCGGTTTTCGGTGAACGAGGCGGGCATGGCCCGCCAACTTGCGGTGCTGGGCGCGGGCATTGCGCCGTTGGGCGGGGACCAAAGCGAGCTTGAGCGTTCAGGCGGCCTGCGCCGCGTCTTGCCGGGTTGGAGCCTGGGGCCATTTCCCGTGCATGTGGTGACCGAAACGCGGCTGTTGCCGGCCCGGGCCAGAGCATTTGTCGACTATCTGATGACATGCCTGGCCAAGGGCTGGCCGGCCCCTGCGCCTACACGCTGATGTGCCGCGCCATCAGGACGGCGAACAGGGGCAGGAAGATGAAGAGGTGCGATTCGATCATCACCCAGCGCCGCACCCGCTTGATTTCGGGCAAGGCCGGCACGAAGCCTGCCTGCTGGCGGGATTGCCTGGCCCAGCGCAGCATGGCCAGCGTGGGCGGGATCGAACAGAGCGCGATGATGACAAAGAGCGTGATCTTGGCGTGGAACCAGGGCGTGCTCATGTAGAACGCGGCGCCCTTCACGCCCAGCGTCAACCGCAGCACGCCGGTGACCAATACCAGAATGGCGCTGACGCCGTAGAGACGATCGTAGATGATCAGGCGCTTCACGCCGTTGGCGGTGAGATCGGGGCGCAGCAGCACGGCTTCGGCGGTCAGAACCACCACCATTACGAAAATCGCCAGGTAGTGAAACCAGGCGTACAGGGCATCGGCCAGCATGTCGTCTCCAGGGAAATGGGCAAGCTTGGGTTGTACCATCCGGCCAATCAGGCGGGCCAGCGTTTCGGCCGGCGCCGGTTGTGGCGGCGCAAAGAAAAACGGGTGCCCCGTGGGGCACCCGTTCCGTTACCGCCGGCTGGCGATCAACGACGCTTTCTGGCGGCCTCGGCCGCTTCCTGCTGCGCATCCACGACGGCCAGGGCCGTCATGTTGACGATGCGGCGCACGGTGGCGCTGGTCGTCAGGATGTGCACCGGGCGCGCGGCGCCCAGCAGGATCGGACCCATGGCGACGCCATTGCTGCCCGTCATCTTCAGCATGTTGTACGTGATGTTGCCGGTATCCAGGTTCGGCATGACCAGCAGATTGGCGCGGCCCTTGAGCGTGCTGTCCGGATAGGCCAGCACACGGATCTTCTCGGACAGGGCGGCGTCAGCGTGCATTTCGCCATCCACTTCGAGGTCGGGCGCGCGTTCTTGCACCAGCTTGCTGGCGGCGGCCATCTTCTTCGACGATTCCGTCACGCGGCTGCCGAAGTTCGAGTGCGACAGCAGCGCAATCTTCGGCACCACACCAAAGCGCAGCATTTCGTCGGCGGCCTGGATGGTGATGTTGGCCACTTCTTCCGACGTCGGGTTTTCGTTGACGTGGGTGTCGGTGACGAACAGCGTCTGGTCGGGCAGCATCAGCACGTTCAGCGCAGCGTACGTCTGGCCTTCCTTCTTGCCGATGATTTCGTCGATGTACTTGAGCTGGTTGTCGTACTTGCTGGCCACGCCGCAGAGCAGGGCGTCGGCATCGCCGCGGCGCAGCAGCATCGCGCCGATCAGCGTGTTGTGCTTGCGGATCATCGCCTTGGCGATGGCCGGCGTCACGCCTTCACGGCCCTTCAACTGGTAGTACGCGTTCCAGGTTTCGTTGAAGCGGTTGTCGTCTTCCGGATCCACGATCTCGAAGTGCTGGCCAGCGATCAGGCGCAGGCCGGCTTTCTGGATGCGCATTTCGATGACGGCCGGGCGGCCGACCAGGATCGGGAATGCCAGCTTTTCGTCGGCCACGGTCTGCACGGCGCGCAGGACGCGTTCGTCTTCGCCGTCAGCGTAGATGACGCGCTTGGGCGCCTTCTTGGCCTGGGCAAACAACGGGCGCATCAGTTGGCCCGAGTGGTACACGAAGCCCATCAGCTTCTGGCGGTAGGCCTCGATGTCTTCGATGGGGCGGGCAGCCACGCCGGAGTCGGCGGCGGCCTGTGCCACGGCGGGCGCGATCTGGACGATCAGGCGCGGGTCGAACGGCTTCGGGATGATGTAGTCGGGGCCGAACGACAGTTCCTGGCCGGCGTAGGCGCGGGCCACTTCATCGTTCTGCTCGGCCTGCGCCAGTTCGGCGATGGCCTTCACGCAAGCCAGCTTCATTTCTTCGGTGATGCGCGACGCGCCAGCGTCCATCGCACCGCGGAAGATGAAGGGGAAGCACAGCACGTTGTTGACCTGGTTCGGGTAGTCCGAACGGCCGGTGGCGATGATGCAATCCGGGCGGGCAGCCTTGGCGACTTCCGGGCGGATTTCCGGTTCCGGATTGGCCAGCGCCAGGATCAGCGGACGGTCGGCCATGGTCTTGACCATGTCGCCCGTCAGCACGCCCGCGGTGGAGCAGCCCAGGAACACGTCGGCGCCGTTGACCACGTCGGCCAGCGTGCGCGCGTCGGTCTTCTGCGCGTAGCGCTTCTTGTTGGCTTCCATGTTTTCATCGCGGCCATCCCAGATCACGCCACGGGAGTCCACCACGTAGATGTTCTCGCGCTTGACGCCCAGGTGGACCAGCAGGTCCAGGCAGGCGATGGCGGCGGCGCCGGCGCCCGAGCAGGCCAGCTTGACCGAGCCGATGTCCTTGCCCACGACCTTCAGGCCGTTCAGGATGGCGGCCGACGAGATAATGGCGGTACCGTGCTGGTCGTCATGGAAGACGGGGATCTTCATGCGCTCGCGCAGCTTCTTTTCGATGTAGAAGCACTCGGGCGCCTTGATGTCTTCCAGGTTGACGCCGCCCAACGTGGGTTCCAGCGCCGCGATGATGTCGACCAGCTTGTCGGGGTCGTTTTCGGCCAGTTCGATGTCGAACACGTCGATGCCGGCGAACTTCTTGAACAGGCAGCCTTTGCCTTCCATGACCGGCTTGGCGGCCAGCGGGCCAATGTTGCCCAGACCCAGCACGGCGGTGCCGTTGGTGATCACGCCCACCAGGTTGCCGCGCGAGGTGTACTTCGAGGCAGCGTCATCGCCTTGGTCGAAGATCGCCATGCAAGCGGCGGCCACGCCGGGGGAGTAGGCCAGGGACAGATCGTCCTGGTTGGCCAACGTCTTGGTCGGGACGACCGAGATTTTGCCGGGGGTGGGATAGGCGTGGTAATCCAACGCCATTTTGGTAAGAGTTTCGTCCATGGGATCGGGCCTCTGAGGCACTAACTGAAAAAGAAAACGGGATGACAAACGGCGGGCTCACGGCCCGCCGGTTTCTTCGCGAAATGCTTAGGGAACACCCGTATTTCACCAGAAAGCGCGGGCGCTTGGTTGTTGCAGTGCAGCGAGCCAGCCGTTTTGATCAAAAAGCGGCGGGATATTTCGTCGCTCGCGACGGCAAGCGCGAGCGGCGTGTAGAGGGCCCGCGGGACCGGCGTGCAGAGCTTATAGTTCCCACGGCGGGGTTTGCCGCGCCCGGGCGTTCAAGGTCTGGCGCAGCGTGTCGGCGTCCGCCTGGCGGCCCAGGCTGTCCAGCGCGTACAGCACGATCCACTCGGCGCTGACTTCGAAGAAGTCGCGCAACTGGGCCCGGGTGTCGCTGCGGCCAAAGCCGTCCGTCCCCAAGGTCCGGTAGGGGGCGGGCACCCAGGCGCGGATCTGTTCGGGCACGGCGCGCACGTAGTCGGTGGCGGCGATGACCGGCGCGTCGCTTGCGCCCAGGCAGGTGCGGACCCAGTCCGTGCCGTGCGCCGCGTCCAGCCCCAACACGCGGGCGCGCTCCGATTCGCGGCCATCCCGGGCCAACTCGGAAAAGCTGGTGACGCTCCAGACCTCGGCGTCCACGCCATGGCGCGCGCGCAGGCGGTCCGCCGCCATTTCGGCTTCGCGCAGCATCGGACCCGCGCCCAGCAGGCGCACCTGGGCTTGCCCTTGGGCGGGGCGCAGCAGGTACATCCCGCGCAGGATGCCGTCCCGCACGCCAGCGCCGGCGGGCATGTCGGGCTGCGCCAGGTTTTCGTTCGTGACCGTCAGGTAGAAGAATTCGTCGCGTTGCTCGTCCAGCATGCGGCGCATGCCGTGTTCGACGATGACGGCGACCTCGAAGGCGTAGGCCGGGTCGTACGCGCGGCAGTTGGGCACGGCGGCGGCCATGATGTGGCTGGAGCCGTCTTGATGCTGCAAGCCTTCGCCGCCCAGCGTGGTGCGGCCGGACGTTGCGCCGATCAGGAAGCCCCGCGTGCGCTGGTCGGCGGCGGCCCAGATCAGGTCGCCAATGCGCTGGAAGCCGAACATCGAGTAATAGATATAGAAGGGCAGCATCGGCAGGCCGTTGACCGAATAGCTGGTGCCGGCCGCGGTCCAGGACGAAATCGCGCCGGCCTCGGTAATGCCTTCCTCCAGGATCTGGCCATCGCGCGCCTCGCGGTAGTACAGCACCGAGCCGATGTCTTCGGGTTCGTACAACTGGCCTTGCGCCGAGTAAATACCGATCTGGCGGAACAGATTGGCCATGCCGAAGGTGCGGGCCTCGTCCGCCACGATGGGCACGATGCGCGCGCCCACGGTGGCGTCTTTCAGCAAGGCGGTCAGCATGCGCACGATGGCCATGGTGGACGACATTTCCTTGCCGTCGGCGGCCAATGCGAAGCGCGCCCAGTGTTCGGCAGCGGGCGGTGTCAGCCGCGGGGCCTGCGTGCGGCGGCGCGGAATGTGGCCGCCCAGCGCTGCGCGCCGCGCTTGCAGGTGGCGCAGTTCGGCGCTGTCTTCGGCGGGGCGGTAGAACTTGAGCGCCAGGCAGTCCGCGTCCGATATCGGCAGCGCGAAGCGGTCGCGGAAGGCCAGCAGGGCCTCGTCGTCCAGCTTCTTCTGCTGGTGCGTCGTCATCTTGCCCTGGCCGGCCGACCCCATGCCGAAGCCTTTCTTGGTCTGCGCCAGGATCACGGTGGGTTGGCCCCGGTGCCGGGCCGCGCGGTGGTAGGCGGCATGGATTTTCACCATGTCGTGGCCGCCGCGATGCAGACGGTCGATGGCCTCGTCGGTCCAGTCGGCCACCAGCGCCGCCAGTTCGGGATTCTGGTTGAAGAAATGGGCGCGGTTGAAGGCGCCGTCGTTGGCGGCGAAGGTCTGGAACTGGCCGTCCACCGTATTCGCGAACGCGCGGGCCAGCGCGCCGCCGGTATCGCGCCGCAGTAGCGCGTCCCAGTCGCTGCCCCAGACCAGCTTGATCACGTTCCAGCCTGCGCCCGCGTATAACGTTTCCAGCTCGTCGATGATGCGGCCGTTGCCACGCACCGGGCCATCCAGCCGCTGCAGGTTGCAGTTGACGACGAAGACCAGGTTGTCCAGCTTTTCGCGCGCGGCCAGCGTCAGCGCCGCGATGGATTCCGGTTCATCCATTTCGCCGTCGCCGAAAATGCCCCAGACCTTGCGGTCGCCGCCAGGCACCAGCGAGCGGTGTTCCAGGTAGCGCATGAAACGCGCCTGGTAGATGGCGTTGATGGGGCCAATGCCCATGGAACCCGTGGGGAACTGCCAGAAATCCGGCATGAGCCAGGGGTGGGGGTAGGACGACAGGCCGCGCAGCCCGCGCGCGGTGGCGGTTATCTCTTGCCGGAAGTGGGCCAGGTCGTCTTCGCCCAGGAAGCCTTCCAGGTAGGCGCGGGCATAAACGCCGGGCGCCGAATGCGGTTGCATGTAGACCAGGTCGCCCGGGCCGTCGGCCGACTGCGCGCGGAAGAAATGGTTGAAGCCCACTTCGAACAGGTCGGCGGCGGAGGCGTAGCTGGCGATGTGGCCGCCCAGTTCGCCGTGCGCCTGGTTGGCGCGTACGACCATGGCCAGTGCGTTCCAGCGGTTGATGCGGGCGATGCGTTCTTCCACCGCCAAGTTGCCGGGGAAGGGCGGCTCCTGGTCGGCGGGTATCGTGTTCAGATAGGCGGTGCGGGTCTGGCTGTTGGCGCGCAACCCGAGCGACGCGGCGTGCCCAAGCAGGTTGTCCAACACGTAGCCGGCGCGGCCGGCCCCGCCACTATCGACCAGCGACTGCAGGGCGTCGCGCCATTCGGCGGTTTCCGATGGGTCGGCGTCGTGCCGGTCGTCTTGCCCGGCGATGGGTTGGCTGGCGTCGCGCATGGTCGTGATGTCTCCTGTTATCGCTCAATGCTAGACCTGTGTCGAAGGCATGAGTCATCAAATTCCAGGGTGGAAAGGCCCGCTTTCAGCATAATCTTTTGCAAGCGTTTCCAAAGCCGGCAGCATCTGCCGCCAAGCGGCGTTTACGCGTGGTGACCACTGTGTGGACGCTGAAGCGCTAGAATGCGCGGTTTAGCAGAACCCACAACGGGAGACTTCAATGACTCAACCCGTCAGCGTCCCGGCAAACGTCACCCTTCCGGAACTGACGTTCCGCGGCGTCTTGCTGGGCGCCTTGATCACCGTGATCTTCACCGCCTCCAACGTCTTCCTGGGGCTGAAGGTTGGCCTGACGTTCTCATCCGCCATTCCCGCGGCGGTGATCTCGATGTCGGTGCTGCGCCTGTTCAAGGACGCGAACATCCTCGAAAACAATATGGTGCAGACGCAGGCTTCGGCGGCCGGCACGCTGTCGTCCATCATTTTCATCCTGCCCGCGTTGGTCATGATGGGGCACTGGCAGGGCTTTCCGTTCTGGCAGACGCTGGGCATTTGCGCGGCCGGCGGCATGCTGGGCGTGATGTTCACGATCCCGCTGCGCCATGTGATGGTGGTCCAAAGCGACCTGCCGTATCCGGAAGGCGTGGCGGCCGCCGAGATCCTGCGTGTGGGCAGCGCCGAACGGGCGCAGGATGCGGCCGAGGATGCTGGCCAGGCCAGCGGCCGGCCCGGCGCCAAGCCTGCCGCGACCGGCATGGGCGACATCGTGACGGGCGGCGTGGTGGCGGCCGTGGTCAGCTTTGCCGCCAGCGGCCTGCGCGTGCTGGGCGACAGTGTCAGTGGCTGGTTCGCCATGGGCGGCGCGGTGTTCCGCCTGCCGATGGGCTTTTCCCTGGCGTTGCTGGGCGCGGGCTACCTGATCGGCATCGTCGCGGGCCTGGCCATGCTGACCGGCCTGATCATTTCCTGGGGCATCGCGGTGCCGGTCCTGACCGCCATGGGCGACATCCCCGCCGGCCAGACCTTGGCCAAATACGCCACCGGGCTGTGGTCGTCGCAGGTGCGCTTCATCGGCGCTGGCGTAATCGGCGTGGGCGCTATCTGGACGCTGGCGACCTTGTTCATGCCGATGGCGCGCGGCGTGAAGGCGTCGTTTTCGGCGCTGACCAAGGCGGGCGCGGCCCGGGCAGGCCAGGCGCCGCGCACCGAGCGCGACCTGTCCGCCGGCTGGATTTCCATCGTCACGCTGATCCTGGTGGCGATTCTGGTGATCACGTTTCAGGTGTTTCTGTCGGACGCGCCGTTGTCGGCCGGCGCCATCTGGAAGCTGGTGGCCTACGCCGTGCTGTTCGCCTTCGTGTTCGGCTTTCTGGTGGCGGCGGCTTGTGGCTACATGGCAGGCCTGGTGGGGTCGTCGACCAGCCCGATTTCGGGCGTCGGCATCGTGGCCATCGTGCTGGTGTCGCTGCTGATGCTGGCGTTGGGCGGTGAATTGCTTGGCGTGCAGAACGGCGTGCAGATGGCGATCGCGCTGTCCATCTTCAGTACGTCGGCCGTGGTGGCCGTGGCGTCGATTTCGAACGACAACCTGCAGGACCTGAAGACGGGTTGGCTGGTGGGTGCCACGCCGTGGCGCCAGCAGGTGGCGCTGTTGATCGGCTGCGTGGTGGGCGCCGCGGTGATTTCGCCGGTGCTGGAGCTGCTGTACAACGCCTACGGTTTCGCGGATGCGATGCCGCGCGAAGGCATGGATCCGGCGCAGGCGCTGTCGGCCCCGCAGGCCACGCTGATGCTGGCGATCGCGCGCGGCATCTTCACCCACCAATTGAACTGGACCATGATCCTGATCGGCATGGCCGTGGGCGTGGGCCTGATCGTGGTGGACGAGATTCTGAAGCGCACGTGCCGCGTGGCCCGCATCCCGGTGTTGGCCGTCGGGATCGGCATCTATCTGCCGCCGACGGTGGCCGCGCCCATCGTGGCCGGTGCGGTGCTGGCGTGGCTGCTGGAACGTGCCTTGCGGCGTCGCGCCTCGGCCGCCGGCAAGCCCTACGAACAGTACGCGGATGCGGCGAACCGCCGCGGGGTGCTGATCGCTTCCGGCCTGATCGTGGGTGAAAGCCTGGTCGGCGTGCTGATGGCGGCCATCATCGGCGCGGCGGGCACGGACGCGCCGCTGGCGATCGCGGGCGAGGGCTTCGCGTCCATCGCGTCTTATCTGGGGCTGGCGGTATTCGTGATGGTCGCGGTGCTGTTCTGGCGCCGCGTGATGCGGCTGGGATAGCGGCAGGGGCGCTGGCCGCGACGCCGTGGCCGGGTCCGCGTTTGTCGCGGGCCGGCCACGGCGCCACGCTTAGTGTTCGTCGGCTTGCAGCGCCGCCGAGATGATGGCGCGCTTGTCATGCGTGGCGCCATTCAGGAACAGGTTAAGCAGCACGGCCGACAGCGAGGCCAATAGAATTCCCGACTCGACCAGCGTGTGCAGCGAGTGCGGCATCCACTGCTTGAAGTTGGGCGCGATCAGCGGCACCATGCCGACCCCGATCGAAACGGCCACGATCATCGCGTTGTGGCGGTTGCCCTTGAAATCCACGCCGGACAGGATGCGGATCCCCGTGGCGGTGACCATGCCGAACATGACGATGCCCGCGCCGCCCAGCACCACGGTGGGCAGCGATTCCACCAGCGCGGCCATCTTGGGCAGCAATCCCAGCACCAGCAGGACCAGGCCCCCGGCCACGCAGACGTAGCGGCTTTTGACGCCCGTTACCGCGACCAGCCCGACGTTCTGCGAAAAGCTGGTGTAGGGGAAGGTATTGAAGATGCCACCGAGCAAGGTGCCCAGGCCGTCGGTGCGCAGACCGCGCGCCAGGTCTTCCTGCCGGACGTCCCGGCCGGTCATTTCACCCAGCGCCAGGAACATGCCGGTGGATTCGATCATCACCACCACCATGATCAGCGACATGCTCAGGATCAGGATGGGGTCGAACTTCGGCATGCCGAAGTGGAACGGCAGCACGATGTCGAACCAGGCGGCCTGGCCGATCTTCTCGAAGGTCATGATGCCGGTCGCGGATGCGGCGACGGCGCCGATCACGATGCCCAGCAGCACCGAGATGTTGGCGACAAAGCCGCGCGTGTACTTGACGATCAGCAGGATGGAGACAAGGACTAGCGCGGCGATACCCAGGCCGGTCAGATCAGCGTATCGGGGATTCGGCATCGACGGCATGATGGCGAACCCTTGCGGCACGGGCGGAATGGCGCTGCCCGGCGAGGTGACGTCGGCCAGCCACTTGGCGTAGAGCGGGTCGACGATGACGGGCGCGGTGGGGCCGAACGGATTGCCGAATATCCAGTTGATGCCCACGCGCATCAGCGTGATGCCGATGACGGCGATGATGGTGCCCGTCACGACGGGCGGAAAGAAGCGCAGCATCCGGCTGATCATCGGGGCGATCAGGATGGACACCGCGCCCGCGCCGATGATGGTGCCGAACAGCAACTGCGCTCCCGCCGTGCCGGGGTTGGCGTTCGCGATCGCCACCATGGGCGCGACCGACGCGAAGGTGACGCCCATCATCACCGGCAGCTTGATGCCGAACCACTGCGTCGCGCCCAGGGTCTGGATCAGCGTGACGATGCCGCAACAGAACAGGTCCGCCGAGATCAGCATGGCGACTTCGTCCGGCGACAGGTTCAGGGCGCGGCCCACGATCAGCGGCACGGCCACCGCGCCGGCGTACATCACCAGCACGTGTTGCAGGCCCAGCGCCGCGAGCTTGCCGGTGGGCAGGCGCTGGTCGACGGGGTGGATGTCTTGCGGCGCGCGGGAGGGCGCGGACGATGCAGCCTGCATGGCGAAAGTCTCCTGGCGGAGTGGGATGTCGGTGGGAAAAGTCCTGAAAAGCGTTCTTGTGTACGAGGAATGTATACAGACTGGCCGGGTCTTCGGAATAGAGGAAAACCCGAGTTAATTTGATATATTTAGTTACTTAATGAAGGATTTGATGCTGATGGGGCATGACACGCGGCCACCGGCGCGTGTCATGCCCTGGCACGCTCAGGCGGGCTGCAGCAAATCGGCCAGCGTGCGAGCGATGACCTTGGTGGCGCGGCGCAGGTCTTCAAGCACGACCCGTTCGTCGCTGCGCTTGGCATGCGACTCCAGCACCGTGCGCGGGCCTGCGCCGTAGATCACGCCGGGAATGCCCGCTTCGCCGTACAGGCGCACGTCGGTGTAGAGCGGGGTGCCCATGGCGGGGATGGGTTCGCCAAAGATCTCCTCGCCGTGCTTCTGGATGGCGCTGACCAGCGGCTGATTGCCGGGCAGGGGGCGCATCGAATTAGCCAGCAGCAGGCGTTTGATTTCGATGGTGATGCCGGGCGTGGCCGCCGCGGCCTCTTGGAGGACGCGACGGATATCGGCTTCGACTTCCGCGGCGTTTTCCTCCGGGATCATGCGGCGGTCCAGCTTGAAGCTGACCATGCCGGGCACGACGTTGGTGTTGGTGCCGCCTTCGATGCGGCCGACATTCAGATACGGGTGCGTAATGCCCGCGACGCCGGACGTCACCTGCTGGTAGCGCGCGTTCTGCGCGTACAGCGCGTTCAGGATCTTGACCGCGCCTTGCAGCGCGTCGACGCCGGTAGAGGGAATGGCCGCGTGCGCCATCTTGCCGTGCACGGTCACTTCCATTTGCAGGCAGCCGTTGTGGGCCGTCACGACCTCATAGCTGAAGCCGGCGGCGATCATCAGGTCGGGCTTGGTCAGGCCCTGCGACAGCAGCCAACCGGGTCCGAGCAGGCCGCCGAACTCTTCGTCGTAGGTGAAGTGCAGTTCAACGGCGCCGTGCGTAGGGCGGGCCACGGCTTCCAGCGCACGCACGGCGAAGGTGAAGCTGGCGAAATCGCTCTTGCTGACCGCGGCGGCACGGCCGTACAGACTGCCGTCGTCGATCTCGGCGCCGTAGGGGTCGTGCTGCCAGCCGTCACCGGGGGGGACAACGTCGCCGTGGGCGTTAAGCGCCACGCGGCGGCCTGGGCCGTACTCGCGCCGGACGATCAGGTTGGTGATGGATTCCAGGCCGTAATCCTTGACTTGCTGCGCGGGCACCGCATGGGCTTCGGCCTCGAAGCCGAAGTCCTGCAACAGTTCGGCGGTGCGGACGGCGTGGGGGGCGTTGTTGCCGGGGGGCGTGTCCGTGGGGACGCGCACCAGTGCCTGCAGGAAGCGGACTTCTTCGTCAAAGTGGGCGTCTACCCAGGCGTCGAGTCGGGCGTAATCGGTCATGGTGTCAGCGGGTGATGTCGTTGGCAAGGTCGTCCAGCAGGCGCTGCATGGCAAGCGCCGCAAGCTGGATGTCGTTGCTGGTGGTGGATTCGCGGGGGTTGTGGCTGATGCCGTAGTTCTGGCCGCGCACAAACAGCATGGCCTGGGGCATGACCTCGTGCAGCTTCATGGCGTCGTGGCCGGCGCCGCTGGGCATGCGGTGCACGGGCACGCCCAGGGCATCGACGGCGCGTTCCCAGCGTTGCTGCCAGGCGGGATCGCTGGGCGCGGCGGCGGCGCGCATGGTTTCCTCAAGGGCGTAACGCAGGCCGCGCCGCTGGCAGATGGCGGCCAGTTCGGCCAGCACGTCGTTCACCAGCGCGTCGCGCTGCGGGTCGCTGGGGGCGCGCAAGTCCAGGCTGAAGCGGCATTCGCCGGGCACCACGTTGATGGATCCGCTGGGCACTTCCAGCATGCCGATCGTGCCGACCGAATCGCCGTCGCGCGCCGCGCGCTGCTCCAGGTACAGGGCCAGTTCCGCCGTGGCCGTGGCGGCGTCGCGGCGCCGGTTCATCGGCGTGGTGCCGGCGTGGCACGCCATGCCGAAGATCTGGGCCTGGTATCGCACGCTGCCGTTGATCGACGTGACGATGCCCAGCGGCAGGCCCATTTCGAACAGCACGGGGCCTTGTTCGATGTGCACTTCCACAAAGCCCAGATAGCGGGCGGGATCGCGGCGCAGCTTGGGGATGTCGTCGATGCACAGCCCGGCGTGCAGCATGGCGTCGCGCATCGTGATGCCCTGGGCGTCTTTCTGGTCCAGCCATTCGGGCTTGAAGTCGCCGATCAGCGCGCCGGACCCGAGGAACGTGGCGCGGTAACGCTGGCCTTCTTCTTCGGCGAAGCCGATCACTTCCACGTGATAGGGCAGGCGCCGGCCCTGGCGATGCAGTTCGCGCACGCAGGCCATCGGCACGAAGATGCCCAGGCGGCCGTCGTACTTGCCGCCGTTGCGTACCGTGTCGTAGTGGCTGCCCGTCATCAGCGTGGGCGCATCGGCACGGTCGGCGCGGTAGCGGCCGACCACGTTGCCCACCGCGTCGATCTCGACCTCGTCGAAGCCGCAGTCGCGCATCCAGTGCGAGATGCGTTGCGCGCAGGCCCGGTGGGCCTCGGTCAGATAGGTGACGGTCAATTGCCCCTTTTCGGCATAGCCGGGGTCGCTGTGGATGCTGAGGCGTTCCTGCCAGTCCCAGATGTCATTGCCCAGCGCCAGGTCGGCGCCGAACTTGTCGGCCAGGCGGATTTCGGCAATGCGGTGGATGTTGCGCACGGCCTCCTGGAGTTCAACGTCCGGCGGGTTGTCCAGCCGCCGCGCGAATTCATCGATGATCTGCTGGCGGTTCAATCCCGTGCCGCGCGCGCCGCGCACGGCCAGGATGAAGGGGAAGCCGAAGCGGGCGCCGTAATCGGCGTTCAACTGCTGCAGGCGCGCCAGTTCTTCGGGCGAGCAATGCGTGAGGCCTGCCCGGTCTTGCTCGTTCGTGGATTCGGCGGTCAGGCCGTTCTGCTGCATGGCGCGGCCGGCCAGTTCCGGGTGGGCGCGGATCAGCGCCAGCCGGGCTTCGATATCGGCCGCATCCAGCACGCACCGCATCTGGTCCTGCAAATGCGGCAGCGACCGGAACGGCCGCGCGGCCAGCGCCTGCCGGGCGATCCAGGGCGAGTGCTCGTACAAGCCGTCGAGCATGGCCACGGCCTCGTCGGGCGTGGCGGCATTGAGTTGTTCCAGGGTGTAGGCCATGGTTGTCGCGCTTACCGGTTGGGAAGATAGGGGTGGGTGGCTTTCCAGTGCCGGGCGATATCCAGCCGGCGGCACACCCAGACGCGGTCGTGGCTGGCGATGTGGTCCAGGAAGCGTTGCAGCGCCGTGATGCGCCCGGGGCGGCCCAGCAGCCGGCAATGCATGCCGATGCTGAGCATCTTGGGCGCGTCGTCGCCTTCGGCGTAGAGCACGTCGAAACTGTCTTTCAGGTACTGGAAGAACGGGTCGGCGTGCGAATAGCCCTGGGGCAGGGCGAAGCGCATGTCGTTGCAGTCCAGCGTATAGGGCACGATCAGTTGCGGCACGACGGACCCGTCGCTTTTCTGCACCTGCATCCAGAATGGCAGGTCGTCACCGTAGTAGTCGCTGTCGTATTCGAAGCCGCCGTAGTCCGCCACCAGCCGGCGCGTGCGGGGGCTGTCGCGGCCGGTGTACCAACCCAGCGGCCGCGTGCCGGTCAGCTGTGTGATGGCGTCCATGCCCAGGCGCATGTGTTCGCGTTCGGTCGCTTCGTCCACATTCTGGTAGTGCACCCAGCGCCAGCCGTGGCAGGCGATCTCGTGGCCCAGTTCGGTCAGCGCCGCCGTCAGGTCGGGATGACGCTGCAAGGCCATGCCCACGCCGAACACGGTCAGCGGCAACTGCCGCTTTTCGAATTCGCGCAGAATGCGCCAGACGCCCACGCGCGAGCCGTACTCATAAATGCCTTCCATGCTGAGATGGCGATCCGGGTAGCTGGCCGGATTGAACATCTCGGACAGGAACTGTTCGGATCCTGCGTCACCGTGCAGCACGGAGTTTTCACCGCCTTCTTCGTAATTCAGCACGAATTGCACGGCGATGCGGGCGCGGTCCGGCCATTGCGCGTGGGGCGGATTGCGGCCGTAGCCGATCAGGTCGCGGGGGTACGGAAGCGTGGAGTCGTAGGTGTTCATGAATGGGCGGGCGGGCACGGGTTGGCGGACGGTTTCATGATGGGCTAAACGATAGCTGGAAAGCAATAAGCTGTATACAATTTATGTACATCATTAAGGATAACCATGATAGCGCCCGGCCACCCGCGGGCATGAGGAGAGACGATTGGGCCTGACCACGCACGTACTGGATACCATGCACGGCTGCCCCGCGGCGGGCATGGACGTTGCGCTTTATGCCACCGGCGATGGCGGCGCCACGTTGCTGAACCAATTCACGCTCAACGCCGACGGCCGCAGCGCCAAACCACTGTTCACCGACCAGGACCTGCGCACGGGCACGTATCGGCTGGTGTTCGATGTGGCGGGGTACTTCAAGGCGCGGGGCGTGGCCCTGCCCGAACCCAATTTCCTGAATCAGGTCAGCCTGGATTTCGGCGTGGCGCACCCAAATGAGCATTACCACGTGCCGCTGCTCGTCAGCCCCTGGAGCTACTCGACCTACCGCGGATCCTGACGCTTGGTCGG
>Ga0307412_10000647_pt1 | contig 20240 bp, 15 predicted proteins | sample DK1Cmetagenome_3_FD_203823 | JGI IMG/M metagenome (GOLD analysis project Ga0307412, IMG submission 203823) | Maize rhizosphere microbial communities from greenhouse at UC Davis, California, United States - DK15-C-1 | ecosystem: Host-associated > Plants > Roots > Rhizosphere > Soil | place: USA...
GCACGAAGGCGAAGATCGGGCCGAACGGGAAGAACGGCGACACGTACGGCAGATCCGCCAGGTTGTTGCCCTGCTTCACGTAGCCGCGGCGGAAACGGTAGTGGCTGATGGCGATGCCCAGCCACGCGATGAAGCCCGTCATGCCCGACGTGTTCAACAGCCAGATGTAAACCGCATTGGGGCTGAAGATGAACGTGAAGAAGCACAGCGCCGCCACCACGGTCGTCGCCAGCAGCGCCCAGAGCGGCACGCCGTTGCGCGAAATATGGCCAAAAATGCGCGGCGCCTTGCCTTCACGGGCCAGGCTGTACAGCATGCGCGTGGCCGCATACATGCCCGAATTGCCCGCCGACAGCACCGACGTCAGCACCACGGCGTTCATGACCGACGCCGCCCCCAGCAGGCCGGCGCGTTCGAAGATCAGCGCGAACGGGCTGACGCTGATGTCCTCGACCTCGTTGCGCAGCAGATGCGGGTCGGTATAGGGGATCAGCAGGCCGATCACCAGAATGGCCATGACGTAGAACAGCAGGATGCGCCAGAACACCTGGCGCACCGCACGCGGCAAATTGCGCGCCGGGTCTTTGGATTCGCCTGCGGCGATGCCAATCAACTCGGTGCCCTGGAACGAAAAACCCACCACCATCGCAACCCCGATCAGGGCCGCGAAACCGCCCGCGAACGGCGCGTCGCCGACGGTCCAATTGGCCAGGCCGCCCGTTTCGCCGCCGCGGATGATGCCCAGCAGCATCATCACGCCCATGGCCACGAAACCCAGCACGGCAACCACTTTGATCAGCGCGAACCAGAATTCAGCTTCCCCGAAGCCGCGCGCCGACATGGCGTTCAGGCCAAAGGTAATCGCCAGGAACAAGGCGCTCCAGTAGAAGCCGGGCACATCGGGAAACCAGTACGCCATGACAAGCTGCGCCGCCACCAGGTCCACCGCCACGGTGACCGCCCAGTTGTACCAGTAGTTCCAACCCAGCGCGAAGCCGAATCCGTCTTCGACATAGCGGGCGCCATAAGTGGAGAACGAGCCCGAAACCGGCATCGCCGCGGCCAATTCGCCCAGGCTGGTCATCAGGAAATAGACCATCACCCCGATCAGCACATAGCCCAGCAGCGCGCCACCGGGGCCCGCCTTGGCAATGGTCGCCCCCGAGGCGACGAACAGGCCGGTTCCGATGGAACCGCCCACCGCGATCATGGTCAGGTGGCGCGCCGACAGCGTCCGGCGCAACTCGGACGGCTGGCCCGCTTTCGCTGCGCGCGTGCCGCTTGCGCGGCGTTCATCGTGTTCCGATGGTGCCAAAGTGCTTTTCCTTCACGTCGTGAAGGCATCCGCGCCACACGCTGCGGATGCCTTGGGATTACCGGGCAACGCGCGAGAATAGCGCAAACCGCCCCGCCGCGAAAAACGGCAGGGCATCGGGGACGGATCCCGCTACTGGAAAGCGGTTTCCATGAACGTGCGCAATTTACGCGAATGCAGCCGCTCGGGCGGCATGTCGCGCAACCGCTCCAACGCCCGGATGCCGATCTCCAGGTGCTGGTTCACCTGACGGCGATAGAAAACGCTGGCCATCCCGGGCAGCTTCAGTTCGCCATGCAAGGGTTTGTCTGACACGCACAGCAGCGTGCCGTAAGGCACGCGGAAACGGAACCCATTGGCGGCGATGGTGGCCGACTCCATATCCAGCGCGATCGCCCGCGACTGCGCAAAGCGTTCGACCAGTTCAACGTGGTCGCGCAGTTCCCAGTTGCGATTGTCGATGGTGGCGACCGTCCCGGTGCGCATGATGCGCTTCAGGTCCCACCCGGACAGCCCCGCCACTTCTTCCACCGCCTGCTCCAGCGCCACCTGCACCTCCGCCAGCGCCGGGACGGGCACCCAGGTGGGCAGGTCGGCGTCCAGGACGTGGTCCTCGCGCACATAGCCGTGCGCCAGTACGTAGTCGCCCAGCCGCTGCGAATCTCGCAGACCGGCGCAATGGCCCAGCATCAACCAGGCATGCGGGCGCAGCACGGCGATGTGGTCGGTGATGGTCTTGGCGTTGGACGGGCCCACGCCGATGTTCACCAGCGTGATGCCGGAATGGTCGCCGCGCACCAGGTGGTACGCGGGCATCTGCGGCAAGCGGGCGGCCTGCCCTTCGTCGCCCGGGCCGCTTTCACCGCGGCGGGTGATGCGGTTGCCGGGTTCGACCAGCATTTCGTAGTCTTCGTTGCCACTGGCCATCAGCGCCCGGGCGCGGGCGCAGAACTCGTCCACATAGAACTGGTAATTGGTGAACAGCACGAAATTCTGGAAATGCGCCGGCGCGGTCGACGTGTAGTGCTGCAGGCGGTGCAACGAATAGTCAACGCGCTGGGCGGTGAACGGCGCCAGAGGCTTGGGTTCGCCTTCCTTGCCACGCCAGGAGCCGTTGACGATGGCATCGTCGGTCACGGCCAGGTCCGGCACATCGAACAGGTCGCGCAGGGGGCGCTTCAGGGCCTCCAGGTGTTCGCCTTCGACATAAGCGCCTTCCGGAAACGCGAAATGCAACGGAATGGGGGAATCGGATTCGCCAACCTCCACCGCCACACGGTGGTTCTGCAGCAGTTGGCCGACCTGCTCGATCAGGTAGTCGCGGAACAGTTCGGGTTGCGTGACGGTGGTCTGGTAGATGCCGGGCTCGGCCACATGACCATAGGACAGGCGCGTGTCGATCGGGTCGTAGGTCTCAACCACGATGCGGATCGCCGGGTAATAGGCGCGGGCGCGTTCGCGGCCGTTGCCGCTGCCATTCAAGACTTCGCGGAACGCGGCACGCAGGAAGGCCGTGTTGCGCGCGTAGATTTCAGCCAGCCGGTCCACCGCCGCCTGCGCATCCAGGAAAGGTTCAAAGGGCATGGCGTCAGGCCGGTTCATCGACGACAAAGGGTGGACTGCATTCATCATTGAGCTTTACTCCGCTTTCTTATCTGCCGATTATGCCCGAGCGCGCCGTCGATGAAGCGTCATATTCCGGCGCGCCTGCGCGGCGCCGCCGTCGCCAATGATATAGAAACAATATATCATTCCGTTTTTGCCGGTTTTCGTCCGTTTTTGCCCCTCCCTTCGCGCGCCCTCATGCCATCGCTGCCCGGCCTTCGACACGCCCCCTCGCCGCTGTTCGCGCGCTGGGCCGTGCTTGTCTGGCTGTCCGCCTGCCTGTTGCTGGCGCCCATGGGCAGCCTGCGGCATGCATTGACCCACCTGGGCGAGGCCGCGGGCGCCAGCCAGGACGACGCCCACGCGCATGAAAAGCTGGGGCACTGCGACCTTTGCCAATTGTGGGACGTGCTGGACGCCACGCTCCCATCGTCTTTCGCATGGGTCGGCGGCCACGCTGCCCATGCGGCGCCTGTCGCCCTCCTGCCCGGTGGCACCGACGCCATCGGCGGCACCTGGTTCCAACCCCGCGCCCCGCCGCCCCAGGCCTGAAATCCGCCATCGCGCCGCCTTGCAGGCGGCCCTGATTTCATTTGCCGGCCTTGTCGCCGGCGCCCTGGATATCCACCATGAATTTCCCGACCGCCCGTGCCTCGGGCAGCGTGCCGCTGCGGGCTCGCGCCCTGCGCATTTTCGCCCTGCGCCCGCTTGCCTTGGCTTGCGCCTATGCCCTGCCGCTAGCCGTGCCCCTTGCGTTACCCGGTGCCGCGCGTGCACAGCGCGCCCCCGAAGCCACCACCTTGTCGCCCGTCGTCGTCACCGCCAACCCGCTGGGCAGCGACGCGCTGGCGTCGCCCTCGACCGTGCTCCAGGGCCAGGAACTGGACCTGCGGCGCGGCTCCAACCTGGGCGAAACCCTGAACGGACTGCCCGGCGTGTCCACCACCAGCTACGGCCCGATGGTGGGCCGGCCCATCATCCGGGGGTTGGACGGCGACCGCATCCGCTTGCTGAACAATGGCGTCGGCACCCTGGATGCCTCGTCGCTGTCGTTCGACCACGCCGTGCCGCAAGACCCGCTGTCGACCAACCGCGTCGAAATCCTGCGCGGACCCGCCGCGCTGCTGTATGGCGGCAACGCCATCGGGGGCGTGGTCAACACGCTGGACAACCGCATTCCCACCGAACCCGTCGACGGCATCCACGGAGAGGTGGGCGGAAGCTATGGTGGCGCCAACAACGACCGCAACGGCGCCATTCAACTGGAAGGCGGCGACGGTACGCTCGCGATTCATGCCGACGCCTTCGGCCGCAAGACCGGCACGCTGCGCATCCCCGGCTATGCGCGCACCGCCACGCAGCGCGCCGCGGACGGCGCGGGCGCCGAACAGGCGCGCGACCAGCTGCCCAACAGCGATGGCGAGGCCAGCGGCGGCGCGCTGGGCATGTCCTGGACGGGCGAACACGGCTATGCCGGCCTGTCCTACAGCGGTTACGACGCCAACTACGGCTCGGTCGCCGAAGCCGACGTCCGCATCAAGATGCACCAGGAACGCTTCGGTTTCGCAAGCGAACTACGCGACTTGAGCGGGGCGTTCCAGAGCATCAAGCTGAATTTCGCCTACACCGACTACCAGCACAAGGAAATCGAGGACGGCGAAACCGGCACGGTGTTCAAGAACCGCGGCTACGAGGCGCGTATCGAGGCGCGGCACGCGGACATCGGTCCGCTACATGGCGTCGTGGGCTTGCAATTGGGCCAAACGCGGTTTTCAGCACTGGGCGACGAAGCGCTGGTTCCCACCACCGACACGGATTCCGCCGCGATCTTCGCCCTGGAGGAATGGACGCTGAACGAGCGCCTGACGCTGTCTGCGGGCGCCCGCATGGACCACTCGCGGCTACGCCCCGACGCAGGCGGCAATGACCGGTTCGACGACTCGGCCCGCCGCAGCGTCACGGCCGGTAGTTTTTCGCTGGGCGGTATCTACAAGCTGACCCCTCTGTGGTCCCTGGCGGCCAACGGCGCCTACACCGAACGCGCGCCCACCTTCTACGAGCTCTATGCCAACGGCCCCCACGCGGCCACCGGCCAGTATCTGGTCGGCGACCAGAACCTGGGCAAAGAGCGGGCATGGTCAGGCGATCTGTCGCTGCGCTACAAGAACGGCAATGACCATGGCAGCGTCGGCGTGTTCTACAGCAGCTTCGCCAACTACCTGGCGGAAACGAATACCGGGCGCTACCGCAATGACGACGGCGGCATCGTGACGGCCGGGGACGACGGCGCCCTGCCCGAGGCCCGCTACCAGGGCGTCGCGGCGCGCCTGTACGGCCTTGAAGCCGAGAACGTGACCCGCATCCTGCAGCGGGACGGCCACGCGCTGGACTTGGGGCTGTCGGGCGACTACACCGTCTCGCGCAACCGCGATACTGGACGGTCCCTGCCCCGCATTCCGCCGCTGCGCCTGCGGGTAGCGCTGGATTACGGCTACGGTCCGTACAGCGCAGGCGTCAGTGTCTCGAAAGCGTTCGCGCAGCACGATCATCCGGCCAATGACACGGCGACGGCGGGCTACTACAGCCTGGATGCCAATGCCGGCTACCGCTTCAGGGCCACCGGCGTGCAGTGGCAAGCCTATGTGCGCGGCATCAACCTGACCAACCAAGACATCCGCTACGCGACCTCCGTGCTGCGAGACGTCGCGCCTGAAGGCGGACGCGCGGTGATGGTGGGCTTGCGGGGCAGCTTCTAAGGGGGCCCGTTCGCGGCCGCCGTTACGTTCGCCCTGGGGGGCGGCGTAACGCCGACCGCGGAATAATGCTGCATTGCACTACAAATGTAATGAAACTTTATTCCATTATAATTTGCGAGTATCCAAAGCGCCTGCGCGCCGGATGCCCCCTTTCCGCCGGCTTGCCCCCTCTGGGCAAAGCCATGCCGCCCACTCCGATTTTTGAAGTGACGTAATGACTCCGCCCACGCGAAAAGTCCGAATTGCCAATTTCAGCATTCCTGTTTTCCTGTCAGCCCCGCTTCTGGCCCTGACCCTTTCCTGGATTCCCGGCGCCGCCCAGGCATCCATCCCCTCCGAGCAAGCCCGCCCGACCTTAAGCGGCCTGCGCCTGGCGCAAGAGCCCACCGTTCCCACCCTGCGTGAGCGCGTCGTGCAAGCCGGCCTGGACGCCATCGGCACGCCCTACAGCTGGGGCGGCGACGATGCCGAAGGCTTCGATTGCAGCGGGCTGGTGCTGTATGTGTTCCGCGAAATCGCCGGGCTCGAACTTCCCCGCACGGCGCGCGCGCAACGCACCTCGGGCGAATCTGTATCGAACAAGAAAGAACTGCGTCCCGGCGACCTGGTGTTCTTTGCCACCCGCGGACGCGGCGTGACCTCGCACGTTGGCATCTACATCGGCCAGAACAAGTTCGTCCACGCGCCGCGCCGTGGCACCAAAGTGCGTGTCGACGAGATGAAGAACCCCTACTGGACCAAACGCTACGTTGGCGCGCGGCGCTACCTGGATACGACGCAAAGCCAGATGCTGGCCCAGGCTTCCCGCTAAATCCGGTTTCCGGCAAGTCCAGGCGGAAAAAAAGGCGCCTGCCGGGGCGCCTTTCTGGGGAAACTTGCAGAGCCTGCCGTGGGAACTTCCCGCCGCAGGCGTTTTGTGCATTCAGCCGCGGCCGACGAACGGCATGTTCGTTGCCATGATGGTCATGAACTGCACGTTGGCTTCCAGCGGCAGGCGCGCCATGGCGGCAACCGCCTGCGCCACGTGCGCCACATCCATGCGCGGTTCGACCTTGGTGCTGCCGTCCGCCTGCAAGATGCCGGCCGCCATGCGTTCGGTCATCTCGGTGGCCGCGTTGCCGATGTCGATCTGGCCGCAAGCAATGCTGTAGGGCCGGCAATCCAGCGAAATCGACTTCGTCAGCCCGGTCACCGCATGCTTGGTCGCGGTGTACGCGATCGAGAACGGGCGCGGGGCGTGCGATGAAATCGACCCGTTATTGATGATGCGGCCGCCTTGCGGCGTTTGCGCCTTCATGATGCGGATGGCGGCCTGCGCGCACAGAAACATGCCGGTCAGGTTGGTGTCGACGACATCGCGCCACACCGCCACCGGCAGTTCTTCGATAGGCATCGCCGGCGCCCCACGACCCGCATTGTTGAACAACACGTCCAGGCGGCCGTACTCGCGCTGCGCCGTGTCGAACAGATCGCGCACGGCGTTTTCGTCGGTCACGTCGGTTGGCACCACCAGTGCCCTCACGCCGTCTTCGCCCGCCGCGGTGCGGGTGGCTTCGAGGGGCTCGCGGCGGCGGCCGGCCAACACCACGCGATAACCCTGGGCCAGGAATTCCAGCGCCACGGCGCGTCCAATTCCCGTGCCTGCGCCGGTCACCAGGGCCACGCGGGGCGGTTCGATCTCGTTCGTGTGCATCGGATTCTCCTTGTTATCAATCGGCGTGATGCTACCCGAATCAATCCCCCGATGCTGCAAGCAAAGTTAGCAGCCACGACACACTTTTCCCTCCCGTCACGCAAGCAAAAGAAACCCGAATGCCGAGGCTCAAGCCGACGATTTCGCGTTGATCTGTCACAAGTGTTTATATAATTTATGGAAATTTGCTTATTACCCAAAGTCCAATAACATTCCTCGGAGCAGGCAACCATGACCTCACGGTCTCTTCCCCGCGCCCTTGCGCTTGGCGCATTGATCGCCACCCTCGGCACTGCGCAAGCCGCGCCTGACGGCAAACAGATCAGCACCCAGGGCGCCAATGGCGCACCCGCCTGTATCACCTGTCATGGCGCCCGCGGCGAAGGCAACCCCGCTGCGGGCTTTCCGCAATTGGCAGGCATTGGCGCCAAGTATCTGGCGGAGCAGCTGGAAGCCATGGCCAACGGATCCCGGGTCAGCCCCGTCATGGCCGCAACGGCCAAGGCGCTGGACCCCGCGCAGCAGCAAGCGGTGGCCAGCTACTACGCCAGCCTGCCCTCCCCGCTGAATGTGGATCGCCTGGCTGCCACGGCCATGCATCCGGTCAAGCCGGCCGACACCGGGGCGTGGCTTGCCACGCGCGGCGCGTGGGACAAGAACGTGCCCGCCTGTAATCAATGCCACGGCCCCGGCGGCATCGGCGTGGGCGACAACTTTCCCGCGCTGGCGGGCCAGCCCGCCGCCTACATCGCTGGCCAATTGCGCGCCTGGCGGCAAGGCCAGCGCCCGCCCGGCCCACTGGGCCTGATGCCCGCCGTCGCCACCCGCCTGACGGACGCCGACATCGACGCCGTCTCCGCCTACTATGCCGGCCTGCCCAAAGCCGCCGACCTGCTTGCCTCGCAAGCCAACGCCGCCGAGGGAGCCAAGCAATGATCCATCTTCCGTTTAGCCGCCTGGGACTCACCGCCGCCTGTCTGGCGTTTTCGGCCGTCGCGCTTGCCGCCGATCCCCGTCCCGCCTTCACGCCGCCATCGGCGGCATCGCTGCCCGACACCGAGTTCGGCAAGATCGTGCGCCAGGGCGAACAGATCTTCCTGCACACGCCGAAGATGGCCGGCAAGTTCGTCGGCAACGATCTGAATTGCGCCAGTTGCCACCTGGACGCGGGCCGCCGTGCCGATTCGGCGCCCATGTGGGCGGCCTATGTGCTGTATCCCGCCTACCGGGCCAAGAACGAACACGTCAATACCTTGGCCGAACGCCTGCAGGGTTGTTTCCGGTTCAGCATGAACGGCAAGGCGCCTGCCGCCGACGACCCCACGCTGACGGCGCTGCAAAGCTATATGTTCTGGCTGGCCAGCAAAGCGCCCACCGGTGTCGTGCTCGAGGGCCAGGGCTACCGCAAGCTGCCGGCGCCGGCGCAGAAGGCCGACTATGTGCGCGGCAGCGAGGTCTACGGCCAGTACTGCGCGGTGTGCCACGGCGCAGACGGGCAAGGCCAGAAGAACGGAAAACACTGGGTATTTCCGGCCCTGTGGGGCGCCGACTCGTTCAATTGGGGCGCGGGCATGCACCAGATCGGCAACGCCGCCGGATTCATCAAGGCCAATATGCCGCTGGGTCAGGCCGGCATGCTGAGCGATCAGGAAGCCTGGGACGTGGCGTATTTCATGAATGCGCATGAACGCCCGCAAGATCCGCGCTATGCCGGGTCCGTTGCGGCGACCCGGGCCAAGTACCACGATTCGGACGATTCCCTGTATGGCATCGAGGTCAACGGGCATTTGCTGGGCAGCGATTCCCCGCCGCCCGGCGGCAAGCTGATCCAGGCCGCGGCCAAGCCCGCCGGCTGATCGCTCGGCGCGGCGGCAACCCGCCGCATCGGCGCCACGGAATCGCCCAGGCGCGGTAGCGGGTTTCCCCCTGCCGCGCCGCGCGATTTGCTAGACTTCCGGTCTTAGCCTCACACGCCAGCCATATTCATGCACGCCAACTCCGGAAACGTCTTCATGGTCGTCGCGCCCAGCGGCGCGGGCAAGTCCAGCCTGGTCAAGGCCTTGCTCCAGCAAGACCCTTCCATCGAACTCTCCATTTCCTGCACCACCCGCGCGCCCCGTCCGGGTGAAGTAGACGGTCGTGAATACCGCTTCGTGACGCCCGATGATTTCAAGCGCATGCGCGAAGAGCAGAACCTGCTGGAATGGGCGGAAGTCCACGGCAATTTCTACGGCACGCCGCGCGACCGCATCGACGCGGCCACGCGCGAAGGCCGGGACGTCCTGCTGGAAATCGATTGGCAAGGCGCGCGCCAGGTCAAGCAGCGTTTCCCCGGCGCAATCGGCATTTTCGTGCTGCCGCCGTCGATCGAAGAACTTGAAAGCCGGCTCAAGGCGCGAGGCCAGGATGCGCCGCAGGTGATTGCGCGCCGCCTCATGGCCGCAGGCGGCGAAATCGCCCACGCGCCCGAATGCGAATATGTTATTATTAATCAAGAATTTAGCGTAGCCTTGTCGGAACTGATACAAATCGTCAGTGCCGCGCGGCTGCGCTTTTCGTCTCAGGCCGCCCGCCACGCCCAGTTGTTCTCGCAACTTGGCATCCCGGCCGAACACTGAGCCGAACGCATTCTCCCTATCATCCATCAGCACCAGGTGTCCTAATGGCTCGCATTACCGTCGAAGACTGTCTGAATCAAATCCCCAATCGCTTCAAGCTCACGCTGGCTGCAACGTACCGCGCTCGCGAATTGGCGCAAGGCCATGCCCCGCGCCTGGACAGCAAAGACAAGCCCACGGTCACTGCACTGCGCGAAATCGCGGGCGGCCTAACCGGCGTGGAAATGCTGCGTAAAGTTCCCACCTGATACTCTCCGGGGGGCGGCAAGCATGGCTTTTCCCGGGCTGAAGTACGCTTCATCTGGTCTGCTTGCCGCACTACGTGCTGGCTCCCGTCTTGGGCGCCGCACGGGCAAGAAAGACAAAAAACTCGCTACGCCACCGTCCGTCGCCGCACAAGAAGCGGCGGACGCCACCGCCTCGCCGGTGGCTTCGCTGGCACCGCTGACCGAAATCATCGGCAGCTACCTCGACAAGAAAGATGTAGAGCGCGTGCGCGAAGCCTATCGCTTCGCGGACCAGGCGCATCTGGGCCAGTTCCGCGCCAGCGGCTCGCCCTACATCTCGCATCCCATTGCCGTCACGGAAATCTGCGCAGGCTGGAAGCTCGACGTCAACGCGTTGTCGGCTGCCCTGCTGCACGATGTGATGGAAGATCAGGGCATCGCCAAGCACGAGCTTGCCGAGAAATTCGGCCCTGAAGTCGCCGAACTGGTCGACGGCCTGTCCAAGCTTGACCGCCTGGACTTCGCCACCAAGGCCGAACAGCAAGCCGAGAGCTTCCGCAAGATGCTGCTGGCGATGGCGCGCGATGTGCGCGTCATCCTCATCAAGCTGGCCGACCGCCTGCACAACATGCGCACGCTGGACGCGGTCAATCCCGAAAAGCGCCGGCGCATCGCCCGCGAAACGCTGGACATCTATGCGCCCATCGCGCATCGCCTGGGCTTGAATCTGCTGTTCCGCGAACTGCAGGACTTGTGTTTCGCGGCCATGTACCCGAACCGCTACCAGGTGCTGTACAAGGCCGTGCTGGCGGCGCGCGGCAACCGCCGCGAAGTCATCACCAAGATCGCCGATTCGGTTCGGGCCTCGCTGCCCGCCGCCGGTATCGAAGCGGAAGTAACCGGCCGCGAGAAAACGCTTTATGGCATCTATCGCAAGATGGTCGACCAGAAAAAGTCGTTTTCCGACGTGCTGGACATCTACGGCTTTCGCGTCATCGTCCATACGCTGCCCGAGTGCTATCTGTCGCTGGGCACGCTGCATCAGCTGTATCGCCCGGTGCCCGGCAAGTTCAAGGACTACATCGCCATTCCCAAGGTGAACGGCTACCAGTCCCTGCACACGACGCTGGTGGGTCCGTACGGCACGCCGGTGGAATTCCAGTTCCGCACCCGCGACATGCATCATGTGGCCGAGGAAGGCGTGGCGTCGCACTGGCTCTACAAGGGCGCCGACCTGACCCTGAACGACCTGCAAAAGCGCACGCACCAGTGGCTGCAGTCGCTACTGGACATCCAGAGCCAGACCGGCGATTCCGGCGAGTTCCTGGAACACGTCAAGGTCGACCTGTTCCCCGACGCCGTGTATGTCTTCACCCCGCGCGGCAAGATCATTTCCCTGCCCCGCGGCGCCACGCCGGTCGACTTCGCCTACGCGATCCACACCGATATCGGCAACCAGGCGGTGGCCGCCAAGGTCAACGGCGAGTTCGTGCCGTTGCGCACTGAACTCAATAGCGGCGACACGGTGGAAATCGTGACGTCGCCGGCATCGCGCCCCAATGCGCAATGGCTCAACTACGTGCGCACGGGCCGCGCGCGCTCCGAAATTCGCCACTACCTTCGCACCGTGAAGTACGAAGAATCGGTGGCTTTCGGCGAGCGCCTGCTCAGCCAGGCGCTGCAAGAGCTGCACATGCCGATGCCCGCCACCGACGACCCGGCCTGGCAGAAGCTGGCGCGCAGCACCGGCGCCAGTTCGCGCGAAGAGATCCTGGCCGACATCGGCCTGGGCAAGCGCCTGGCCGCCGTGGTCGCGCGCCGATTCGCGCCCGAGCACCAATTGGTGGCCACCACTGCCGCCGCGGTGGACGAACTGACGTCGGCCCGCAGCGCTCCCATCCTGATCCAGGGCAACGAAGGCCAGGCCGTGCAGTTGGCACCGTGCTGCGGCCCGCTACCCGGCGACCCGATCGTGGCGGGCATGCGCATGGGCCATGGGCTGGTGGTGCATACCGCCGACTGCCCCGTGGCCACGCGCCAGCGCTTGCGCGAACCCGAACGCTGGATCAATGTGGGCTGGGACGCACACACCGCCAAGCACCTGGCCACGCGCCTGGACATCGTCACCCGCAATGAGCGCGGCGTGCTGGGACGCCTGGCGGCGGAAGTCACGGCTGCCGACGCGAACATCATGCACGTCACGATGCACGACGACGCGGTGTCCACGGTGTCCTTGCACCTGACCATCCAGGTCGACAGCCGCAAGCATCTGGCGCAAGTCATCCGCGCCATTCGGCACGTGCCGCAAGTGCAGAAGATCGTCCGCGTCAAAGGCTGATCTTTTTCTGACCGGCACCAAAAAAACGCCCCGCGAGGACAACTCGCAGGGCGTTTTTCATTGCGTGGCAAACAGCGTTAACTCTGCGACATCAAATTGGGCAAGTACGTCACGATGCCAGGGAAGACCGTGATGAGCGCAATCGCGATCACCAGCAGCAGGAAAAAGGGAATCGACGCCTTGGTGACCTGCCAAATATCCCTGCCCGTCATCGACTGGAGCACAAACAGGTTGAACCCCAGTGGCGGTGTGATCTGCGCAATCTCGATGATGATGACGATGTAGATCCCGAACCAGATCAGGTCGATGCCCGCAGCCTGCACCATTGGCAGGATCACCGCGCTGCTCAGCACCAGAATCGAAATCCCTTCCAGGAAGCAACCGAGTACCAGGAAGAACACCGTCAGCACCGCCAGCAGCATATACGGCGACAGCGCCATGCTTTCAACCTTGGCCGCCAGCACCTGCGGAATGTTCAGAAAGCCCACCGAGATCGACAACACCGCCGCGCACGCCACGATGAACGAGATCATGCAAGAGATCTTCATCGCCGACATCAGGCTTTCGCCCAAGCTTTTCAGCGACAAGGTGCCTCCCAGCTTGGCCAGCACCATCGCGCCGACAACGCCAACCGTCGCCGCTTCCGTTGGCGTCGCCCAACCGCCGTAGATGACGCCAATGACCGCCGCAATCAGCAAGCCCACCGGGATCAGCCGCCGCGAGTTCCACAGCTTGGCGCCAAAGCTCAACGCCGGATCACGCGGAGGCACCTTGGACGGATTCAGCAGCGACCAGACGATGACATAGCCCATGAACAACGCGATCAGCAGCAAGCCCGGCAAAATGCCCGCCATGAACAGACGCGCCACCGATTGTTGGGCCGTGACGCCGTAGACGATCATGATGATCGACGGCGGAATCATCAGCCCCAGCGTGCCGGAACCCGCCAGCGTGCCGATCATCATGCCTTCGTCATACCCGCGCTTCTTCAGCTCTGGCAGGCTCATGCGCGCGACCGTTGCACACGTCACGGCGGACGACCCCGCCACCGCCGCCATGATGCCGCAACCCAGAATGTTCACGTGCAGCAAGCGCCCGGGCAGCCAGCTGACCCACGGCCCCAAGCCTTTGAACATATCTTCGGACAGACGGGTACGGAACAAGATTTCGCCCATCCAGATGAACAGCGGCAACGCCGTCATCGGCCAGCCCCAGCTCGCGTCCCACATTGAAGAAACGATCAGCGATCCCACGGGCGCGTCGGTGAACACCGCCAAGCCCACCACGCCCATCGCCAACAACGAAATCGCCACCCAGACGCCGCTGGCCAACAGCACCAGCAATACCACCAGCAACGCCCCGGATGCGATCAGAGTCGAATATTGATCCATGCTTGCCCCTGCATAGGAAGTGAAGGCCGGCGCGCGGCGCCCGCCCATGTCGCCCGGCGCGTTATTCCAACGCTGCCTCGCTGTTCTTGTCGTAGCCCGGCTCTTCGCCGCGCGCGACGGCAAGGGCCGCATCCACCAGCGCGATCGTCAGGATCACGAGTCCGGCCGCCAATGCCGATTGCGGGATCCAGAACGGAATGGCAAGCAAGCCGGGGCTGATGTCATCGAATTCAAATGACTGCCACGCAAACAGCACGGCCTGCCAGGCGATGTAGCCCATTAACAGCGCGGTGGACACGCAGCACCATAGTTCGACGACTTTGCGCGTACCGCCGGTCAGGCGGCTGACGATCAGGCCCACGCGAATGTGGCCGCCGTCGCGAAAGGTGTAGGCCAGACCCAGGAAGGTGGAGGCCGCCATGAACAGCCCCGAGATTTCGGTGGAGTCCACCGTATAGCCCAGCGCGCGGCCAATGATCTGCGCAATGATGCTGATGGCGATGCCCGCCAGAAATGCCGCGGCCAGCACGCCGCTAAGCGTGTAGAGGCCGTCAAGAAATTTTCTCAACATGATCTTGTCCCGCTCCCGAAGATGCAGAAAAAGCGGGGCGCGTGGCCCCGCCAGCCGCTAGTTGGCGGCCGTCTTGGCTGGCGCCTGGGCGGCCTTGGCCGCCAGGTAGTTGTCCAGCACCTTCTGCTCGTCGGGGCTGGCGCTCTTGCGCCAGTCTTCCACCATGGTCTTGCCCACTTCGGCCAAGGCATTCTGCACTTCCGGCCCCGCCTGCGTCACGGTGATGCCGTTCTTGCGCAACGTCTGGACCGTGTCTTCGCCCGCCTTGCGGCTCATTTCAAAGCCGCGCTTGGTGGCGCGTTCGCCGGCCGCCAGCACGATCTTCTGCACGTCCGGCTCCAGCGCGCGGAACGCGCGTTCGTTGATGATGACCACGTTCTTGTTGTGCAACGTGCCGGTGTACATGAAGTACTTGCAGTTGTCCCACACCTGGGTGTCGATACCGGTTTGCGCGCTGGTGAACAGCGAGTCGATCAAGCCGGTAGCAAACGCCTGCGCCACTTCTGCAAACGGCAGAATCGTGGCCTGGAAGCCCAGCATCTGGCCCATCTTCTGCGTCGGCTGCGAATAGATGCGCAGCTTCTTGCCCTTGAAATCGGCAGGCGCGGAAACGGGCGTCTTGGTGAAGAAACCCTGCCCTGGCCACGCCACATAGGTGATGGCGCGCAAGCCGTTCTTGCCCAGCAGCTTGTCGAAGTACGGCTTCTGCGCGTCAGTCAGCAACGCGGCTTCTTCGTAGTTCGCGGAAATGTTCGGCAAGCCATCCAAGATATACATCGGATTTTCGTTGCCATACACGCCCAGGCGGATTTCACCGGCCTGGATCTGCCCGGCCTGCACGGCGCGCTTGATGGCGTCGTGCTTGACCAGCGTGTCGTTGGAGCGCAAGTCCACCTTCAACCGGCCTTGGCTTTCGGTTTCGACTTCCTTGATGAACTGACGGATGTTTTGCGTGAAGAAACTGCTTTCCGGATAACCGGAAGCCATGGTCCAGGTCGTGGCGGCAGAGGCCGCAACCATCGGGCAGGCGCAGGCCGCCGTCACCAAGAGCTTGCGTAAGAACTGCATGGAAATCCCCTTGTAGTGGTCTGACGAAGATACTGTTTCCAAGCTGCCGTTTAGCGCGCTGAACGCGACTCGCAATTCATTGTATTCATACAGGTGCCGTCATACAACTCAAAATTATGGCCTCCAAATTGGTGCAGTTTTAGACGCCAATGCACTGCATTTAGCCCTTATATGGCGCACATTAGCCGCATAATGACGCATTGGCGCACCACCATGAACGACATGCCCAGGCATAGGGATTACACGAACCCATATGACAACCTTGCGCCACCTACAATGCGAGACATCCGCCCTACCCAGACGGAAGGTTCGCCCCCTCGATCCAACACGGAATCCGCGATTTGAACAACACGCCCAAGAAGCCCCGCACACGCTTGACTGACGTCGTTATCCAGACGCTATCCGAACGGCTGGATACGCAGGTTTACCGGCCCGGGCAACGGCTGCCTTCCGAGCAGGCGCTGTGCACGGAATTCAAGGTCAGCCGCACCGTTATCCGCGAGGCCATGGCGTCGCTGCGTTTGGGCGGCCGCGTCGTCAGCAGCCCAGGGCTGGGGGTGTTCGTCACGGAAGATCATGATCCGCCCATCAGCTTCGACATCCAGCCCCCGGCGGAGAGCCGCTGGGCGCTGCACATCATGGAAGTGCGGGTCGGCCTTGAAGTCGAAGCGGCGGGATTGGCCGCAGAACGCCGGACTCCGGCCAATATGGCCGATATCATTCAAGCCTCCGATGAGTTCAACGCCGCCGAAAGCGACCGCGCCGCAGCTGTGCAGGCCGACTTCAATTTCCATCTGGCGATTGCGCGCGCATCGAACAACCCCCACTTCGCGCATCTGCTTGAATCGGCGGTCAAAGACGTCATGCTGGACCTGAAAATCAAGCACGGCGGCAAGTCCGAGCAAGAGCTGCGCGACTATGAAAAACGCACCGCGCGCGAGCATGGCGTGATCATGGCCGCGATCATGCGTGGCGACCCCGGCGCCGCGCGTGCCGCCATGGCGCGGCACCTGGGGGAAAGCGTGGCGCGCTATCGCAAGCAGTTGGCTGCCAAGCGCTGAACCTCTGCATTCAACACCCCTGAAAACGGTCACACGGCCGTTTTTTTTCGGCTGCCGGAAAATCCCTGATTGACCACCTGTATGACAACCCCCATCATACGTATCGCCGCTTTAGTGTCTGCTCTTGCCATTCAGCCCGGGAATCTCGCACCCGGCGCCATGGCCGTATATCCTTGTTTTCCCAGGAGAAAGCAGTGTCAACACCGCAACAGAAAGCACGCGTGGGGGTCGATATCGGGGGTACCTTCACCGATGTGGCCCTTGAAATCGCCGGCAAGCTTCACTCAACAAAAGTTTTGACCGACTACGAGGCGCCCGAGCGCGCCATCGTTCAGGGTCTGCGCGATGTGGCCAAAGACGCCGGCATCGCCTTGTCGGACATCGGCATCATCATCCACGGCACCACGCTGGCCACCAATGCCCTGATAGAACGGCGCGGCGCGCACACCGCCTTCATCACGACCGAGGGCTTTCGCGACGTGCTGGAAATGCGCTCGGAAAGCCGCTTCGAACAATATGACCTGGACATCAAGCTGCCCCCGGCGCTGATTGACAGGCGCGACCGCCTGACGCTGCGCGAACGCATCGACGCCGCGGGCGGCGTACTGATCGCCCCGTCGGACGCCGACATGCAAGCGCTGGCCGAACAGATCGAAGCCGGCGGCTACGACAGCGTGGCCATCGGTTTCATCCACGCCTATGTGAACGATGCGCACGAACAGCGCATGCGCGACGTGCTCAGCCGCCGCCTGCCCGACGTGTCGATCTCAATCTCTTCCGAAGTCTCGCCCCAGCTGCGTGAATTCGAACGCTTCAATACCGTCTGCGCCAACGCTTACGTGCGCCCGCTGATGCAGTCGTACCTGGACCGGCTGGTGAAGACGATTCATGAGGCCGGCGCCGATTGCCCGGTGTTCATCATGCACTCTGGCGGTGGCATCATTTCGGTGGACAGCGCATCACGCTTTCCCGTGCGGCTGGTGGAATCCGGCCCCGCTGGCGGAGCGATCTTCGCCGCCCACATCGCCGCGCGCTATGCACTGGACTCCGTGCTGTCCTTCGACATGGGCGGCACCACCGCCAAGATCTGCCTGATCGACGAGCAAACCCCCAAAACCGCCAACACGTTCGAAGTCGCGCGCACCTACCGCTTCAAGAAAGGCAGCGGCATGCCGATTTCCATTCCGGTTGTGGAAATGGTGGAGATTGGCGCGGGCGGCGGGTCCATTGCCGGGCTGGACGTCATGCGGCAAATTCGCGTCGGTCCGCATAGCGCAGGGTCCGAACCCGGCCCCGCCTGCTACCGCCGCGGCGGCAAGCTGCCCACTGTCACCGATGCTGACTTGCTGCTCGGCCGCCTGGACCCCGACAATTTCGCGGGCGGATCGATCTCGCTGTCCACCGAATTCGCCCAGACTGCCGTACTGAACGAAGTCGCGCAGCCGCTTGAACTGTCTGCTCAAGATGGTGCGTATGGCATTGCCGAAGTCGTCGACGAGAACATGAGCAACGCCGCGCGCGTGCACACCGTGGAAAGCGGCCGCGAGATCTCCAAGTACACGATGATCACCTTTGGCGGAGCCGGCCCCCTGCACGCTGCGCGCCTGTGCGAAAAGACCGGCATCGACCGCTTCCTGGTGCCGCCCGGCGCGGGCGTGGGTTCCGCAATCGGCTTCCTGCGATCACCTTTTGGCTATGAAAGCGTGCGCAGCGCCAACTTCCGGCTGACGCGTTTCGATTGCGCCGCCGTCAACCACTTGCTGGCGCAGTTGCAGGACGAAGCCATGACCTTCGCGCTGCAAGGCGATTCACGCGAGACACCCGTTGTCGAAGCCAAGGTCTATATGCGCTATGTGGGCCAGGGCTGGGAAATTCCCGTGATGCTGCGCACGACGCAATTCTCGGACGGTGACGTGACGCGACTGCGCGACGACTTCGAAGCCGCGTATACGCGCTACTTCGGACGGCCGATTGATGGGCTGGATATCGAAGCCATCAGTTGGGCCGTCAAAGCGAGTTCGCCGCTGCCGCCCGTGCAGCGCCTGACGCTGGTCGAGGCCAATGCCGACGCGCCCGCCGTCGGGCAACGCCGAATCTTCGACGCGAAGCTGCGCGAAATGGTCGATGCGGCCATCGTCGAACGTGAAGGGCTGCCCACTGGCGCACGTATCGCCGGGCCCGCGATCGTGGTGGAACGCGAAACGTCCACGCTGATCACGTCGTCTTTCGAAGCCATCGTCCAAGCCGACGGCTGCCTGCTCGTGTCGAGCAAGCGCACCGCCGCCACCGCCTAAGGAGCCGGCCATGAGCACCGACAACCTGAAGAACATTCACATGCAAGTCATGTGGAACCGCCTGATTTCGGTCGTGGAAGAACAAGCCCTGGCGCTGATCCGCACCGCATTCAGCACCAGCGTGCGCGAAGCTGGCGATCTGTCCGCCGGCATCTTCGACCAGCAAGGCCGCATGCTTGCGCAGGCCGTGACGGGCACGCCGGGCCACGTCAACACGATGGCCGACGCCGTGCCCACGTTCATTGCCGACATCGGGCCGGAGAACATCTTCGAAGGCGACGTCTACCTGACCAACGACCCCTGGAAAGGCACCGGCCACCTGCACGACTTCACCGTCGTCACGCCCTCGTTTCGGGACGGCCAGCTGATTGGCTACTTCGCTGCAACGGCTCACGTGGTTGACGTCGGTGGACGCGGCTTCGGCCCGGACGCGCGCGAAGTCTATGAGGAAGGCATTTGCGTGCCGATCATGAAGTTCGCCGTGCGTGGCGACATCAACCGCGATCTGGTCAACATCCTGCGCAACAACGTACGCGAATCGGACAAGGTGGTGGGCGACTTGTACGCGTTGGCGGCGTGCAATGATACCGGGCATCGCCGCCTGATGGAGATGATGAATGAGTTCGAGCTGACCGATCTGGAAGACATTGGCGGCTTCATCCTGGAACGCAGTCTGGCCGCGACCTTGGAACGCATCGCGGCGTTGCCGCGCGGCAAGTACAAAAACGAAATGACCCTGGACGGCTACGACCAGCCCGTCTCGTTGAAGGTGGAACTGGAAGTGGGCAGCGACGGCTTGGTCGCTGACTTCGCGGGAACGTCGCCCGCCAGCACATACGGCATCAACGTGCCGCTGGCCTACGCCAAGGCCTACGCGTGCTACGGCTTGAAATGCGTGATTGCCCCCGAGGTGCCCAACAACACCGCATCGCTCGCGCCATTCTCGGTGGCCGCCCCCGAAGGCTGCATCTTGAATGCGCAGCGCCCCAGCCCGGTGGCCGTGCGCCACGTGCTGGGCCACTTCGTGCCCGATCTGGTGCTGGGCGCCCTGCACCACTTCCTGCCGGAACGCATTCCCGCCGAAGGCTCGGGCGCGCTGTGGAACCTGCACGTCAGCGCCCGCCCCGCACAAGCCGATTCCGGTTTGCCGCCCGCCGAAATCCTGATGTTCAACAGCGGCGGTACCGGCGCCCGCCCGACGCTGGACGGATTGTCGTCCACCGCGTTCCCCAGCGGCGTGCACGCCATGTCGGCCGAAGCCACCGAACAAACCGGCCCCATCGTCGTATGGCGCAAGGAACTG
>Ga0307412_10000648_pt1 | contig 20180 bp, 18 predicted proteins | sample DK1Cmetagenome_3_FD_203823 | JGI IMG/M metagenome (GOLD analysis project Ga0307412, IMG submission 203823) | Maize rhizosphere microbial communities from greenhouse at UC Davis, California, United States - DK15-C-1 | ecosystem: Host-associated > Plants > Roots > Rhizosphere > Soil | place: USA...
ACCGCGCTGGTCACCTGCGCGGCGGTGATGCCGAAGATCCACACGCCCGGCTGGCGCAGCACCGAATCGTTGCTGAACGCGATCACCGGCACGCGGTTCGCGACGGTGCTGCCGACGGCGGGCACTTCGGCGGCATTGAGCGGTCCAAGGATCAGCGCGGGGTGGCTGCGCAGCGCGTCGGCGGCGGCGCGGGCAGCGCCCTCGGCCGTGCCGCCGGTATCGAACGCCAGCACATAGTTCGCGTTTTCCGCGAGCAAGGCCGCCTGGCGCATGCTACGGCCCAGCTCCGCTCGCGGTCCATTGAGCGGGAGCAACAGGGCGATGGGGCGCTTGTCCTTCTTCTCGCCCGCCCATGCGTTGGAGGAAAGCGATGCCGCGGACAGGACGAGGCCCGAGGGCAGCAACCGCAGCAGGGACCGACGGTCCATTGCGAACTCCGGATTCAGCGAATGAGGCACGGCGGCGTCTTATCCTCTTCGCCGGGCTGGGCATAGGGGCCTATGCGCTGGCGATGCTGGCCACCGCACCGGCGAGCCTGCTCGTCCGCAACGTGCCCTGGCGCAGCGGCGTGGCGGGGACGATCTGGAACGGCGAAGTGGGCATCGCGGGCGGCAGCAAGCTCGAATGGCAGCTGGCGCCGCTCCGTTCACTGACCAGCCTGGGGCTGGCCGCCGACTGGAAGGCGACGGGTCCGGACACCGATCTCGGCGGCCGCGCGCTGGTGCATCTGGGCGGACGGACGGTGCTCGATCACGTCAGCGGCGCGGCGGACGCGAGCCTGCTCCAGGCGATCCAGCCCGACCTGCCCTTCGCGTGCAATCTCGTGATGCAGGTGGAGATGGCGAAGATCGCGGTGCGCGGCGGCGCGCAGATGCTCGACGGCAAGGTCACCACCGATCCGGGCAGCTGCCGGCCGAAGACCGCCGGCGGATCGACCGCGGTACCGGCGCTGCTGCTGACGGCCGAGCATGTCGGCCCGCGCACCACGATCCGGCTGACGCCCGCGACCCAGCGGCGGCAACTGCTGCTCGACGCGATCCTGAGCGAGGACGGCACGCTCGACCTGGGCATGAGCAAGGACGGCGCGGCGGCGCTGCCGTTCATCGGCCTGCCCGGCGGGGCGCGGATTCAGGGCAAGATGTGAGCTAAACCATCTTCTAAAAGCCCTCTCCCGCCTGCGGGAGAGGGTTGGGTGAGGGTGAGTCGTGCACGTCAGGCAATGAAGCCAATTGAACCCGGATCGCCTCGACTACCCCCTCCAAATTCCCCAGCACATCGCTGTTCCAGAACCGGACCACGCAGTATCCCTGCGCTTCCAGCCAAGCCGTACGCGCCCGATCGACCTCCTCGCCATGTTGGCTCCCGTCGATCTCGATCACCAGCCGCTTCGCCGCGCAGAGGAAATCCACCACATACGGGCCGAGCGTCGCCTGGAACCGGATCTTGTGGCCATCCACCTGCCGGTTGCGCACCCGTGCCCATAGCGCGCGTTCCGCATCGGTGGCCTCGCGGCGCAAGGTACGTGCGTGCGAATTAGTGGGACGAATCGTCGGCATCTCGCTCGGCTTCCCCCTCTCACCCTCACCCAACCCTCTCCCGCCTGCGGGAGAGGGCTTTTACACCCCCACGAGGTTGTTGAGGTTGATGATCGGCAGCAGGATCGCGAGCACCATCAGCAGCACCAGCCCGCCCATCACCAGCAGCACCAGCGGCTCGACCAGCGCCACCAGCGTGGAGACCAGCGCATCCAGCTCGCGCTCCAGCTCGCCCGAGGCGCGGCCGAGCGCCGGCGCGAGCTTGCCCGAGCTTTCGCCCGAGGCGACGATCGCGACCAGCATCGAGGGGAAGATCTCCGCCTCCTGCATCGCCGCGCGCAGGCTGATGCCCTCGCGCACCCGCATCGCGACGCCCATGGCTTTCTCGCGAACGAAATGGTTGGGCGTCACCGCGGCGGCAGCATGCAGCGCCTCGACCAGCGGCACCGCGCTCCCCACCAGCGTCGCCAGACTGCCGGCGAAGCGCGCGGCGTTCATCTGGCGGCTGAAGCGGCGGAACGGCCGGCGCTCGGCGAAGAAGCGGTGGACGCGCAAGCGGTTGACCGGCACCCGCATCCACCGGCCAAAGCCAACGATGCCGAGCCCGATCGCGATCAGCAGATACAGCCCGAAATTCTGAAGGAAGGCGCTGATCGCGATCAGCGCGCGGGTCAGCAGCGGCAAATCGGCGCCGCGCGAGACGAACACCTTCACGATGTCCGGCACGACATACACCATCAGCAGCACCATCATGCCGAACGACACCAGCGCCAGCAGCGCCGGGTACAGCAGCGCCAGTTGCAGCTTCTGCCCGTTCGCCTGGCGGTTCTCGACGAACTCGGCGAGGTGGTTGAGCACGTCGGTCAGCCGCCCCGACGCTTCCCCCGCCGCCACCGAGGCGCGGTAGAATTCGGGGAAGGCCTTGGGATGCTGCGCCAGCGCGGCGGCGAAGCTGCGCCCGTCGAGGATCGCACCGCGCACGTCGAGCAGCAGCGAGCTCACCGCCGGCTGTTCGGACTGCGCCGCGACCAGCCGCAGCGACTCCTCGATCGCGATGTCGGAGCCGACCAGCGTCGAAATCTGCCGGGTGACGGTGGCCAGCGCGCGGGCGCTCACGCCACCCCGGCGGAAGCGCGGCAGGGTGATCGATCCGATCGAACGGCCGCGTTCGGCTGCGGGCTCGACGGACAAGGGCAGCAAAGCCTGCTCGCGCAGTAGCGCGCGCGCAGCGGCGGCGCTGGAGGCCTCGATCACACCGCGCTTGGAAGCGCCGGTGCGGTCCGCCGCGCGATAGGCAAAGGCGGGCATCAGGATGTTTCCTGGATCGAGTACCCGCTCACGCCTTGTCCCTCACGACGCGGGCGACTTCCTCGACCGTCGTCACGCCGGCCTTGAGCTTCGCCACACCATCATCGAGCAGGCTGGGATTGTCCCGCCGTGCATGGCGTTCGATCGCCGCCTCGCTCGCCCCGTCATGAATCAGCTTCTGGAACGCGTCGTCGATCGCGATGACTTCGTAGAGGCCCGCGCGCCCGCGATAGCCTTCGTCATGGCACTGGTCGCAGCCGACCGTGCGCCAGATCGGCGTCCCTACGGGCAGCGCGCCGCCGAGCAACAGCGAATCCGCGTCGCTCGCCACGTCCTCGCGCCGGCAATGCGGGCACAGCCGCCGCACCAGCCGCTGCGCGCACAGCCCGACCACCATCGGCGCGAGCAGATAGCGCTCGACCCCCATGTCGATCAGTCGCGTCACCGAACCGACGGCGGTGTTGGTGTGCAGCGTCGAGAGCACGAAATGCCCGGTCATCGCCGAGCGCACCGCCACCTGCGCGGTTTCCTGGTCGCGAATCTCGCCGACCATGATCACGTCCGGATCCTGGCGCAGGATCGCCCGCAGGCCGCGCGCGAAGGTCATATCGGTGCGCGCATTGACCTGGGTCTGCGCGACGCCCGCCAGCTCATATTCGATCGGATCCTCGACCGTCATCACGTTGCGCTTGCGGTCGTTGAGCCGGGTGAGCGCGGTGTAGAGCGTGGTGGTCTTGCCCGAACCGGTCGGCCCGGTGACGAGCAGGATGCCGTGCGGCCGCTCGAGCAGCCGGCCGAACACGCTCTGGTCGCGCTCGCTCATGCCCAGGCCGGAAAGATCCAGCTTCAGCGAACCCTTCTCCAGCAGACGCAGCACCACCCGCTCGCCATGCTGGGTCGGGATGGTCGAAACGCGCGCGTCGACATCGTGCCCGCCGATGCGCAGCGTCACCCGGCCGTCCTGCGGCACCCGGCGCTCGGCGATGTCGAGCTTCGCCATCACCTTGATGCGGCTGACGAGCAGCGGCGCCAGCGCGCGCGGCGGCTCGATCATGTCGCGCAGCACGCCGTCGACGCGGAAGCGCACGACCAGCCGCTTCTCCTGCGTCTCGACATGCACGTCCGACGCGCCTTCCTTCACCGCTTCCATGAGCAGCGCGTTGATCAGGCGGATCACCGGCGCGTCGTCGCGGGTATCGAGCAGATCGTCGATGCTTGCCGCGCTGTCGGCCAGCGCGGCCAGATCCATGCCGCCCAGGTCGATATCGGCCGCAGCGCCTCCCGCCCCGCCATAGGCCTCGCCCAGCGCGCTATCGAAAGCGGCGCCCTCCAGCCGCACGAAGCGCGCGCCGGGGGCCAGCCGCTGCACTTCCAGCAGGCCGTCGAGCGGCGCATCGGCGCGGTGGACGCACTCGATCCCCTGCGGCGTCTCGCGGAGCAGCACGCCGTGGCGGCGGGCGAAGCTGTAGGGCAAGGTCGGCACGTCGAGGATCACTGGCCGAGCTCCACACTGGCGGAAACATGGCCGGGCTGGCCAAGTCGCTGAAGGGTGACGCGGCGGATGCGCAAGTCACTGGTCGTGGTCACGTCGGCCAGCCAGTGGACCAGCGAGTCGTAGCTCGCATCCGCGACGGTCGCCCGCACGCCGCCAGCGATCGGCGCGGTGGTCAGCGCTACGCCGAAACCGCCGGCCGACTGGGTAGCGATCGCCTCCGGCGCACCGGTGCGCCGCTGGGGTTTCGCCGAACTCAGCGTGCCCGCCGCGCGGATGCGCGCGTTGAGCGTCTCATAGGTGCGGATATCGGCCAGCGCGGCGGCGCGCGCGCCCTGGATCGGCTTCACCACGCCGTAGATCAGCACCACAGCCGCCAGCAGCGCCGCGACTCCGGCCAGCATCATCCGCTCCCGCGAACTGCGCGCCTGCCACCAGCTGTCGGTGCGGGAGAGGCCGGCGTCGAGCGTCGGCAATTGGGTGCGGATAAAGCCTCTCATGCTGCGCTCGCCGTAATGCGGATCGATCCGTCTGGCGAGGCCGTCGCCTGCCCCTGGATGCGGCCGGCCTTGAGCGCCTCGGCAATGCGCGCGGCGAGATCGGGGGCGCCGGGCGCGCAATCGAGCGTCAGCACGTTGCCTTCATAGCGAATCGCCCGCACCGCGAGACCGCCCGCAAGGGGATTGAGCGCCGTCGAGACCCGCGCCAGCAGCGGCACGAAACGATCGGGCGCGCGTGCCCCACCGGCCGGCAGCAGATCGGTGACGGTGGCCTTGAGGTCGCCGCTGAGATCGGTCCCCGGCGCCGCGATCGACACCAGCGCGCGCGTTTCGGCCGCGCGGCGGTCAGCGATCACGCGGAGCATCAGCGCATCGCCGCCAGCGATCAGGATATGCGCCGCCGCGCCGATCCCCAGAATCCAGCCGAGCCGCCGCCAGCCGCTCGAAGCGCCGCCACGCCGGCGCGCCGCGAACGCGCCCTGGCGCAGATCGAGTTCGGCCGCCGCGACATCCGCCCGCGCCGCATCGTCGCGCAGGTCGGGGGTGGCGGCATGGATGTGCAACTCCCCGGACAGCGGCTCGCCGAGACTGTGGATGCGCGGCCGGCCGGCCGCTTCCCACGCCGAGCCGAGCAGCGCCGCGGGCATCGCGAACCCTGTACCATCGGCGGCGAGCACCAGCGCCCGGCCGTCGCGCACTTCCACCGCCCAGCCTTCCACCGGGCGCGGCAGCAGCAGCACATCGGGCACCATCGGTGCGCCGCCCAGCCCTTCGGCCTCGGCCAGCGCGACCCATTCGGCCATCGTCTCGGCTCGCACTACGCCCACCAGAAAGCGGCTCGGCGCTTCGGCAGGCGCGGTCCGCGCGCCCAGCCCCAGGTGCAGCGACTCGATCGGCTCGGCGACATGGTCCTCGATTGCGAACGGCAAGGCCGCCAGCCGCCGGGCGCGATTCGGCAACGGCAGATCGACGGCGAGCAGGCGCACCCGCTCGGTCGGCACGAGGATGGTTGCCGGGCCGTCTGGCGCGGCTATGATCAGCCGGTCGCCCGCCAGCGTCCACACACCCCCGGCGTGCGGCGGCGGCAGGTCCGGCGTTCGGGCGCCGCGTGTCATAGAAGCTTCATGGGTAGGACGCATGAGGCAGGGATGCGCATAAGTTTGAAACCATTTTGTGACATCGCATCGCAGCGCGCCCCGCGCAAGCTCTCCCCCGTGGGTGAGCATGAGGCCGGGCTGACGCTGATCGAGATGCTGATCGTACTCGTGATCATCGCCGTGGTCGCGGGCCTTATCACCGCCAACGTGATCAACCGCCCCGATGAGGCGCGGGCGACCACCACCAAGAGCAGCATCTCCAGCATCGAAGGCGCGCTGAAGATGTACCGCCTCGACAATGGTGATTATCCCAGCACCGATCAGGGCCTGAAAGCGCTGGTCGAGAAGCCGACGATTCCGCCGGTACCGGCGAACTGGGCGCAGGGCGGCTATCTCTCCGCACCGCCGCTCGATGCCTGGGGCAAGCCGTACGAATACAAGTCCGAAGGCGGCAGCTTCACGATTCGCTCGCTGGGCAAGGACGCCAAGCCCGGCGGCGAAGGCGTCAACGCCGACATCGAAGGCAAGGGCTGATGCCATTCGGGGGGGGCGACAGCGCTGCGCGTCGTGCCTCCCAGGCCGGCATGACGCTGATCGAGATGCTGATCGTGCTCGTGATCATCGGCGTCGCGGCCGGTGCGGTGACGCTGGGGATCGGCGCGGCCACCCGCAAGCCGAGCGTCGAGAGCGAGGCACGCCGCCTCGCCTCGCGGCTGCAGGCGGCGGCCGACGATGCGATGCTGGGCGATCGGCTAATCGCCTTTACCGCGCAGGCGCATGGCTATGGCTTCGCCACCGTGGGCACGAACGGCAAGCTGGCGCCGCGCACCGACGATGCGTTCGCCCCGCACACGCTGCCCGGCGGCATCACCCTCACGCTCGACATCCGCCCGCCGGTGGTGCTGGGGGTCGACGGATCGGGCAAGCCGATGGCCGCGACGATCGAGAATGGCAGCCAGCGCTGGCTGGTCCGCTATGACGGACTGACAGCCACTGCCGCCCCCGCCCCCACCCCGGCCTCGTGATGACCGACGAACGCGGTTTCTCGCTGATCGAAGCGCTGGTCGCGCTGGCGGTGTTGGCCATCGCCACGGTGGGGCTGATGCGCACCGTACAGTCGCATATCGATTCGACGCGCGGGGTCGAGCGCCGCGCCGCCGCGATGTGGGTCGCCGAAAATCGCCTCGCCGAACTGGAAGCGGGAATCGCGAGCGAACCGCAGGCGGAGATGCTGGGAGAGCGCTGGCGGATCGCGGTCGACAAGCGCAGCACCGACGACCCCGAAATCGTCCGCGTCCGCATCAACGTGTTTCCCGCCGCCGAGAAGACGCCGCTTGCATCGCTCGACGGCTTCGTGGACGGACGCAAGGGATGACCCGCCTCGCCCTCACGCCGCGCCAGACGCGCACCGCGCTCGATCTGCTGACCGGCGCGATGGTCGTCTCGGTGGCCTTCGCGCTGGCCGGGCTCACTTGGCGGATCGCCGGCCATGCCGGCACCGGTGCGATCACCGTGCCATCGGGCCGCAGCGGCCCCGCCGTCGCCCCAGACATGGCACCCGCCATCGCGCTCGCCCCGTTCGGCAGGGCGGTGGTGGTCGACGCGCCGCAGCCGACCACGCTGCCGCTGGAGCTGAAGGGCATCGTCGCGACGATCCCGGCCGAGCTTTCCACCGCCTTCATCGCGGTGAGCGGCGCGCCCGCCGAGGGCTTCCGCGTCGGCCAGCAGGTGAACGGCGCGACCATCGCCGCGATCCAGCGCGACCGGGTGGTGTTCGACAATGGCGGCCGCCGCGAATTCCTCGCCTTCCCCGATCCCACGCTTTCGCCCGAGCAGCGCCAGGCCGCAGCCGCCGCGCCCGTTCCGGGGCAGCCGGCTGCCCCCGGTAGCGCCCCGCCGCCGCCCGCGCCGCTTCCCGGCAACAGCGCCGCCGTGCTCCAGAAACTGGGCGCGACGCAGACCGCCGAAGGCTTCCGCATCGGCAACGCCGGCCCCCCGGGCATGCAGGCCGGCGACGTCATCACCTCGGTCAACGGCACGCCGCTCACCGACACCCAGGCAGCCAACGCCGCTTTCGCCGGGGCCCAGCAGAGCGGCTCGGCCCAGGTCCAGATCCTGCGCGACGGACGGCGCATCACGCTGACCGTCCCGCTGCGCTAGAAGAGAGAACCCCGTGAAGATTCGCCCCGCCCTCGCCTGCCTAGCGCTCGCGCCGATGCTCCTGGATCCGGTGCTGGTCGCCGCCCAGACCGCCGCCGCGCCGCAGGACGCCGCCGATGTGGTGATCAACATGCGCGGGGTGGAGATCGCCGACGTCGCCGACCAGATCTCGCGCATCACCGGCCGCACGCTGATCCTCGATCCGGCGGTGAAGGGCGTGGTGACCGTCACTTCGTCCAGCCCGCTCACCCCCGGCGGGGTGTGGGACCTGTTCCAGTCGGTGCTCCGCGCCAACGGCTATGCGGCGGTGCGCTCGGGCCGGGCGTGGCGGATCGTGCCCGCAGCCAACGCGGTGCGCGACGGCGGCCTGCCTGCGCGCGGCATCGCCGGGCAGGAGCTGATGACGCGGATGGTCCGCCTCTCGAACGTGCCTTCGGCCGACGCCGCGCGGATCGCCCGCCCCCTGGTCGCGAGCTTCGGCAGCGTCGAGCCGCTGACCGCGCCCAACGCGGTGGTCATCACCGATTATGCCGACAATGTCCGCCGCATCGAATCGATCATCCGCCAGCTGGACGGCGGCGGCGGCGCCACCTTCGCCGCGATCGCGCTTCGGAACGGCAGCGCGCCCGCCGTGGCGCAGGCGGTGCAGAACGTGCTGGGCGGCGACCAGGGCGCCGGCACCCGCGTCGCCGCCGACGAGCGCAGCAACACCGTGATCCTGCGCGGCACCCCCGCCTCGGTCGCCGAGGGCCGCCGCATCGTCGCCTCACTCGACCTGCCGGGTGGGTCGACGCCGATCACCCGCATGATCCGGCTGAACTATGCCGATGCCGAGACGGTGACCGACGTGCTGCGCGGTGTGCTGGGCCTCGGCGAAAGCACCGACAATCCCGTCGCCAACAGCCTGTCGAGCAGCGGGGGCAACCCGTTCGCCCGGCTCGCCTCGCAGAGCAGCCTCGCCGGCGGCGCAGCCGGCATGTCCGGCACCAGCGGCACGACCAACGTCACCAGCGCCACCGGCGTGCAGGCCGCCACCGGCACCACCACGCCGATGATGCAGTCGACCACACCGAAGACGCCCAAGGGCTTCTCGACGCCGGACCTGACCGTGCAGCCGGCCCCCGAGCTCAACGCCATCGTCATCCGCGGCGCGCCCAGCTCGATCGCCTCGGTCGAGCCGCTGATCCACGATCTCGACGTACGCCGCCCGCAGGTGCTGATCGAAGCCGCGATCGCCGAAATCACCGGGGACGATGCCGAGGCGCTGGCGGTGCAGATCGGCACCAGCGGTGCGGTACTGGACAGGGTGACCGGCGCTGGCACCTCGTTCAACGCGGGGGGCACATCGCTCGGTGCGATCCTTACCGCGTTGGGCGTGCCGGCCGGCTCGGTGCTCGGCACCGGCGCCAGCGGCTTCACCGGCAACTTCACCATCGGCAACGATTTCTCGATCCTGCTCCAGGCGCTGGGCACCTCCACCCGCGCCAATCTGCTGTCGACGCCGCAGATCACGGTGCTGGACAATGTCGCCGGCGAGTTCATCGCCGGCCAGAACGTGCCGTTCGTCACCGGATCGATCCTCACCAACTCCAGTTCGACCACGCCCTACACCACGATCGAGCGCAAGGATGTGGGCATCACCCTGCGCGTGCTGCCGCGGATCAACGCCGGCGACACGATCCGCCTGCAGGTGAACCAGGAAGCCTCGGCGATCGCCAGCACCACCGTGTCACAGGCATCCGACATCATCACCAACAAGCGCGCGATCAACACCACGGTGCTCGCCGACAACGGTTCGACGATCGTGCTCGGCGGCCTGACCGCCGACGATTATCAGGACACCCGCCAGCAGGTGCCGATCCTGGGCGACATCCCGCTGATCGGCGAGCTGTTCAAGAGCCGCAAGGAACAGCGCCAGAAGCGCACATTGTTCATCTTCCTCAAGCCGACGATCCTGCGCGACGGTGCCGATGCCAGCGCCGCCACCAAGGATCGCTATGCCCGGTTGCGTGCCGACGAGGTCGATAACGCCAAGCGCAACAGCCTGTTGCTCGCCCCGCCGCCAGCGCGGCTGAAGGTGGAGATCGACGGGATTTATTGAGCCGGCGGCTCGGGATCGGCGGCAGGCAGCGGCACCCGCGCGCGCTGCCCGCCGCGGCTGAACAGCGCCGCGTCGATCGACAGCGATTCGAGTTTCCAGCCATCGACGCTGTCGCCGATCGCGAGGCTGCGACTGCTCCCGCCTGCGGTACGGACCAGCGCCACTGCGTCGCTGCCCAGCCGCCCGACAATGCCGGTCAGCTGTGGCGCGTCGGCCGGCAAAGCTTCGCTTTCGGCCACGCGCGCGGAAAATAACGGGCGGTCGAACACATGGGTAAGCGGCGGCTCGACCGGCGCGACCAACGGGGGCAACGCCCGCGGCGCCCGCAACCGGGGCCGCGCCTCCGGACGGAGCAGCGCGACCGGCAACGCTACCGCTGCCAGCGCCGCCAGCCCCAGCGCGACGATCTGCGCGCGCGGGATCATCGCACCGCCCCGAGCAGCGCGCCGCGCAGGCGAACGCCGCCGCCTTCGGCCGATTCGATCCGCCAATTGCGGAACCGCAGCAGCGGCCGTTCGCGTTCTATCGCATCGGCTAGCGCGAGCACGGCCTTTTCCGGCCCGGAGATGCGGAGTTCGACCATCACCAGCGGCGCTGGCGCGGGTGTCGGCTCGATCGCCTCGACCAATACGCCGCCGCCATGCGCCAGCCGCTCGATCCGTGCGCGGATGGCCGCCGGCGCATCTGCCCGGCCAAAGGCCAGTTCGGGCCGGACCACTACCGCACCGGAGGCCGGCGCAGCCTCGGCAGCAAGGGCGGATGCACGCGCCGCCCGCGCCTTGGCGAGCACCCCCAGCGCGCTGCCGGTCCAGGGCGCCAGCAGCGCGGCGAGCACCAGCCCGGCCAGCACGCCCCACAGGATCGGCCGGCGACTCACGGCGCCGCCTGCCGCAACAGCACCAGCGTCCGCCCCTCGCCTTCCTGCTGGCGCACGTCCCGCAGCCCCGCCAGGGCAGGAACGCGATGCAGCGCGCTACGCAGCGCATCGGGATCGCTGACCAGAACCTCGAGTTCGAGCATGCCATCCTCGCGCCGCTCGGCCCGCACCAGCGCCGCGTCCGCAGGCAGCGCGGCCGCCACGCTGTCCAGCAATGCGGCGGGCCCCGGCCGGACGATCGCGCTGGCGAGAATCGTACGTGCCGCGTCGCGTCCCTGCTCGGCGACGCGACGCGGCGCGAGCCGTGCCTCCAGCCCCGCCGCCTCGCTGCTGGTCACATTGGCCAGCAGCGTGGCTCCCACGATGGTTGCGACCGGCCCGGCCGCTAGCAGCAACGCCATAGCGATCGTAACCAGGGGCATGCTGCGCCTGGCTTCTGCCCGCTCCGTCTTTCGCGGCGGTCGAGCCGTCTGTCCGCGCAGCCATCCGGACGCCCGGGCGGCAAGGCTCGGCGAGGGAGGTGAAGGATCGCGATCGGCAGGCCCCGAAGTCATCCGGCTGCGCTTAACCCGAAGTGCCGCCTTGGCAAGTGTCACATGATCGCCGCCGAGCAGCCGCCAATCGGTAACGAATAGTCCATCAGCACTTCACGCGACACCCGCATTGGGGGCCCTGAACCGGGACCCGCACGCCCGGCCACAAAAAGGGGAACCCAATGACCGATCTGATCGAGGCGCCGTTCGGCTATAGCGACGGCGATGTGGATACCAATCGCAGCGACGCGGTAACGCTCAACGAACTCGCCGACCAGCGCTACTCCCGCCGTACCCTGCTGCGCGGATCGAGCGCGATCGTCGCGGCGACGATGGGCGGCTCGCTGGTGGCGGCTTGCGACAACAACGACCTGGACGGTGACGCCCCTCCCACGGTTACCGCCGGATCGGCCATCACCACGGCATCGGGCCGCATGGTGACGCTCGCGGGAACGGCAACCGACGACAAGCAGATCGGCACGGTCGCCTGGACTCAGATCGCGGGCCCGCAGATCACGCTCGCCAACCCGAACACCAACAACGTCACCTTCATGGCACCGGTGGTTTCCTCGACGACCGATTTCCGCTTCCGCTTCGCGGCGATCGACTCGAAAGGTCAGACCTCGACCTCCGAGACCACCGTCACCGTGAACCCGCCGGCGCTCGGCTTCACCGCCGTCGCCAAGAACAAGCTCGACGTCGTCACCGTGCCGACCGGCTACACCGTTTCCGTGATCAACCGCACCGGCGACCCGATCGCCGCGACCGTGCCCGCCTATAAGAATGACGGCACGGACACGAACTTCGCCCAGCGGATCGGCGATCACGGCGACGCGCTCTACTGGTACGGCCTGAACGCAGACGGCACCGCCCGCGACGCGACAAGCTCCACCCGCGGTCTGCTCGTGCAGAACCACGAGAATATCAACCAGCAGTATCTCCATGTCGCCGGCGCAACGGGCACCAAAGCGGGCGAAGTTCGTCCCGAAGGCGAAGCGCAGAAGGAAATCGACTGCCACGGCGTGTCGGTCACCGAAGCGAGCGAAGGCACCAGCCGCGCCTGGAGCGTGAAGCAGGATTCGGCCTATAACCGCCGCCTCACGCCCGCGACGCCGATGGTGTTCAACGGCCCGGCCAAGGGCTCGGACCTGCTCAAGACCGTCTATTCGCCCACCGGCGTCGCGGGTCGCGGCACGATCAACAACTGCGCCAACGGCACCACGCCCTGGGGCACCGCGATCACCTGCGAAGAGAATTGGGCCGGCTATTTCCGCCGCAGCGGCGACAATGCGAACCGCACGGCCAAGGACCTCACTGCGCTCAGCCGCTATGGCGTGACCAGCAGCACCGGCAATTACGGCTGGTCGACGGTGGTCGCCGCAGACGCCGCCAACACGCTGTTCCGCCGCTGGGACGCGCGCGCCGGCACCGGCACCGCGACCGACGATTTCCGCAACGAGCCGAACCAGTTCGGCTGGATCGTCGAGATCGATCCCTATGCGCCGACCTCCACGCCGCGCAAGCGCACCGCGCTCGGCCGGCTCGGCCATGAAGGCTGCTGGCCCGGCGCATTCGTCGTCGGCAAGAAGCCTGCCTGGTACATGGGCGACGATTCGCGCCGCGAATATATCTACAAGTTCGTCTCGGCGACGGCCTGGGTCGCAGCCGATGCCACCGCCACCGATCGCCTGGCGATCGGCGACAAGTATCTCGACACCGGCACGCTCTATGTCGCCAAGTTCAACGCCGACGGTACCGGCAGCTGGCTGCCGCTGGTGTTCGGCCAGAACGGCGTCGATGCGAGCAACGCCACCTACGCCTTCGCCAACCAGGCCGATGTGCTGGTGAACGCCCGCCTCGCGGCGGACGTGGTCGGCGCCACGCCGATGGATCGTCCGGAGTGGACGGCGGTGAACCCGGTGACCGGTGAGATCTACGTCACGCTCACCAACAACAATGCCGCCGGCCGTCCGCTGAACGGCACCGACGCCGCCAACCCGCGCCATTACAACGATCCCTATGGCACGGCGAAGACGGCGCAGTACGGCAACCCGAACGGCCACATCATCCGCATGAAGGAAGCCAATACCGAAGCGACCAGCTTCACCTGGGACATCTATGGCTTCGGCGCCGGCGCGGATCTCGACAAGACCAACATCAACCTGTCGTCGCTCGATGACACCAACGACTTCTCCAGCCCCGATGGCATGGTGTTCGCCCGCACCACCCATGCCGGCGGCCAGGTGAAGCCGCTGATGTGGCTGCAGACCGATGACGGCGCCTATACCGACGTCACCAACTGCATGATGCTCGCCGCCCAGCCGGGCGCCGTGGCCGACGGCGGCGCGCGGACGATTACCAACACCGGCTCCACCGGCACCACCGCCACCCAGGCGACCCGTATCGGCGCGGCGCCGGGCGCGAACCTGCGCCGGTTCCTCGTCGGCCCGCTCGAATGCGAGATCACCGGCGTGGATTCGACGCCGGACGGCCGCACGCTGTTCGTCGGCATCCAGCACCCCGGCGAGGGCGCGGCCAACCCCGCCACCCCGACCAGCCACTGGCCGGACAGCCAGGCCGGCGGCACCGTCGCCGCGACCGTGCGCCCGCGCTCGGCCGTGGTGGTGATCACCAAGAATGACGGTGGCGTCGTCGGCCTCTGAGCCGCGGCTGCGCTGCAATGAAGAAGGGGAGGTCCGATGGACCTCCCCTTTTTTACGTTCTCGTCATGGCTTCGGCCGTCACCGATCGGTGCGGCTGATAATCTTCGCGGTGCCGTCGGGCGTGATGGTGATCATGTGCGCCGCCCCGCCCTTGCAGTTGGCGCGCCACAGCGGGTTGCCGTCCTGATCGGGCAGGCGCTGCGAGGTTTCGACATGGTCGCAGGGCAGCCCCGCATCGAGGATCGCGCGGATGAACACCACGTTGCGCTGGGCGTCGTTCATCGCGATCACCTCGGCCGCAACGTTGTTGCCGAGAGCGCCGTTCTCGACCACCGCGTTGCTCTCTGCAGCATTGTCCGCCGCTGCGTTGCCGGTGGCCTCGCCGCCGGACTGGCACCCGGCCAGCGCGAGCGCCGCGAGGGCGGGTATAAGGATCCGCTTGGTCATTGCTTCTTTCTCCTGATCACCCGGCGCGGAGTCGCCCCCGCGCCGGTACCCTTGCATCACCCCATCGAGGCATTTGCAATCTTGAAGGTTCCGGATGGATTCCGTGGGATCAGCGCTGATACGCCTTGGGCAGTGCGCCTTCCTCCGGCTTCCAGTAGCGATCGCGCAGGCGGGTCTGGCGGTTGGTCAGCGGCTGCTCGATGCCGTCGACGAACAGTTTCACCGGCATGCTGCCAATCTCCAGCGGATCGCCGTCCCAAACCACCACATCGCCCGCCCGGCCCGCACGCAGCGAACCGAACGCGTCGCCCATCCCCATCGCCTCGGCGGGCTTGGAGCTGATCGCCGCGAACGCCGCGTTCCAGTCGAGCCCGGTCGCGCCGGGCACCCGGGTGAGCGCCACCAGATTGCCGGCGAACTGCTTCTCCAGCCGCGCCTGGCGCGCCTCGTCGTCGTTGATCGTGCCGATGCCGACCAGCACGCCCGCTGCCTGCATCCGGCCGATGTTCGACTGGGTGGCCGCGAGTTGCTCGAAGCTGGACGGCAGATCGTTCAGCGCATTGGCGAGCACCGGCACCCCGGCGGCAGCGATGTCCTTCGCCACCGTCCAGCCTTCGGTGACGCCGACCAGCACCAGCTTCAGCCCCGGCGTCTCGCGCTTGAGCTGGAGCAGCACCAGAATGTCCGACGCGCGCTCGACATGGACGAGCAGCGGCACCTTGCCCTGCACCACCGCGGCCAGCGCCTCGGCATCGGCGCGGGTGAGCAGTGCATCCTTGCCGCGATCGGCGAAGCTCGCGGGATTGCGGGCATAGTCACGCGCCTCCAGCATCGCATTGCGGAACATCGCGATCGCTGCCGGACGACTGCCGCCAGCGGAACGGCCGCCGCTCTCGCCATATTCCATGAACTGGAACGCGCGCGGCCGGGCGACCGCGTGAAGATCGCTGCGGGTGTCGATCACCGCGCCCTGGCCGGCAAAGATCGAGCCCTTGCTGGTATCCGGCGCCACCACGGCGCGGGTGACGCCGTCAGCCCGGTTGATCGCGATCGGCGTCGCGCGCGGATTGACCGCAGGCGTCACGTCGAGCGCAGCGTTGAACGGCGAACTGCCGGCCGCCGCGTCGTTGGTCACGCCGACACCGTCGACCTCGACGATGCCCATCCGGGTAAAGCCGGCGAAGATCCCCGGCGTCACATAGCGCCCGGCGGCATCGACCACCTGAACACCGGCCGGCACCGCCACGCCGCGGCCTGCCGCGACGACCTTGCCGCCACGCACCACCACGGTGCCACCCTCGACGGGTGCCGAGCCATCGCCGATCACCAGCTTGGCGTTGGTGATCGCCACATCCTGCGCCATCGCAGGCGCCGCGAGCGCCACACAGGCGGCCGCGGCGAGAAACAGGATCTTGCTCACTTCACATCCCCCTCGCCCGGCTGGCCGAGCTCGAAATCGGAAACCGGACGGCGCTTGGGATCCTTGGCGTCATAGAGCAGCGCGCCATCGACCCACACCATCTCCGGCCGGGTGTAGACGCTGAACGGATTGCCGTTCCATAGCACCACGTCCGCCATCTTGCCGGCCTTCAGGCTGCCCGTCTTGTCGGCGATGCCCAGCGCGATCGCCGGGTTGATCGCCAGCCACTTCCACGCCGTCGCTTCAGACACGTCGAAGCCGCCGCGGATCGCCGAGGAACGCGCCTTGGCGACTTCCTGGTTGAGCCGCTGGATGCCGTTGGCGTCGTCCGAATGGATCATCGCGCAGGCGCCTTCCTTCTCGAGGATGGCGAGGTTCTCCGGCACCGCGTCGTAGCTTTCCATCTTGAAGCCGTACCAATCGGCCCAGACGGCAGCGCAGGTGTTGTTCGCCTTCAGCAGGTCGGCGATCTTGTACGCTTCCACCGCATGGTGAAATGCCGAGACGTGGTAGCCGAACTCCTTGGCCATATCGAGGACGTTGGCCATTTCATCGGCGCGGTAGCAGTGGTTCTGCACCCGGATCTCGCCTTCGAGCACGCCGCGCAGCGTGTCCATCGCGATGTCCCTGCCCGGTGCCTCGCCGCCGTCCTTTTCATATTTGTCCCAGCGGCGCTTATATTCGGCCGCCTTCGCCCAGGTCTGGCGGTCGACGGCGATGTTGCCCATCCGGGTGGAGGGTTCCCGCCCACGGCTGCCATAGACGCGCTTGGGGTTCTCGCCGCACGCCATCTTCAGGCCATAGGGCGCACCGGGGAACTTCATCCCCTGCATCGTGCGGGCATAGACGTTCTTGAGCACCACCGATCGGCCGCCGAACAGGTTCGCCGAGCCGGGCAGGATCTGCAGCGTCGTCACGCCGCCATTGACCAGCGCGCGGCTGAACCCCGGATCCTGCGGCCACACGCTATGTTCGGCCCAGACATCGGCAGTGACCGGCCCGGTCGCCTCGTTGCCGTCCGACAGTGCGTCGACGCCCGGCGAGGGATAGTCGCCGAGATGGCTGTGGATGTCGATTACACCGGGCGTGACATATTTGCCCTGCCCGTCGATCACCGTCACGCCCGCATCGGCCGTCAGGGTCTGGCCGATGGCGACGATCTTGCCGTCGCGGAACAGCACCGCGCCCTTGTCGATCCGGCCGCCCTCGCCATCGAGGATGGTGACGTTGGTCAGCAGCGTCGGCACGCCCGGATAGGTGCGGTAGGTCGACGGATACGGATCGTGGTTATAGCCCTTGCCCAGGCCCGGCCCCTTTTGCGACGGCGTGGACGAGGCGCTGGCAGGCTTGCCCCCGCTCCCTCCGCAGGCGGTAAGGGCGACGCAGGCGGCCGCCATGGCGAAGCTTCGGATCAAGCGTGACTCCCTGATGTTCTCGTGATGGTCCCCACCACGTTGATCGCGGTACACGCGGCCTTTGGCAAGCACCTGACCGAGGGGGCACCCATGAATCCGCAGAAATCCGGGCATCTCCCTATGGCTTTTCGCGCAAAATTAACCGATGCTGATCAAATCGTGGCCTAGGCTTCGACCTGTGCAGGGGCAGGTGGTTTGCACGTTGCAAGAATTGATCCCCATGCGACGGGTCGGCGCCCGTTGCATTTGAAAGTTACCGCAGCCTCGGCACTTGCGGTCGTGGCGTTGTTGTGCGGCCTGGCGACGCTTGCGGGCTGGATGTTCGACATCCCGATCCTTCACCGTTTCCTGCCGCGCTCCTATCCGATGTGGCCGATCGCAGCCGTCGGCTATGTGTGCGTGGCCGGCGGCGTGCTGGCGGATCAGGCCGGGCGCCCCAAACTGGCGCTTCCCATATACCTGGTGGCCATGGCGATCGGCGCGGTCGCAACCCTCCAGCCGGTGATCGATCACTGGTTCGACATCGGAAGGTTGCTGTTCCCGGGCAGCGTCAGCGCGCTTGGGCTGCAACATGCCGGCCGGCCGGGCGTGAACGCCATCGTCTTTCTGCTGATGCTTCCCGTCTCCGCACTGGCCTCGCGCAGCCGCTGGCGATTGCTGCGCGAAGTGGCGCCGCTCGTCGCGATCGCTCCGCTGGCCCTCGCGCTCGCCTCCGCGACCGCGATGATGCTGTCGGAACACCCTTCCGCCGTGAATGTCGGGCTGCGCGCATCCGTGCCTGGCACGATCATGGCGTTCTCGCTCACCGGCGCCATTCTGCTGGGGCATTGGCGCGTCACCGAGCAACGATCCAGCCGCATCGAGCGTTCAGACCCGGTGGCGATCAAAACCGTGGTGGCCGGCGCCATCCTCCTGCCCGCGCTGCCCGCCACGATCGAGCTCCTGCTCGAGCGGACCGCGCAAGGGGAAGCGATTTCGGGCCATCTGGTGCTCGGCATGTTCAACGTGCTGGCGATCGGCCTGATCGCCTATTGGGCGGTGCACCGCGTCGGCCGCGAGCAGATCGCCCGCGCGGAACTGAGCCTCGCGCTCGACGGCTCCACCGTGGTGATGACCGACGCGCGCGGCGCGATCATCCACTGGTCGCTCGGCTGCCAGCAACTCTACGGCTGGACCGAGGCCGAAGCGCTCGGCGAGAACCTTTACATGCTGCTGCGCGCGCAGTGCCCGAACTGGAACAGCAGCTACGCCCTGCCCGACGCCGATGGCGCGCAGGAACTTATCGAGCAGCGCAAGGACGGCAGCCAGCTGCACGTGATCGAGCGGCTGCTGCGGTCCGCCATCCCCACCCGCGGCGCCATCGTCGTCCACAGCATCCTCGACATCTCCGAGCGCGTATCGGCGCTGCGGGCGCTGCGGGCGAGCGAGGAGCGCCTCGCCCAGGCCACCGCCGCCCACGAACTCGGCATCTTCGACTGGGATGTCGGCAGCGATCACATCAACTGGTCGCCCGGCACCGAGCAGCGGCTGGGGCTGCCGCTCGGCGCGCTGTCCAGCTTCGAATCCTGGAAGCGGCTGATCGACCCGGACGACCTGGAAGGCCTGCGCAAGACCGTCGTCCACGCCGTTGCCGAGCGCGCCGAACGCTTCGCGTTCCGCTACCGCCTCACCGGTTGCAAGGGGTCTGAGCGGACGCTGGAAGGCTCGGCACGCTGCTTCTACGATGCGGCCGGCGCGCTCATCCGCGTGGTTGGCGCGGCGCTCGACATCACCGAGCGCGATGAGCACGAAGCGGCGCTGCGCCGGCGCGAGGCCCAGCTTCGCACCGTGCTAGAAACCGTGCCGGACGCGATGATCGTGCTGTCCGGCGACGGCGCGATCCTCCAGTTCAGCGCCGCGGCGGAGGAACTATGGGGCTATCGCGCGTCGGAAGTCGTCGGCCGGCATTTCACCATGCTGATCCCCTCCGATGAAATCGAGGCCGATCAGGAGATCTTGCAGCGGTTCATCGAGACCGGCGAAGGTCTGGTCGGCGAAGTGCTGGTGGGCACCGCGCTCACAGCCGATGGCCGGCGCTTCCCGGCGGAAATGCGCGCCGGCGCCGCCCGCAGCGACGGCCATCTTCTGATCACGGTATTCGTCCGTGACCTGACCGAGCGCGTTGCCAGCGAGCAGCGCCTGAGCGAGCTCAACAACGAAATCGCCCATGTCTCCCGCCAGAGCGCGATGAGCGAAATGGCGGCCGATCTGGCACACGAACTGAACCAGCCGCTGAGCGCCACCGGCAATTTCCTCGCCGCCGCGCGGATGCTGATCGAGCGCGGCGAAGGCGGCCCGCGCGTCACCGATCTGCTCCGCATGGGCTCCGAACAGACGCAGCGTGCCGGCGAAATCATCCGCCGCCTGCGCGCCTTCGTCGCCCGCGGCGAAGTGGAGATGCGAGTAGAATCGGTCGAGCGGACGATCCGCGATGCCGTGGAACTGGTCCTGGTCGGCACCGGGCACTTCAACTTGCGGGTGAGCTTCCATCTCGATCCCGCCGCGCGCTTCATCCTGGCCGATCGTATTCAGGTGCAACAAGTCCTCGTTAACCTGTTGCGCAATGCCGTGCAGGCATTAAAGCTTGTCGAGC
>Ga0307412_10000651_pt1 | contig 20167 bp, 18 predicted proteins | sample DK1Cmetagenome_3_FD_203823 | JGI IMG/M metagenome (GOLD analysis project Ga0307412, IMG submission 203823) | Maize rhizosphere microbial communities from greenhouse at UC Davis, California, United States - DK15-C-1 | ecosystem: Host-associated > Plants > Roots > Rhizosphere > Soil | place: USA...
CGGTCAACCTCAAGGCCTGCATCAAGGCCGCCAGCGAGCGCGTGGTGTTCATCAACACAGGCTTCCTCGACCGTACCGGTGACGAGATCCACACGTCCATGGAAGCCGGCCCGATGGTGCGCAAGGCGGACATGAAAGCCGAGAAGTGGATCGGCGCGTATGAAAACTGGAACGTCGACATCGGCCTGAGCACAGGCCTGCAAGGCCGCGCGCAAATCGGCAAGGGCATGTGGGCGATGCCGGACCTGATGGCGGCGATGCTGGAGCAGAAGATCGCTCACCCGATGGCCGGCGCCAACACCGCCTGGGTGCCGTCACCGACTGCCGCGGCGCTGCACGCGCTGCATTACCACAAGGTCGATGTGTTCGCCCGCCAAGCCGAACTGGCCAAGCGCGCCCGCGCGTCGGTGGACGACATCCTGAGCATCCCTCTGGCGGTCAACCCAAACTGGACGCCGGAGCAAATCAAGAACGAACTGGACAACAACGCCCAGGGCATTCTCGGCTACGTGGTGCGCTGGATCGACCAGGGCGTCGGCTGCTCCAAGGTTCCGGACATCAACGACATCGGCTTGATGGAAGACCGTGCGACGCTGCGTATCTCCAGCCAGCACATCGCCAACTGGCTGCGCCACGGCATCGTCACCCAGGAGCAGGTGATGGAAAGCCTCAAGCGCATGGCACCGGTGGTGGATCGCCAGAACGCCAGCGACCCGCTGTACCGCCCTCTGGCACCGGACTTCGACAGCAACATCGCCTTCCAGGCGGCGGTCGAACTGGTGATCGAAGGCACGAAGCAGCCGAACGGCTACACCGAGCCAGTACTGCACCGCCGCCGTCGCGAGTTCAAGGCAGCCAATGGGTTGTGATTGAGCGGTAGACAGCGCACCACGAAAAAAGCCCTGGTCGAAAGACCAGGGCTTTTTCATTTGCAATATCCGACTGCTTTTGTGGCTTGGGAGCTTGCTCCCGCTGGGGTGCGCAGCAGCCCTTCTTTCCGCTATTTCGAAACCTCACCAGCGGACTTGCGACTGCTGCGCAGTCGAGCAGGAGCAAAAAGCGGCCTAAAGGTCCATCCCCAACTCATGCTTGACCAACCCCAGCAGCTTATCGGTATCGATCGGCTTGAGCAGGAAATCCACTACGCTCAGGTGCATGGCTTCGATGGCGTCCTTCACGTCGGCGTCACCCGATACGATGATGATCGGCAGCGCGGCACGCTCGGACTCACGCACCAGGCGAACCAGCTCCAGGCCATCGACATGCCCCATGCGCAAATCGGTAATCAGTAGGCCGATCGACGGCTTGGTTTCCAGCATCTTGAGCGCCGTTTCGCCACTGGCGGCGGTCATGCAGTGAATCCCGTCCAATGCCAGGATTTCCGACAACAGCTCACGAGCGTCCTTGTCATCGTCGACGATCAGGACGCGCTGCGGCGGCAGGTCAGGTTCAAGCATGACGGCACTCAGCGCCTCGCGCTCGGCGTCACTCAAAATATCGTGGTCGGACATGATGCTCTCTAAAGTTCTTGAATCGATCCCCTGGCACAGTGGTCAGACATCGTTCTGCGGCGCTTCAATGTGCACTTCGTCGGATTTTTTTCCAAGGGCCTTCCAAGAAGAATTTTCCGAGGCTAGGCGTAGGATATTTCTGTAGTTCCGGCCTTGTTGCGCCGACCTAGACTTACGTCCAATGGGCACTCCACGTTCAGAGGCCGACCATGGCGAAGAGATCCGACCACAACAATTCGAAAAAGATTGCGCAATGGTTATGAAAAAAGCGGACGCCTTCATCCAGGCAGGGAAAACCGCGGTGTTGCAGAACATCCAGGGGACGTTGCAATTCCTCCAGCGCTTCCCCCCGTTCAACCAAATGGAAAACGCCCACCTGGCCTATCTGGTGGAGCAATGCCTGCTGCGCTTCTATGGGCCGGGTGAAACGATCATCAAGCCGGCCGACGGCCCGGTAGAGCACTTCTATATCGTCAAGCAGGGCCGCGTGGTGGGCGAGCGCCCCCATTCGGCGAAGGGCGGCACCGAGACCACCTTTGAAATCACCACCGGCGAATGCTTTCCCCTCGCCGCCCTGCTGGGGGAGCGAGCTACCCGCACGGAGCACCGGGCCGGTGAAGATACGTTCTGCCTGCAATTGAACAAAGTGGCGTTCATCAAGCTGTTTGCCTTGTCCGGGCCGTTTCGCGACTTTGCCTTGCGCGGCGTCAGCAGCCTGCTCGACCAGGTCAACCAGCAAGTGCAGCAGAAATCCGCCCAGACGCTGGGTACGCAGTATTCGCTCAACACCCGCCTGGGCGAACTGGCGATGCGTCATCCGGTCAGTTGCTCCCCTGAAACGCCGTTGCGCGAAGCCGTCAAGCTGATGCACGAGCAACAGGTCGGCAGCATCGTGGTGGTGAATGAGCAGAAAGCGCCGTTAGGGATTTTCACCCTGCGCGACCTGCGGCACGTCGTGGCCGATGGTACTGGGGATTTTTCCGAGCCAATTGCGATGCACATGACCCAGGCGCCGTTTTTCCTTTCGCCGGACCACAGCGCCTTCGATGCCGCCATTGCCATGACCGAGCGCCACATCGCCCATGTCTGCCTGGTCAAGGAGCATCGCCTGTGTGGTGTTGTCTCGGAGCGGGATCTGTTTTCCCTGCAACGCGTGGACCTGGTGCACCTGGCGCGGACAATTCGCAATGCGCCACGGGTGGAAAACCTGGTCACCCTGCGCGGGGAAATCGGCCAATTGGTGGAGCGCATGCTGGCCCACGGCGCGTCGTCGACCCAGATCACCCATATCATCACCCTGCTCAACGACCACACCGTCTGCCGTGTCATCGAACTGACCCTGGCCGACAAGGGAGACCCGGGCGTGCCGTTCAGTTGGCTGTGTTTCGGCAGCGAAGGCCGCCGCGAGCAGACCCTGCACACCGACCAGGACAACGGCATCCTGTTCGAAGCCCGGGACGCCGCCCACGCTGCACAGATCCGTGGCCTGCTGCTGCCCATCGCCCAACAGATCAACCAGAGCCTGGCCCTGTGCGGCTTCACGTTGTGCAAAGGCAACATCATGGCCGGCAACCCCGAACTGTGCCTGTCCCGTGCCGAATGGGCGCGGCGCTTTGCGGCCTTCATCCGCGAGGCGACGCCGGAAAACCTGCTGGGCTCAAGCATCTATTTCGACCTTCGGGTGGTCTGGGGGGACGAGCAAGGCTGCGAGCAACTGCGCCAACAGATTCTCGATCAAGTGGCCGACAATCGCTTGTTCCAGCGCATGATGGCCGAGAACGCCCTTCGCCATCGCCCGCCCGTTGGGCGTTTCAGGGATTTCGTGCTCAGCCGCAAGAACGGCGAAAAAGCCACGCTCGACCTGAAAGTCCAAGGGCTGACGCCTTTCGTGGACGGGGCGCGTTTGTTGGCCCTGGCCAATGGCATCGAAGCCAACAACACCCTCGAACGCCTGCGACAACTGGTTGTCAAGGAAGTCATCGAACCGCTGGATGGCGCAGCTTATGAAGAGGCCTATCACTTCATCCAGCAGACCCGGATGCAACAACATCAGTTGCAGACCCGGGAAAACCTGCCTTACTCCAACCGAGTCGACCCGGACAGCCTCAACCACCTCGACCGGCGGATCCTGCGCGAGTCCCTGCGCCAGGCCCAACGCCTGCAAAGCAGCCTGACGTTGAGGTATCAACTGTGAGCCTGTTTTCCTGGCTGCGCCCGATCCAGCCGACGTTGCCCGAGGCTTTGCAACAACGCCTGGAAGCCCTGCCCGTAGCGGCCCAACTGACTGAATGCAGCCTGCGGGAACAGCGTTGGGTCGTGGTCGACCTGGAAACCACTGGCCTGAACCTGAACAAAGACCAAGTGTTGTCCATCGGTGCAGTGGTCATAGAAGACGGCGCCATCGACTTCAGCCAGCAGTTCGAGCGGACCTTGCAATGCGACAAGCAAAAGCTCGGGCCGAGCGTGTTGATCCATGGCCTGGCGCCAAGCGCCATCGCCGCCGGCAGCGACCCGGCCGAGGCCCTGTTGGCGTTCATGGAATTTGTCGGCGACAGCCCGCTGCTGGCGTTCCATGCGCCTTTCGACAGCCAAATGCTCGGACGAGCATTGAAGGAATACCTGGGCTATCGCTTGCAGCATCCCTTCCTCGACGTAGCCGACCTCGCTCCGATGCTTTGCCCCCAGGCCCATATTCGCCAGGCGGGCCTGGACGACTGGATCGACTGGTTCAAGTTGCAAGTCTTCGACCGCCACAACGCCAGCGCCGACGCCCTGGCCACGGCGGAACTGGCGCTGATCCTGTTCAGCCGCGCCCGCCAGAAGGACATCCACAGTCCGCTGGATTTGCAACAACGCCTCGGGCATTGGAAACGGCGGCAGCAGGCGCCTTCGCTTTAATCCAAGCCCCGAGCACTCGGGGCTCGCTCCCTCGGAAGTATTGAGTTACTGGTCCCCGACCAGCGCCAATTGCTTTCCTTCCCCCGCCTCTGCCACAATCGCGAACAATTCTCGTTACTTAAAACATCGGTGATGCTTCGTGTCGTCAGTCCCCAGTCCCCACAGTGACCTGGTTGGTGCGTTGTACCGTGACCATCGCGGCTGGCTATTGGCATGGCTACGGCGCAACGTGGCCTGTGCGCAACGGGCCGAGGACCTTAGCCAGGACACTTTCGTGCGGCTGCTGGGTCGCGAGGAGTTAAAGGCGCCCCGCGAGCCCCGGGCGTTCCTGGTGGCGATCGCCAAGGGGCTGTTGTTCGATTACTTCCGTCGGGCCGCCTTGGAGCAGGCCTACCTCACCGAGCTGATGCTGGTCCCTGCAGACGAACAGCCGTCGGTGGAAGCGCAACAACTGATTCTCGAAGACCTGAAGAACATCGATCGCCTGCTTGGAAAGTTGTCCAGCAAGGCCCGGGCAGCCTTCCTCTATAACCGCCTCGACGGCCTCGGCCACGCTGAAATCGCCGAGCGCCTGGGGGTTTCAGTCCCGCGGGTACGGCAATACCTGGCCCAAGGCATGCGGCAATGCTACATCGCGCTTTATGGTGAACCGACATGAGTGCGGCGCTTGGCAAACCGGTTTCGGCCCGCGTCCTGGACGCGGCCATCGCCTGGCAACTGTCCCTGGACTCTGGCTGCGGCGGTCCTCACGAGCGCGAAGCCTTCGCCCAATGGCACGCCGCCGATGAGGAACACGCCCGCGCCTGGCAACAACTGGGCATGCTCGACCAGCGCTTCAGCATCGCCAGCGGGCCTGCCCGGGCCGCGTTGCTGCAATCAAAGGCCAGCATTCGTCGACGGGTGCGCAAGGTCGGCAGCGGCCTGGCCAGTATCGTCGCGGTCATCGGCCTGGCGCTGTTCGCTGGCGATCGTTACCTGCCGCTGGATTATTGGCTGGCCGACCAGCGCACCGCCACGGGCGAACAGCGCACGTTGCGCCTGGCGGACGGGACTTTGATCAACCTCAACACCCACAGCGCGCTGGACGTGCGTTTCGACGACAAGCAGCGGCGTATCGTCCTGCAGGAAGGCGAGATCCTGGTGGAAACCGGCCACAACGATCCGCGCCCTTTTATCGTCGAGACGCGCGAAGGCAGCATGCGCGCCTTGGGCACGCGTTTCCTGGTCAAGCTAGAAGATCAGGGCACACGCTTGAGCGTATTGAAATCCGCAGTGGCGGCGCATCCGCAGCGCAGCGATGAAGAACAGATCCTGCGGGAAGGCCAGCAAGTGCTGATGCGCCGGGATGGACTCGGGCCGACCTTGGCCTTGAACCCCGGCGCCGATGCCTGGACCCGCGGCATGCTGGTGGTGGATAACGCGCGCCTTGAAGACCTGGTCCAAGAGCTGGGACGCTACCGGCGTGGTTATCTGGGCGTCGAGCCCCAAGTGGCCGACTTGCGGATTACCGGCAGCTTTCCATTGCACGACACCGACCTGGCACTGGCCGCCCTTCTGCCGACCTTGCCGGTGCAGGTCGAACATCACACGCGCTGGTGGGTGATGGTGGGGCCTCGGGCTGAAGCCAAGCCCTGAAGCATATTGTTGTCAATGATGGCCTCATTGCGAGCTTGCTTGCGATGGGGCCATTCGCCCCCACAAAGCCACCGGCCGCAATCTGAATCTAAATTATTTTCATCAAGCCCTATCACATTTCGGATTTCATCCGGCACACAGGCAATTGAGAAATATTTCCATTCAGGAGCCGCCGTATGTCCCGCCCGCTTGAGACCCTGTTGCGCCCCAGCCTGTTGGCCGTTGCCATTGCCCTGGCTACTCCGTTGGCCTGCGGTCCGTTGCTTGCCGCCGAACAGGCATCCGCCGTTCGCGTCTACAATCTGCCCGCCGCACCATTGGCCGGCACCCTGAACCAGATCGCCAGCCAGGCAGGTCTCGCTCTGAGCCTGAATCCGTCCCTGGCGTCGGGCAAGACCTCGGCCCCGGTCCAAGGCCAATTCGATGCCACTGGTGCGTTGCGTGAAGCCTTGCGCGGCACCGGCCTGCAACTGGAGCAAAGCAGCGCCGGCACCTACAGCCTGGTGGCCGTGCCGGAAGGTGTGATGGTCCTGCCGGAAACCAGCGTGATCGGCGCGGGCATCAGCGAAACCGCGTGGGGGCCGACCGATGGCTACGCGGTCACCCGCACCGCCGCCGGCACCAAGACCGATACGCCGATCGTCGAGCTGCCCCGCTCGGTCTCGGTGGTCACGCGCCAGCAGATGGAAGACCGCTCGGTGCTCAACCTCAATGACGCGCTGCGCTACACCGCCGGCGTGCAGAGCAGCGGCTACGGTTCAGATTCCCGCAACGACTGGCTGCTGGTGCGCGGCTTCGTTCCCACTCAATTCCTTGATGGCCTGCCGCTGCCCAAGGGCAACTACGTCACGCCGAAAATCGAGCCCTGGAACCTCGAACGCATCGCCGTGCTTCGCGGCCCGGCCTCCTCGGTCTACGGCCAGACGCCACCCGGCGGCATGCTCGACATGGTCAGCCGCCGTCCACAGGCTGAAAGCAGCAATGAAGTTGAATTGCAGGCGGGCAGCAACGAACACAAGCAGATCAACTTCGACAGCACCGGCAAGGTCGATGACGAAGGCCAGTTCCTGTACCGACTCAGCGGCACCGTGCGCGACAGTAACGCCCAGGTCGATCACATCCCCGACAAGCGCTACAACATCGCCCCCAGCGTGACCTGGAATATCAACGACGACACCCGCCTGACCTTCCTGTCGCAATACACCCGCGACGACACCGGCATCACCGGGCAATTCCTGCCGCTGCAAGGCACCAAGCTGTCTTCGCCAGCGGGCAAGATTTCCCATCACAAGAACCTGGGTGATCCGGACTGGGAATTCTACGACCGCACCTACTACGCACTCGGTTACGCGTTTGAGCACCGTCTGAACGACACCTGGCAGTTCCGCCAGAACCTGCGCTATACCAAAAGCGACCTGGAAACCCAAGGCATCTCCGCCGGCGGCCAATTCTGGCCGGATGGCCCGGATCAATCGGTGGACGCCAACGGCAACGTCAAGCGCAGCGCCAGCGTCATCGACGAGGACATCAGCCAGTTCGCCGTGGATAACAATTTCCAGGCCGACTTCCAGACCGGCGTTCTGAACCACACGCTGCTGCTGGGCCTGGATCACCAGCGCTCCAACAGCAACTCGCGCTGGGATTGGGGTTCGACGGGCGTGCCGACCAGCAACATCAACAACCCGACCTACGGACAGGATTTTTCCAACGTCCAGTACTTCACGATGTACGACTACAACCAGAAGACCAACCAGACCGGCCTGTACTTCCAGGACCAGATCGCCTTGGACAACTGGCGCCTGACCCTCGGCGGCCGTGAGGACTGGATCCACACCGGCACCGTGTTCCACAACCAGAACGACGCGACCAACACCCAGCGCGACAAAAAATTCAGCGGCAACGCCGCATTGAGCTACGTGTTCGATAACGGGGTGACGCCGTATATCTCCTTCGCCCAGTCGTTCCAGGCGGCGGCAGGTTCAACCGTCAACAGCACCGAAGCGTTCAAGCCCACCGAAGGCGAACAGTACGAAGCCGGTATCAAGTATCAACCGCCCGGCACCAAGACCTTGCTCACCGCTGCGGTGTTCGACCTGACCCAGAAAAACAACTCCGTCACCGAAAACAACGTCACCCGCCAAGTCGGTGAAGTCCAAGTCCGCGGCCTGGAGCTGGAAGCGTCCGGCAATGTCACCGATAACCTGAAACTCGTCGGCTCCTACACCTACACCGACAGCGAAATCACCAAAGGCACCGCCGCCGAAGAAGGCAAGCGCATGGCCCAGGTGCCGCGCAACCAGGCCACCGCATGGGCCGACTACACCTGGCACAACGGCCCCCTGGACGGGTTCGGCGTGGGGGCCGGCGTGCGCTATGTCGGCGACACCTATGGCAACACCACCAATACCGATTGGGGCCACGTCAGTTCCTACACCGTGTACGACGCCTCGGCCCATTACGACCTGGGCCGCCTGAACAAAACGCTCAAGGGCGTCACGGTGGCCGTGGATGCGAAGAACATCTTCAACAAGGACTACCTGTCCACCTGCGATGGCTTCTATTGCTACTACGGCGACCAACGCAACGTCGTCGCCAGCGTGAATTACAAATGGTAAACGGTTAGCATTTGCGCAAACCTATTGAGGGTGCTCAGTTGGCAAGGCTGTTCAAGTAAGGAAAAACCATGGCGAGGGAGCTTGCTCCCGCTGGGCCGGGCCGACGCTTCGGGCGTTGCAGCCCCAAAAGCTTGGGATCGCTGCGCAATCCAGCGGGAGCACGCTCCCTCGCCACAATGGCTATCCCCAATGAACAGCGATATAGCCCCAGTGCCCCTCTCGCATTCGGATCGATCATGAAAAGCAAAACCATCCGCCGCTGGTCCTTCGTCCACACCTGGACCAGCCTGATCTGCACGGTGTTCCTGCTGATGCTGGCGATCACCGGGCTGCCGTTGATTTTCCATCATGAAATCGAGCACCTGCTGGGCGATGCGCCAGAGCTGCGGGAAATGCCGGCCGGCACGCCGCCGCTGGACCTTGCGCAGCTGGTGGAAAAAGCCAAGGCCCATCGTCCGGGCGAGGTGGTCCAGTATTTTGGCTGGGACGAGGACGACCCCAACGGCATCATCACCATCATGGCGCCGACGCCGGGCACCGAACCCAATTCCTCCCACACGTTCATGCTCGATGCGCGCACCGGCGAAGCCCTGGAAATGCCCTCGGCCAACGGCGGTTTCATGATGGTCATGCTGCGCCTGCACGTCGACATGTTCGCCGGTTTGCCGGGCAAATTGCTGCTGGCGTTCATGGGTTTCCTGTTCGTGATCGCCATCGTCTCCGGCGTGGTGTTGTACTTGCCATTCATGCGCCGCTTGAAGTTCGCCACGGTGCGCCAGGACAAATCCACGCGGCTGCGCTGGCTCGACCTGCACAACCTGATCGGCGTGGTCACGCTGGTGTGGGCATTGACCGTCGGCGTTACCGGTGTGATCGCCGCTTGCGCCGACCTGATCATCGCCGCATGGCGCAACGACAGTCTCAGCGCCATGGTCGAGCCCTATCGCAACGCGCCGCCATTGACCGAACTGGCGCCGGCAACCCGCTTGCTGGACATCGCCAAGGACGTCGCGCCAGGCATGGAACCAAGCTTCATCGCATTCCCTGGCACGCTGTTCTCCAGCGAGCACCATTACAGCGTGTTCATGAAAGGCAGCACCCATCTGACTTCTCATCTGCTGACACCGGTGCTGATCGACGCCAGCACCCTGGACGTTACCGCCGTGGCCGAACGGCCGTGGTACATGGACATGATGAGCCTGTCCCTGCCCTTGCATTTCGGCGATTACGGTGGCCGGCCGATGCAGATTTTCTGGGCGACCCTGGACATCCTGACCATCATCGTCCTGGGCAGTGGTGTTTATCTGTGGGTCGTTCGGCGTAAGGCCGCCAAGCGCGCAACCGTCGGCGCGGAGGTCGCTCCGTGAGGCCTCGGCAGTCGAGTTTCTGGAAGGTGTTTGGTATTCCCGTGGTCATTGGCGCGTTGAGCGCGGCGGGGCTGTTTTCGGCGTTGTTGGGCGATGGCGCGTGGGATGCGGTGAGTTGGGTTGGATTGGGAATCCCGACGGTGCTGGGGACCTGGGGCTTGGTCAAGCGAGGATAGCCCCAGCCACGCTAGGGTTCACCACTCAACCGAGCACTCGCCAGCCGTCCCGCAACTGACTAGTCTAAGCCCTGCCCGCCCAATCGAGGATGCCCCGCATGTCCACACCCAGCATGACCCTGTTCCATAACCCTGCTTCGCCTTTCGTCCGCAAGGTCCTGGTGCTGCTGCACGAAACCGGCCAGCAGGACCGCGTGGCGCTGCAACTGAGTCAACTTACGCCGGTCAAGCCGGACCGGGCGCTGATCGATGACAACCCCTTGAGCAAGATCCCGGCCCTGCGGCTGGCCAACGGGACGGTGATCCATGACAGCCGCGTCATCCTCGACTACCTCGATCACCAGCACGTCGGCAATCCGCTGATCCCACGTGAGGGCGCGGCTCGCTGGCGGCGCTTGACCCTGGCCTCGCTCGCCGACGGGATCATGGACGCGGCGGTGATGATCCGCTATGAGACCGCGCTACGTCCTGCGGAAAAACACTGGGCCGAATGGCTCGATGCGCAACGGGACAAGATTCGTCGCGCCGTGGGCATGCTCGAAGCCGAGGCGATTGCCGAACTGGCCAGCCATTTCGACGTCGCCTCCATCAGCGTCGCCTGCGCCCTGGGTTACCTGGACCTGCGCCATCCCGACCTGGAATGGCGCAAGGCCAATCCCCAATTGGCGAAGTGGTTTGCCGAGGTGAGCTTGCGGCCTTCAATGGTCGAGACGGTGCCCAGGGTTTAGTTCTGTATTGGCTGCACCGACCTCTTCGCGAGCAAGCCCGCTTCTACAATCACTGCGCAATACCTGTAGGAGCGGACTTGCTCCGGACGGCGTCCGACGAATGGGCCAGCTCGGTTTCGAAGCAAACAACCCAGCAATCAGCGCCACCAACCGCTCCCCTTCACGCTGGTCCTCCCGCAACCCCAACAACCGACTCATTTCACCTCTCCCAGATCAAAGCTCATCGCCGCCGCAGGCTTCGCGCCCACCCCGTACCAGTCCAGCTTGCGGGTCAGCACCATGAACACGCCGAGCAGGCCGAACAGCAACAGCGAGCCCATCAACAGCGCGTAGTCTTCAGCACTCAGCAGGCCATAGAGCAAGCCGTACAACCCCGCCAACCCGGCTGAAAACCCCAGGCCGTGGCTGACGCTGCGCAGCACGTGGCAGACATAAAAACCGATCAACACCACGCAGGCACCGGCCGACGCCAGGTACGCCAGGGTGAAGCCGATGTGTTCCGACAACGACAACAGCAGCAAGTAGAAGAAGGCCAGGGCCACGCCCACCAGTGCGTATTGGACCGGGTGCACCGCCAGGCTCTTGAGCACTTCGAAGAGGAAGAACCCGGCGAAGGTCAGCGCGATGAACAGCAGCGCATATTTGATCGCCCGATCGCTCTTGAGGTATTGGTCCACCGGATCGACAAAACTCACGCCGAATGCACGACTGCGGAACGCTTCGCAGCCATCCCTGGGCTCGCACGCTTGCAGCGTTTCCAAGAGGTTGGTGGAGAAAAACGAGGTCTGCCAATCGGCACTGAAGCCCTGTTCATTGATTTCGCGATCGACCGGCAGGTAGTTGCCGATGAAGCTGGGGTGCGGCCAGTCGGCGGACAAGTGCACCTTGGTGGACTTGCCCACCGGCAGGATCTGCAGCTCACCGGTGCCTTGCAGGCGCAGGTCGAAACCGAAGGTCAGTTCCGGGCTGCCTTGGGCAGTGATCATCGGCAGCGGCACATGCACGCCCTGCCCCAGCCAGCCAAGCCGTGAGCCGGGAAGAAAATCGACGGTCTGCTGGTTCAGCGTCAGGGTCAACGCATTCTCGATGCCGCGAATGTCGCTGATGCCGACGCTCAGGTACGGCTCGTCAAAGCGATAGTCGGCAAAGTCCTTCGCCGCGACGCCGTAGCGCTCCGGCACCTTGAAGCGCCCGTCGATTCGATTGTCGGCGTGGAACAAGCGCGCTTCGTAGATCCCTCGGGCGCGGGTTTCGGTGCGGACCTGGCCGTCGAGTTCGAATTGCTCCGGCAAGAAGTACAACTCGCCACTTCGTTCGACGGTTTCCAGGAAACGCACGCCCGTCTTTTCGTTGGTATTCCAGACCTTCACGTCCTTGCGAAACGGCACGACGATCATCGGCCCGATCAGTTGCTGGCTGTGGCTGGAGCTGCGGGCAATGTCCTGCAGCACCCCGTCGCGCAGTTCCTGGCGTTCATCGATAAGGCCGCTGATCATCAACAGCGGGATCATCAGCAAGAGGATCAAGAGGGCAATCATGCCCAGTTTTATAGCGAGACTGCGGTTCATGTGAGGCTCTCCCTGTTCGAATGGGGAAGAGTCTGGCGTGGCTGTGTGGGAGGTTTATGGGCGGAATGTGGAGATTGTGTGGAGATGGCGGCCCGTTCGCGAGCAATCCCGCTTGCACACTTGTGCTGACCTGTGGGAACGGGCTTGCTCGCGAAGGCCGCGCCTCGGTCTCAAGGCAACCGCAGCACCACTTCCACGCCACCTTCGACATTGCCGATGCTGAACGCCCCGCCATGCAACTGCACCACTTCCTCGACGAAGTTCAGCCCAAGGCCGGTGCTCTTGCGTCCGGTGCCTGGGCGCGGCAGTGAGTAAAAGCGCTCGCTCAGGCGCGGCAAGGCATAGTCGGGAATCGGCTCGGCCTGGTTGAACAGGCGGATTTCGACGAGGTTGCCGAGGCGCTCGGCGCTGATGCGCAGCAATCCTCCGGCGGGCGTGAAGTCCAAGGCGTTTTCCAACAGGTTGCCCAAAGCCTGGCGCAGCAAGAACGCCTCTCCCGTCAGCGTCAGGTCAGGCGCCATGTGCCGCTCGATCCGCAACTGACGATGTTCGATCCAGCCGCCGCGTGCCTCCAGCAGCTCTTCCATCATCGCCACCACCGGCACCGTCACTACGTCTTCCAGGCCTTGGCGCTGCTCGACTTGCGCCAGGTTGAGCAAACGCTCGATCAACTGCTGCATCCGCACGCTTTCGCTGTCGATGTTACTGACGAAACGCTGGCGCTGGGCGGTGGGCATGTCGCTCTGCAGCAGCTCGGCGGCGCCGCGGATCGCGGCCAGCGGACTTTTGAGCTCATGGGTCAGGGTGTGCACATAACGCTCGACGTACGCCTTGCCCTCAAGCTGGGTGCGCATGTGCTCCACCGCACCCGCCAATTGCTCGAATTCGCCACCGCGATAATGAGGCACTTCCACCCGACGGCCCTGGCTGACCGCCTGGGCATAAGCCGTCAAGCGCCGCAATGCCGCGCTCAGCCACCATGAAAGCAGCGCGCCCAATAACAGGCCCAGCCCGATCAGACCGGCTCCGTAGGCGAGCAAACGCCGCTCCGTGCGGTCGATGTAAGGCTGCAACGAGCTGTTGGGCTTGGCCACCGTCACCACGCCGATGATTCGTCCGTTGTCGCGGATCGGCGCCCCGACGTGCATCACCGAAGAGGCCGGGTCGTCTGGATCGCTGCGGGTCGAGCGGGCGCCGTAGTGGCCGCGCAGGGTCAGGTAGACGTCGTTCCAGCGCGAATAATCCTGGCCCACCGCCACGCCACTGGAGTCCAGCACCACAATCCCTTTGCCATCGGTGACGTAGATGCGATGGCTGACCTGGTTTTTCGGCAGGCCCCAGATCGTCGCCGCCGGCTGGCGCTCGCCATAGGATTCGAGCAACTGCGGCCACCGGTTCTGGCTAAGCGTCCCGGCCTTGAAATCGTCCCGCAGGATCTCGGCCATCAGGTTGGCCGTATCCACCAGGGTTTCCTCGGTGGACTGGCGAACACCGGGGCGGATTTCCTCCATGACCGTGTTGAGCACGAAATACCCGGCCAAGCCAATAAACAGCACATAGGCAAGGAAGATGCGAATACCCAGGGACATCAACTATGCCCCGGGCTGTAGCTGTAGCCGAGGCCGCGGTGGGTCTGGATCGGTTCGGCCTCGGCCCGGACCAGGCGCAACTTGGCGCGCAGGCTCTTGATGTGACTGTCGACAGTGCGCTCGTAACCGGCGTCGCTGGCTACGCCGAGGGCATCGAGCAACTGTTCGCGGCTGAAGACCCGTTCGGGCTGCTCAAGCAAACAGTTCAACAACCGGAATTCGTGGCGAGTGAGGTTCAGCGGTTTGCCGCGGTAGCTGATCTGCACGCGATCATGGTCGACCTGGAACAACGCCGTGCCTGTCTCGGCGATCGGTCGCGGCGCCACTCGCTTGAGGATGGCGCGGACCCTGGCGGCCACTTCGCGCGGACTGAAGGGCTTGACCACATAATCGTCGGCGCCAATCTCCAGGCCTACCACCCGATCGATCTCGCCATCCCGAGCTGTAAGAAAAATGACCGGAACGTCGCTGAAACGTCTGATATTTTTACACGTCTCAAAACCGCTGATATCCGGCAGGCCTACATCGAGGATGATCAAGTCCGCAGGGGTATTTTTCTGGTGCTCAAGGGCAGCTGCGCCAAGGCTCAGCCAAGTGGTGTCAAAGCCCTCGCCCTGCAGCGCGAATACCAGCGTATCGGCGATGGCGGCTTCGTCTTCGACAATCAGAATATGAGGCATGGCGTCCGAGCCCGACAGGAAAGTTGCCGGAACGGTGCCCCAAGCCTCGGGGCGCGTCAATCGCGCAAATCAACAGTTCGGTTTATCTGCCGTAAACCGCCGCGCCGGGTTCACCGCTGCCTTGAACTCGCGCAAGGCCTTGGCGCCGATCAGCAGCGGGTAGTTGAAACTGCTGCGGTCGGTCAGGTTGACCTCCACGGTGCGCTTGACGTTACCCAGGCACATTTCCAGCTCCACCACCGGACGCTTGCTGGGCGCGATCTTTTCATCGTCGTCCTCGTCCTCTTCGGAACGGGTCTTGATCTTGCTGATGCGGGCGATCTTATGCTCGTAGATCTTGTTGCTCGCGTCTTTGGTCGCCAGGCGGAACCGCACCCAATCATCGCCGTCACGGGTAAACGTTTCGATGTCCTTGGCCGACAGCGAAGCGGTCAGCGCACCCGTATCCATTTTCGCCTTGAGCACTTCGCCGCCCATTTCCGGCAGCGCGATGTATTCATAGCGCCCGTACAACGTGGGTTCGGCGGCCAACACCGGAAAGGCCACCAGGGAAAGCAGGGCTAGAACGGATTTCATGTAGGAAGCTTCCATTGTGGGAGTGGGATTTTAGACCGTGGCCGGTGAATTCGTTCGGTTAGTTTCAATGGCAATGCCTAAGAGTAAATTCAGCGAAACTTTCGTCCACGCCGATTTGGCCTGTCGCTCGAAGCTGCTTATCATGGCCCGCCCACCCGTTTGCAAGAGTCATCTATGCGCCGCCTGCTCACCGGCTGTCTCGTCACCCTGTTGCTGTTGCTCAACACCCTGGTGCTGTTCGGGCCGCTCATGGTGTTCGCATTGCTCAAGCTGATCCTGCCCGGACGCTTTCGCGACTATGCCTCATGGGCGGTCATGTGGATCGCCGAAACGTGGGCCGAGATCGACAAACTGATCTTTGCCCTGTGCATCCCCACTCGCTGGGACATTCGCGGTGGCGAAGGCCTGCGCGGCGACACCTCCTACCTGGTGATCAGCAATCACCAATCCTGGGTGGACATCCCCGCCCTCGTCCAGGCACTCAACCGACGCACGCCATTCTTCAAGTTTTTCCTCAAGAAAGAACTGATCTGGGTGCCCTTCCTGGGGCTGGCCTGGTGGGCCTTGGATTATCCCTTCATGAAGCGCTACACCAAGGCGTTCCTGGCGAAGAACCCGGAGTTGGCCGGCAAAGACCTCGAAATCACCAAGGCCGCTTGCGAGTTGTTCAAGCGCCAGCCGGTCACCGTGGTGAATTATCTCGAAGGCACCCGTTACACGCAGGCCAAAAGCCAGGCGCAGCAGTCGCCCTTCACTCACCTGCTCAAGCCCAAGGCCGGTGGCGTGGCGTTCGTGCTGGCGGCGATGGGCGAGCAATTGGACGCGGTGCTCGACGTCACGGTGGTCTATCCGCAGGAACGGATCCCCGGCTTCTGGGATTTGATCAGCGGCGCCGTGCCCAGGGTCATCATCGACATCCAGACCCGCGAACTAGACCCGACGCTATGGCAGGGCGACTATGAAAACGATCCGGTGTTTCGCCAGCATGTCCAGGACTGGGTCAACCAGCTCTGGGCCGAGAAGGACCAGCGCATCGCGACGTTGCGCAAAGAGCCCGAGTGATCAGATCCCGGCACCGCTTCCCCAGATGCCACCCAGGTTTTGCAGCAATGAACTGGCCACGCCCTGCTGACCGAGGTACTGCAAGATAATCGGCGCGAATTGGCCAATCATGCCGCTGTCCATGCCCAGCGCGCCGAAGGCGCTGTTCAGGTCGTCGGTGTCCTTGACGTTGCCCAGCAGCCCATCGAGCAAGGCATTTTTGCCCGACGCGTCGCCCAGCAAGCCACCCAATCCGTTGAGCCCGCCGATGGCGCTGTTGCCGGCGATCTGATCCAGCCCCGGCACGCTTTTGCTCAGTTCGGAGAACTGCGGCTCGCTGAGGCGGTTCCTTGCCAGCCCCAGCATCGCGCCGGCACCGCCAATGGCTTGCTCCGGGGTGATATCGAGCTCAGAGCCCAGGGAATTGAGCAGCCCGGCAGCTTCCGGCGCAGCGGCCACGGCGCCCTCCTGCTGATCGCCCTGGAGGGCCGACAACACGTTGGCCGCGTCACCGAGGCTGAACTGTGCGAAGGCCGGGCTGGCTGCCACTGACAACAGGCAAGACAGTGCAAAACCGCAAAAAACCTTCATCCAGACATTTCCTCTTGCCATGAAAAAGCCGCCCGGCAGTTGGACGGCTCATAGTGCAGCGTTGGACTGGAGTGGCAGGGGTTTGTTCAACGAGCCCCCGCGTCGCGTGGGGCCCCTGCCATCAACGTCACGGTTACCGTAAAGTGCCAAATCCTCCAGCAGAGCATGTTCATGAACGTACAAATCAGTGGCGGCGCCCTCGCGGTTATCCTGACAGGCATGCTCATCGCCTTCGGCGTCACCGAATGCCAGCGTGGCCCCTTGAATCCGGAACTCGCCGACAATCTCAGCGAGGCGGAAAAAACCTGGCTGACCATTGAGCATCGCATCAAGCGAACCGACCCCGCCCTCACCGAAGTGATTCGCGGCCAACAGTCACTGACCCTGCTCTACCGCCCAGAATCGGCCACGGAAGCGTCTGACCCGTGGGTCGATCGCATGCTGCGGGTGGTGGGCCATGGCCTGGCCGCTCTCAACGGCGCGCCCGGTGGCAAGGAATACACGCAAATCACGGTCAAGGCACGGATGCTCGTCGATGATGACGTGGAACTGGCCTACGACATGCCAGGCTTCGAGGCCATCAAGACGCAACAGGGCGGCTACGTGGACTTTGCCAGCACGCCACGCAGCATGACATTCAGCCGCGAGGCCTTGACCCAGGCCCAGGATTATTGCCGGGGTCCGAGCGGCCATGGGTTTTATCCAGAGTTCTGCGAGCGGATCAAAATGGCAACGGCGCGTCAATAATCACCCATAAGCTTAATGTTTATAAGCGGCGACCCAACCACGCAATTAAATACATGCAACGCCCATACAAATATAAACGCCGCTCACACATTCCACGACATCAACCGAACATTTAAACGAACATATTGTTTATAGGCTTGCGACCGCACTTCACGAAAGTCCTACATTGAAAGCCACGACAAAATAACATCGACACAATTACAAACATTTCTATTATCTCGTCAAATAACGGCAGCCGCGATGAATGCTACGCTCCCTCATCTAACACCGACCAGAGCGGCTCGCGAAAACCAATGGCAGCTGCTCTTCACTTTTCTGTTGGGACTTAATAACCATGACAACGATGACTATCGACGCCAACCATGGGACAACGCCTCGCGCAGGAGAACTTGACCCCGAGTTCAATGGCGGAAATCTTCTCGAACTTCAAGGGGTCTCCGCCAATAATGTGGCGATCGGCCCCAACAACAATATTTATATAGCCGGAGCGACAAAAAAAATATTGGAGGAAGGCGACAGTGGCTTCGACCTTGACTATTGCATATCGGTTTTCACCCCTGACGGCACACCCGGCTCGTTCTACAACAACAGCAATATTATTCAAGGCGCTTACGCTTCAAATTTCCCAAGCGAGGCCTTCCGCATTTTCGTATCGCCGGACGGAAAGATCCTGACACTCGGGGCGGTATTGATTGATCGCGACAGCAATAAAATGCAATTCGGCCTGTCCCGCCACCTTCCAAATGGTGAGCTTGACTCTTCATTCGGCCATAAAGGCCACTCGGTTCTATCTTTTAAATTCGATCAGTTGCAGCTGGGACTGGCTAATCGCATAACAACCTCAAAAGATGGCGCCCCCAGCTATTTGAAACCCACGTTAGACGAAATATCATTATGCGTGCACGACAGCCGCATCTATATTGCGGGCAGAGCGATCAGGCCAAATTCCGCACTAGGTCTTACACTGCTCATGTGTCTTGATGAGAGTGGAAACCTCGCAATGGATTTTGGCAATGGCGGGGCTGTCGTAATTGAATCGCCCGCAAAAATTGAAACGGTGCTAGCGAAGTTATTGGTAACCAATGAGCGCCTATATCTGGCGGGTTCCCTGGACGGTGTTCCGGCTTGGGCTCGCTTGCATTTGGACGGTCGCCTCGACACGAGTTTTGGCTCAGGCGGTTTCCTCCTGGGTTCCGTAGGCCCAGGCGTCATATACGCCACGGCTATTCACGGCAACTCCAAACTTCTCGGTGCCGGTTACAACGTACCCGATGGCCCTCCAGGTGGCATGCTGACAAGCATCGACAAGGACGGCGCAAAGGATACGGACTTCAATAATGGCGAGCCCATCCTCCAACCCATAGAGCCAGACTTCAGATGGCGGGACTGCGCAATTGATCAGCGCGGGCATATCGTCGCCTGTGGCGAAACTGTACACATTCTAGATACGGGCACGAAATTGGTTTTCGGCCGCTACCTGCCAAATGGAACTTTGGATCTCAGCTTCGGGAATGGAGGCTTGTCACATTTTCACAAAAAGTGGCTCCTTACCAACCCAGCCATAGCTATACAGACGGACAACGCCATCGTTGTTGTAGCGATCAGTTTTGCAGACTTGAACTCACCCCCCGTGCACATCGTGTTTCGGCTGAAGGGATAATCCTCGCCGGCTCCGTATGAGGCGAGAGACCCAATATCCCGTAGACAGAAACGCTACTACCTTGCTGGGTTACCTTACTGAAACTAAAAAGGGCGACATCACTGTCGCCCTTCTTCCGTCCAGCCCTTTACCGCTTACGCCGCACTGAACAACTTATGCGGATCAATCACAAACTTCTTCGGCACGCCCGCGTCGAATTCGCCATAGCCTTTTGGCGCGTCGTCCAGGCTGATCACCTGCACACCGACGATTTCGGCAATGTTGATACGGTCCCACATGATCGCCTGCATCAGTTGGCGGTTGTACTTCATCACTGGGGTCTGGCCGGTGTGGAAGCTGTGGGATTTGGCCCAGCCCAGGCCGAAGCGGATGCTCAGGCTGCCCATTTTGGCTGCCGCATCGACGGCGCCCGGGTCTTCGGTGACGTAAAGGCCGGGGATGCCGATCTTGCCGGCGACACGAACCACGCCCATCAGCGAGTTGAGCACGGTGGCCGGGGCTTCGTGCTTGACGCCGTCGTGGCCGTGGCCGCGGGCTTCGAAGCCGACCGCGTCGACGGCGCAGTCGACTTCCGGCTCGCCCAGCAAGGCAGCGATCTGTTCGTGCAATGGTGTGTCCTGGGACAGGTCGGCAATTTCGAAACCCTGGGCCTTGGCGTGGGCCAGGCGAACCGGGTTGACGTCACCGATGATCACGACTGCCGCGCCCAGCAGGCGAGCGGAAGCAGCAGCGGCCAGGCCAACCGGGCCGGCACCGGCGATGTAGACAGTGCTGCCAGGACCAAC
>Ga0307412_10000653_pt1 | contig 20166 bp, 30 predicted proteins | sample DK1Cmetagenome_3_FD_203823 | JGI IMG/M metagenome (GOLD analysis project Ga0307412, IMG submission 203823) | Maize rhizosphere microbial communities from greenhouse at UC Davis, California, United States - DK15-C-1 | ecosystem: Host-associated > Plants > Roots > Rhizosphere > Soil | place: USA...
ATAGTATGCATTCTATTTCTTTGTACGCTGGTATTCTTCTATCAGTTGTTGCACCGCCATTCTATACTCTATTGCAATTGCTTCCGCGCCTGATATGACCGTGTAATGGTCACCATATGAATTGACCATGTCTTTAATTGCGTTCGCATATTCTACTCTGAGCGAGTATAGCCTCTGCTGGTATTCTTCAAATGTCATTGCATCATCCATTCTGTAACCCATTTGCCTGATTGTTTGCTGTTGCCTAGAAAGGTGAGTTGGTTGTAATGTCCTCCAGTTGCCTCACGTATTGCGTTTCGCATTGACTGTATGCGGTGTTTTGGTTTTGGTCTGCGCACACTCACGGCCACTAGTTTGTCACCATAGGCAATGTTATATCTGTCCCATGTGTTTGTGGAGGCGAATTTATGCATTGTGATTAGCATTAGACGCTCACTAGGTAGATATCCTTATCGCCTACACTGCCGAGAAATTTAACGTCATCGTCAAAGAATGTGTAGCTGGTATCGCGCTGCGCCACGTATAGCACTGCGGTCACTTGAGGGTTGCTGGAGCCAAAATGCTTCCCTTCCATGTAGCGCTGGCCAGTCTGTATGTTTGTGACGCTGTAGCCCTTTTCGTTGCGCTTTACGGCGTATGTGTGCACGCTCTTGTGAATTGCCATTGTATTATCCTTTACCAGTGAATGTGTGCGACGATGATTTCATCAAGGTACATTTCGCCGTCGTTATCGAAGTATCGAAGGGCGATGCAATCGAAGTAGCTTTGAGTTTGTACGCCGTCAAAGCCGTGTCGGCGGATGCTGTGAGGCGCAGACTCAAACTCTTGTGAGTCATACCATGCGCCACGATACTTAAAGAACCGTGCATCGTATGCCATTTCGTCTACAGCGCCATTCTCAGCCATGTGGTTATCGACTACGTAGGCAAAGTCTCGCCGTGTTTCATCGTCCGGGAGATCGTTCCATGTGACTAGTGGGCGCGGTTTGTAATTGGTTACTAGTGTTGCTTTGCCGTTTTCCATGTTGATTTTCTTAGACATTGTTCTCATCCTTTACGTTGCAGTTGAGGTCTACACATGTCATGCAAATGTCTTCAGGGTCAATCTCAAAGAGAATGTCACCACAGCATTTGCATACTTGAATATGGTCAAGTAATTCTTTCATTTCATCAGACATTAGCGCCCCTTCACACTACCAATTGCCCAATTGTAGTTGATTGAGAAATTGCGCTCTAGCCTGTCACCAAACACTCGAATAAAGTCTGCCAGGTCAATCGTTGTTTCGGTGAGACATTCTCTCAGCTGCGATTCGGTGAATTCGATGTACCCATAATTGGTGTATACAGCGAATTGGTCATTGAATACATCATTGACCATTCCACGGTCAGAGACACCCTCATAGTTAATTGTGCGGATGTAGCATTCAGGGTTGACCATGATGCCGGTTTCCATGAAATAGTCACCGGTGATACCCTTACGCGTTTCGCGGTCTGCATCGTCTCCCGCGTTGCGGAATAGCTCTGCCAGCTTCTCAGTGTTGAGCATGTGAACGGTGACGCCATGTGCGCGGGACATTTCGTGCCTTTCGTTAGGTGTGATGAAAGTAAATAGTGAGGTAACCATCCCTTGGACTTAGTGCCCTAGTTGTTGCAATGCACTCTTACGTTGGTGCTAGGTCGCTCACTAGAGGTTTGCCCGACTGTTTCAACCTCACTATTTACTTTCTACCTATATCTAATCAGTTATCGCTAGCACTGTCAAGCTCAAACGTCAATAACTTATCCACAGATTTATCCACAGCCTGTGGATGAATTGTGGAGAACTATCCACAGGGTTATCCACAGCCCTGTGGATAACTTTTGCGCCCTATTTCTTGGAAATTTAATGCGCGGAAAATTTTTCAAAGCAAAAGTCAAATTTGAAAATGAAGATTTTGAAAAGCACGTTGTTGGAAAACGCGAAATAGTGGGGGTCTATTTTGTAGACCCCCACTATTGAAATTGGGTTCAGCGATTTTCCCCTTAAACCCACACCACCTCAAATACTCCGCCACCAGTCAAAACAGATTTGTAGTCGTAAGTTATTTCAATGTCTGCATCGTCCCGCACATTGTCATTTATCCATTGGATAAACTCGCCTTTAGTCATTAGTCACCCTCCAAATGGTGAGGACGGGAAGAAGATTCCTCCGAAGAATGCAGCTTTTGCAATCTCTCTTCTAGCTCTCTTACGAGTGTTCCGGGCGGTATTGCGTCCGGTCGTAGTGAAATTGTTTTGGTCGGTCCAGAATGCGAGGGTTCGATCCTTGCACGCGATGCCGCCGGGTGATTCATCATGCATTTCTTTCTCCGTTCTTCCTTCTCGTGCTTCAATACTACAATGATTAGCCCTGTGAATGCAATGATGATTGCAATGTATGTGGCGATGAGTCCCGGCCAAAATGCAGTCATAGCATGTCCTCAATTTCTCCAACCAAGTTTTTCTCTGCCAAAATTTCTCCGCCACATGCGATGTATGCGGCATGCCAATTATCGAAGACCAACTGTGCATCTGGTGCGTATTTAGTATGTGCAACCTCTTCAAACTGGCGATTAGCCTTCTGACGGTAGACAAAATACATCATTGCTCTAACCTTTCCTTGCCCGATGTAATGATTAAACCACAACACCCGCACCATGTCAAGTGCGGGTGTTGCGATTTATTTAGAGCCCGACTGCCGCCAGCCCATCTACACTTTCAATGGGCTGAGGACCGTAGACCTCTCTAACGTTTTTGTCCTCTCGCACACGGTCTAACTGCCAACCGTTACGAATGGGCCAGTACGCACCATTCTGATAGTCGACGAGAACCCATCTACCATCAATTGCGGGGTCTAGCTGAAACAGTAGTGGCTTCATAATTTCCTCCTCATTAGTTGGTTCAATTGGCTTGTCATTTCCGCCTGCGGTAGAACCATCACCAACAACGCGAGACTTATCAAAATACAGCCACACACCATCATAAGTGTGCGCACCTTTACCGTTCAACACTTCAAGGTGTAGATGCGGTCCAGTACTTCTGCTGCCTGTACTGCCGACACCACCTAGAAATCCTCCGAGCACAAAGCGTGAGTCTTTCTTAGGTCGCGGACCATTCTTTGGCTGATGACAGTACAGGAATTCAATACCTTTGTACTGGTCATATTCCACAATGACGCCATATCCAGCACGCTCATTCACGTAACCTGACCAATTGATCTTGCCCGGCCCAGAAGCGAGAATAGGCGTATTCGTGGCTTCACCAAAGTCAACCCCACTATGGCCTTTATAGGTTGTGGGATCATCAAATGGCATTGCTAGCTTAGTCATCCGATTGCCTTAGCTACGAGATACTGATTATTTGTTGCATCAGGGTTGGTTCGCACTTCACCCGCACCCGCAACCCTCACCACAGACACGGTGAGTACGTGAGAACCTGCTGCAAGAGATTCAATTGCAATACAGTTCTGTGTGTTGCCCGTGCTCGCACCTGCCGAGTTTGCAGGGCGAGTCCATCGGGCAATTTCGGTTCCGTTATCCTTCAGCTTGATATCGATAACGTCTGCGTCACTGCCTGTCGAATAGGTTACAACCTGAATGTTGACCTCAACCAGCTTAGTTACCGTTGTAGTGAACGAAACACTCAGCCCTGTAATAGCAACATCAGTTGTTGTGATGGTTGACTGTGTCGTTGTAGCAAATGCCGAACCGAGCACGCCGAATGGGAGAAGTCCAATCTTTTGCTGAAGCTTTAGCGGTGTGATGGCTCGCACATCATCGGTGCCTGTGGTTGTCTCAGCCTGTGTGGCAATCTCGATCTTACCGGCCAGCGTTTCTGATGCTGCACTAACACCCATTGACGTGCCACTAATTACCATTGGCACGGACAGTGTTAGCGGCATCCATGTCCCCGCTGAATCATCCCAAAATACGATGCGGTCGGCGTCAGGGTCCGCGAATGGTACGAATGCCGGGCCCTGTGGCCCTTCTACACCCTGAATACCTTGGATGCCCTGTGTACCCTGTGCACCCGTTGCACCACGGAAACCGGCAAGCCCAATAAGCCAGTCAGTCAGTAGAGTGCTATTAGCTGCGGATACAGCGCCAACTTGCACTGTGAGCGAGGTTTCAGTTTTGGCTGTGATAAAGCCAATCATCCATCGTGAAGTGCTAGCGCTAACAACCTGCACATACATTCCAACTGCCAGGTCATTTGGGCCAACCTCAAATGTCTTTGGTCCTGTAGCAGATGTGTTATGTGAGCTTGCAGACGTAACCTGAATAACTGGAATCGGGCCAGCTACACCCTGTATTCCCTGTTCGCCCTGTTCGCCATGCTCGCCAGTATCACCCTTGTCACCCTTTTTGCCGGGTGCACCTTCGTAAATGGTGATGATGACGGGCGTGTCATCGAATACTTCAGTATTCATCGCGTGATATCCATTCCACCATCAGTAATGAACCGCATGAATGTTTTCGGGCCAGCGCCGTAAGGATTCTCAATGAGCGTTGCCTGAACATCGATGAGCCCATAACCGAGCATTTGCCGTGTCTTCTCAGGCAATGCTGACAATGTGATAATCGTTCCATCAACGTCAACATCAAGATCAACGGCGACAGGTGACTGCTCGCCTGCCCGCCATTGTGCCTTGAAATCTGTGTAGTCTGCTGCGGTGCTGAGTGCGAGCTGCTGAAACCAGAAATCGCCTGCATAGATTTCCAGCGTCTTTTCGTATACCGGCACCCGCACGGCGATTTCTGGTTCAGCCATTAGCCAACCAACCTTTCTTCAAGCTCCACAGGTATATCGAACATGGTCACCTGTTCTGCCTCAGGGCGATGCAGCAAAAGCACATTCACTGCCTTATTCTCATTCGGTCCCCATGCCAGAAGGGTAGCCCCCTGCTCTGTCATCAGGTACCGAGTATTGCCGCTGTCAACCCTCTTACCGACAGTGCCGGTGAGGGTTGTAGTTACGCCTCTATCCTCACGATGCGTAACCTTAATCGTGTCACCCTTTTCAATGAGTGACGGCTGAATTGTTCGAGGGAAGGGATATGCAGACTGTCGCATGTCAATTCTTCTTGAAATAGCCTGCGGCGAACGTGAGCCCTGCGGTGATGAGGATGACAGAAGCACCCTCAACCTCAGTGGGAATGTCGATCTTGCTAACAGTCTCGGCAACCCAAATAATCACGGTAGAAAGCGCTGCACCAACTGCGCCACCAACGGTTGCCGCCACCACCTTAGGCTGTGGCTTCTTACTGGGTGCGGGTGTAATCACCTTATTGTCTCCTGTAATGTTCCCATAAATGGGTGTAGGCTTTTCGATCTCATCAAAGATGGGTGTTTCACTCATGCTACTGTTCCCTTTCGTGGTGGCATGCCTAGCATAACCCTAAGCTCACCATTTTCTGCGAGCATTGAACGGTTTTCTTCAGCAAGCTCATTATTACGGCTAATCAATTTAGTCAGCGTGCCGTTAGTCTGCTTCTGCACAACGTCAAGCTTCTGACTGGTTTCTTCCTTAACGTTTTGAAGCTCCTGTTTATTCTTACCTAGCGACCAGACTGTAGCTGCAAACGTCGATGCAAGACCTAGCAAAACCAGAATAAACCCGGTCAATGTTGTGAAATGCTGCGGTGCAAATATCAGTAGTACAAAGGCTTCAACTAGGGCCAATACCACCAGCACAGCAAACGTTATGAATACAACTGTCCTATTCATCTTTTAAATATCTCCATCAAGGCGTTACGTGCGGGTGCTCCGCTAAACCGCATCCTATCATGGCGATACGCTGTTCTCAACATTTGAAGTGGCTTGTCAGTAAGCGTCATTAGACGTTTATTTTCTGCCATTAGCGAGGGTTCAATGGTTACAACGTCTTCGTCAGAACGTGGCCGCTTAGACTGCACATAGTACTTATCTGTCTGCATGTTGTACCAAATGCTATAAATGCCAAGCTTCGTTTCAAGAGTAAATAGATATCGTGCTTTGTATCCCTTCTCTTCAACCAAGTTATTGTTGTTATCACTAAACGTATTACTGACTGCAAAAGCTGCGTACTCGGGATCGGTTTCAAGAATGAATTTACCGAACTTAGTCTGCATGACCTCCGACTGAAATTCTTTAGCCTCAGGGAAATGAAATAGCAGATATCCCTTAGCCAGTCGAATAAATCCATTCTTGTCAGCCTTTTCGGGCTGTACCTTGTAATGGATGAAATACGGGTTGGTAATCTCAACGCTGTTAGCCAGCATGAGAATGCGTGTCTTGTCCTTCGAGCGGTCAACCGTGTTGTAGAAGTTGATGAGCTTTGCCGGTTCATTGGGCAAATACTGCACACCCTTTTCAGCGATGTACTCGTCATAGATGATGAGCTTTACACGCGGGAATTGTACAGACTTGTAGTTCTGCGCCACTGATAGTGCCACGAAATACCCAATGGTTGCCCACGGGCGCTTTTTCATATCGGCGTACTTGCGCGGTGAGGCTTGCGCTTCCCAACCCTGAGCCCTGAAATCCCACTCAGGGTACTTGTATTCGTAATCAGCAAAGAATGTCGCGCGTGCTAGTGCAAGCTCTTCCTTATACCGTCGTAGATAGATGAACTGGTTCTCTACTGGCGTCGCCTCAATAACGTTTTCTTGATACTCTCTGCCACGACGCGTTACGGTAACCTGTCGCTCCACAAAGTCAACAGAAGAAAGCGCGTCATTGGTTCCCTTGACCTTTGCGCCGAATGTCTTACCTAAACCACGACCACCTGTCACAGAATTGATGGTTGCGTTATAGGAAAAGAGTTTGGCAAAGTTGTAATAGCTGCTGACGCTCATGTGATAATCGCCGTTCCATCACCATATAGTGACATGAATGTGCGCGGGTTAATGGCGGTCCGACCTGCTGACCATGAGGGATTGCCATTCAACCAAATGATGCCGCCACCAATTGCGCACTTATGCGTTTCCATGTGAAGGTGTGAGCCCTGCGAGCTACCGGTGTTGTTCACCGCGCCGATTGTGTCACCTTTAACAACGGTACTACCTGTCGTGACAGGCGGGATATTCTGCATGTGTGCGTAAACAGATTTCCAGTCGAAACCGTCAAACGTGCCATGATGCAGAATTACGTGATTGCCAAATCCTGTGCCATTCGAGCCACCCGCATACTGTACAGTCGCGTCACCAATGGCAGGAATAGGTTCTCCCAGTAGTGCCGGACCACCAGACCAGTCCATACCCTCATGGAAGCCTGTTCCACGCGGGCCAAATTCACTGGTTACATAATCGAGCGGGTAGGGCCACGAGAAAGTACCATCGCCGCCACCACCACTGTCACCACTATTACGCGCTGTCCATACACTACCCTGTGTGGGATAGAGAAGACTTACCGTGCCGTCTTCATAATAAGCTTTGAACTGGTTCCCATACCGTTCAATGTGTGTTGCCTTAACCATGCCCGATTCCCTTCTGAGTGGGGAGGTTTCCCTCCCCACTCAAAGCTTAGCGCAGATTATCGTTCAGAAAATCCACAACCATATTCTGATCGACTGCCGCGTATGCCTCTTCCTGATGACCGTAGGGCATGCTTACTGCCGTTCGGTTTGTAGGATCGGCCGCACAGTATCCTGTCACGAATGACGGGAGGCATAGCGTGTCGCTAGCGCCGTAGAAGATGAGTGTTGGAATCCCCATGAGCTTACTCATGTTGCGCATGGTGTAAGGGTTGTGAAACTGACCATCACGGGTTTCATTGTAGCCACCTGCATATGCGGCATCAATGAGCGGTGCATATCCATCACGGTTATTAGCTCGAATGTCTTCGACATTCATAACCGGGATAATGCACACAATGGCAGACGGCTTGACCTTAGCTGCCGCTGCAAAATTGATGGAATTCTGTCCACCCATACTGCCGCCGACAAGCGCATATTTCTCGACGTTCCCCATGCTGAAAAGAATCTGACGGTTCGATTCCATGCGAGCGATTGACGTAGGGTTTCCCCATGTCTGAGTACCGCCATTATCACCGGAAACCCCTAGATATCCCTCATTCACGCATCGTGTGGAAAGCTCGCCCTGTCGACCATACGCCTCATTGAATGATGCTGCGGTGCCACCAGCGCCATGATTAAACATGACACCAGCGTTCAGCGTATTGAACTTCGGGAACATTCGAGAAAGTCCCTCAATGGTGGGAGAGAAACCGTCCTCATACGTTTCGTTACTAAATGACGTAGCTTTCACAGTGTCACCGCGCGAACATATGCGGGCCGATCAACTGCCGCATTGAGCGTGAGCGTTGCAGCCAGACCGGTAAGCCACTGCACCGTAATAGTGTGTGACGTTCCCGGTGTGAACGTCCGACGCACGCCCTGAGTCTGAGTAACAGAGCGTCCGGCATCCAGACCCGATGCGCCGATCTTCTGCACCTGCACACCATCAATAAGGATGCGACCTTCGAGAACGTTATTAGCAACCGAGCTAGCAACATCCCAACCAAGCTCAATCCACACCGGACGCTCACCGGCAACAAACGTTGTCGTGAAACCTCCAATAAGCACGGGCGTGGTGCTAGTCGTGGTAATGACACTAGTAATCTGTGCAATGGTAAGTTCATTGCCACCAGACCCCGTGACATACCATGTGCCACCAATAGACACATACTGCTCAGCCACATCGGTTGCAGAGTAAATCGCACCCTCGCCCGCTGCTGTCGCTGTCGGTCGCGCGGCATACGTTCCGCGAAGATTCTTCGCACTCTTCAGAGCAAGCTGTGCAATAAGCTTGCTTGCAGACCACGTTTCATCCAGCCCCGTTGCCGTGTCGTCAATCGGGTTAGGCACCACTGCAAATGACGGTGCGACACCGGGACCATTTGACTTCAGAAAGGTGTCTGCTGCGCCACTGACAAGTGTCTGCTGCGCTCCCAGGTCAGCACTACCGGTAAGGATAATGCTGTTCTGGTCACCATCAGTGTTGCGACCGCTGCCACCATGTGCAACATCAATTACCTGAGTCTCATTGACGTAGGTAGCATCCAACGTTGCCGCAGAAAGACGACCACTATTGGTTAGCGTAACCAGACCGTCAACAATGGATTTTGCCGCGTAGAGAAGATCGGTTACAGCGCGAGTATCTGAATCCTCATCATTAAAAATGCCTGCAACAACCGGGTCCTGCACATTCACACTGTCATTGACAATTTCGGCAACTGCCGCCTCAAATGCGACAATAAGTGCCTGAACCGTGGTGTTGAATGCTTCTGCCAGCTCTTCGTAATTATCCTGCACAAACGGTACGAGAGTACGGTTCATGTAGCGGATAAGGTCATCGAGCTTCTTAAGCATCGTGACACCATCACGATAAGTGAATGGCGTAACCTGGGGTGTAGGGTTTCCTACCGGGACGTAGTCGGGGAGAATTGCATTTGACATTTACTTACCACCATCCATAAAGAGACTCACGAGCAAAATACTCATCACCATTGTTCAAGAGTAGCATAAAGCATGTCTCGATATCTGCAAGAATCATGGTGTCTATATTCAGTAGACTTGCACGATACTGCATCAAAAGGTTACTAGCATTGCCCTGATAACCTGTGACATGAGAGTCACTATTTCCTTTTGTGTTACTAGTCGATCCGCTGTCCTGAACAACATCGGAATCAACCTCTACACCACTATTGGAATCTGTTCCATTAGTGGCATAATCCGCATCGCCTGCAAGCATGGTCTGCGGAAAGTCTGAACCAATTACCCGCGCACCTGAAGTGGTCTTCGCGTTAGTGGTTGTGGTGCCGTCAACCTTCTCCGTTCCCTCCATAGTGTTGTTGCCAACACTAAGAATATCCATTGTCTTCATCGGATCAAAGTTAATCCGCTGAGTCTCGTAAAGCTGGTTGTAGTACGGCATAATCTGATCCATCTTTTTACGGATGTTCAGAAGGAAGTTATCAATCGTTTCGGTGCCAATCTCACGATTGTAGTACTCATCAATGATCTTACCGTTAAGCACCTTGCGGTAATTCTCATCGAAAAGCGGGTATGTTCCCAGTCCAAGAGAAGTGTACTCGGGTAGGACAGGAAGCTTGCCGTAAGTGATACCGTCAAACGTCACCGCATCGTATGCCTGCTCATAGACGCTCGGGTCTTCATCGGTGCCATAAATGGACTCGATGACTTGATTAAGCTCCAGCGTGTACGTCGGCATTGTTCGCCCCTTCCTGATTTACGCCACTCATTGCAGCGACCTGCTGCGCCTGTGCTTCTACCTCAACGTTGAATTCAACGGTGATTTCGTTATCGAGCTTGTCACCAAACACATCGTTGATTTGTTCAAGTGCAATCTTTCGAGCATTCAGATTGACAAACCGCATGGAATCAGTCTGAGTATCATTAGCACCAACCTCTGCCGCTACAAGACGCTCTTTCTTGTCCTGATTGGCATTGTCAATTCCGAGAAGTCCCATGCACTCATTCCACCAACGGGTGCGAAGAATACTTAGCTTGTCATACGAGTCAGGGTTAATACCAAGATCGAGCGCTTCTACAAAGTCTCCATCGCGCATTGCACCTGTAACCTGTACAGCTTCAATTCCCTCATCGATCTGACGATTCGCGTTGACCACAGAAAGCTGAGTGTCAGCGGTAGTCTTCAGAATCTTTGTACGTCGAGCATTCTTGGAATTGATTTCCAGTGTCCGCTCAATAGTTGCCAGCCTAGATGCGTAAATCTGGATAATGTCAAGCTCTGACTGACGGAAATAGTTGGGCCACATGGGAATGGCTTTACGCTGACGGTCTGCCGCTTCAGCATGTACAGAAGGAATGTATGCTGCAAGATACTTGCCAGCGTTGAACCCCTTACCCGCTGATTCAATGCCATTAGTTTTGAGTCCTGGCCCGACAACAGTAAACGCTGTTGGCTGATCCTGGAAATTCACATATCCAGTTGAGCTAGCTTTCACAGCCAAAAGCTTATTGAATGCGTCATCCCAATACCAAACAACCAGCCCATTAGTGAGTAGTGCCACTTCAAGAAAGCGCGGATCAACCGAGTCAGGAAGTCCGTCCCACTTAAAGCGATTCACTGCAAGCTCTGCAATATTACGTTCGAGCATTGCATGAATGTAGCGCTCACGCTGCACCGCAGGCGTGTTATTGAAATTCGTTTGTCCGCCGAAAAGACCTACATTGAAGTAGGAGAACATTCCGCTGCCACGCTTATTCGCGCTCATTAGTAGCTAAACCCTTCAAGCGGTTCATTATCCGCCATATCAACTCTGCCAATTTCATCGGGGTTCGCGTGAACAGTCACACCCTTTTCAAAGATTCCGCGAAGAACCTGTTTGAATCCCTCAGGCACATTGTCAGACGCAATGTAAGTTTCCGTCATCTTCCAATACGTAAACTTAGTCATCGTCATAAGCGATGCCGGAGGCTTCATAAACGCGCGAATGGCATACCCATAGCGAAGCCAATACTCGCCGATAATTCGCATGCGCGCCTGATCGATCATCTTAAAGCGAAGCGCAACCTGCCAACCACCATTAATCATGTTCATTGCTTCACCGCCGATCTGCCCACTGACAGACGGCTGGATAAGCTCTGCATCCTGCACCTTAGCATTAATGCCAGCAATGATGTTGGCATAGTCGCCATATGCTGACAGCTTAGCAATGTTCAGATTGGTGTCATTCTGCAACTGCGCTTGCTTATTCTCAATGCCGACATTCGCATTACGCGAGTTGTTGCGAAGCGATGCCGCACGGTCATTTGCCGCCATTTGCGCACCAGTAGACATGCCGTCACCAATGGTACGACCAAGAGCGCTTGCTGCGCCCGCTGCCGCTCCTACGGGGCCAAATACTGCACCACCACCAGCGGAACTAATGAGGTTGCCAATAGTCTGTGCAGTGAACTGCTCTGCAATCGACTGATTGGTGTTCGCGGTCTGTCCCAAATCAACCATGTTAGCAATTGCCGTAAGGTCTTTCGCCGCACCCATGGCACCTGCTGCCACGTTGTATGCGCCATTTGCACCACTCAATGCGCGAGTCTCAGACCAGTCAGCGCTACGACGCTGGAATGCCAGACCGTGCGCATTTGATGCTAGGTAGTTCAACTGCCCGTTGTTGACAATTGACATGGTGGGGAAGTTGGCAATCTGCGTTACAAGGTCAACGTAATCGCCTTCATCATCGCCCTTCATACCCTCATAGCCGGTGATGGGTGCCGGGTAAAGGTCTTCAAGGTCAGACTCAAACTTATTACGCGAGTTGTAGAAACGCGGCGAGAATTCAATTCTCTGTGCGGGTGGCAGAAGCGAAGCACGCTCGAACAGTCGAGCATGCGCGCTATTCCACGCTTCAGGCTTCAGAATAATTGGGGTTGCACCGAATGTTGTAAGCTCAATAGCCGTATACGGGTACGTCTTCAGCTTCAACAAATGACGGTAACGATCAGGAATGTAGCCCACATAGTCATCACTATCACGCCAGTTTTCAAACAGATTGTACGTTAGCGTCTTAGCATAAAGCGTGGTGCCTTTAGCCCCTAGCGTTACAAGCTCGCTGTAGTTGAAGTCCGGGTGATAACGGTTAATGCGCGGAATTACCGTGATAGAAGTAATGCCCTGAGTGATCCAAGGCTTGTCCTTCATTTCATTCATAAATGAATTGAACTGTTGCGGATCGAACACCCAAATTCCGGCACCCTGAGTGGTTGCCTGAAATGTCGTACCGTCGGCACTATTCAAATCAGGATCATCTGATGTGCCACCATCACTGCCAAGATCGGTTGCAGCGATCACGAGTACGTCATGGCCAGGATACCGGTCATTAATCGGCACTGGCGTAAGACTCATAATCCACTTATTGCGTGTAGCAACCGTCATGTATTCATTGCCAAGATCGATGCCTTCAGGCACCGTAAGATAATCGCGCCCGTAGTTGATAAACGCATTCTCATTGGCAATACCCGCATGGCTACGTTCCACGTAGCATGACAGAAGTTCAATGTCATAGACATATGTCTGCCACACATCAAGCTGCAAGCGAAGACGCGTGACAGTAGGATTGATGTATTCCGAGTCCAGAATAAAGTAGTAGTAATCCTTCTGAATGTCCCCAGGAATGGGTGTCAGAGGATTGGAAACCCGAATGTAATTAAATCGGTTCACCTGATTGTAAGGCATTCCGAGGGTTACATCTTCATTCGGTTTCACGTATGTCATTCGGTCAACCTTGATGCCGAACGTTGCGCGCTGAGTGATGTAGTCCTTCAGCGCTTGCTTAGAGGCAAACTTTACAGTGTCCCTGTAATCGTTGTTCCAGTTGACGTTTACCAATTCAACAATTGTGCCAGCTGTCCAGATCGAATAATCGAAGTCAAGACCAGCGGGATACTGATTCGGCGGACCGGGGATTCCTTCGGCCAATTTAATACATCCTTTCAGGACTGTATATGTATCAATGTGGGGAGCGATCCTTTCGGCATCGCTCCCCACATCTTACCCTAAATTACGGGGTGTCGAAAGACCACGAAGTGGTCGAACCAGCGGCGATTTCATAACCGGCCGCTGCTGCTGCAACAAACTCAGTGTTGCCAGCAATGATGTACGTCGTGCCCTGCTTCGCTACGAATTCAGCCGTAGCTGCCGTGCCATTCGTGGTGAGTGCAATAACTGCACCACCCGCCGTGGCGGCAATGGTGAAGGTGTCAGCGCTCAGCACATCCTTGACATAATACGTCGTGCCAGCCGTGATACCAGTGGTGCCGGTAATCGTGGTGAACTTCACCGTATCGCCAGCAATTGCACCATGCTTCGGCACCGTAACAATGTCGCCGGTATCCGTAAACGTCACGGCTTCCTTGATGATGCGAGTGAAATTAACACCCTTGACAGTCGGCGTCTTAACCTTCAGACCCGACGTCATGCGAACCGTGTTAGCGTCCAGCACAGGCTCTTCAATGGTGTCACTATCAACATCCGTAGAAACGCTCGGGTTGAATGCCAGGTTGACACGCGTACCAACAATTCCACGAGTGGTGGTTTCGTTGTAGTTGTTGTCGACCGACGTTGCACGAATCGTGATCGAGTTTGCGTCCTCATCCGGTCCGATGTACAGGTCACCATTGCTAGTGATGTACGTGAACTGGGAGGTTGCACCCTCAACATCAAGATCAAGTGCAGCGGGACCGCCAGTCGGCGTGGTAACACCCTCCACAACAACATCGTAGAGAACACCGCGCGTGACGTTAGTTGCCGCCGTAGCTCCGGTCTTGTCCTTAATGGTGAATGCAGTGATGTCCGTAACCGGTGCAATCGTCTCAGTGATAACCGTAGACGGTCGGTCACTGTTGAACATGACCAGCGGTGCAAACGGCGATGCACTCATTACCTGCCAGTGATGCAGCCAGTAATTCGTGGAAAGCTTCGCAGGGTTGAACATCGAAGTAGTCTCGATGAGGTTGTCAGCAACCACAAAGAAATCCTTCGACGTAAGAATTGCCTGCACACCCGGAATGCCAAAGTACTGCTGAGGCACCGTGATAGTGCGGTTCCCCACTTCAGCCTTATCAATCTGGAATGCTGCTGCAAGAGCTTCAACATCCATTGCCGCTGCTGCCGTGGCAGTCTGGAACAGGATAAGGTCATCCGGGTCTGCGGCAACCTCAACCCCGGCAGGGTTGTACTGACGCGAAATAAACGGGAGAACGTTATTGAATTCCCGAATACCTCGCAGAAGTCGCCGCGAAGCTGCACCGTCAGAGTTGGTGTCTCCCACATCCGGAACATTCCGGTTGAAGAATGCTTCCTGCTTGTCAACCTCTCGGAAGAGGTTCATCATCAGAAGGAATTCGTCACGCTGATCCGAAGTCTGAGCGGACGCCATTTGACGCCCAAGGAAGCTGTCAAGCTCATTATTCAGAAGCGCGAAGCGAAGACCCGGCATGTTGACCGTGAATCCGTAACGGTCCTTACGGTTGACCTTGTGGAAGCGAGAGTGAATCTCGTGAGGCTTAAAGCCAAAGATTTCCTTCTCCAGCTCATCGCGGTCAAAGTCATAGTCGACAGCCTTAATAAGACCAACCATGACCTCTTCAATAGTCTCACCCTGACTGAGCATTCCACGCTTCAGTACGGCAATCGGGTTGGTCCAGCTAGTGTTCTTGAAGATCACCAGACCGATTCGATTGACAAGCGCATCAGCAACCTGATTACGCGTTGCCTGATAAGAGAAAATCTGTTCGATTGTCTCAGCAATATTTGCCTGAGTTGCCTCAGGAATGGTGGACTGATATTCCGGTCCAAGAGTGTTACGAAGTGCATTAAGCCATTCGACACTGGACCACTTATCAGTAAGTGGACGGAGGTTCTTTACCACAATTTATCCTTTACTGTGCGAATGCGTCATCAAGCGTGATGCGCTTTTGGTCGATTTCTCCGTCGCCGGTAGCGTCGGGGATTTCGTTTTCCGGTGCCGGAATCTGATTCACAAGATCCCAATTTGCAGCCTTTGCCGCGTTAAGCTCGCTATCCTTTGCAGCAATAGCGGTGTCCTTCTCGGACAGTTGAGAATTCAGCTGCTCAATCTTTGCAGAGCTAGTGCTCAAATCCTCATTGTGAAACTTCGCAAGCTCTGCGACAATTTCGACACTTACGTCATCACGTCCTTCAAGGGACGTAATGTAATCCTCAAATTTACCCATTATTCCGATTCCTTAGATATGAGCGAGGGGAGGACCATGATATGGTCCTCCCCTCTAATCGGGCATCCGGTGAGCTAACTCAGCAGGTTGCAGCCCCATGCTACCACAGACCAGAGCCAACTGGTGCGTTTCTGGGTAGTCTGACGACAACTCGCCGTGGTCACAATTTATTACAAATAGGACCGCGATGCCCGAAAACTGGTTGAATTACTTGGATGCCTTCTCCGGCTTGTCACCGTTCTCAGCGGCAGGCTTGCGCCCGCGACCATCCTTGTACTTCTCAGTGAGCGACAGAGTGAGCGCAACCTCACCCTTAAGAATCGCCTTGCCGTTGTCCTTACGGCCAACAGTCTCCACTGCCGAGTCATCCCGAACGCGAATACGCACGGTCTTATTCGCCGTCTTTGCAGCGGCCCGGAAAGCACGAAGCTCCTTCGCCTCATCCTTTGCCTCAACGTGAATGGTGATTGCCGCGTTCTCATCCGTGGCCCCGGCCTCAATGAGTGCGTCAACGGCGTCAACCCACTCGTTCGACTTCTCCGGTGCAACGAACGATGTGATCTCAAACTTGCTCATGGTCATTCCTTTGCTTGATGCCCGATTAGGCGATTTGGGAGGGGAAGCCTGCCCGGTGATCCGTTCAGGCTTCCCCTGTTGATGACTCTACTCTAGCACACATTCAAGCTGCCGTGTCAACTCTTCAATCAAGAAAGTTTCAACTCAAATGGAACATCTTTTAGAACAACCCCGCCAGGGACCGTTTTGGGGTTCAGCTTGCCGTGAATGATTCGCCCCTCCACCATGTCATCGAACGTCAGAGCACTGGACGTATCTACTGGAAGACCAGCAATCCGATTCACGTAGGTTCCGTCGTGCTTCTGTTCTAGGTACGCCTTAGGCCGAATATAGAAAGCCTTCTGGAAGTTGTATTCGTGCTTCCATGCTCCTAGGTCAGACGGATGTACGTTGATGGTAGCGGGAATCTCATCCTGAAGTAGATGGAGCGAGTCAGTATCCGCATACGCAAATACGGCGTAATTGGCTTGCGCTGAACGGATTGTAATTTCTCGCGCGTAAGCAGTAATAAATACGCCCGCTGCCGTGTAAACGGGAGGTCTAGTCTCAGGCTCGCCCCTTTTAAGCTTAACGATTCCGTCCTCAAAAACCGGTATTTTGGACGTGACATTTGGGTTGGTAGCGAACTTACCATAAAGTGAATTAAGAAATAGTTTCGCAATCTCACGCTTACCACCTGTCTCCCTTACCTTTGTCTCCATATGCTTATCGATATAAGAGTCAAACATTCCTTCTACGGCTCGGAAGCGCCACCCTCCACCATAAGCCAATACGTCAATGTCGTAATGATCGTTGTACAAATCCCAGTCGACATTGGTCACCATCAGCGTTGTAGGCTCTGTAATCTCTCGGAGATATTCAGTGCCAACAAATAGGTTGCTACCCTTGATCTGAATACAGGGGATGTGGTCAGGCTTCAGCTTCGCGGTGAATGTCACACTGAAGATTGTTAGCGGACGCGTTTCCGTTGGAAGCACTTCACCCCGCACATAGTCCGGAATCCCATACGGAATTGGCTTGAACTTCATCACTGACGGGTATAGCGAATTAACGTCAAGCACTAGACCGCTGCCGACAATGCGTCCGCTAAAGCGAGGGTCGGCGTAGGTGAACCCTCCCCTGTACGCTCTGCGGATTTCGTAGTCCATTTCAGAGCTAAGGATGGGAAACATGCGGTTAAAGTATGTCATGCCGTTAATGGCTTTATACTCAGCAATAGCATCACTCGCTACCGTAAGTTTCTTCATCCCGCTTGCAATAACCTCTTTCATTGCCGAAGCAATGATTGACACGTCACGCCTCAGATAGTCCTCTTCCTCTTCTGTGAGGATATGTCCCGGAGGTCTATACGCGTCATAGTCAAGCTCACCTTTGGAAACTTCCAAGTCGAAACTTTTTGCAATTCGCCTAACACCCATAGGAAGTTTCTTGAGCGAATCCCGAAATTCCGTACTACGACCGTTCGCCCATCTAACGGTAATACTATAGAACTTACCCATAGCTGAAATGAGTGTTTTAAAGGTCTGGTTCTCGTAGAGGTCACCATTTGAGATATGAGTGTATCCATGACGAAATAGCCAGTCTAGAATAAAAGCGCCGTCGAAACGCAAATTGTGGAAGTAGCATATCGAGTTTTGGGCTGAGATTGCGTCCATAAACCCATCAATAGAATTGCCGATATTGACATTTTCATACTCCGGGTTCTCCGTCCGTACCATGCCCCACGCCCATACCCGGCAATCATTCGGGTCTGTCGTAGTCTCAAAATCCGCACAGAAGTTGACACGCGCGTCTTTCTTTCCATTACCTCTTGAACCCCCGGATTTTTTCGGTTGCTTCTCCAGGACCACGGAGGCCGCTGGCCCACTGAAGAACGCTTCCAAGCTCATCGACTGCACCTTGAATCACCTTATCCTGTGCACGCTCTTTACGTGTGGGCTCTTCACCCTCCACTTCACTAGCTACTCTGTCTGTTTCAATGCCGTACTGCATGAATACCGCTTCTGCAACATTCGTGCCATACCAAAATGCATCGAATTGATAGTCATTGAGCTTGTCAATATCCTCAATGAATTCGGTTCTACCAATAACCGTGAGAGCCTTTTTAAGATTCTCTTTACCCTGCTGAATGCGATTAGGCAAGAATTCCGAGCTTACTCTAGTTCGCATATCCTTAATAAGCTTTTCGAGTGCTGCTGGCCCGGTAATGTCAGACGGCATTCTGTCGAATTCTCGATAAGGGCCATACACCGCATTACCTGCACCCTGATGCAGCATTTGCTTATTACCTGCAATGCTCATACCTGTAGGCGTGGGGATATCGCCCATTGCAGCATCATGCGCGCGTCGTAGTTGATCCTGCTGTGTTTCCAGTTTCTTGTATGCGTCAAAGCGCCCCTTGCGCATGGGGATTCCTGATTTAGCACCAACAAACTGATTGGTGCGACGCATGAAATCGTTCAACTGTGACAGATAAGAATTAAGCTGTGCACGGTTGTAACGCTGTTCAACCCCCGGATTTCTCCGAGGGTCAAACTGTGATCCTGCAAGCTCTGCACCATTCTGACGGCGGGTGCGAGCGATTTTATTAGATGCTGCCTTACGCTTTCGTTCTACTTCTTTACGAAGCCTTTCAAGTTCATTCACGACGACAGCCTAGCAGAAATCATGCGCGCATAGTTGCTGTCATTAAGCTCTGCAACAATTTGCTTTGCGATATCTACATCGTCAACGTCAGTATAGTGATGAACCGCCATGCAGTTTTTCTCACCGCAACGTTGCGCAATGAATACATTATTAACATTCTTGCCTGTTACTACTACGAAAATTTCGTCCATCGGGCCGCAACCTTTCAGAAACCACAAAGGGCCAGCCAGGTAAACTGACTGGCCCTTTACGGGTATTTAGTTATGGATTTGAGTTAGAACGTGATCGTAATAACTCGGAACTTGCCCTTCTGAACCTGCTTCACCTTGCCCACAAGAGGCTCAGTCCACGTCTGAGGCTCACCCAGAACATTGAATGCCTGGCGAAGCGCAAGCGCGACACCCTTAGACGACGCGTGATACGCGTTTCCGTCAGCATCAATGATGGTAGAACGAAGACCCTCCGTGATCTCGCCCGTCTCATCATCGGTGAACTGCGCCGTCTGAATCACAACATCCTTGATGTGGATTTCCTCACCGATCTTCTCCTGAAGAGGCGTGCTGTTCGACACCAGCGAGAGGAAGCCAAGCTTCTCCTTCTGAGTGCTGAGTGCCAGCGAGGAATAGAACCCTGCACCAGCCGTGACAGCTTCAAGCTGCGACTGAGCGGTGTTCTGAACTGCAACTGCATCCGTCATTTGTTTTCCTTTGTTTGCCCGATTTACGGTGTTGAGTGTGAGCCACAACGCACATGCATTATTCTTCGAAGCCACCTGGGGGTTGTGGACTATAATGCCGTTACGCTTGCTCACTCTCATTTCTGAACTGTCAGGTTTTGAGCTTCCGCGACCATAGAGGGCGAACCTCACAGGTACTGAACCAGCCATTAATTTGAGCATCTATCAACCCGTTCCACAGAGGGTTAAACTGTCAAGGTAGAAAGTTATTCCGGTAAACCGGGTGGAAGATTCTCTCATTTAAATAATGTGTCTCAACCATTATCCCCTGATATTCAGTTATAAGCCTTTATTAGGTGTTGGCTACAGCGCACGTCCAAGACTCTAACCGAGTGCGAAAGTTATTACCTAGTCTTAGGCCAACACCATTAATTGAATTATTGGTGGGCTTGCGTTCTATTCGCTTGCCCCGCTTACATATGTAACTCTATAGGGTCCCCGCCGAACTTCGCTACTACCTAGAGCTACAAAATCGAT
>Ga0307412_10000654_pt1 | contig 20162 bp, 21 predicted proteins | sample DK1Cmetagenome_3_FD_203823 | JGI IMG/M metagenome (GOLD analysis project Ga0307412, IMG submission 203823) | Maize rhizosphere microbial communities from greenhouse at UC Davis, California, United States - DK15-C-1 | ecosystem: Host-associated > Plants > Roots > Rhizosphere > Soil | place: USA...
CTCGATGGCGATGTGCTGGACCGCCTGTGGCGCCAGCGCCTCAAGCAACGCGCGGTGCCCTTGGGGCGAGTTGGCGAAGCGCCCGCCGGGTCCGCGGGGATGGCACGCCAGGTCCAGCGTGGCTTTGCCCACATCGATACCTACAAAGATGCTCATGGCTTCACTCCGGAGTACGATCGGCAGTGAGAGCACCTCCACCATGCCCCGGCTTGTGAATTCGAGGTACGACTCGAGCAACTGTTCGGGCTTTAGTGGAGGGAGTGCGGCAGCCCTAGCTCCCACACGTGCTCGCGGCACTGCCGTCCATCGGCTTGCCGCACTCCGCTCTCACCTCCAAGCCTAGCCCTTCGGAAAGACACAAGCCGACCCTGTCGGCGACGCTACTTACCGCGGCGGCTGCGAAAGCTCCCTGGCATCCAGCACCCCATCCCCATTCCGATCCAGCTTGTGAAACTGGTGAATCAGGTTGCGCTGGAACTCGTCCAGGTGCACCGGCCTCGCACCGGGACGCATCGGACCATCATTGGCGTCGAGCACCCCGTCGCCGTCGACGTCCATGCGCAGGAAGCCCTGGCTCATGTAGCGGACATATTCCGCCTCGTCGATCCGGCCATCGCCATTGCCGTCCATGCGGCGAAGGTATTCCGCTGGCGTGCGCGGAAAGTTCTGGCCGAAAGCCGGGGCGATCAGGAGCAGGGCGGCCAGCAAGCCGTATGGACGTCGATTCATGGGCAGGCAGTCTGCTCGATCCCCGACCGTTTGTCGCCCCGTGGGAAACGGGAGTACCTTTGAGCCCTTGCACCTTTCGCCAAGGGAGTCGCCCATGATCCACGACAGCATTCTGGACACCATCGGCCGCACGCCCATCGTGCGCCTGCATCGGCTGGCTCCATCCCACGTGACCCTCTATGCGAAGGTGGAGTCGTTCAACCCGGGTGGGTCGGTGAAGGATCGCCTCGCCATCGCCGTGATCCTCGACGCCGAGCGGAAGGGCTTGCTGAAGCCCGGCGACACCGTGGTCGAGGCGACCTCCGGTAACACGGGTGTCGCCCTGGCGATGGTCTGCGCGGCCAAGGGTTACAAATTCGTTGCGACGATGGCGGACAGCTTTTCGGTGGAACGCCGGAAACTGATGCGGGCCTACGGTGCCAAAGTGATCCTCACGCCGGCCGCCGAGCGCGGCAGCGGCATGGTGAAGCGGGCGGAGGAACTGGCCGCGAAGCACGGCTGGTTCCTGCCGCGTCAGTTCCAGAATCCGGCCAACCCGGCCTACCACCGCAACACGACGGCCGCGGAGATCCTCCAGGATTTCGCCGGCCGCCGGCTGGATGCCTTCGTCACGGGTTGGGGTACGGGCGGCACGCTCACGGGCGTGGGCGAGGTGCTGAAGGTGGCCCGTCCCGAGGTGAAGATCGTCGTGTCGGAACCCGCCGCCGCGCCGCTCCTCGCCGACAAGCCGTGGTCGCCGCACAAGATCCAGGGCTGGACACCGGACTTCGTGCCCGAGGTGCTCAACCGGAAGATCTTCGACGTGAACCTGCCCGTGGACGAGGTGCTGGCGCGCGATACGGCGCGGCGGCTCGCCCAGGAGGAAGGCGTCTTCGTCGGCGTGTCGGCCGGCGCCACCGTGGCGGCGGCCTTGAAGTATGCCGAAGGCGTGGAAGAGGGAAGCGTCATCCTCGCCATGCTGCCGGACACCGGCGAACGTTACCTCTCCACCTTCCTGTTCGAGGGTGTCGAGGAAGGGTCGGACGATGCATGGCTGAACAGCCTGTCGTGACAGCCGCGAAGCCGCCGGTGAACCATCATCGGCGGCTTACAAACGCACTGCGTTCCCATCACGCCTGACGCGTCACGGTAGGCCCTTCGAAAAGGAGGAGACCACCATGACCCTGTTCCGCAGCAAGAGCATCGGCGAAGAAGTCCTCGGGCGCGCGCACCGCGTCGCGGGCGCCGTCACCGGCCATCATCCTCGCGAAGCACTGGGTGCCGCGCGTGAGTACGCGGGGCAAGCGGGTGCTCTCGCGAGCCAGGCCGTGGGTGCCGCCGGACGCGGTGTCCGCCGCAACATGGGGTTGAGCATCGCCATCGGCGCGAGCCTTGGCGCGCTGGCCACCGCGTATCTCCTGGCCCGCCGTCATGCGCGGTTGCATGACGAACACGACGAACATGATCCGACGAGGCAGCGCCCGACGAACAGCAGTGGCGACGCGCTGGATGGGTCGGGCGAGGACAACCCGATTCCGGGTGAAACGGGGTTGTATTAGACGCCGTGGTGGGAAGCCGCTTCAGCGGCGATTGGGTGCTTGCCGCACCCTGGCCCGCTGCCGCGGGATCGCCGACAAGATCGGCTCCCACATCGGCTCCCACAGGTGTATTCCTAATCCCACAGGTTCGTTCCTACCCGGCCTGGTCGATGCTGTTGTGGGAGCCGCTTCAGCGGCGATTGGGTGCTTGTCTCGACCTGGCCCGCTGCCGCGGGATCGCCGACAAGGTCGGCTCCCACAACGGCAGGGATAGGGCTCCCCACCAGGGCAGGACTTCCACCGGAGCTAGGGCTTCTACCGCAGCTTGGACTTCCACTGGAGCTAGGGCTTCTGCCGGAGCCTGGACTTTCATCGCGGCTTACGCCGCGTTCGAGCGTCTGCGCAGTACCGCCAATGGTTGGGCCCAGGTGGCGCCGGGGCGGCGCTTGCTGGTGACCAGGGTCAGCTCCGAGGGCTGGAATACGTTGACGTTGTGGGTCGCCGGCGTGGTCAGGATGTACTGCGCGCGGGTGCTCTTGAGGAAGGCGCCCACCTTGTCGATGTTGAAGATGTCGAGGTGGGCGAAAGGTTCGTCGATGAAGACGAAGCCGCCCGGACGATCCTCGTCGCGCATCAGCGCCACCAGCAGCAACAGCGATTTCATGACCTGCTGGCCGCCGGAAGCTTCGCCGTCGTCCATGCCGATCCAACCCTTCTTGTCGAACTCGAAGCGCACCTGCAAAGCGGCCGAGGCAAGGGCGAGGTCGTCGTTGCTCAACTCCGGAAGGTCGACATCGACACCGATGCCTGCCAGTTCGGCCAGCACCTTGAGGTTCTTCGCGTAGCGGCGGACGGTGTTGCGCAGCACCTGGATGTACGCGCCGCGCGCTTCATGCGTGATCCGCGATGCGCGTTCGAGATGCACGCGGCGCTTTTCCAGGTCCTGCTTCAGGCCTTCATGGTCGGCCCAGAATTTCTCGCGCAGGGCGAGGACGCTCGGGTCCTGCTCCCAATGGCCTTCTTCCAGGCGACGCTCGATGCGATCGATTTCCCGGCGCACGGCGGAGGGCGATTCGTAGCGTTCGCGAAGCGCCGCCATGGCGCCGCGCGTGCGATGGGCGAGGGCGACATGGGCACGCTTCAGCCGGAACGCCTTGAGCCGGTCGGCCTGTTCGCCACGCAGTTGATGGTACTGGCGCACGGTGTCGGCAAGCTGGTTCTGGATCGAGCGCTGCTCTCGCGCGGCGTTGTCGCGCGCGTTGGATGTCTTCAGCCGCTTCTCGCGCACCGCTTCGTAATGGACTTCCGCCGCCGCGTGGCTGTCGGCGGTACGCTGCACGTCTTCGCGCAGGCGTGCCTGTTGCTCGCGTGCCTCGGCGAATTCGTCGGCGCGGTCGGCGAGTTGGCCGCTGGCGCTGGCGCCACGCAGTACGGCTTCCGCATCGCTGGCACGGGCGAGGGTGTCCTTGCGCTCGGTGGCGATGTCGCGCAGGCGGCCCTCGATCTCGCGCAGCCGGGCTTCGCCGTCCCTCAGCTGGCGTTCGCGCGCGCCGGAGCCGAAATACATGTCGTCGACGCCGAGATGGCGTCCGCCGCGGCGTTCGCGGAAATAGCCCTGCGGCGTGATCCAGTCCTGGTCCTTGCCGATGCGTGCCCCGTCCGCGACGTCCTCCACGCGGCGGATGCGATCGAGGTTGCGCAGCAGCCAGTCCGGCGCCGCGGCCGAGAACTCGACCACTTCCAGCAGCGAGCCGCGCGTGGCCGTGCTGGCGGGCGCACGGTCCGCCACGACGAAATGCTTGTACCGATGCTGCTCGCCCAGCTTCCACGCCTTTTCGCGGTCGCGCGGATCGTCCAGCAGGACCACATGGCGATAACCGGCGAGCACAGCCTCCACGGCGGGTTGCCAGCGGGGCTCGACGATCTCGACGATCTCGCTGAGCATGCTGTGACGAATGCCGGCCTCGTCGAGCGCGCGGCGGAACGATGCCTCGAAATCCGGTGTGTAACGCCTGCCGCTGCGCCAGGCGGAGAGCTGCGTCGTCAGCGTCGCCAGGTCCTGGCGCAAGCGGGTCTCCTCCGCTTGAAGAGTGTTCACTCGGGCCCGCGCGTCGCGGGCGACATCGGCAAGCCGTTCGTGATCGGCGCCGCCCTGGGCGGCGACCATTTCGCGCAGCCGCGTCTCCTGCTTGATCAGCAGGTCGTTCTGGGCGAGTTCGGCGCGAGCCGCGTCGAGGCTCTTCTGGGTTTGCTGGCGTGCGAGGTCGGCCTCGTGCTGTTCCGCGCGCAACGCTTCACCGGTGGCGTCGAATTCACCTAGCTGGCGGGTCAGTTCCACATCACGCCGTTCGAGTTCCGCGACGCGGCGTTTCACGCCGGTGAGTTGTGGACGCGCACCACGAATACCCGCGCTCAACTCGGCCAGTTCCGTGCGCGGCAGGATGTCGGCGACGAGTTCGATACGTTCGCTCTTGAGCGCGTTCCATTCCTGGTACGACCGTGCGCGCGCCTCGGCTTCCTGCAGGCTCACGCCGATCAGCGAGAGCTGGTGCTCCAGCCCATGCTGCTCGCGATCCGCCTCGGCCTGCTCGTTACGCGCGCGCTGGTAGTCGTCGAGCACGGCCTTGTCGCCGAACACGTCGAAGACGAGGTCGAGCAGCGCCTTGGGTGGCAGCTGGCAGAGCTTGTCTGTCGCACCTTGTTCCAGGGTGAGCACACGACGGATCGCCTGCGACAGTCCCGCGCCTTCCAGGCGCACGCGGTATTCGCGCAAGCCGAGGAAATCGCCACGCGCCTCGATCTCTTCCACGCTGACGTCGCCGCCGAGCACGGCGTACTGGCGCGTCCACTCGCCGCCCTTCTTTTGGATGCGGCAGGCGAGGGTCACCTCGCGGTCCATCAGCGGAAAGAACGGGCGCTCGCCGCTCGGTCCAGGTGTATTGCCCACGCGTGCACGCAGCCAGGCAAATGGCTTGCCGTTGTGGCGCAAGTAGCTCTTGTAGTCGCGGTTGCCGGCGCAGTCGATGGTGAGCAGGGTGCGCAGGGCATCGAGCAAGGTCGTCTTGCCGGAGCCATTGGGGCCCACCACGGTCACGATATTGGTATCGAGCGGCAGGCTGAAACGCTGCCAGTAGTCCCAATGCACCACTTCGAGGCTGCGGAAATCAAACATCGGTGTTCTCCCCGGCGGGGCGCGAGGCGGCATCCGCAAGCAGGTCGCCGAGCGCGCCGTCGAGGATGCGGCGCGCCGTGCGTTCGTAGTCGAAGGCGAGGTCGAGCAAGGGGCCTTCGGCGACCTCGCCCTTGCGGCGCACGATGAAGCCGAGACGGTTCAGCGTACCGAGGTTGAAACCCACCCGTGTCTTGCCACCGAGCTTGTCGCCGAAGTCGGCCAGCAAGGTTCGTTCGGCGATCACGGGAGAGATGGCCGGATCGCGCGGTATGGGCTTGTCCTCGGCGAACATCTGGCTTTGCGAGGCGGCCGCTTCCGCATCCTGTCGCTCGACCTGGCGCTGCCGTTTCGGCAGCACGATCAGCGCCCAGATGACGACCAGCAAGGCCACGCCGTCGCGGTCGAGCTGCAAGGTGTTCGAGATCCAGCTGTCGCTGCCGCCGAAGACGGCGCGCTCGCTTTTCCGCGCCACGGCGAGGCCGATGTAGGCGGCATAGGGATGTTCGCGCAATTCGAGTCCGACGGCTTCGAGGCGGCGGTCGAGGTCCTCGCGGAAGCCTTCGTCGAGCAAGGCCTTGCGTGCCTGAGCATCGTCGCGTGGCAGCCAGCGTTGGGCGAGCAGCCGGGTGATAAGGCTGGCGGTATCGTCATGCATCGGTGGTGTCCTTCGCGGCATCGCGCGGACGCAGGCGTCCGGCGCTGACCAGCGCGATCTGGGGCAGGTCGGTCTCGATCAGGCGCGCCTCGATCTCCAGCGCGAGCGGCAGGCGCGCGAGGTCGGCGGTGCCACCTTCCAGCGCCGCCGACTCGGGATCGCCGAGCAAGCCAAGCAGGGAAAGGCGATAGGCGGAAAGAGCGTAATCGTCGCCGATGAGCGTGGCCTCGAGTTCGCGCGGTTCGGCGATGGTTGCGAGTTCGGCACGCCAGTCGTCGAGGAAGCGCAGGTCTTCCTCGTCCATCGGCAGGTCGGCGGTATCGGGCGGCTCTTCCGCTCCCGGCAGGGCGGTGCTCTCGGCGGCGAGCCGTTCGCGTTCGAGCAGCTCGAACTCGGCGACGTCGAGTGCGATCTGGTCGTGGATGAAGGGTGCCGGCAAGGGCAGCAGGAGCTGACCATCCTCGAAGGCGGCCAGCGTGTCGATGTCCTGCGCGCGCAGCCAGCCGACCAGGTCCGACGAGGACAGGCCGGTACGGCCCAGGTGCACGCGGTGCTGGTCGATCTTGTTGAGTTCGCGCTGGAAGGTGCCGGCCTGGCGCAGCAGGGCGCTCTGCGCACGGCCGACGGCCTGGGCCAGGCGGTGCGCCGCGGGCTCCAGGTCGTCTTTTTCCGTGATGCCGGTGACGACCTCGGTGCCCTTCTCCACCCATGTCCAGACCGAGTCGAGGCGTTCGGCGGCGTGGCGGATACGGTGTTCGGAGCCGGACAGCACGGCGCGGTCGAAGTCTTCTTTCAGCTCGGTCAGGCGCGAGAGCAGGTGGCCGAGTTCATCGACCGACACGCGCCCCACCGCCTGCCCCGCGGCGAGTTGCGCCGTGAGGTAGCCGAGGCCGTCATCGTCGTCGTCCTCGAACTCGAGCATCGCCGCTATCGCGCCCAGCGCCTTGCGGCCCAGTGGCCCCACGCGGTAACGAAGGGTCTCGCCGTCGTAGACCAGCAGGTCGTGGTCCTTGAGCCGCTGGACCACCGTCTCGAGTTTCACCGGGTCGACGAAAGCCAGGTGGTCGCGGATCTCCTGTGGCGTCCATTCCGTCGCATGCGAGCGGCCGCCGAGCGTGCGCAACACCAGCAGGCGTAGCAGCACCTGTGCCTCGCTGCCGTGGAACAACGCTGAGAACGTGCGCAGCAGGCCGCGCCCCCGCAGCAGCGGGAACACGGACGGAAGGTCCTCGACGACGACGCCGTCGCGGAAGAGATCCTGCAGGCGTTCGTCGTGGACGGTGGTGTCGGCCGGACCGCTCAAGGTCAGCGACGGTCGACGCCGACGAAGCGGAGGAATTCGCCTCGTGTGCGTGGATCTTCGCGGAAGCTGCCGAGCATCTGGCTGGTGATCATCGACACGCCGCGCTTGTGCACGCCACGGGTGGTCATGCATTCGTGGCTGGCGTCGATCACCACGCCGACACCGCGCGGACGCAGGGTGTCTTCGATACAGTGCGCGATCTGCGCGGTGAGCTTTTCCTGCACCTGGAAACGACGGGCGAAGCCGTCGACCACGCGGGCGAGCTTGCTGATGCCGACGACACGATCGGTGGGAACGTAACCCACGTGCGCGCGGCCGATGATGGGGGCCATGTGGTGCTCGCAATGGCTCTCGAACTCGATGTCGCGCAGGACGATCATCTCGTCGTATCCGGCCACTTCCTCGAAGGTACGGCGCAGGTAGTCGGCCGGATCCTCGTCGTAGCCCTTGAACCAGTCCGAGTAGGCCTTGACCACGCGCTTGGGCGTATCGAGCAGGCCCTCGCGGCTCGGGTCCTCGCCCGCCCACAGCAACAGCGTGCGCACGGCCTCCTCGGCCTGTTCACGGCTAACCGGGCGGGACTTGGCGTCGTCGCTCATCGGGACGGATTCCTTGATGGAAGCAAAGGAGTCATTGTAGTGGGAGCCGACCTTGTCGGCGATCCCGCGGCAGCGGGCCGGATCGAGGCAAGCACCCATCGCCGCTGAAGCGGCTTCCCACAGGAGCGGCTCCCACCGGGTTATTGGTCTTCGGGCGGGGGAGTGGGGGTGGTGTCGGCCTCGGCCTCGGCGTCATCCAGGCCGGGCGCAAGTTCGAGCAGGACTTGCGACTCGTCCGCGCCCAGCGATTCCACGCCGCGCAGCTTGCGCTCGATGGCGCGGGTGCGGATGCCGGCGCTGTCGATGCTGTTGCGGACCGTGTCCAGTTGCTTCCGGGTCTTCTCCAGCACCGTGGCGAACTTGCCGAACTCGTTCTTCACCGCCGCCAGCACGTGCCAGACCTCGGACGAGCGCTTTTCGATCGCCAGGGTGCGGAAACCCATCTGCAGGCTGTTGAGCAGGGCGGTGAGCGTCGTCGGCCCCGCCACCGTGACGCGGCACTCCCGCTGCAATTGCTCGGAAAGCCCGGGACGGCGGATCACCTCGGCGTAGAGGCCTTCGGTGGGCAGGAAGAGGATCGCGAAGTCGGTGGTGTGCGGCGGCGCGATGTACTTGCTGCGAATGCGCTTGGCTTCTTCCCGGACGCGCAGTTCGAGCGCCTTGCCGGCCAGCAGGGCGCCTTCGGCATCGGCCGCATCCTGGGCGTCGAGCAGGCGCTGGTAATCCTCGACGGGATATTTCGCGTCGATCGGCAGCCAGACCGGCGTGCCATCCTCCGTACCGGGCAGGCGGATCGCGTATTCCACGCGCTCGTTCGAACCGGGCACCGTGGCCACGTTGGACGCGTACTGTTCCGCCACGAGGATCTGTTCGAGCAAGGCGCCCAGCTGCACTTCGCCGAAGGTACCGCGGGTTTTCACGTTGGTCAGCACGCGCTTCAGGTCGCCCACGCCGGCGGCGAGCGCCTGCATTTCGCCCAGCCCGCGTTGCACGGCCTCCAACCGCTCCGACACCAGCTGGAACGACTGGCCCAGCCGTGTCTCCAGGGTGGACTGGAGTTTCTCGTCCACGGTGGCGCGCATCTGTTCGAGCTTGGCGGCGTTGTCCTGCTGGATCGCGGCCAACCGTGTTTCCAGGGTGGCGCGGACATCGCCGAGGCGCTTTTCGTTCTCGGCGGTGAGCGCGGCGAAACGCTGGTCGAGCACCTCGCCGAAATGCTTCAACGTCAGCGCGGATTCTTCGCGGGTCTTGCGCGAATCGTCGGCCAATCCCTGGCGCAGCGATTGCAGGCCGATGTCGGTGCGTTCGGTGAGCTGGTCCAGGCGGCGGCCGAAGCCTTCGATGCGCTCATGCTGGCGGTCGGCGGCGATCTGCAGTTGTTCCTGCACATGCCCGCGGAATTGCCCGAAACTTTCGCCCAGTTCCCCTCGGCCCGCGCGCTGTTCTTCGCGGATGACGCCTTCCAGCCGGCGGTTGTCCTCGCGCAGCGCATCGAGGCGAAGCGCGCTGCCATCGTCCTGCCTGCCACGGGAAAGCAGGGCGACCAGCAGGCCCAGGCAGGCCAGCGCGACGGCCAGCAGGGCGATCAGGAGGATGGTTTCAAGCGTCATGGAGCGAGAGGTTACCTGTGTTGGTGGCTCCTGGCGAAGCCGTCGCCGCTGAAGCGGCTCCCACAGGAAGCGTCGTCAGAGACTGGTGGATGGGCGTCTCAGAGTTCGCGATTGCCGACGATGACCACGTCGGCCGCACGCTTGGCGAACAAGCCCACCGTGACCACGCCGACGATCTGGCTGAGATCGGCTTCCAGTTCCACCGGGTTGGTGATCCGCCAGCCGTGCACGTCGATGATCCAGTTGCCGTTGTCGGTTACCACGCCGTCGCGCCATACCGGGTTGCCGCCGCGGGCGACGATCTCGCGTGCCACGTGGCTGCGCGCCATGGGGATCACTTCGATCGGCAGCGGGAACTTGCCGAGCACGTCGACCAGCTTGCTCGCATCCACGATGCAGACGAAGGTGTCCGACGCGGCGGCGACGATCTTCTCGCGGGTGAGTGCCGCGCCGCCGCCCTTGATCAGGCGCTTGTGCGGGTCACATTCGTCGGCGCCGTCGACGTAGAGGTCGAGCCGGCCGGCGGCGTTGAGATCGATCACGTCGATGCCGAGCTTGCGCAGGCGTGCGCTGGAGGCTTCCGAGCTGGATACGGCCGCCTTGATGCGGTCGCGATACTGCGAGAGCTCGTCGATGAAGAAATTCACCGTGGAACCGGTACCCACGCCGATGATCCCGTCCTTGAAGACACCATCGCCGACGAAGCGGAAGGCGGCGGTTTCGGCAGCAAGGCGTTTCTCGTTGTCCTGGCTCATGACTTTTCCAGTTTCAGGATGAAGTCCCAATCGCCCTTGGCCACGGGCATCACCGACAGGCGGTTACCCTTTCGCACGAGCGGCATGTCGACGAGTTCGTCGTATCCTTTCAGTTCCTCCAGCGAGATCGTGCGTGCGAGTTTGCGCTCGAACTTCACGTCGATCAGCACCCAACGCGGTTCCTCGCGCTTGCTCTTCTCGTCGTAGTACTTCGACTTGGGGTTGAACTGGCTCTCGTCCGGATAGGCGGGCGAGGCCACCGTGGCGATACCGACGATGCCAGGGACATCCGTGTTGGAATGGTAGAAAAAGACCTTGTCGCCGACCTTCATGCCGTCGCGCATGAAATTGCGCGCCTGGTAGTTGCGCACGCCGTCCCAGGGTTCGGTGCCTTTGCGCTTGAGATCGTCGATGGAGAAGGTGTCCGGCTCGGACTTCATGAGCCAGTATTTCATGCGTCGGCGCCCGTGCAGTCGATCAGTTCCTTGTCGGTCGCGATGTAGTCGAGCGAGATGTCCCACTCGGCGGTCTCGATCGCGTCCAGTTCCTGGAAGGCGTAGCCGACGCCGACCAGCAAGGGCCGTGCCGGACGGGGCTGCCCGCGGAGGAATTCGAAGCTGCGGTCGTAATAGCCACCGCCGAAGCCGAGGCGGTTGCCACGCCGGTCGAAGCCCAGCAGCGGCACCAATACGAGGTCGAGCTTGCTCGCCTCGATGATGCGTTCGGCGGCCTTCGGCTCGGGAATGCCCATTTCGTTGGCCTCGACGTCCTCGCCGGTGGTCCAGGGCGCGAACGTGAGCCGGCGCTTGCCGCCCGACTTGGTGACGATGGGCAGGTAGAAGGTCTGGCCGCGTTCGGCCATGGGCGCGATGGCGAGGTTGAGCGGCAGTTCGCCGCCCGTGGCCCAGTAGCCGGCCACGTGCTCGTCGGTGAGGAATTCGGGCAACTGCTCCAGGGACTGGCGCAGTCCCTGTGCCGCGGCGACGCGCTCCGCCGGCTTCAGCTGGCGGCGGCGCTGCACGAGGTCGGCTCGCAGTTCACGTCTCTCGGGTAGCTTTGACATGGGTCGTTCAGCCGAACGGCACAGGCAAGGTTGCCGTCGAGCCGCCCCCTCCGGTGCCGCGGAGGGGACGCTGACCGGTCTGGAACCGGCCGGCCGGGGAAATAAGGAGGCGTTCTCCGCGATGCCGCTGCGCACCAAACGACCTTGATCCAAAGGATCAGGTGGGAGGGCTACGCAACTTCAAGGCTTTCCGTACGAGGCGGACATGCACAACAGTCGCGAAAAGCCGACCCGGGGTCGTATGTAGGAACAAGGCAAATGTAAAGTGCGCTGGCGAACACCGCAGGGAACGCCCGTCGCTATTTTACCGATGCGTCGAGCAGACCATCAAGCTTTCTTCGCAGGGAGGCCAGTCCGTCGGTCAGCACCTGTTCCTGCGAGTCGTGCTCCTTGCGCAGCGTGAGGAGCTCGTGAGCGATGCTCACGGCCGCCAGGACGGCGACCCGGTCGAATCCGGGAGCCTTCGCGTTCGACTTCAGCTCGCGCATCTTGCCGTCGAGGAACTGGGCGGCGGCGATCAGCCCGGGGCGTTCTTCCGGGGCGCACGCGATATGGAACTCGCGGTCGAGCAGGCGCAGGGATACCGGTTCGCTGGCGGTGGCATTCATGAGAGGTATCAGCCCGTGTTCTCGAGCGCCTTCAGGCGCTGGATCATCGCTTCCACACGGCTGCGCGCCTGTTCGTTGCGCGCCATCAGCCCTGCACGTTCGTTCGCCAGCTGTTCCTGGCTATGCCGCAGGCTGCGGTTTTCCTCGGTCAGCCGGCGGACGGTATCGACGAGCCGGTCGAGCGTCGCGCTCAGGGCTTCCAGTTCGGTCTTGAAGGCATCCGGGTTCGTCATGCGCGGACTATATAACAGGATGTCGGGCCTTGTGGGCGGCCCGTGAAGGCGAAGGCGCCAGCGGCGTGAAGTCGCCTGCATTAGACTTCGGTTTCGCGTATCCAGGAGTAGCCGTCATGTCGGCCAACCAGACCGTCGATCCGGAAGAGATCGCCGAGCTCATCGCCCGCTGCAAGCTGTCCGTCTCGGTCAGTGAATTCCATGGTGCCCTGGTGGGTTACCTCAGCGCCGGTGGGCACTTCCCGCACGGCTCCGTGCTGGGGGCCCTGCAACTCGAGCCCGACCCGGAGCCGAGCGACAAGGAAATGGCCATGCTCACCCGCCTGCGGCATCAGACCGAGGAATGGCTGGCCGACCCCGAGCTGACTTTCTCGCCCTGGCTGCCCGACGACGACGCGCCGATCCCGGAACGCGCCGAGGGCCTCAGCGAATGGGTCGGGGGTTTCCTCGGCGGCTTCGGCCTGGGCGGTTCGGTGGAGGTCAACCGGGGCATGAGCGACGATGCGAAGGAAGTCCTGCAGGACATGGCCGGCATCGCCACGGCGGATTTCGAGTTCGATGCGGATGACGACATCAACGACGAGAGCCTGATCGAACTCGAGGAATTCGTCCGTGCCGGAGCCATGCTGTTGCACGCCGAGCTGAGCCGCGCGTCCCGACCGGCCAACGACACCCTGCATTGATCGCCGCGGCCGAGTACGCCCGGCGCCGCCGGGAGCTGATGCGCATGGCTGGCGAGGACGCGGTGCTGATCCTCGCCGCGGCCCCGGAGCGCATGCGCAATGCCGACGCGCCGTGGCCTTACCGGCAGGATTCCGATTTCCACTACCTCACCGGGTTCGACGAGCCGGAGGCCGTACTGGCCTTGCTCCCGGGCCGCGCCCACGGTGAAAGCGTGCTGTTCTGCCGCGAGCGCGACGCCGACCGCGAACGCTGGGACGGCGAGCGCATGGGCACCGACCGCGCCGCGCGCGAATTGCGCCTGGACGACGCCTTCCCGATCGACGATATCGACGACATCCTCCCGGGCATGATCGAGGGCCGGGCGCGCGTGTACTGCCATTTCGGCCAGGAACCCGACTTCGACGCCCGCCTGCTCGGCTGGATGCGCCGCTTGCGCACGGCCCGGGGTGGCGGCGTCGTGCCCAAGGACCTGGTGGCCCTGGGTCATTTGCTGCACGACCTGCGCCTGTTCAAGTCACGTGACGAACTGGCCCTCATGCGCCGTTCCGGCGAGGTGGCCGGTGCGGCCCACCTGGCCGCGATGACCATCGCCCGGCCCGGCGTGGCCGAGTACGAGGTGGAGGGCGAGATCCTCCGCACCATCCGCAGCCGTGGCGCGGTGCCCGCTTTTCCACCCACCGTCGCCGGCGGCGCCAACGCCTGCATCATGCATTACCAGGCGAACCGCGCCACCTTGAAGGACGGCGACCTGCTTCTGGTCGACGCGGGTGCGGAGGTGGATTGCTACGCCTCCGACATCACCCGGACCTTTCCGGTCGGCGGGCGGTTCAACAAGGAACAGCGCGCGCTCTACGACATCGTGCTCCAGGCCCAGTTGGCGGCGATCGACGCGGTACGCCCCGGCCGCTCGTTCGGCGATGCCCACGACGCCGCCGTGCGCGTCATCGCGGAAGGCCTCTGCGCGGTGGGCATCCTACGCGGCGGCGCCGACCGGATCATCGCCGAAGGCAGCTACAAGACCTATTTTCCCAGCAAGACGGGCCACTGGCTCGGCCTCGATGTCCACGACGTGGGCGATTACCGCATCGACGGCGAACCGCGCGTCCTCGAAGAGGGCATGGTCGTCACCGTGGAGCCGGGGATCTATGTGCCGCTGGACGATAAGCGCGTGGACGAGCGCTGGCGCGGCATCGGCATCCGGATCGAAGACGATGTGGCGGTGACCAAGGGCGCCCCGGAGGTGATGACGGCCATGGTGCCGAAGTCGCCCGAGGCCCTGGAGCGCTGAACCGAGCCTGTGGAGCCAGGAGGTTTGTGGAAGCCAGCAGACTTGTGGGAGCCGCTTCAGCGGCGATCCCGCGGCAGCGGGCCAGGTCGAGGCAAGCACCCATCGCCGCTGAAGCGGCTCCCACCAGGGCTGAGGGATGCTCTACTTCAAGTCCCCTCGCGCTTCGACACCGGCTCGCGCGCACGGCTCGCCTCGTCGTCCGAATGCACCTCGAACCACACCGCATTGAGGATGCCGAAGGTGCAGGCCAGCCCCAGGCCGAGAATCCAGGCGAAATACCACATGGCGTTGCTCCTTCAGTACAGGTTGTGCGACTTGCGCACGTGTTCGAGGGTGACGCGGCCGCGCATCACGCGATACACCCAGCCCGTGTAGAGCAGGATGATCGGGATGAACACCGCGGTGACGCCGAGCATGATGAGCAAGGTGCCGCGACTGGACGACGCGTCCCATACGGTAAGGCTCGACGCGGGGTCCAGCGACGACGGCATCAGGAAGGGGAACAACGCGAGTCCCGCCGAAAGGATCGTGCCGGCGACGGCGAGGCCACTGGAGAAGAAGCCGCCAAAGCCGCGCCGCCCGACGAACAACTGCACGCCGAGCGCACCGGCGAAGGCGAGTACCGGGGCCGCCCAGAACGCGGGATGGGTCATGTAGCCGGTGAACCATGACGCGCCCACCGCCACCTGTTTCGCCAGCGGATTGGACAACCCGCCCGAGACCACCGGCCCGGAAATCGCATACCCAGGTATGCCATAAGCGAGCCACACACCCGCCAGCACGAACAGCACGAGATACACGAGCGATGCGATGCGCGCGATCCGAGCCGCACGCTCCGCGATGACATGGTCGGCCTTCATCGCCGCCCAACTCGCGCCATGCGCCAGCAGCATGCTGAGGCTGACCAGCCCGGAAAGCAGCGCGAACGGACGGAAAAGACCGAAGAAGCCGCCTTCCCAGGACATGCGGAGGTCGCCGTCGTAGCGGAAGGGCAGCCCCAGGAAGAGATTGCCGAAGGCCACGCCGCACACCAGCATCACGATCACGCCGGAGGCGATCAGGCAGTAGTCCCATACGGCCTTCCATCGGGGATCGGGCATCTTCTCGCGGAAGTTGAACCCCACCGGCCGGATGATGAAGGCCACGAGCAGCACGAACATCGCCACATACAGGCCCGAGAACGATGCCGCATACAGCAGCGGCCACGCGGCGAACACCGCACCGCCGCCGAGGATGAACCACACCTGGTTGCCTTCCCAGGTGGGCTCGATGGTTTCCAGCAGTACGTTGCGCTCGTGCTCGTCCTTGCCCAGCACGCGCAACAGCGCCGCCACGCCGAAGTCGAAGCCGTCCATGATCGCGAAACCGATCAGGAGGACGCCGATGAGCGCCCACCAGATGATACGCAGGGTGTCGTAGTCGAACATGAGGTTCTCCTTCAGGCCGTCTGCGCGGTAACGGGGATGGAGTCCGGCTGCTTCGGCCACATGCCGAGCCCGTCGGGTCCCTTGCGGGCGAACTTCACCATCAGGTAGCCATCGATGACGGCGAGCGCGGTGTAGAAGAGGACGAAACCGCCGAGTGAGATCCAGACCTGTCCCGCGGTGAGCGACGATGCGCCCAGCGCCGTCGGCAGCACGCCTTCGATCGCCCAGGGCTGGCGGCCGTATTCCGCGACGATCCAGCCCAGCTCCGCCGCGACCCATGGCAGCGGAAGGCTCCACAATGCAGCGCGAAGAAAGCCGCGTCCGTCGAGGCGGCGCTTGCTCGCGCGCCAGAACGCATAGGCGAACAACGCGATGAAATACAGGCCGCAGGCCACCATGATGCGGAACGACCAGAACAGCACGGGCACGTTCGGGATCGTGCTGTCGGCGGCCTTCTGGATATCCGCCGGCGTGGCCTTGCGCGGATCGTCGATGAAGCGCTTGAGCAGCAGGGCGTAACCCATGTCCTTGTCGTGCGCGGCGAGGATCGCGCGGGCCTGCGCATCGTCCTTGTTCTCGCGCAGGACGAGCATCGCGTCATAGGCCTTGATGCCGTCGGCGATGCGCAGCTTCGCATCGTCCACCAGGCTCGCGATGCCGATGATCGGTTCGTCCAGGGACCGGGTACCCATCAGGCCCATCACCCAGGGAATACGGATGGCCGCATGCGTCTCGTGCGTCTTGACGTCGGGCAGGCCGAACAGCGTGAAGGAGGCCGGCGCCGGCTCCGTTTCCCACATGGCCTCGATGGCCGCCATCTTCATCTTCTGGTTCTCGGACACGGTGTATCCGGATTCGTCACCCAGGACGACCACCGACAGCGACGCGGCGAGGCCGAAGCTCGCGGCGACCGTCATCGAGCGCTTGGCGAACTCGATGTTGCGTCCGCGCAGCAGGTACCAGGCGCTGATCGAGAGCACGAACATCGCGCCCATCGTGTAGCCGGCGCTCACGGTGTGGACGAACTTGGATTGCGCCACGGGGTTGAAGATCACCTCGCTGAACGAGGTGACTTCCATGCGCATCGTCTGCGCATTGAACGCCGCGCCCACCGGGTTCTGCATCCAGGCGTTGGCGATGAGGATCCACAACGCGGAGAGGCTGGTGGCCAGCGCGAGGAACCAGGTCACCAGCATATGCTTGACCGGCGAGATGCGATCCCAGCCGAAGAAGAACAGGCCGACCAGGGTGCCTTCGAGGAAGAAGGCCATCATGCCTTCGATCGCCAGCGGCGCGCCGAAGATGTCGCCGACGTAGTGCGAGTAATACGCCCAGTTGGTGCCGAACTGGAACTCCATGGTGACGCCCGTGGCGACGCCCATGGCGAAATTGATGCCGAACAGCACGCCCCAGAACTGGGTCATGCGCTTCCATATCTCGCGCCGCGTCATCACGTACACGCTTTCCATGATGGCGAGCATGAAGGCGAGGCCCAGCGTGAGGGGAACGAAGAGGAAGTGGTAGAGCGCCGTCAATGCGAATTGCAGGCGCGACAGGCCGACGACATCGGGGTCGACGATCATGGCTTGATTCCCTGGGTGGAGGCGGAAGCGGGCGCGAGCACCCGGCCGATACCGGCGGGCGAGACGTCCGCGCGGGGCAACGGCCGGATGGCCACGTACCAGATGAGCATGAGCACGGCGAGCTTGGCGACGACGATCACGGAAAGCTCGAGGACGAGCTTTCGCAGTGGCTTGTCACGCCATCGGCGGCGCCTGGGTGGACTGTCGACGACCATCGGTGCGACTCCCTCGTTCCTGCGAACATCTGCACGGCATCGTAAGCCGGGCACGCCCCGCGCGGCCGATGGCCGATTGTCGCAACCGGCTGACCGCGTATCCTTCCACCTTCCCCTTTTGCCGCAGCATATCCCTCCATGGCCGAGAGTAAAGTGCGTTACGCCTCAGTGGATGTGCTGCGCGGGATGACCGTGGCGGCCATGCTGCTGGTCAACGATCCCGGCGACTGGGGCCATGTCTGGTGGCCCCTGGAACACGCCGAGTGGAACGGCTTTACGCCGACCGACCTCGTTTTCCCGTTGTTCCTCTTCATCGTGGGGGTCTCGGTGTCGCTGGCCATCGTGCCGCGGATCGATGCCGGCGCGGCCAGGGCGCCGATTCGGCAGGCGGCGGTGCGCCGCGCGCTGCGCATCGTCGGGCTGGGCCTGTTGCTGAACCTCGTCGCCTGGCTCGCGATTCCCGAGGCGCACCTGCGCTTGCCGGGCGTGCTGCAACGGATCGGCATCTGCTTCGCGGCGGCGGCCCTGCTTGCCGTGGACACGCGGCCGCGCACACGGGACGTCCTGTTCGTCGCGCTTCTTGCCGTTTATGGGGTGGTGCTGCTGGCCGGCGGCATGGAGCCGTGGACGAACCTTGCCAGCCGGATGGACTCGGCGATATTCGGCCCATTCGTCTATGCGACCGACCCTGCCACGGGTCGCGGGCACGACCCGGAGGGTTTTCTTGCCACGCTGCCATCCCTGGCGACGACCTTGCTCGGCATGCGTGCCGGGACATGGTTACGTGCGGGCGATACAAAGAAGCTGGCGGTGGCGGCGGTCGCGTGCCTTGCCTTGGGATGGTTCGCGCAGTGGCTGTGGCCGCTGAACAAGAACCTGTGGACGCCCAGCTACGTCCTCTGGACCGGCGGCTGGTCGTTCGCCTTGTTGGCGATAATGCATGGGCTCGTCGACCGGCGCGGCTGGCGTTTGCCAGGCCGCGCGTTCGGGCTCAACGCCATCGCCGCGTATGCCGGCTCCGGCCTGATGGTCTACCTGCTGATCGCGCTAGGCGTGACCGCTCCGTTGTACCGCCATGCCTTCGCCGCGTGGATGACACCCCTGTTCGGGCCGTACGTGCCCTCCGCCGCCTGGGGTGTCGCCTTCGTCGCCGTGTGGTGGCTGGCGGTGCGTTGGATGGATCGACGCGGCATCTACCTCAAGGTCTGAAGCGCGAAGGCGTCGCGGGTCAGGTTCTCCGGCGCATCCGCCGTGCAGACCACGTCGTCTTCGATCCGGATGCCGCCGTACTTGCGGAACGCTTCCACCTTCACCCAGTCGATGTCCGATGCGAACGGCTTGTTCTTGAGTTCGGCCAGCAGCATGTCGATGAAGTAGAGGCCGGGTTCGATCGTCACCACCATGCCGGGTTCGAGCTTGCGCGTCAGACGCAGGTACGGATGCCCCTCCGGCTTGGCGATCGTTCCGCCCGTCTCGGAGGCCTGGAATCCCGCCACTTCGTGCACCTGCAAGCCGATGCCGTGGCCGAGGCCGTGCGGGAAGAACGCGGCGGAGACACCCGACTCGACGGCGCTTTCCGCACTCATGCGGATGAAGCCGTGTTCGCGCAGCACGCCAGCCAGCACGTGATGGGCATGCACATGCAGTTCGGGGTAGCTCTGGCCCGCGCGTACCTTCGCCACGAACGATTGTTCGGCGGCATCCACCGAATCGATCAGGGCCTGGAATTCGCCTGCGTGCGCGCTTGCGTACGTGCGCGTGATATCGCTCGCGTAGCCCGCCGCGCTGGCGCCCGCGTCGATCAGGAACGAGCGGCTTTCCGTGGGCGCGATGCGGTCGAAGTTCGTGTAGTGCAGCACCGCGCCGTGCTCGTTGAGGCCGACGATGCTGGCGTAAGGCAACTCGGCATCGATCTGGCCCACGGCGGTGAGGTAGGCGAGGTGGATGCCCAATTCGCTTTCGCCGTCACGGAAGGCTCGCTCGGCGGCGCGATGGCCGCGCGTGCCGCGCCGGCTGGCTTCGCGCATCAGTTCGAGCTCGTACGGCGTCTTGTACGCACGGTGGTAGTGCAGGTGATCGATCACCGTGGCCGGGTTGTTGGCGCATACGTCCTGCAGGTTGCAGAACTGGTCACCGATGATGGCGCAACGCGAGAGGGCGGCCGGAAGTTCGGCGATGGCGTCGGCGGGCTTACGCACCACGACGATGTCGAAATGGTCGACCCAGTAGCCGGAGGGTGCCTCGGGAACCACGTGCCAGTAATCGCGTGGCTGGAGGAAAACGAGTTTCGGCTTCTCGCCCGGCGTGTAGACCAGCCAGCTTCCGGGCGTGTCGGTCAGCGGCAGCCAATGCTTGAAATGCGGGTTCGTGACGAACGGGTAATCCTGGTCGTCCAGGAACTTGGTGATCGGGCGGCCGGCCGGTACGACCAGGTGGTCGAAACCGCCGCGCGCCAACGCGGTGTCGGTGCGCTCGCGCAAGGTGGCGAGGTGCTGCGGGTAAAGCGCGGCCAGCGCGTCGTTCATCGGGGACTCTCCGGAGCGTGGGGCAAACCGCAATGGTGCGCTTCCGCCGGCCCATCGCCAACCCCGGAACGCCTTCAGGCCTTCGCGAACACCACGGTGTAGTCGCCTGCGATATCGCCCAGGCGCTGTCGCAACGCGGTGGCGGCGTGTTCGTCGCCGTCACGGGTGAGACCCTTGAGGTGGGCACCGTACAAGG
>Ga0307412_10000655_pt1 | contig 20130 bp, 11 predicted proteins | sample DK1Cmetagenome_3_FD_203823 | JGI IMG/M metagenome (GOLD analysis project Ga0307412, IMG submission 203823) | Maize rhizosphere microbial communities from greenhouse at UC Davis, California, United States - DK15-C-1 | ecosystem: Host-associated > Plants > Roots > Rhizosphere > Soil | place: USA...
TATGGGAAGGTTTCGGGGGCGGGAGCGAAGCTCCCGCCCCCGAAACCTGAAAATATTTACCATTTCTCTTCTTATTTAGCCAACAATCATCACAATAGATGTAATATTCAGGAAAAGGACAAAGTTTGCTTTTTGATTCCTTACATTTGTATTCATTCAAATTTATATGAATGAATAATTTATTTATGATAGATAAAAAGTATACAGAAACAACTCATTCAGATAAAAATAATTACGAATATATCACAATTTCCAACGACGAAAATAAAGTAAGAATCTATACCTTAAAGAACGGATTAAAAATTTTTCTTGCCCAAAACTTCGATGCCCCGAGAATCCAGACCTATATTCCTGTGAGAACGGGAAGCAATAATGATCCGGCTGATAATACAGGGCTGGCTCATTATCTCGAACATATGATGTTTAAAGGAACATCAAAATTAGGAACTCAAAACTGGGAAAAGGAAAAGGAATTATTAAACCAGATTTCAGATTTATACGAAAATCATAAAGCTGAGCAAGATCCTGAAAAAAAGAAAGAAATCTATAGAAAAATAGATGAAATTTCTCAGGAAGCAAGCAAATTTGCGATTGCTAATGAATATGATAAAGCCATTTCTTCTCTTGGTGCAACAGCTACAAACGCTCATACCTGGTTCGACGAAACGGTTTATAAAAATAATATTCCCAACAACGAGCTTGAAAAATGGTTAAAAGTAGAAAAAGAAAGATTCTCCGAATTGGTGTTAAGGCTTTTCCATACCGAACTGGAATCCGTTTATGAAGAATTCAACAGGGCGCAGGACAATGATTCAAGATTGGTTCAGTACGAACTGATGGATGCACTTTTTCCAATACATCCCAACGGTCAGCAAACGACTCTGGGAAAAGCGGAACATTTGAAAAACCCTTCTATGAAGGCGATTCATAAGTATTTTGATGAATATTATGTTCCCAATAATTATGCAATGGTTTTGGTGGGAGATCTTGATTTTGAAGAAACAATTCAGCTTATAAATCAATACTTCGGAACGCTTCATTACCGTGAATTGCCCAAGAAAATTCCGATTATTGAAAAGCCTATCACTGAAATTGTAAAAAGAACAGTAAAAAGCCCAACTACACCGAGAGTTCAGCTAGCATGGAGAACAGAAAGTTACGGAACAAGAGAAGCTATGTTAGCAGATATTGTTGCCAACATTTTGAGCAACAGGGGAGAGGCAGGTTTAATGGATTTAAATATTAACCAAACTCAGAAACTGCTTTGGGGACAGGCTTTTTCGGTAGGTTTGAAACAATATGGATATTTTTCAATTGTAGCTGTTCCAAAAGAAACGCAATCTTTAGATGAAGCTCAAAATTTGGTTTTAGAGCAGGTGGAAATGGTAAAGAAAGGTGAGTTTCCGGATTGGGTACTTCCCGCGATCATCAATGATTTTAAAATTCAAAGGATGAAATCTTTGGAAACCGCAGACGGACTGGCTACAAACCTTTATGATACCTACATTAAGGGCAGAACCTGGGAACAGGAACTGAATGAAATGGATGAATACGATGAGTTTACAAAAGAAGATATTGTAAGTTTTGCCAACGAATTTTTCAAGGATAATTATGTGGTTGTTTACAAGGAAAAAGGGGTTAATGATAAACTGATCAGGGTTGAAAATCCGGGAATTACACCGATAAAAATCAATCGTGAAACGCAATCAGAATTTCTACAACAGATTTTATCAGAAAAAAGCGGAGATATAAAACCGGAATTTATTGATTATCAAAAAGAAATTAACACAGATTCAATTAAAGATAAAAAATTAAGTTTCGTTAAAAATAAACATAATAATATTGCGCAGGTTCATTTTATTTTTCCTTTTGGAAGTGATAACGACCGTGATCTGGGAATTTCTACGCAGATACTGCAATATTTGGGAACGGAAAAATTTTCTCCGGAAGATCTTAAAAAAGAGTTCTTTAAAATTGGCGTTACCAATGATTTTAAAACAACCAATGATCAGCTTACAATATCCTTAAGCGGTCTTGAAGAAAATATCGAAAAAGGAATCGAACTGCTCCAACACTGGATGTATGACGTAAAACCTGATCAGGAAATCTATAATCAGTTTGTAGAAACCGTTCTGGAAAACAGGGCTGCAGTGAAAAAGGACAAAGGCCGTATCATGACCGCTCTGACTAATTATACAAAATTAGGCGAGTTCTCGCGTTTCACTGATATTATTTCAAAAGAAGAGCTTGAAAGTAGTCAAGTTGAAGTTTTTACGGACAGAATGAAGAAATTATTCATGTTTCCTTATCAGATATTTTTTTATGGGAAAGACTTTGAAAATTTTAAATCATATATCGGGAAATACGTTGAAAATGAAAGCTATCAAATTCCAGAACCTAAAAAATATCCAGAACCTGAAACAAGCGGAAAAGTCTATTTCACAGACTATGATATGGTACAGATGGAGATGAGTAAAATAGGAAAAGGGCATTTAGTGAATACAGAAAATTTTGGAAAGATTAATGTTTTTAATGAATATTTCGGACGCGGATTATCATCTATCGTTTTCCAGGAAATCCGTGAAAGCAAGAGTCTGGCGTATTCTGCGTATGTTTCCTACGCTGCCAATGCAGAATTAAATCATCCGGATTATATCACGACTTACATCGGAACGCAGCCGGATAAATTGCAGATTGCAGTCGATACAATGACCGAATTGATGACTGAGCTTCCGGAAGTTCCGGCCCAGTTTGAGAATGCCAGAAATGCTGCATTAAAACAAATTGCATCAACAAGAATCACCAGAACGAATATTTTCTTTAATACGTTAAGGTTAAAAAAATTAAATGTTGACTACGATTTTAGGAAAGATATTTATAACCAGATTGAAAAACTGAAATTTGAAGATCTGAAACAGTTTTATAACACAGAAATTAAACCGATCCGCTTCAATACAGCTATTATAGGTAAAAGAGAAAACCTGAATATGGATGCTGTCAACCAAATGGGAACATTTAAAGAAGTGAGTTTGAAGGATATTTTTGGATATTAAAATTTTGAAGCATCTCAACAAAACAAACCCCGAAAGAATTTCTTTCGGGGTTTTATATATATTCAATTAAAATTATTTTACAATTTTCATTTCATCAACAAGCCATTTTGAGTCGGCAAATTTGTCGATAATGAAAAGAATATACTTTGTATCAACCATGATATTTCTGCTGAAACGCGGGTCATAATTGATATCACTCATCGTTCCTTCCCACTGTCTGTCGAAGTTGAGCCCTACAAGATTTCCGTTGGCATCCAGCGCCGGACTTCCTGAGTTTCCGCCGGTTGTGTGGTTGGTTGCAGTGAATCCTACAGGGACATCGCCGGTTTTATCTTTATAGTTTCCGAAATCTTTTTTGTTGTAAAGATCGATCAGTTTTTTAGGAACATCAAATTCATAATCTCCCGGAACATACTTTTCCATCACACCCGCCAAATGCGTCTGATAGTTGTAAGAAACCGCATCTCTCGGCGAAGAACCTTTCACTTTTCCGTATGTCACACGGAGCGTGGAATTGGCATCCGGGAAGAATTTTCTGTCTTTATCCGTTGCCATTTGCTGAGCCATGTAAGTCTTCTGCAATGCATCAATTTTACTTTGAAGAGATGTAAACTGAGGATCAGCTTTGGTCATATAAGTTTCTCTCAAAGAACTGAAAAGCTGATAAACAGGATCTTTCTTTAAATTTTTAATTAATTTATCCTGATTAGAGAATGCTTTATCAATATCTTGCGACAAATATGCGCCGTTAACTTCACTTCTTCCTGTAATGATAGAATTTTTAGAAATTTCTTCAATACTCTGAATATTCTGGGCTTCATTTTTATATTTTTCAAATCCTGCTGGCAAGAATTGCGGAGCGGTTTTGTTGGCATAAAGAGCTAATAATTTTGCCGTTACTTTTGCATCCAGTTCCGCGCTGTAATCTTTGTAGAAAGAAGCCAGTCTGTTTTTGAGCGCTGTTGTACCTTTCTCATCCATTCTTCCTGCCTCTACCGCTGTGATGTAGTTGTAGTAAAGGTTTGCGAGCATCAGAGTCTCGGCATTTCTGATGGTTTCAGAATAATAAGCGTTGTTTAATGCAAAAGGAGCCTGATCGTTGTAAAGCTTGTTTAATTGATCTAAAGTTGATTTAATCTCATGATTTTTAGCAACTAAAGAACCTTCATACATCACTTTTTTCTCAACCGCGTTTGATTTTTTCAAACCTTCCACTTCACCGATCCATTTTTTCCAATAATTGGCTACAGAAGCATATTTTGAAGCATATTTGATACGGGTAGCATCATCGGCACGCATTTTTTCGTCCAATGTTTTTAAAGCCACATCTCTCACTGCAATTCTCGCAGGATCAATCTCTTTCATGATTTTTTCAACCGCAATTGCCGGAAGATATTCCGTTGTTCTTCCCGGAAATCCGAAAACAAAAGTAAAGTCGTTTTCATTTTTATCCTTGATGGAAACCGGAAGATAGTGCTTTGGAACATAAGGAACGTTGTCTTGTGAATATTCCGCGGGCTTGTTGTTTTTATCGGCATAAATTCTGAACATCGAGAAGTCTCCCGTATGTCTCGGCCAAACCCAGTTGTCCGTATCAGAACCGAATTTTCCGATGCTTTGCGGCGGTGCGCCTACAAGACGAATGTCTTTGTAAGTTTCTATCGTGTAAGCATAATATTTATTCCCGTAATACATTGATTTTACAGAAATTGACTGATAAGATTCAGTTTTTTGAGCGTTTTTATAAATCTCAATATTATTAGCAATTTTCTTTGAAAGTTCAGGTTCCGTAAGGTTATCCGTTCCCTCCAAAATCTGATTGGTAACTTCCTTAATATCAACAATAAAATCTACTGTTACACCCGGATTCGGAAGTTCTCCCTGAGGGTTTTTTGCCCAGAAACCGTTTGATAAAAGGTCGTTCTGAACAGTTGAATGTGCCTGAATTTGCCCGTAACCACAGTGGTGATTGGTAAGCAATAAACCTTTTGGCGAAATAATTTCAGCAGTACAGCCACCGTTGAACTGTACGACAGCATCTTTAATGCTTGCTTTTTGAGGATTGAAGATGTCTTTCGCAGAGATTTTCATTCCTAAGTCTTTCATTTCCTTTTCATTAAGCTCTGTGGGGATCCACATTCCTCCGTATTGCTGTGCAAACGTCATTACAGCCGGCAAAAGAAATACAGATAAAAGTATCTTTTTTGTCATAATCAAAATTTTGCTCCAATTTACAAAGAAAATATGAGTTGGAGCTTTAGGGTTCAAGGTTTTTAATTTAAAGTTTTTTTGATGTTTTTTTAATGATGATTAAAAATATACGTTAATTGTTTAAAATTAAAGAAAAATGACCTGTCCGTCAAAATTCTCTTATAAGTAAAACAATAACCAGATTTAATTTCAATCTCAATCTTAGCCTTAATCTTTTCCTCGGCTTAATTTTTGTTCCATAAAAAACACACTTAGTATTAATATATTTAAATTACTTATCATGAATACTTTAAAAATTTTAGGAATTGCAATGATTTCGTTAATGGTTTCCTGTACACCAAAAGATAAGAATCCGGAAGTAAATCCAACCCTCAAAACCGATCCGATGGCAATACAGACTCCGATGGATACTACAAAAGCAAATACAACAACGGCCGATAATTCTGAAAATTCTTTAGATTGGTACGGAACTTATGAAGGCGTTGTTCCCTGTGCTGATTGCCCCGGAATTAAAACAACTTTAACTTTGAATGAAAATAAATCCTTCAAGCTCGAAGAAGAATATCTGGAAAAAAAAGCCAGAAATGAGGATCAGGGAACCTTTCAGTGGGATCCTGCCGGAAGCGTGATTACACTTAATGGAAATGTCGCCAAATATAAATATAAAGTAGGCGAAAATACAATCACACAGCTTGATACGAACGGGCAACCGATTGACGGACCAAATAAAAATATATATATTTTCAAGAAAAAATAAGGGCAATTTGCCTTTATTTTTTTATCAGAATTGATAGGCGATTATTTTTTCATCTTGCATCAGGTTTTTCAGTAAGGCTTCGTGATTTACACTTTTTCCTATAACGAGCCAGGATGTGGCAAGGTTTCCCTGCGAATATTGCTGTTTTGATATGATAAATTTCAAATGATTATTTTTAAAAATATCTTCGCAATGCTTAACATCTGCATGATTGACAACCGCAATTTTATATTCCCTTATTTTATGTTCTTTATCTATTAATCTTTCAAAAACCGTAAGTGAGCTTAACACTAATAAAACGAGAACCGTTCCTAAAAGTGATAAATAAACATATCCGGAACCGACCGCCATTCCGATAGAAGCCGTTGCCCAGATTGTGGTGGCTGTGGTAATTCCGTCGATTTTATTGTCACCTTTAAATATAACTCCGGCGCCCAAAAAACCGATTCCGGTGATAATATTCGCGGCGATACGATCCGGATCATCAACACCAATTTTTATAGATAGAATTGTAAAAAGGCAGGATCCAAAACATATCAGAATAAAAGTACGCAAACCAGCAGACTTGTTCCTGTATTCCCGCTCTGCACCTATCAAAATCCCGAGTATGACTGAAATAAAAATCAACAACAATTCGTTTTGAATAGAATGATCATTTAAAAATTCCATTGTTTATTTTTTAGCTTAAAATAAAATTACAATAAAAATTTTGTTATCCATTATGATTCGGATTATAAAAAAAGACTGCCCGGAAAGACAGTCTTTAATTGATATTTAGTTAAAATTAATTTTTATTAAACTTCTGAATGAATGATTTATCTTTTGTAGATAATTTAATGATATAATTTCCTTTTGTAAGTTCAGAAACATTGATGGAATTGTCTGTTACACCTGTAGAATTTAAAATTCTTCCGGTCATATCATAAATTTCAGCTTTTACGATTTTCTCTTTTGATTTAATGAATAAAACATCATTTACAGGATTCGGATAAATTGTAATAGTATTGTTATCCTTGCTGATTTCGGATGTTGCCAATAGATTCTGGACGGTTGTCGTGTAAGTATTGGTCACGATTGGAGCATTGTAATCAAAATAAATTTTTGCTGTATTACTGAAACTTTCCCCCAGATTTAAGGTAGATTTTGTCTTAATTTTAAATGAAACATATCCGTCATTTGTAGCATTATCAAAAGGTAACTGAATGTTTTCAAAAATAAATTCTACGACATTTCCTGTAATTTTCGTTACAAAATTATGGCTTCCACTTAAAGCAATTAAGCTTGATAAATCATATTTCGAGGCATCAATATCATCTTTCACCACAATGTTTTGGGCATTTGCAGTTCCTGTATTTTCAAATCTGATCAGATAATGAATATAATCTCCAACTTTAGCCTGCGTGATGGAAGTTCCTTCAAGACATGTTTTATCATTAGGATCAAAGGAATTTACAACTGTTTGATTTAATGTAAAGGTGTTGTCAGACGGTATTTCATCTGTTGCTCCGTTGATTTGTGCGGTGTAATGAAGAATATCTCCACCGTTTAATGCAGGAGTTTGAGTGTGAATGTTACTGTGATTTCTTTTGTTTCAAAAGGCAGAAGATTTGTAAAATTCCAGTTTAATAATCCTGTTGATTGTGAGTTTGGATTTATTGTTGCGGTTAAATAATCCATCACATTATCATTATAATTAAATGATAAAGCCCCGGATTGTGCTGTTGTTCCTTTATTTTTATAAACGATTTTATATTTTGCATCAAAGCCGGGCCTCGCATTTGTCACCGGAATAATAGCAATTTCGAGATCATTGTGAGTTCCGTTTGCTGTGAGACAGAAATTTTGAGTTAACGGGCTTGTCTGTGTTGGGAAGCTAACAGTTAAACTTGCCGGTGAAGCGTTAAAGTATCCCGGATTTTCAAAAAATGGAGTAATGGTATGATTTCCGGTTTGCAATGGGATTGAATAATTTCCTGAGTTGTTCGCGATGACACTTCCTGAAGTATTTCCACTGGTAATATTGAACTTTTGAAATGCTTTGCTGAGATCATTAGAATCGCAGCCGTTATTATTACTGTCATACTTTGTATTTCCCAGAACAGTATAGAAAGTTCCGCCCGGTGTAAATGAGCAATATGTAGTTGCCTGATAGGTAGAGAAAAAGAAAGGAGCACCGCTGATCATATTCTGCATCATGGCCAGCTCACTTTCATCACAGCAGATTACAAGATTGGGATTATAAGCCACTGCTGTTGAATTGTTGAGCTGATTTTTACCGTTTTTCAGGTTTAGAAAACTCATTCCGTTTGTGGTGCAATTTATATTGTAAAATTCAGGGTTTTGAGAAAGATCCAAAGACTGAATAGAATTATTATTACAGTATAGTGAGTTGAGAAGCGGATATATCGAAGTGTTCAGACTTGTAAGTAAATTATTATCACAATAGATTATTCTCATATCTGGACATCCGGGAGCAGATAGACTTGTCAAGTGATTTTCCCCACAGTCTATAACACGAAGTTTGTTTTGGTTTTGAATATTAACTGTTGCCAGATTATTCTTGCTGATATCTATCAGTTCCATATTAGCATTGGTGAAATTAATATTGGAAAGCAGAGGATTATTTCTAAGGTAAAAAACAAAAATATTCTGCAGGTTGGATGCATCAAATGATGTAAGTTGAGTATTCTCAACATCCAATTCAGTAATCTGGGTAGATCCTGAAATGTTTAAGCTTGTAAGGGGAGTATTAAAGATATATAAATGTTTTAACAAAGGCCTGTTCTGCAAGTCTAATGATGTAATAGACGTGTTGCTAAGGTAAACCCTGTTTAAGTTATTGCAATTTGTGATATTAAGCGAGCTTATTTGAGGTGCCGCATCAAAACTTATTTGTCCTAAATTTGTGTTGGAGCTTAAGTTTACGGAGGTTATACTGTTTCCTGATATTTCCAGGGATCCCAAATTTGTAAAAGCAGCTATTCCTGTTAAATCTGATATTCCACCACCATAAAGCCTTAAAGTTCCTACTTGTGATGTTTCCGACACTTCAATTTCTCCATTGTTATTGGTGTCAATTTTAATATTGAAATTACCGGAGTTTGTAGATGCAATACCGTTTGTAACATCTGCAGCTAGCAATTTCGCCTTAAAATTTGCATCAGGAATATTCACAATCTGCGCCTGAAATCCAGCAAATATAATCATGCAAATGATTAAGTAGATTTTCTTCATGGTTGTTATTAGTTTGTTTATTTTTTTAATCAGTGAGCAAAAATAAGCCATTAAGACAGAATCTCAATGGCTTAATATGTTAATTATTTTCAGAGGCTATTGTTTCTCAATCAGATCTAAAAACTGCTGTTCATCCAAAATCTCAATCGTTCCGATATCCTGGGCTTTTTTCAATTTACTTCCAGCTTTTTCTCCTACAACAAGGAAATTCAGGTTTTTAGAAACCGCCGAAATATTTTTTCCGCCGTGTTTTTCTACCATTTCCTCTGCTGCTTCTCTTGTAAATAAAGACAATTTTCCGGTAAACAGAAACGTTTTTCCTTCCAGAACATTGGATAAAACTTCATTTGTACTTTCGCCTTTCTCCAACTGGACACCATAAGATTTTAATCTTTCAAGCATCAAAACATTTTCAGGATTATGAAAGAATTCAACGATGCTCACCGCGATTTTTGTCCCGATATCTTCTACCTGACATAGCTCTTCAACAGTCGCATTTTTCAACTCTTCAATCGTTGGAAAATTTTTCACTAATTTCTTCGCAACCGTTTCCCCGACGTGTTTTATACCAATTCCGTACAACACTTTTTCAAAAGGAATTTCTTTTGATTTTTCAATTCCCGAGATAATATTCTGGGCAGATTTTTCCGCCATTCTTTCCAGTGGGAGAAGCTGTTCTTTGGTTAAAACATAAAAGTCTGCAGGATTTTCAATTAATCGTTCTCTATAAAGTTGTTCGATCGTTTCACTGCCTAAATTTTCAATATTTAAAGCCTTTCTGGAAACATAATGAATCATTCTTCCCACAACCTGCGGCGGACAGTGAAGGTCATTCGGGCAAAAATGGATGGCCTGATCTACAATTTTTACAAGTTCGGTTCCGCATTCGGGGCAATTCTTGATATATTCAATTTCTTTGCTTTTCTCGGTTCTTTTTTCTGTATTTACGCCGACAATTTTCGGAATAATTTCACCTCCTTTTTCTACATAAACGAAATCATGTTCATGTAAATCGAGTTTTTTAATAATATCTTCATTATGCAGCGAAGCCCTTTTTACAATGGTTCCAGCCAATAAAACAGGTTTCAAATTCGCAACCGGAGTGATGGCACCAGTTCTTCCAACTTGGTAAGAAACGCTTTGCAATTCGGTCTCAACTTTTTCAGCTTTAAATTTATAAGCCATCGCCCAACGTGGAGATTTTGCGGTATATCCAAGCTGTCTTTGTTGTTTTAATGAATTGACTTTCAATACAATTCCATCGATTTCAAAAGGTAAATTATGTCTTTCAATATCCCAGAAATTAATAAATTCTTTCACCTCATCCAAAGTTGTACAAAGTTTTGCCTGCTGAGATGTTTTGAAACCCCAGGATTTTGCCTTTTCAAGCAGTTCCCAATGCGTTTCTGCCGGAATTTCATCGGAAATATATTGATACAAAACTGATGAAAGCCCACGTTTTCTCACCTCACCGCTGTCCTGCATTTTTAAGCTTCCGCTTGCGGTATTTCTTGGATTCATGAAGGGGTCTAAACCTTCTTCCTCACGCAGTTTATTGATTTTATCGAAATTTTTCCGGGTTAAATAAATCTCACCTCGCATAAAAAAATGTTCCGGAAAATCACCCTTCAGCTTTAAAGGAATATCAGAAATGGTTCTTACATTCGAGGTAATTTCGTCCCCCTGAAAGCCGTCACCACGGGTTACAGCCTGCGCCAGTTTTCCGTTTTCATAAAGAATGGAAATAGAAGCACCGTCATATTTTAATTCCGCTACAAATTCTACCGGATCGTCGATGGTTTTAATAATCCTTTTTTCCCAATCTTCAAGATCATCAAAATCGTAAGAATTATCCAAAGAATACATCCTGAATTTGTGTCGAACAGTTGGGAAAACCTTTGTTATTCCTCCTCCGACACGTACAGTAGGCGAATTTTCATCATAAAATTCCGGATATTTTGCTTCCAGGTCACGAAGTTCTTCCAGCAGCATATCAAAATCATAATCTGAAATGGTGGGTGTGTCCAGCTGATAATAATTTTCATTGTGCTGATGAAGCTCCTGACGAAGCTGTTCTATCTTTTGTTGAATATTTTCGGGCATTGAGGTTTATCTTTTAAGCAAAAATAACTAAACTAATTTCATTTAAAAAATAAGAGAAATAAATATTTTGATAAATTAAGATTGCGTAATATATCTCAAAGCGTTGATTTTGTTCAGAATAAAATAAAACGTTTACATTGATTTAATATAATGTTGTGATTTAATTTAAAAATTGTTAAAACTCCCTTAAACAAAGGGTTCCCAAATTCGAATACCTTTGCAAAGCTAAATTGTTTCGTTGATTCTAACGATTTGGGATGTTCGTGTAGCTAAGAAAATTAAATTTGAAAATAGGTAACTTTGAGCTTTCAGTTGATATTTTTAATGTTACTAATTTACTGAACAAGAATGGGGAGTTAACGGATCTTACGGAAATACATCACTTTACAGGATTACAGGATTTCGTTCCAAAAAATGTGAAAACGTGAATGGTTAATTGTGAATTACTTTATTGTCGATTTTATTGACAATTGATTTGCAAGTCAAAGCTCAACATTCACTTTAATTTTAATTTAAATATGAATCATATTATGAAAAATTTTATCTTAGGAATAGCAGTTTTAAGCACCATTGTAATGAAAGCACAAACCCAGATTATCGCGCACAGAGGCTATTTCCAATCGCAACCTCCGACGACAGAAAACTCATTGAAGTCATTGGAAAATGCACAGAACCTGAAGATTTACGGATCTGAATTCGATGTAAGGATGACAAAAGACGGTGTTTTGGTGGTAAACCACGATGAGCATCACGCAAAAATGGACATCGCGGAAACCGATTTCAAAGAACTGGAAAAAGTAAAATTATCAAACGGTGAAAATCTTCCTACACTAAAAGATTATCTAAAACAAGGAAAAAAAGATAAGCAGCTTAAATTAATTGTAGAGATTAAGCCAGCAAAAACAAAGGAATTAGAAGATGAATTGGTTAAAAAAACCATCAAGATGATTAAAGACTTTAAGCTGGAATCTCAAAGTGAATATATTTCTTTCAGCTTAAACATCTGTAAAGAGATCAAAAAAACAGAGCCAAGCTATAAAGTTCAATATCTAAATGGAGAATTGTCGCCCGAGCAGATCAAAAATGAGGGACTGGACGGACTGGACTATCATTACAGCGTTTTCCAGAAAAACCCGACTTGGATTTCTGAAGCAAAAGCGTTGGGATTAATCACAAATTCATGGACAATAAACGATGTTGCAGTATATGAGGAACTGAAAAAACAGGGTATCGGATTTATTACAACCAATATTCCTGATCAGCTTAAAAATAAATAAATTTTAACCAATATTATTAATTGTAAGCCCATCTTTCTGAGATGGGTTTTTATTTTTTATTCTCTTGAATTACCATAAACAGAGGATAAACTTATTTTATCAGGAAAAGACAATAAAGTTAGGTAAATAAAATAAATTGTTTGTATTAATTATGCTTAATCAATTTAATCTGCTGTTAACCAGCTGTCTGTATATTCTTGTTAAAAATAAGTTAATATAGTGTTTAATAATTCTTTAATAAATGTTAAAACCGTGTTAAAACCATAACCATAATGTCGTTTTAATTTTGCGCAAACAAAAAGGATATGCGTAAAGAGACACAGAAGTTGTTGGTTTTGTCACTGCTAGGATTAGTAAGTGTCAATCTGGCGGCTCAGGAAAAAGCTAAAAAAGACACGATCAGAACTATTGATGAAGTAGTAGTAACTGCTTTAGGTATCAAGAGACAGGACAGGTCCCTCGGATATGTGGCTGAAACTATCAAGTCAGAAGAATTATTAAAAACCCAGAACAACAACTGGTCGCAGGCGTTGGAAGGAAAAGTTGCAGGTCTGAAAATCCAGACGGCAGGAGCCGGACCTTTGGGAAGCTCTATCATCAAACTACGTGGTGATATTTCCATGAACCCCGATCAGAATAATGCCCTTATCGTTGTGGATGGTGTTCCATTGAACAATAATACGACGGGAACCGGTTTTTCAGCTTACGGTGCGGGTGCGAAGGCAGATTTACCGATTGATTACGGAAACGGCATCAATACCATCAATCCCGATGATATTGAGTCTGTTACCATTCTGAAAGGTTCTACGGCATCAGCATTATACGGATCCAGAGGTGCGGGTGGAGCCATTATGATTACCACCAAATCAGGAAAAAGTAAAAAAGGAAAAGTACAGATATCCTTAAACTCTTATTCAAGCTATGATACAGTTCTCAGATGGCCTGATTATCAGTATGAATACGGACAGGGAACCATGCAGAAAGATGTCAACGGAAATTACTTCTATTCTTACCAGGCTTCGGCGGACGGGGTGAATACCGGAGGAACAAGTAGTGCTTTCGGGCCAAGATTTGCTGGACAGTATTATTTCCAATATGATCCTACAAAAGAAGGGCAAAGTGCTACAAGACAGCTATGGCAGCCTTATAAAGACAATATCAAAGGCTTCTGGCAAACGGGAACTACTTTCTCAAACAATATTTCAGTAGAAGCTTCCAACGAAAATACTTCATTCAGATCATCTTTAACCTATTTAAAGAACGAATGGATGATGCCGAACACTGGTTTCGACAGATTTAATGCAGCTTTTTCAGTTGATCATAAATTAAATCAAAAATTAAAAATAGGCATTAAGCTTAATTATAATAAAACTAAAAGTGACAACCTTCCCGCAACGGGCTACAGTAACCAGTCCATCTCTTATTTTATGATTTTCCAGAATCCGAATGTTGATTTATCATGGTATGCACCGATCTGGAAAGCGGGTAAAGAAAATGTTGATCAGGTTCACCCGTTCAGTTCGTTTATCGACAATCCTTATTTGATTGCCTATGAAATGCTGAATGGTGTTGATAAAAACTTTATCACCGGAAATGTAAATCTTAATTACCAGATCACCAAAAACTTAGATGTAATGGTGAGATCCGGAATGGAATTAACCAATGAAGAACGTACCCAAAAAAGACCTTGGAGCTCTGCAAACTACCTTCAGGGAATGTACAGGGAACAGCACATTAAGTTGATGGATTTGAATAATGATATTTTATTCACCTACAAAAACCAGTTCAGCGATTTTGATTTCAGTGCATCTGCCGGAGGAACAATCCGTTACACAGAATACACGATGAATGATTATACGGCGGAAGGCCTTCAGAAACCGGGACTTTACACAATGCCGAATGCTATTTCTACCATTATAAAATTTGCCAGACCGAGTGACAAACAGGTAAACAGCGCGTATGCTTTGGCTACTTTAAGCTATAAAAATAAAGCGTTTTTAGATCTTACTGCAAGAAACGACTGGAGCAGCACGCTTCCGAAAGAAAACCGCTCTTACTTCTATCCATCGGTATCTACATCATTTATCCTTTCGGATATTTTTAAATTAACCTCAAATAAATTTAATTACTGGAAATTAAGAGCTTCATGGTCCAGGGTAGGAAATGATACCGATCCTTATTTATTGACCAAGTACTATAACAACAGTGATTTCGCAGGTTCTGTAGAAATTCCTTCACTATATCCGAACCCAAATTTGAGACCCAACATGATTACCAATATGGAAGCGGGGATGGATTTCAGTATTCTTAAAAACAGGATTAATTACACCATTACGGCTTATCAGAATAATTCTAAAGACCAGATCGTAAAAATCCCGACTTTATGGGAAACCGGCTACAGCAGTAGAGTTATCAATGCGGGAGAGGTAAGAAACAGAGGATTGGAAATGACTTTAAATACGTTCCCGGTTAAAAATAAAAACTTCTCATGGAGTGTAAATGCAAACTGGTCAATGAACAGAAACAAGATCCTTTCTCTTCCTGCAGAATTCAACGGTGAGCCTTATACGATGGGAAGTGTAGGCGGAGTAGTTTACTTTAATGCGGTTGTAGGTGGTTCTTTGGGTGATATGTATGGTTACGGATTAATGTATTCTCCGGACGAAAAAGTGATTTTCGGAAGCGATGGCTTAACGGCAAAACCTACCCAAATGAAGAAAATCGGAAATGCATATCCAAAATGGAGAGCAGGTATCCAAAATGAATTCAGATATAAAAATATTACGGTAAGCTTCTCATTTGATGGACAGTACAAAGGAATGGCATATTCTCAGTCTCACCACAAAATGACGGAGCAGGGGAAACTTGGTCATACTTTGGTCGGAAGGGACAATCCCGGAGGTTTGATCATCGGAGATGGAGTGGTACAGAATCCTGACGGTTCGTTTTCTACCAATACAAAAGGCGTTTTGGCTTCGGCATATTATGCAGATTATTACAGAAGAGCCAATGTGGAAACCAATACTTTCGACACTTCTTTCATCAAATTAAGAGATGCCAGAATAGCATATTCTTTCCCGAAAAGCATCACCGAACAGCTTAAAATAACAGATCTTACTTTGGCTTTATTTGGAAGAAACCTTTGGATGTGGACGAAATTCCCATTATTCGATCCGGAAGTAGCCACACTTAATGACAACCAGATTACACCGGGTGTGGAAATGGGACAATTGCCGACAGCCAGAACGGTAGGAATTCAGCTTAATGTTAAATTTTAAAATTTAAAATCATGAAAAAATTACTTTTAAATATAGTATTAATTACAGGAATTGCCCTGGTTTCCGTCTCTTGTGACAGAAATTTGGATGAGGTAAACGTTGACGAAAGCAGAATCAGCGAGCCTGTAGCTTCAAAATTATTGGTTCCGATCCAGTACAATATGTCGGCGGTTAATTATATGAGAGCCAATGATTTCACATTCGATATCATGCAGGTTTCCCTTGATTTTCCAAACGAAGGAAACTCGTTGAGCCGCTATTATTTAACGGAAAATACCGGCGCAGGCTTCTGGAACAACAGTTATAAATGGCTGATGCAGATCAATGACATGAAAAAAGCAGCAATAAGAGATAATGATGTTAATTATCAGGCGATTGCAATGGTTCTTAATGCATGGATTTATTCAAATCTTACGGATACTTACGGTGATGTGCCGTTTTCACAGGCTTCAAGTTTGGATGAAGGTCTTTCCCAGCCGAAATTTGATACTCAAAAAGATATTTATGTTAAATTATTGGATGACTTAAAAGCGGCCAATTCACTTTTTGTAACAACAAAACCTCTTACAGGAACTGATATTTTCTATAAAGCAGAAAACGATGTAAACGGAATTACAAACTGGAAAAAATTCTGTAATTCACTTTCATTAAGGCTATTAACAAGGATTCTGAGCAAAAATGGAGAAGTAAATGTAAACGAAAGAATACTTGAAATCATCAACGATCCTACAAAATACCCGATTTTCCAAAGCAACGCAGAAACAGCAAAAGTGAATGTGACAGGAGTTGCGCCACTTCTTCCTCCAATTGCAAGACCGCAGGATTTTACAACCGGAAGAGCGGCCTCAGCATTTTTTGTTGAAACTTTAAAAGCAAATAATGACCCAAGAATGTCAATGTTTTTCGGACAGGCAAAAGATCTGGCTACGAATGCAAACATCGGCTACAAAGGAGCTCCGTCAGGTTATACTTTTGGAACTACCTTCAATTATCAGCCTTCCAATATGAACCAGAACTTAGCAAAAGCTCCATTAAATATTTTAGTTTTTCCTTATGCTGAGCTGCAATTTATTCTATCAGAATTAGCATTCAAAGGAATTATTCCGGGAAGCGCTCAAACTTTTTATGAAAATGGGGTAAAAGCTACCATCGAGCAGTGGGGTTCTACAATGCCCGCCAATTATTTTACAAACCCGAATGTCGCTTACAACGGAACTTTAGAGAGAATTATGCTTCAGAAATATGTGGCTTTATTCTTTGTGGATCAACAACAATGGTTTGAAAAGAGAAGAACAGGTTTCCCGGTACTTCCCAACAACGGCGGACTTCTGAACAACGGAATTCTACCATCAAGATTAATGTATCCTCCAAATCCAAAAGTTCTCAATACGGCTAATTACCAAACAGCAGTTCAGCAAATGGGTGGCGACGATATCAATGTAAAAGTTTGGTGGAATAAACCATAAATCAGGTTAAGGTTAAGACTTTCAATTTCTGAATTTCTAAATCTCATAATCTCTTAATTTTTTAAATAATTAAATCAAAATGAATATAAAATTTTTAATGCCTTGTTTATTAGTTTCAGCAATGGCATTTTCACAAGCTTCCGTGTCGGGATATGTGTATGAAGACAGCAACAAAAACCAGAAGAAAGAAAACCGCGAAAAAGGAATCGAAGGAGTTGCAGTTTCCAATGGAATCCAGGTTGTTGTAACGGATAAAAACGGAAGATACAGCCTTCCTGTTCAGGAAAATCAGACAGTTTTTGTGATTAAACCTTCAGGATATATGACGCCTGTTAATGGAAATAACCTTCCTCAATATTATTATCAATATAAGCCAAAAGGCTCACCGGCAGATTTTAAATACAAAGGAACAGCGCCGACTGGTGAGCTTCCGAAAGAATTAAATTTTGCCTTAAATAAACAAAACGAAAGCAAAAACTTTGATATTTTAGTTTTCGGAGATCCACAACCTTACACGGAAAAAGAATTGGATTATTTCAGAAGAGCGATCGTAAATGAAGTTAAAAATACCAAGAAAAATGCGGTATTGGGAATCAGCTTGGGAGATTTGGTTGGAGATAATTTAAGTTTACAAAAACCTTATGCAGACGTGATGAAGGAAGTTGGATTGCCTTGGTACAACGTGATGGGGAACCACGATATGAACTATGATGCAAAGGAAGATCTGTTCTCAGACGAAACTTTTGAATCAAATTTTGGTCCTGCAAATTACTCTTTCAACTACGGAAATGTTCACTTCATTATTTTGGACGATATTTTGTATCCGGATCCAAGAGACGGGAAAGGATATTGGGGAGGTTTCCGCGAAGATCAGTTGAAATTCATTGAAAATGATTTGAAATTGGTTGATAAAAACAAATTGATTGTCGTTTCTTTCCATATTCCGCTGGATCATAAAAATGAAGATAATTTCAGAAATTCAGACCGTCAGAAGTTATTTGATTATTTGACACCATTCAAAAATGCTTTAATTCTGTCGGCTCACACGCACATTCAGCAACAGATTTTCTACGGAAAACAGGCAGGTTGGAACGGTTCAAAAGACCTTCACGAATACAATGTTGGGACTACTTGCGGCGACTGGTGGTCAGGAACATCAGATGACATTGGATTACCAACTTCCACCATGAGAGACGGTACTGCAAAAGGATATTCTTTTATCAGTTTTAATGATAATGAGTATAAAGTTAAGTATAAAACGGCCGGAAAACCGGAAGATTATCAGATCAAATTATCTGTTCCGAAGGTGATTCCTTATCCGTCAAAAACTTCAGCAAAAGTCTTGGCCAATTTCTTCATCGGAAGCAAAAAAGACAAGGTAGAATACAGAATAGACGGTGGTGAATGGAAGGAAATGGAATACAATGAAACAATAGACCCAAATTTCGCCATGTCCGTTTTCAAATGGGATGCAACACAGAATCTTTTTCCTGGGAGAAGGCCTTCAAATCCTGAAATGTCAAGGCACATTTGGGTAGGAGGATTCGGAAATAAATTAACACTGGGAAAACATAAGGTTGAGGTAAGAGCGATGGATATGTATGGAAATCAGTTCTCAACATCAGAAGAATTCGAGGTTCAGAACTCGGTTCTTATTCCTTAGTTTTTCATTCTTTACTATACTTTCAGAAACCGGCTTCAGATGAAGTCGGTTTTGTTTTTTAATTTAAAAATTAAACAAGTAAATTTGTTAAACGAACAAAATACTATTAAAATGAATATAAACGGAAAAAACGCCATCATCACAGGCGGAGGAAGAGGACTTGGAAAAGCAGTTGCTTTAGCGTTGGCCAATGAAGGCGTAAACATCGGAATCACCGGACGAAATGAAGAAAACCTGAAAATGACCGTTGAAGAGATCAAAAATCTTGGAGTAAATGCTTCATACGCAGTATTTTCTGTCGATAACGAGATACAGGTAAAAGCCGGAATAGAATTGCTGGCAGAGCAATTGGGCGGAGTTGATATTTTAATCAATAATGCCGGAATCGGCGACTTCGGAACCATCGAAGAAATGCCTTCCGAAACCTGGGAGCAAGTCATTAAAACCAATCTTTTCGGAGTTTATTATGCTGCAAAAGCAGTTCATCCTTTCATGAAAGCAAAAGGTGAGGGTGATATCGTCAATGTAGCATCAACAGCCGGCTTGAAGGGCGGTCCAAACATGTCAGCTTACGCAGCTTCAAAAGCGGCGGTCGTTTCCTTATCTCAATCCATGATGGCAGAATGGAGGAAGCAAAATATCCGTGTAATCACATTAACGCCAAGTACAATTGCTTCAGATATGTCGATCCAGGGCGGCTTGACAGACGGAAATCCGGAAACCGTTCTTCAGCCGGAAGATTTTGCAGAATGGGTAAGGGATATTCTGAAAATGAACAGAAGAGCGTTGATCGCAAACGGCTCTATTTTCTCTACAAATCCATAAGAAGAAGTTAGAAGCTAGATATTAGAAATTAGTATTAGCGCCGTTAAAATTCCCCTTCTTTGAAGGGGTGGATTTTTGTGAAACAAAAAGACGGGGTAGTTAAAAAACAAAATAATTTCAATACGAGCGGGCTTTAGCCCGCTTTTCATTTGCACAATAAAACTGGCTTAGTCAAAACTTAGAGTCATATTTTAAAATTACTCATTATTAATATTTTGAAGCAATTTCCCGCTCTCCGCACTCGCTATTTTTTTGGGTTTCGG
>Ga0307412_10000657_pt1 | contig 20101 bp, 19 predicted proteins | sample DK1Cmetagenome_3_FD_203823 | JGI IMG/M metagenome (GOLD analysis project Ga0307412, IMG submission 203823) | Maize rhizosphere microbial communities from greenhouse at UC Davis, California, United States - DK15-C-1 | ecosystem: Host-associated > Plants > Roots > Rhizosphere > Soil | place: USA...
AATGTTAAAATTGATATTTTAATTGCATATAATATAAAATATCTTACCTTTGGGAAAAAAGCTATGAGAAAGAAAATTATTTTTTTAGGAATTTTTTGTAAAGGTCTGTTTATACTTGGACAGGTAGGAATTAACACCTCTACACCTGTAGGCACTCTACATGTTAATGGAGCAAACACTGCTTCAGACACTAATCCAGATAATGATGTGGTTATTTCCAAGCCTAATGGCAATGTAGCAATCGGACACACCAATCCGACAGTAAAATTGGATATAAAAACAACAGGAACACAAGCCTCCCCAGTATTAGGATTTAAGCTTTCAGACGGCAACCAGGCCATTAATAAGGTTTTGTACAGCGATACAAACGGCGTAGGAACCTGGAAAGAATTATCAATTTTTACGGGGCAAAATATTATTGGATCGTTCAGCTGGGTAGACAATACTGCTATCGGAAATACCAACTGGAACAGGATTGCAAGCCTTACCATAACTCCCGGCTCGCACATGATCTATATGAAAATACATGTTCTGAACAATTCTAATTCCGGGTTTGTAAGAACTTATGTGGGAACCAAAAATGTCGGAACAAATAACAGCAATCCACAAGATACCCCGATTCTGGGAAGTACGAATTTTCAACCATTAATGGGAAGGGATTTTGAAATTACACAAGCTTTTGTATATAATAATATTACCAATGCCAATGTGACACTGTATTATGTTCTGCAGTCGGACAGCAACAACATTTCAAGAAGTGTTTATACTTTTAATAATGCTGCATCTTTTAAAGGAGTCAATTTGATTGAGAACTACTTTTTTTCGACTCCTGTCAACTAAAATCGTTAATTGATCTTAAAAATTGTAGTTTTTTAAACGAAAACTTACATATTAAAATGAATAGTGATACTTTCGTGGAAAAATACTTTTTATGAAGAAAATTTTCTGTTCGTTTTTTGCTTTTTATACTATTCTAATATCCGCGCAGGGAAAAAGATTCTTTGAAAACGGGGAAGTGCAGCTTCAAAAACCTGTTGAAAAGATCAATCTGCGATATGCTAATGAGCTTCCTTTTGTAAAGGTGAGTATTAACGGGAAAACTTACAATTTTCTTTTTGATTCCGGCGCCCCGACTGTCATTTCCAGTGCTATTTACAGTGAATTAAACCTCAAGAAAAAGCATAAAAGCAAAGTAAAAGATTCGCAGAAAAATAAGCAGCAACAGATCTTTACGGAACTTCCTGAAATGATTGTTGACAACGTAACTTTTAAAAATATAGGAGCTATCGTCCTCGATCTTAATGCAGCAGAATTGGGATGCTTCAAAGTAGATGGAATCATTGGGGCCAATCAAATGGCAAAGCTTTTTTGGAAAGTGAATTATTCTGAAAATTCTTTGGAGGCAACGAAAGATTTATCATTATTTAATCTGAGCGGTTATGATCTTACCATTCCGTTTGAGGCAAAACCGCAGAAAACTCCGGTAATTGAAGCGAAAATTTTAGATAAAAAAATTGAACTGACTTTTGATACAGGCGCTTCAGGAAGATTGAGAATCACAGACAGTAATTTTGATCCTCAAAAAGTAAGGCAGTCTATAGAAACTTTCGGTACAAATACTGTAGGGGCTTTTGGAGCGGGGAAACCCGTTTCAGGGTATATTTTCAAGATTGAAGATATGGTATTAGGAAACAAGATTTTCCAGAATGAATTGATTGCAACGGGAAGTTCAGATCTTATCGGAAACGAATTTTTCAAAGATTTTATTTTTATTCTTGATTGGAAAAACAGCAAGATTTACATGAAAAGAATCAAGACTACTCCTGTAAAGTTAGAGTCTTTCGGATTCAGCTATCGCTTTATAGATGCGAAACCTGTGGTAGCTTTTGTATTTAAAGATGAAAATTTTCCATTAAAAATAGGAGATTCTATTATCAGTATTAATAATGTGGATCTTGATCATCTAAACAAAGATTCCTCCTGCTATTATATGCTGAACAGGATAGAAAAGGATCAGAAAACAATTGACGTCAAAATAAAAAGAGACGGAAATATTCTTGATTTTAAACTAGATAAGAAAGCTTATTTATAATATGTAAGAATATCAAAAAAATAAAAACCGTTCTCATTTGGAACGGTTTTTTTAGTAAAATTACAATTAGTTTATGAGTGTCTGTCTAATCTTTTTTTAATGTAAAGATTTCTGCTTCTTTCACTTAAAGATCTGATGAACAGCAGGCTAAATCCGATATATGCCACAAAGGCAACCAGATAAACCATAAGGCTGTTGAAACTGATCTTCGAAACAAATATCAGCACTGAAAACAGTGCAAAACCAATTAATAAAATAATACTCCAAACTTTCATTTTTAAGGCATCTTCACGATTCTTAAACATAGTTTCCATTAAATTCTTCATCATAATTACTTTTAAATTGTTATACTTTCTTTTTTATTGCCATTCCTTTTCACTGAGATGATTTCAGGAAAGGATATGTATTTAGTTTGGGAATGCATGTTATCACACAATCTCTTAAAATCTTTGTCAATACCGGTGTTTAAAATTGAGTTGCTGAAATCTTCAAAGAAGTGAACAATGAGGTGTCCAAACTCAGCACGGCATAACCTTGAAAGGTTCACCGAAGTTATTTTTTTCATCGTTAATGTGTGTTTTTATTTTTTCAAAGTTTATGCAGCCATTATCATGCCAAATGGTTGTTTTGTATAGTAATTACTAAATAGTTAGGATTTTAAAGTGAAAATATCTTCCAATAAAAAAGCCGTCCTAGAAAAGACGGCCTTATATTTTACCAGTTTTTATCAATCATATAAATAATCTGTGTCATGGCAACAGCACCTAACAGAAGCTCTCTCCGGTTGACCTTTTCAAAAGTATCTTCTTCCGTGTGATGAAAATCGAAATACCTTTGAGAATCCGGAACTAATTCGGAGGTGGGAACGCTCATGTCACGAAGGGGATAAATATCTGTTCCTGAATAGGTTCCTTCAAAATTGTAAACTCCATAAGGAAGAAATAAGCTGGCCCAACTTTGAATTTGCTTTCTTTTTTCATCGTTCATATCTAAAGAAATTCCTCTCGGAGCAAAGCCTCCCGCATCAGATTCTAAGGCAAAAAGATGTTTTTCATTATTATCTTTTACTGTTTTTCCGTATTGAACCCCACCTTTTACGCCGTTTTCCTCATTGGCAAAACATACAACACGGATCGTATGATTATTCCTGATGCCCAGTCTTTTGAAAGTTCTCAATACTTCAATACTCTGAACAATTCCCGAACCGTCATCATGAGCGCCTTCACCCACATCCCAGGAATCCAGATGTCCGCCGACAACAATAACGCTTTTATCTTTTTTACCTGTGATTTCACCAATAACGGAGTGGGAGAGTTTTTCACCTTTCATTCCGCAATTAGAATTGAGTTTTGCTGTTATTTTTTGTGATTTTAAAAGCGCTTCCAATTCATCGGCTGTGGTATTTCCTATGGCAACGGCGGGAATTTTATTTTCATTTTCATAACGCATCGCACCAGTATGCGGAACATCATCAAATGCTGAAGAAAGTGAGCGGATAATTGCAAACTTCCCACCCTTTTTAGCAGTTAAAGAAGCTGCATTTACTCTATATTTTGCTGCATCACCGTATCCTCGAAAGGTTTCAATAAAAGACTGACTGAAAGGATAATTAAAGAAAACTATTTTCCCTTTTACTTGTTCCGGTGAAAGTTTTTCATATTCCTCCATCGATTTTACCATGATAATTTCTCCTGAAACATCTTTTCCGCCTGTTCCTTCAGAATTACCGAGCGAAAGCATCTTTAAGCTTGTCCATTTTCCATTGGAGGTTTTCATCTGTAGTGATTCTTTCCCTCTTACCCACACCGGGATCATCACTTCCTGAAGCCATACCTTGTCTGCTCCTGCATCTCGAAGTTTTTGTTCTGCCCATTTTACGGCTTTTTCATAAGCTTCGGAGCCGCTTAATCGGTGACCTATATTTTTAGTTAAATCTCGTAATTCAGTGTAAGCTTTTCCGTTATTTAAAATTTCTGTTGAAATTTTTGCAAACTGTATGGAATCTTCTTTAGCTTGTCCGAAAACAGCAATGCCTAGAAAGAATAATGATGCTCCTAATATCTTTTTCATTTTACCAGTTTTTATCAATCATAAAGATCATTTGTGTCATGGCTACTGCACCTAAAAGAAGTTCTCTTTTATTTACTTTATCAAAAGTATCTTCTACCGAATGATGATAGTCGAAATATCTTTGTGTATCTACAACAAGCTCTGCCAGAGGAACATCCAGTTTTTTTAGTGGGGAAATATCTTGAATTGCATCAGTCTGGTCAAAGTCATACACTCCGTAAGGAAGAAAATATTCTTTCCATGGAAAAATCAATCTCCTTCTCTGCGGAGACATATCCAATGAAAAACCTCTTGGCGAATATCCTCCCGCGTCCGTTCCCAGCGCGAAAATATGTTTTTCCTCCTTTTTCTTGACATACGCTGCGTACATTTCCCTTCCTTGGCCGCCGTTTTCACTATTGGCATACAAAACAACCCGTATTGTATGATTATTTTCAAAGCCAAGAGCCTTTAAAGTCCTTAAAACTTCTATACATTGAACAACGCCTGTCCCGTCATCAATTGCGCCTTCACCAAAATCCCAGGAATCCAATTGAGCGCCCAGAACAATCACTTTCGAATCTTTTTTGCCAGGAATCTCAGCGATGATATTCGGATTGGTAGTTTCGCCTTTTGATTCGGCGGACATGTTTATTTTGGCTGTAACTTTTTGTTTTTTTATTAGTTTCTCTAATTCGTCGGCAGATTTTACGCCAATTGACAAAGCGGGAATTCTTACTTTGTCATCCAACTCGTAATAGATCATTTTGGCATGAGGAACATCGTCATTTGCTGTTGTTAAAGATCTTATAATTAATGCTTTTGCTCCAGTTTTTGCAATAACGGATGCTGAAATCAATTTTGATTTGGCGGTAATTAAATAGGAATCACTGGTATTAATAATTTTCGGGTCCATGGGAACATTAACGAAAACAATTTTGTCTTTTAACTGACCTATTGACATTGCATTAAGCTCTGAGGTGGAATTGATTAAAACAAGTTCACCCGTAAGGTCTTTTCCACCCGTTCCTTCGGAATTCCCGAAAGAAAGCATCCTGATACTTTTCCAGTCTCCATTTCCGGCTTTTATCTGCAGGGATTCTCGCCCTCTGATCCAAACCGGAGCTTTTGCTTCCTGTCTCCAGATCATTTCAATTCCGATGTCTTTGAATTTTTTTTCGGCCCATTCCACGGCTTTTGAATATCCGGAAGTCGCACTGAATCGTGGGCCAATGCCTTTTGTCAGCTCTCCAAGATTATTGTAGGCTGTTCCGTTGGTCATAATCTCGTCCGAGATCTTTTTAAATTCATCGTGATAGTTGAATTTGGCTAAGGTTGTTGTCCTTTTAACCGTTTTTTTCTGAGGTTTTTTTTGAGAAAATAAAAATCCACCCAAAAAGAGTGGAATTATAATGAATATTTTTTTCATTTTTTATTTACCTTTCTTTTTCCGTTGATAAAAGTAGGGAAAAAATAGGAATTTTCTAAGGTTTCATATCGTACATTAACAATGCTGTAACCAATTTTGGTTCAATAAATGTACATTTTGGAGGCATACTCAGTCTTAAATCTGAAATTTTAATCATATCATTAAAACTTACAGGAAAGATTCCGAATCCTACTTTTCCTTCACCATCGTCGATTTTTTCTTTTATCTGGCTGATCCCGTCCAGACTTGAGGTTCCTTTTACGTAAGAAATTTTCTCAGAGCTGTCCGGATCTTCTATTTTTAAAATATTTTTAAAGATATATTTATCTAATAAGTGGTGATCAAGGTTATCCAGAGACATTTCAGTAGAACGGAGGTCATGTTTTACGTGAAGCGAGTAAAATTTACCATCCAGATACATGGAGATGTGGAACTTTTGTGAAGGATAATATGCCGTTTCTCCTTTTTCGTGGATTAAAAAATATTGTTCCAGCTGTTGTAAGAAATCTTCCTTGGAAAGCCCGTTCAGATCACTTACAATCCTGTTGTAGTCATGGATTTTAATAGACTGGTTTGAGACTATAAAACTGTAGACAAAATTGTAAAGTTCAGTACCATTATGTCTTTTATTTTTTTCTTTCTGATATTTTGCATTCAATGCTGTGGACCCAATTCTGTGGTGTCCGTCTGCAATGTAAAAGGAGTCGATCTGATCAATAACTTCCTTGAACTGCTGGAGTTTTAAACGATTGTCTATTCTCCAGATTTTATGCCTGATTCCTTTTGAATCCACATGATTAAAAATAGGAACATTTTTTTCCTCATGGTTCATCAGCAATTCAATCTTGGAATTGGAAGGGTAGGTAAGTAACACAGGTTCAGCCTGAAGATTTACTTTTTCAAGATAATGAGCCAGTTTCTCTTTCTTTTGAGGAATTGTGCTTTCGTGTCTCTTGATTTTACCATTCCAGAAATCTTCAATGCTTGTAAGCCCTAGAAGTCCTCTGAAAACCTGTTTATTAGGATAGATCTGCTCATAAAGATAATAGGCTGAATTGTCCTGCACGAGTTTGTTTTCGCTCAGAAGTTCTTCAAATGTTGACCGGATTTTCCTTAGATTCCTATCAATATCTTTGGATTTACTTACAACATAAGGTTTTATCATATTGATGTAAGTGTTTTCAACTTGAGCTTTTTCCGCGATCTCTTCCTGTGTGAAATTATCCAGAGGATGAGTGGGGAAGGTACTCTCATAGTCTTTGTGAGGTCTTATTCCACGAAAAGGTTTAAAAACAGGCATATTTATTTTATAGTTTCTTTTATTTTGATAATTTGGTCTGCAAGCTCGACCCCGATTTTTTCCTGTGCATCTACGGTATTTCCTCCGACGTGCGGGGAAAGTGAAAGCGCAGGGTTCATGAGTAAAATAACTTCAGGCTTTGGTTCTTTTTCAAAAACATCAAGCGCAGCTCCTGCTACTTTGCCGTAATCAATGTAATCAACCAAAGCCACTTCATTGATCACGCCGCCTCTTGCAGTATTTACAATATACACACCTTCTTTCATTTTTTCAAACTGAGGTGTATCTATGATATATCCATTTGTTTTTGGTGTATTTATACTGATGAAATCCAGATCTTTAAGGAAATCATCCATATCATTGGTAGAAGTGATTTCAAAGTTTACTTCTTGTCCGTCGAAGAAATTTAAAGTAAGAATTTTCGTTTTAGGCTTTCTTGTTAAGACTTTGATCTTCATTCCTAAAGAAATTCCCATTTTCACAACTTCCTGGCCTATACTTCCAAAACCAATAACTCCTAGAGTTTTTCCTGAAAGTTCATAAGCTTTGCTGAAAGATTTTTTCATGGCGTCGAAATGAGTTTCGCCCTCCAAAGGCATCAGCCTGTTGGATTCGTGAAGAAATCTTGCCAAAGAAAAAAAATGTGCAAATACCAGCTCTGCAACCGACTTTGAGGAAGCAGTTGGGGTGTTGATTACATTAATTCCTTTGCTTTTAGCATATTCAACATCAATATTATCCATCCCGATGCCGCCTCTTCCGATGATTTTCAGATTCGGACATGCATCAATCAGATCCTGCCTTACTTTCGTAGCACTTCTTACCAGGAGGACGTCTACATTATTGTCGTTGATGAAATTGATAACATGGTCTTGTGCAACTCTGTTGTCCAACACTTCAATCCCCGCATTTTTCAATGCCTGTTCTCCCGCTTTCGAAATTCCGTCGTTAGCTAAAACTTTCATGTATTTTATTTGATTTAAAAATTTAAAGATGGCATTATTTAAAAATTTAAATAGTTGCGCAAATTAAGAAAATTTAATGAATAATAAATAATCCTTAAATCTTTGAATTTTAAATGTTTAAATTATTTAATAGACCTCATTACATCCACCAGAACCTGTACGCTTTCTATCGGTAAAGCATTATACAAACTCGCTCTGTATCCTCCCAGGCTTCTGTGCCCGTTCAGTCCGCTGACGCTTACTGCTTTCCATGCATTGTCGAATTCTTCCTTTTTGCTGTCATCTAATAATTTAAATGAGACATTCATCAAAGAGCGGTCTTCTTTTACACAAAAGCCCTCAAATAATGGATTTCTGTCTATTTCTTCGTATAAAAGTTTTGCTTTTGCTTCATTTCTTGCTTCAGCCGCCGCAATTCCTCCATTGTTTTCCAAATGTTGTAAAGTAAGCAAAGATGCATAAACAGGGAAAACCGGTGGTGTATTGTACATGGATTCTTTAGCAATATGTTGAGAGTAATCAAGCATTGAAAGCATGTTTTCTCTTCCTGTTTTACCTAAAATTTCTTTTTTAATGACAACCAAAGTAACCCCGGCAGGTCCCATATTTTTCTGGGCTCCGGCATAGATTAAATCAAATTTTGAGAAATCCAGCTGTCTTGAGAAAATATCAGAACTCATGTCACAAACCATCAAAGTATCTACTTCGGGGAAGGATTTCATCTGAGTCCCGTAAATTGTATTGTTTGAAGTACAGTGAAAATAATCATACTCCGACCCAACTGTATAATCTTTCGGAATGAAAGTATAATTTTCTTCCTTTGAAGATCCTACAACATCCACTGTACCTATTTTTTTTGCTTCTTTAATAGCTCCTGCCGCCCAAGTTCCTGTATCAGTATATGCAGCTTTTCCTCCAACTTTCATCAAATTGTAAGGAACCATTGCAAACTGCAAACTAGCACCACTTCCTAAATATAAAACTTCGTAATCATCACCAAGATTCATCAATCTCTTTACAATGGCGCGTGCTTCGTCCATTACCGCCACAAAATCCTTGCTTCTGTGTGAAATTTCAAGAAGTGACAAACCCATTCCGTTGAAATCCAAAATTGCCTGTGCAGATTTCTCGAATACTTCCTGAGGTAAAATGCATGGTCCCGCGCTAAAGTTGTGCTTTTTGCTCATATTTTTATTTTTTTTGGTTTATAAACAATGAATGTTTACAGTTTTATTTTAAATTTATTAAAATTATTTAGGTTTTTGGCTAAAAAAACCGTCCCATAATTCATGAGACGGCGTATATTATTCACCGTGTAAAAATGCTTTTTTATTAAGCAGTGCTTCTTCAGATTCTACATGGTCCTCGTCAGGAACACAGCAATCTACCGGGCAAACCGCTGCACACTGTGGCTCTTCGTGGAAACCTTTACATTCTGTACACTTATCTGTTACAATAAAATAAACGTCATCGCTTACGGGTTCTTGTGGCGCGTCTGCATCTACTGTGAGCCCCGATGTTAATGTTACAGTACCTTTTAATTCAGTACCTTCCGAAGCTTTCCAGTCTACTGCTCCTTCATAAATTGCATTATTTGGGCATTCCGGCTCGCAGGCTCCACAATTAATACATTCATCAGTTATTTTAATAGCCATCGCTAATTTTTTTTAAATTTGCACAAAATTACAAAATATTCCCCAATTTTACAGTAATTATGAATATCAAAAATCAAGTTTTAGGACTTACGACACTTAACAATTATATAAAAGACTTTTTAGCAAAAAATCCGGCTGACTATAATGAAAATGATGATGATTTTGAACTATTGTTGAAAAAATCGGAAATTGAGAACCCGTGGTTTACTATTGAAAATCAGAAATTTGCTTTGAACCAATGGGCGGATTTGTTGACGGAGGAAAATATAAATAACTGGCTTAAAGAATATTCCATTTCAAAAATCTCAAAAAGAGTAGGATTGATCATGGCAGGAAATATTCCTTTGGTTGGTTTCCATGACGTTGTTTCTGTAGTGTTGAGCAATCATATTCCGGTGATTAAATTGTCTTCAAAAGACAAATACATGATCCCGTTTTTATTGAAAAAATGGAAGGAATTCTCTGATAATCAAGTAGAATATGAATTTGTTGAGAGGCTAGAAAACTTCGATGCCGTAATTGCTACAGGAAGTAATAATACGGCGAGGTATTTAGAATATTATTTTAAAAATCACTTACATATCATCAGAAAAAACAGAACATCTGTTGCTGTTTTAAAAGGTGATGAAACTCCTGGAGAATTACAGCTTTTGGCTAAAGATATTTTCCAGTATTTCGGATTGGGTTGCAGAAATGTAACCAGACTTTTTATTCCGCAGGATTTTATTATTGACAGGTTATTTGAAAGTTTTATAGATTATCATGATATTATTAATCATAATAAATATGCCAACAATTACGAATACAACAGGGCGGTTTATCTTTTGAACATGGACAAATTCTGGGATAATAACTTTGTGATGCTGAAAGAAGATGATAAACTTTTCAGTCCTCTTTCTGTAATTAATTTCAGCAGATATTCATCTTTGGATGAAGCGAAGAACTTTATCAACGAAAATGAAGAAAACATTCAGTGTGTTGTTGCTAAAGATGAGTTAGGGCTAGATTCCATCAGATTTGGACAAGCTCAGAATCCTGGATTAGATACGTATGCTGATAATGTGGATACTATGAAATTTTTATCGTTAATTTAATTCTTTGTATCTTTCCATCAACCAATCATTTAATTATTATGAAAAAGTTATTGCTCATTCTTGCTGTTGCAACTTTCCAGTTTGGCTTTTCACAAAACAGTCAGATTAAAATTGTTGAGAGCAAGAAAATTGAACTAACTTCTGAGCTGAGTAAGGATAAAATTGAGCTTTATAATAAACAGTTTTCAAAATTTGTTGCTGCGTTGAAGGCTTCGGACCGTCAGGCAATCAATAGTTTAATCTCTGATAAAGTGAAAGATGTGGTAACGGATAATGTTATTCAGAAATTATCAGGCGGAATCAGTTTCGACAAGCAAACGGAAGTTTATAAATCAGGTTTTCAGAAATTATTGGATAATGAAACTTATCCTGCAATCCAATATAAATATGTTGGTGATAATTCTGCTCCACCAAAGGATATTATTACGGTAATCTTTGAAAATGACGGAAAAATTCTTGGAGTAAAACCGGAATACAGTAAATAATAATTTAGAAGTTAGAAATTAGAGGTTAGAATTTAGTTTCTGCTTACTGTAAAAAAATAATTTAAAAATAAATTAAAAACTATGATGACAGATGTTTTAGTCGCGCATTCTTCAGATGTTGAAAAGGAAAGCTTTTACAAAAAGACGTATTTACACGTGGCTTTATCAATCCTTGCATTCATCGGGGTTGAAGCGGTTTTGCTTAATGTTGTACCGGAAAGGCTGATTGCCGCTATGTTTGCTCAGAAGTTTGCATGGTTACTGATTATCGGAGTATTTTGGCTGGCTTCGGTTTTAGCCACAAAATGGTCGCTTTCCCAAAGTAAATCAACGCAGTATTTTGGATTAGCATTTTATGTTCTATTGGAAGCCGTAATTTTCCTTCCATTGATCTACATCGCTACTGTTTATTCCGGTGGACAGGTGATTTATCAGGCTGCAATGTTGACGGTCGCTATGTTTACAGGGATTTCTGCAGTTGCTTTTACGTCTAAGAGAGATTTTTCCTTTTTAAGGAATATCATCGTTATCGGAGGATTTATTTCTATAGGATTGATCGTTGGCGGAATGATTTTCGGTTTCAATCTTGGACTTTGGTTTTCCGTAGGAATGGTAATTCTTGCTTCTGCAACTATTTTGTATCAGACAAGCAAATTAAAAGATTCTTACAGTACAAATCAGTATGTTGGAGCCTCTTTACAGTTGTTTGCTTCAATTATGCTTTTGTTCTGGTATATTTTGAGCATTTTAATGAGCAGAAGAAGCTAATTAAAGTTATAAATTATGAGTTTTGAGTTATGAATTTATAATTCACTTTATAAACCCAAAAAAATCCTGATGTTTTCATCGGGATTTTTTTATTGTAAGAATGTTGATTCTTAGAATTATTTAAATCTTTAAATTCTTTAATCTTAAATAAAATTTATTTATCAATAGATCCTAAAACCTTTTGGGCAAATGAGTTTAAAGCATCCTTTTCGCTCATGCCGTTTTGTACGTTGGCGTGAACTTCCAAAGCTCCGCAGATGTTTGTAATGAGTTCTCCGGCAACGTTTAGATCTTCATCGCTCGTACCTCTGAACTCGCAGAAACTTTCCAAAACTTCTAATGTTTTTTCAAGGTTTTCAGGAGTCTGATTTTGATAAAACTGTCTGATTACGGGTAACTTCATAATTACAATTCATTAAATAAATTAATTAAACTTTCAGCCTGATTGGTCTGAACCTGATTTACCAATTCACCGTTTTTGAAGATCGCGAAAGTTGGTAAATTATCAACTTTAGCCAATTTTCTGCTTTCCGGCAATTTCTCAGCATCTACATAAAGGAAAGGAATACTGTCGTTTTCAGAAGCTAATTTTTTGAATTTCGGCTTCATAATCCTACAGTTTCCACACCATGTAGCACCGTACTGAACCACCACTTTTTCATTATCGCTTACAATATTCTGCAGCGTATCTTCTGTTAATTCTGTATACATTAGGTAATTTTTTAATTTGAAAATGTGTTAATGGCAAAAGTTGTTTTGAAGAATTTTGCCTTGAAAATAAAGAGAAAACGAGATAATTCTAAAAAGAATCCTGAGATTAATTTTCAAATTATCTCATTTTCAAATTAACACATTGTATTAGTTCTTAGCTAAATATTCAGCTGTAGAATTTCTGTCAGCTTTCATCGCGTCTTTTCCTTCTTCCCAGTTTGCGGGGCAAACTTCACCGTGCTTCTGAACGTGAGTGTAAGCGTCGATAAGTCTTAAATATTCTTTTACATTTCTACCAAGAGGCATATCATTTACAGACTCATGGAAAACTTTTCCTGTTTCATCGATAAGATATGTTGCTCTGTAAGTAACGTTAGAACCTGTGAAAACTTCTTCACCTTCTTCATTGTATTCGAAATCCTGATCAACAATTCCCAATAAGTTAGCCAATTGTCTGTGAGTATCAGCTAAAAGCGGGTAAGTAACTCCTTCAATACCTCCGTTGTCTTTTGAAACATTCAACCAAGCAAAGTGTACTTCATTTGTATCACAAGAAGCACCGATTACTTTAGTGTTTCTTTTTTCGAATTCACCTAAAGCCTCCTGGAAAGCATGAAGCTCAGTCGGGCACACGAAAGTGAAATCTTTCGGATACCAGAATAAAAGAACTTTTTGTTGATTTACTGTTGCTTCTTCAAAGATGTTGATTTTAAGATCATCTCCCATTTCAGACATTGCATCTACTGTTACATTCGGGAATTTTTTTCCTACTAAAGACATAATTTTCTCGTTTTTATATTTAAATTTCTGATGCAAATATATAAATATTTCGTCTATCGAACAAGTTGATATTGATAAATAAAATCTATAATTGTTTTTAAGTTGATTTAAATTAAATCAAAGAAAATTTTTCTCTTAATACATGAATTTTAGAAATTATTTTTCATAACATATTATAAATATTAACAATAACTCTCTAATAACTGAAATACTATTGTATTGAACTCCTGTTGTATATATATTTGGCTTGAATAAAAACAAAAATTTATGAAACATTTAAAAAAACTTTCTAGAAATGAATTAAAAAATGTTGGAGGTGGTTTATTAGCATTTAGTAACGATATTGGTGTTGCTGATGATTGTCATGTTCATTATAAGAAAAATGCAGATGGAAGTTTAGGTCCAATTGTAAGTTCTGGTTCGGGGGCTTGCCATCCTGTTGCTGGAACAGTATGTAAAACCTTTTCTTCTGGAAGTGATGGAAAATGTTATTAACAATTTAAATGGTATGAAAAATTCATACCATTTTTAATTTTATATGAAAATGAAAAATTTATTAAAATTTTGGTTACTTATTCTTATGTTAATAAGTTTTGATTGTTTTTCTCAAAACTACAAAGTTATTTATAAGCTAATTTATAAAACAGATTCTACTTTAGAAGAAACAAAGACAAAAAATATGCTATTGGACATAAATAACAATGTGTCAATTTTTTATTCTTATGACTTTTATAAAAGTGATTCCTTATATCAAGAGAATCTAAAATTAGGGAAAGAGGTTTACCAACCAATGTTTGACTCTAATTTTTCTGTTGTTAAAAATAATTATAAACCGATTGTAACTAAATATTATAATTTTCCGCCTAACAATATTATCTACAAATTAGAAGAAGCTAAAACTAATTTCGAATGGAAAATATTAAATGAAACAAAAAAGATTAATAATTATCTGTGTCAAAAGGCTCAACTGAAATATAAGGGAAGAAGCTGGACTGTCTGGTTTACAAAAGAAGTCCCGCTGAATTTTGGACCATATGTTTTTGATGGTTTACCTGGAGCAATAATGTACATGGAAGATTCAAAAAGGAATTATATATTTGAATTAATTTCAATGCAAAAATCCTCTCCCAGCAAGGTTGATTTTTTAAAGGATTGGAATATAATTAAAGTTTCCAAAAAAGAATTTACGAAAATAAATTTAGATCGTTATAATGATCCTTACAAAGAAATGCGTAAGGATGAGACTTTAATAGAAGGCTCTTCCGGAGAACTGATTAAACCAAATATTAACCAAATGACTAAAGGAAAACAAGAGTTTATAAAAAGGCACAATAATCCGATAGAAATTTTAGAAGCTATAAAATATCCTTAAATTTAAATTAATTATAATAAAAAAGGCTGTTCATAATTGAAACAGCCTTTCTTTATTTTAGTAACCAAATACTTCAGCTAAACTAAGTTTTTTCACTTCACCGAGTTTCTGCATATCGGCTTCATTTACTTTATCCTGAGAAGCGACAAGACAATAGGTGAAATTCTTGCCTTTCATTTCTTTATTGTGGAAATTATTAATATCAGCAAACGTCAATTTTGGTGACTGCTCATAAACATTTTTCCTGATATCCGAATTATTTCCAAGCTTTTGAGCTCTTAAATAAGTGAAAATAATTCCGTCCTGGGTAATTCTTTCGGCAGCGATGGATTTCTTCAATCCGTTTTTAGCTGTTTCAAACAATTGCTGAGACTGTGGAAGTGTTGTTAGAAGCTCATTCATTGCTGTTGTAGATTCCTTGAATTTATCAGCCTGAGTTCCAACGTACGCCATAATCATGTCCTTATCCTCTTTTTTACTCGGCAGGGAGAAATAAGAATAAGTAGAATACGCTAATGCCTTAGATTCCCTGATCGTCTGGAACACTACAGAACCCATTCCGCCACCGAAATAATTGTTGAATAAACTTACGGTAGGAGTGATGCTTGAGTTATACGCTTCACCATTTCTCACCCAGAAAACTTCGGCCTGAACCATGTCATAATGGGCAAACAAAACCTTATTCTTATCTGTCGGGATTTGTGCAAAAGTTTTAGACTTCGGCATATCTTTCAGAGAATTTGAAACTTTATGGATAGGCGTTAAAGAAGCCGTTAACTCATTTCCTGATTTCGGACCATAATACAATACTTTATGTTTAAAATTAAATAAATCATGAAGCACATTTACAAGGTCTTCTGCCTTCAAAGCATCTAGTTCTGCATCACTTAATGTATTGTTGAACGGATTTTGCTCTCCATATTGTGCATAACTTCTAAGACCGGCCATAATGGACGATTTATTCTGTTTTGCATTGGCTCTTGATTTCTTTAATCTGGCTTTGTAAGCATCCAGCGCTTTTGATCTGGCTGGCAATTTTTAATTAAATCTTCAAATAGAGCTGCTGTTTTGTCAAAATTTTCGTTCAAACCTTCCAAGGTTACGTAAGTTTCTTCATTTCCGGCACTTACATTAAAACTTGAAGCCAGTTTATAAAATTCTTTACTGATATCTTCTGATGATTTGTTTTTTGTTCCTAAATATTGAAGATATTCAGCAGCTAGCGGAAGCATTTTATTATTCCATTTTCCTGAATCGAAGTAATAATATAATCTAAATAAAGGATTATCTGTATTTTTTACAGAAAGAACTTCCACACTTCCTAATTTATTTTTTGAAATATCTTTATCAAAATTCAGCCAAACGGGAGCTATCGGAGATTCCGGCATTTGATTAATTTTGTTAAGAAACGGAGAATTATCCTCTCTGTTTACAGAAACAGGAGTGATAGTTGGTTTATCAACCTTTACGATATTCTTGTCTTCCCCCTTTCTTTTATAAACAGCTACATAATTATTTGCCTGAAGATATCTTGACGCAAAATCCATAATGTCTTTTTTCGTCAGTTTCGAGATTTCATCAATGTAAGCCAATTGTGTTTTATGATCAACTTCAGAAGTGAATTCATCCATCAAAGATTCAGCTCTGGAACTATATTTTTCATATTTCTGAATAACGTTTTTCTTTTCGTTATTAATAATTGACTGAAGCAAATCATCTGAAAATTCTCCTTTTTTCAGCTTTTCAATTTCCTGAAGCAACAAACTTTTTACTTCATCCAAAGATTGTCCTTCCGTAGGATTTCCCTGTAATAAAAGCACCGAATAATCTTTTAAAACATAAGGAAAAGCGTAAGCCGCCAGCAATTTTTGCTTTTTTACAAGATCAAGATCGATCAATCCCGCTTGTCCGTTAGTCAGTAAGCTTCCGATAAAATTCAGCATTCTTGCGTCCTGTGTAGACGCACCCGGAAATCTGAATCCGATGGTAATATTTTCCGGATTCGGGCCAAAAACTTCCTTAATAATAGGAGAGGTGATTGGTTTTTCCGCTCCAACTTTATATTCAGGAACCGGCTTTGATTTCATATAAGAAAATGCCTTGTCAATTTTCGTGATCATTTCATCAGGGTTGAAATCTCCGGACATGATCACTCCCATGTTATTAGGAACATAGTAATTGTTAAAATATTCTCTGATAGCCGTTAATGAAGGGTTTTTTAAGTGTTCAATAGTTCCTATTGTAGTCTGTTTTCCATAATTATTGTTAGGGAAAATTGCGGCAAACATGGCTTCGTATACTTTTCTCGGATCGTTATCAAGGCCTCTGTTTTTTTCTTCATAAACAGCCTCTAATTCTGTGTGAAAAAGCCTTAGAACCGGCTGCCTGAACCTTTCCGCCTGAACAGCCAGGAACTTATCCGCAACGTTCGCAGGAATATCTTCGGTGTATACGGTCTGTTCGAAAGATGTGAAGGCATTCGTCCCATCAGCACCCATCCCGGACATCATTTTGTCATATTCATTGGCGATGGCGTATTTTGATGCTTCTCCGGAAATTTTATCGATCTCTTTGTAAATTTCTTTTCTCTTCGCTTCGTCTTTTGTTTGATTATACTTCTCATAAAGCGCATCAATCTGATCTAAAAGCGGCTTTTCTTTTGCCCAATCTTTAGACCCGTATTGATCTGTCCCTTTAAAAAGCATATGCTCAAGATAATGCGCCAGACCTGTATGGTCCGACGGGTCCGTCTTGCTGCCGGCTTTTGTGGCTATAAAAGTCTGGATTCTCGGATCTTTTTTGGTAGGACTTAAAATAACCGTTAATCCGTTTTTTAAAGTATAATATCTTGCTGAAGTCGGGTCATTGGTTACATACTTGTAACTGTATCCGTTAGATGTCGCTTCTTTCCATTGGAAATCCTGTCCGTAAGCATATCCGCAGTAGCTGGCCGCTGCAATGCTTGTTGCAATTGTGATTTTTTTTAAAAAATTCATTTTGATTTAATTTTTCAGTGATTATTAATATTTTGTTTAATTGAATTTCTCTAGCAAATTTTTCATTCTTTTCAGCGCTTCTTTTAAATCTTCTTCTGAAGCTGCATAAGAAAACCTAATACATTCCGGGCTTCCAAATGAAACTCCGCCAACACAGCCAACATGAGCTTTTTCAAGAATAAACATCGCGAAATCGTCGGAATCTTTAATTTCAACTCCGTCCAGTGTTTTTCCGATATAAAAGGAAATATCCGGGAAAAAATAAAACGCTGCTTTTGGCAAAACAACTTTGAATCCAGGGATTTCTTTGATTAAGTCAAACACAAGATCTCTTCTTTTTTTGAAAGCGTCAATCATGTATTTATATTCTGAAGGATCTGTTTTTAAAGCTACAATTGAAGCTCTCTGAGCCATTGTATTGGCCCCGCTCGTCATCTGTCCCTGAATTTTTTCACACGCTTTTGCCAGCCATCCCGGACATGCAGAATACCCGATTCTCCAGCCCGTCATTGCGAAAGCCTTTGACATTCCGTTGATTACCGCCGTTTGCTCATAAACTTCAGGGAATTGCGCGATAGAAGTTGTTTTCGTTTCGTAATTGATATATTCGTAGATTTCGTCTGAAATTACCGTTACATGAGGATATTTAGCGATAACTTTAGCGATAGATTTTAATTCGTCATACGTATAATATCCACCTGAAGGATTACATGGTGAACTGAACAAAACCGCTTTTGTTTTATCTGTAATAGCTTCTTCCAATTGTTCTGCAGTAATCTTAAAATCAGTAACATAGGAGGTTGGAAGCATCACGGAAGTTCCACCCATCATTTTCACCATTTCATCATAGCTTACCCAATACGGATTAGGAAGAATAACTTCGTCTCCATCATTAATAAGTGCTGCTAACACATTAATAATAGCCTGTTTAGCACCATTTGAAACACAGATTTGTGTCGGCTTATATTCTAAATTATTATCTCTTTTAAGTTTATAGGAAATCGCTTCGCGAAGTTCTAAAAATCCCGGAACAGGAGAGTAATGACTGTAATTTTGGTTGATCGCATCAAAAGCGGCTTGTTTTATATTGTCGGGAACATCAAAATCCGGCTCGCCTAAAGTTAAACTGATAACGTCTATTCCGCTGGCTTTCATTTCTCTAGCCTTATTAGACATTACAAAAGTCTGAGAGTAACCAAGTCTTTTTACTCTATCTGAAAGTTTGTTCATATATGTTTTTCCATTTTAAACAAATATATAAAAAAACAGTTCTCCGAGAAATTTTTGGGAACTTATTAGTTTTTTGCTGGAATCTATGATATTTTTAATCTTAATTCTTTTCCACACCTAAAACTTCTAGCCTCCAGCTCCATCTTCAAACCTTTATACATCAAAAATTGAAATAAAAACTTATTTTTGCTTTTTATAATAATTCACATGTCTACAACGTTACTACTAAAATACTTTCCGGATCTTACAGAAACACAGATTGAGCAGTTCAATAAATTGGAAGATTTATACAATGAATGGAACGAAAAAATCAATGTAATTTCTCGAAAAGATATGGAATCTTTGTATGAAAAGCATATTCTACACTCTTTAGGCATTGCAAAAGTGATGGAATTTGCGCCAGGAACAAAAGTTCTGGATATCGGTACAGGAGGCGGGTTTCCAGGGATTCCTCTGGCTATTTTATTTCCGGAAGCAGAATTTACTTTAATTGATTCCATTGGTAAAAAAATAAGTGTAGTAAATGCTGTCGCAGAAGGAGTTGGATTGAAAAACGTAACAGCAATTCATGGAAGGGCGGAAAAAATAAAGGAAAAGTTCCATTTTGTAGTAAGCAGAGCGGTTACTCAAATGCCCGAATTCCTGAGATGGCTGAAAGGTAAATTTGAAAAAGAACAGTTTAATCCCAAGCATAACGGAATTTTATATTTAAAAGGTGGAGATCTTGCAGAAGAGCTTGCCGGACTCAAATGTGAAATTTTCAATCTTAAAAGCTATTTTGATGAAGAATTTTTTGATACCAAAAAAGTTGTATATCTGTCAAAAGGAAATTTTAATTCTTAATTTAACATAATTAAGGAATAATTTTTGCTAAAATTTTACTAATAATCAAAATATTGTAGTTATGAAAAAATTTTTCCATGTTGGGTTTTCTGCATTGGTTTTAGGATTATTTCTTACTTCATGTAATGATGACGACGATTATCAGACAATAGAATCTATAGATAAAATTAAAATAGACAGTGTAAAAATTGTGAATGATACGATGGATGTTTTCAGCGTGCAAAGAATTAAGACTTATTCCACTTATCCGTCTCATTGTGAGGGTTTTTACGGGTATGATTATATCCATACGGATGGCACGACAAGAACAGTTACATCTTATAAATATATCA
>Ga0307412_10000658_pt1 | contig 20052 bp, 18 predicted proteins | sample DK1Cmetagenome_3_FD_203823 | JGI IMG/M metagenome (GOLD analysis project Ga0307412, IMG submission 203823) | Maize rhizosphere microbial communities from greenhouse at UC Davis, California, United States - DK15-C-1 | ecosystem: Host-associated > Plants > Roots > Rhizosphere > Soil | place: USA...
CAGAATCGCAAGCAGGGGTTAAAAAATCCCCACCGATAGAGGGTGGGGATTTTTTTATAGGAAGATTACCTCCGAGGGGAAAGATGGATTCCCGCTATCATGCAGCGGACAGAGCCACCGGCCATCTCGATAGTTGGAACGTCCAGCGGAACCAACCTGGCCGAACGCTCGATGCGCTGACATTGCTCCTGCGTCAGGCTGGAGAAGGCTCTTCGCGACAGCGCCAGGATTCGCCCGTCTCGCCCAGAGAGCTCAATGGCATTGCCGGCAAACTCCTTGATTTGCTGGTTGGTCAGGTCGATAACATCTCGACCTGACTCGATTAGGCGCATTCGAACTTCTTCAGCACGGGCGTTGTTGGTGAATGTGCCAAAACCAACCAGCGCGAACTCAGTTGCCACACACATCAAGACGTTGGTGTGGTAAATCGGCACTCCCTTCTCATCTGCCGTATCGAACACCATTGGCTCGAAATTGAAATGCGTACTGAAGCGCTCTAAGGCAATAGGATCGGCCCGATTTGAGCGGGCCGTGTATGCGACCCGGGACATGTGATCGAACACCATCGCCCCAGTACCCTCCAGAAACAGCTCGTCCTGCTCAAGGCCCGAATAGTCGATCACGTCCTGAACTCGGTATTCCTGCTTGAGCATCTCGATGACATCTGCACGCCTTTCCCGTCGACGATTCGGGGAGTACATGGAGTAGATTGCGACGTGGCCGCCTGGGTGAGTAGAGAACCAGTTGTTCGGGAATACAGAGTCTGGGGTGTTGTTCTCGCCGACGTCATCGAACAGGTGAACCCGGACACCTTCAGCTTCAAGTCGGCCAGCGGCCTGGGTGACCTCATCTCGCGCAATCTCGGAGAGCGCTTGAGCAGCCATATCTGGATTGGTGCTTTGAAACGAGTTGTCTGCAGCCGTTTCCGGGTTAGGAGTAAAGGCATGTGGCCTGACCATTACCACTGCCGCAGGCGCTTGAATCGAACGCGTAGGAAATATCATTTCGAGATTCCGATGTGTGTCTGATTTTAGAGTTATGCGACGCGTCGGATGCGTTTCTTGGCCGCGCGGCCACGGGTATGGCTGAACAGGTCTTTGGGATCATCCTCGACCCACGGCACGAGATCGATCTTCGTACCAGCACCGCGCTTCTCAGCCTGCTGCAGCACGTAGCGCAGTACCGAGTAGTCCTCGAGAGCAAAGCCCACGGAATCGAACACCGTAACCTGCTCAGCGCTCTGGCGCCCTTCCTGTTCGCCCGTGAGCACTCGCCACAGGTCGACGACAGGCGAGTCTGCTTCAAGCTGCTGGATGTCGCCTTCGATACGGGTCTGAGGCTCGTACTCCACGAAGACCCTGGCCGTGCGCAGGACATCGGCGTGAAGCTCGGTCTTACCGGGGCAGTCGCCACCTACAGCGTTCAGGTGCATGCCCGACTCAAGCATCTCCGGTGTGATGATGGTTGCGTAGGCCTTATCGGCAGTCACGGTGGTGACGATGTCCGCACCTCGGACTGCTTCAGCGACGCTCTGGGCACGCGTGATTTTGAGCTCTGGATATTCCTGCAGGTTTCGGATCAGCTTCGCGGTGGCAAGAGGATCGGTGTCGAAGGCCACAATCTCCTGGATGCCGAGATGCTTATGGAAAGCCAGCGCCTGGAACTCACTCTGGGCGCCATTCCCGATCAACGCCATCTTGCGAGAGTTCGGTCGGGCAAGTGCTTTCGCCGCCATCAGCGAGGTCGCGGCGGTACGCAGAGCTGTCGCAACGGTCAGCTCGGACAGCAGGACTGGATAACCAGTGTCGACATCGGCCAAAACCCCGAATGCCATGACTGTATGAAGATCTTTGAACGTGTTGGATGGATGGCCATTTACATACTTGAACGCATACTGGCTGTTATCAGCCACAGGCATTAGCTCGATCACTCCAACATCAGAATGACTGGCGACACGGGCGGATTTATCGAAGTCCGGCCAACGTTTGAAGTCTTCGCGGATAACCTCAGAAAGTTCCCCCAGAAACTGGACTACTCCAATGTCATGAACCAGATCGGACATAGTTGGAACGTCGATGAAATGCGTCATTGTTATGCACCTTATGAATGCGCCCGCTTTCAGACAGTGCGCAGCGAGCGCCAATTATATTTTCTGCTACCTCCAAAATTCTGATGAAATAATGGTACAAATTGAAGCATACAGGTTGCCAGATTTATCATTTTTCTGGACACTTTGCGCACCCAATCTAGCAGTATGGATAGCGCAGCATCATGGATAGCATTGACCGAGAGCTCATCGCCCTCCTGCGAGACAACGCTCGAACCCCAATCATGACCTTGGCCAAAAAGCTAAAGGTCGCTCGGGCTACCGTTCAAAACCGCCTCACCAAGCTGGAAGAGAGCGGCATCATCATGGGTTACACGATCCGTCTACAATCAGACGCAATCGAGCGCGGGGTCAGGGCAATCACCAGTATCGGTATCAGTGGACATCACGCTGCAGAGGTCAAACACGTGCTACGCGGGCATCCCAACGTAGTTGCCATCCATACAACCAATGGACGCTGGGATCTGATGGCAGAGCTTCGAGCCGAAACACTCGAAGCCTTTGACAAGGCACTGAACACTATCCGATCCATACCCCACATCGAAAACACTGAAACCAGCATCCTGCTGTCGACGTTCAAAATGTAGAGAGAAAGCAGGCTTTTGCACCATAGTTGTGTAGCTAAACAGAATGCTCAGCAGGCTATACAAAATGCTAAATGAGGCCTTCAGGGCTGACATTTTGTGGCGTTCCTGTTGGCAACTATGGCTGGCAGAATGGTCACTTCCAGGCCATCTAGGCGGGAGCCGGCAAGAGACACAACCATCCACCGCTACTGAAATCTAGTTATCTGACAACTTAGTCAGATTCTTCTTTTGGGATTACTGTTCTCGTCTGCGTAACAACCAGACCCTCCGTTTTATGAGGTGCCCAAGTGCATATAAATCACCATCTGTAGGAAGGGTGGGACAGGTTTTTTACAAAAAAAGAATAAGAGGTCATTTATGCATCAATCGTGCAACTCGCAAGACGCGATACATGGCGACGGTCGAACACTTAAGCGACGACTGGAGAATCGACACATCCAGCTAATCGCCATCAGCGGCGCCATCGGGACAGGCCTATTCATGGGTTCCGGGAAGATGATCGCCCTCTCCGGATCGTCAATCATCCTGGTCTACGCGATCATTGGATTCTTCGTCTTCTGCATCATGCGAGCGATGGGCGAAATGCTCCTCGCCAACCTTGAAATGGGTTCGTTCGCAGAGCTCGTCCATCACCACCTGGGCCCACGCGCCGGGTTCATTCTCGCCTGGTCTTACTGGCTCAGCTGGGTGGTCACCGCAGTGGGTGACGTAGTGGTTGTCGCCGGATTTCTTCAATACTGGTATCCAGATCTTCCCACTTGGATCCCGGCTTTCGGCGCGATGTTCCTGCTCGTGGCGCTCAACATGCTCGCCGTGAAGGCCTTCGGCGAGGTGGAGTTCTGGTTCGGTCTGATCAAGATCATCGCCATCGTAGCCCTGGTACTCACCGGCCTCTACATGGTGGCTACGTCCTACACATCCCCTGGTGGGGTGACCGCGTCGTTCAGCCATCTCGTCGAGCCAGGTGTGATGATGCCGCACGGTGTGTTGGGCTTCCTGGCCGGCTTCCAGATCGCCATCTTCTCGTTCGTAGGCACCGAGCTCATCGGCACTGCTGCAGCTGAGGCCCACAACCCCGAGAAAACGCTGCCCAAGGCCATTAACACCATCCCACTGCGGATCTTGCTGTTCTACGTCACTGCACTCGCTTGCATCATCAGCGTGATTTCCTGGGCCCATGTGCCTGCGAACCGAAGCCCCTTCGTCGAGCTGTTCCTGCTGGGTGGCTTGCCAGCGGCTGCCGGGATGATCAACTTCGTGGTGATGACGTCTGCGGCATCCTCGGCCAACAGCGGCGTGTACTCCGGCTCTCGCATGCTCTACGGCCTGTCGCACAACAAGCAGGCACCCCAGTCCTTCGGACGTCTGTCAGGTTCTGGAACTCCCATCCGGGCACTGATGTTCTCCGGTCTGTGCATGACCATCGCGCTGACGCTGCTGTTCGTGATCCCTGACGTCATGGCCGTCTTCACCCTGGTCTCTACCATCTCTGCGGTCATGGTGATCGTGACCTGGTCATTGATCTTGCTGTCGTACCTCGCTTACCGCCGCAGCTGCCCTGAAGCCCATCAGCGGTCAACCTTCAAGCTCCCCGGCGGCAAGCTCACTGCGGTGACGTCTCTGGTGTTCTTGCTGTTCGTCCTGTGCTTGCTGGCACTTGAAGCAGACACCCGCACTGCCTTGTATGTGATGCCTGTCTGGTACATCGGCTTGCTGCTGGCCTATCAGCGCAACGCCAAGACATCTGGCCCTGAAGCCGTATCGGCGTTGCGAGGGGGCGCCCGTGAGCTCGACCACAGGCATCAAACTTGACGCGCCGACCAAGGAACGCATCAGAAAAGCAGCTGGGTCGCTTGACCGGACGCCTCACTGGTTCATGAAGAAGGCGGTGATGTACTGGCTGGAGAGAGTTGAGGCAGGTGCCGGCGTTGCTGAAATGCTGAACGAGGTCGAGCTCGAGGACGATGATCGGCTGAACAGCGTGCTGACCCGGCAGCGATTGCTGAACAACGACTAGCGAAAGGCAACGACCGCAGCCAGTGCTGCGGTCGTATCACTTGGGCTCCTGCCCCTCAAACGAGCGAGGCCTGAGCGAGACAGTGCTGAAAGTTCTCCAAGAACACCGTCTCTGTCATAGCCGGGCGGGGAAGTGCTCACCAGGGACTTACTTTCGGTGAGGCACCAGTACCAAGCCGGCGCGTAAGCCAACAGCCACATCAGGGTTCGGGAACAAGATCACGGCATCTTCCTCCTGGATCACCCAGTCCACATCACCATCCGACGCAATGCTCATCCCCTTCGGCAAAACCTCGAAGTTCGGACACTCCCGATCAAGGGTCAGAATGAATCCCGCAGTTTCTTTCCTGATCGTGCGGGATACGTCAAAGCGCTGAGGAATCACGCCAGATTCTGGCTCATGCCCTTCAATCAGGAGGGCGAGCATTCGCTGAAGCGCTCGCACATCCACCCGAGCGTTTTGGCCGAATGGCCGGGCCTTTCCAAGTTCGAGCGTGAAGCTTTCAGCACCAAGGGCTTCATACGTGTAAGCGCTGAAAGTCGAGCCTTTCTGGCTGTGGGTGACAATCGCCTCGATTCCAGCGCTGCCCAGCCGCTCAGCCTCATTCAGAGGTAGCGCGCGCCCTGGCATCCAAGGATAGAGGGCGAACTGCTCTACATGGGAATCGCGGATCGCAGTGTGCAGGTCATAGTGAAGCCGCTCACTCGAGTTCTTGAAAAACTCTTTTGCAATCGTTTCCAGCTGTGCTGCACGCGGAGCTTCGACTGCATCGACGGTAGAGTGCCGCCCGTTGAACAGGCGATTCATATCATGATCGAGGTAGCGAACGCCCTTTGAAAGCGCTTCTGGATGCCCCAGAACGATCAGCAATCTGCAACGGGGCAGAATTCCTCCACTGGCGATTTCTGTAAGCAACCGATCAACCATCTCGACAGGCGCCGTTTCGTTACCATGGATCCCTGCCGAGATCATCAGGCTCAACCGAGCGGGCCTGGCCGGCTCGATGAGTAGCACGCCATGCGCAAGCCACTCCACTGACACCCCATAGGGCAACACCATCCGGCGAGCAGGGGGCTCCCCGCCAACCAACGTCAAAGGCAAGAAACCGTTGAGCATTAGAGTTTCACCCCAGGCGCGATAACGGTTGGTAGGGTTAGCGTCTCCGCACACATAGAGGCAACCGGGAACGCGCAGTAGTCTGCTGCGTACCACGCGCTAGGGCGGTGGTTACCAGAACCACCAACGCCACCAAACGGAGCGGTACTGGAAGCCCCGGTCAACGGCTTGTTCCAGTTCACGATCCCCGCACGACTGCGCCGCAGAAGAAACTCGTAGTTCGCTCTGTCGTTCGAGATCAGCCCGGCAGCCAAGCCGAAATGAGTGGCGTTAGCTTCAGCGATGGCCTCGCCGAATGTCTCATATCGGATGACCTGCAGCAGGGGGCCAAAGAGCTCATCATCGCTGCGGTCGCTCTGATGCGTCACATCCAGTATGCCTGGCCTGAGTAATGCGGTGCCTACTTTTACCTGGCTCATCAGCAGTAGCGGTTCCGCTCCCTTGCTGATCATACGATCTTGGGCAACCAGCAAGGATTGCGCTGCCGCCACCGATACCACCGTTCCCATGAACGGCTCCGGAGAGGCATCGAATCTTCCGGTCGTTAGTTTGCCGGCAATCTCAACGACGCGCACGACCAACGCGTCACCCCATGCGCCGGTTGGGACTAACAGCCGGCGCGCACAGGTACAGCGTTGACCGGCGGAGATGAAAGCGGACTGAATGACCGCATAGGCAGCTGCATCGATATCGTCAACTTCCTCCACGATCAACGGGTTGTTGCCTCCCATTTCAAGAGCCAGCATAAAGTCAGGCCGCCCTGCGAACTGGCGATGCAGCAAACTGCCCACGTAGCTTGAGCCGGTGAAAAACAAACCGTCCAGCCCATCAGCTTCTGCCAAGGCTACGCCGGTTGCTCGACCGCCTTGCAACAGGTTTAGAACGCCCCCCGGAAGTCCTGCTTGTTCCCATAGCAATACGGTCAGCTCAGCGACACCAGGGGTCAGTTCGCTGGGCTTGAAGATGACCGTATTACCTGCCAGCAATGCAGGGACGATATGCCCATTCGGTAGATGGCCTGGGAAGTTGTAGGGCCCAAACACTGCCACAACGCCATGAGCCTTATGCTGAAGACTGACAAAACCATCTGCAACTTCATTGACAGTAGAACCAGTACGCGACTGATAGCTGCGGATCGAGATGCCGATCTTGTTCACCATGCTAGAGACTTCGGTACGCGCCTCCCAGAGCGGCTTGCCTGTCTCCTTGCCGATGGCGTGGGCCAGCAGCTCACGATTGGCGTCGAGCAAGGTCGCAAAGCGCTCAACGATCTCAACGCGATCTGAAAATGGGAGTTCCGCCCAAGGAAGGAAAGCTTGGCGAGCGACGCTCACGGCCTCAACAACCTCAGCGTGATCAGCTGCTGTGCCTTCCCAGACAGGTACCTGGGAAAAAGGGTCGACCGATTTGAAGGCCACGCCTGTGCCAGTCTTCCACCGGCCATTGATGAAGTGAGAGGTCATGGACGGATATCTCCAATGGTAGGTCTATAAAGAGGAACTGCACGCACCTGATCGCCGGCTTTCAGGCAAAGGCGTTGAGCGGTCTGCGACGTCACGACAAGGGTGCCTGCAGCCACATGGGCGTGATCACAGGTAATTCGGCACTGCGCCAATTTACGGTTGTGAATCAGCCAAGGTACGGCGGTGTCGGAAGGTGTACCGACAGCCAGTATCAATGGCTGACTGTCCCGTACCGCGCGGATGTGTGCCGTCTCGCACTCGACGACAGGGCCACCGTCGAAAATGTCGACATAGCCACGGTGGGCAAACCCCTCCGTTTCCAGGAGTCTCAATGCTGGCCGGGTATTGGGGTGAACGACACCAATGCATTCGGTCGCCGAGGGCGGGAGCATTGAGGTGTAGATGGGGAAGCGCGGCATCAGCTCGGCGACAAAGGACTTGTTCCCAATCCCAGTCAGGTAATCCGCTTGAGCGAATGGCATGGTGAAGAACTGCTTGCCCAGCCCTTCCCAGAACGGCGAACTCCCGTTTTCGTCCGACACCCCACGCATTTCGGCAATAATCTTGTCGCTGAACAGCTCGCGGAACTCAGCCAGAAACACCAGACGAGAGAGAGATAGGAGACGACCGTTCGTGCCCTTGCGCTGCTCTGGATGAAGGAAGAGCGAGCAAACCTCAGAAAGACCGCAGAGATCGTTAGCCAAGGAGAGAGTCTGATTCGGTCGGTAGATCCCATGCTTGGGCGATGCGCTCAGTGTCATCCCGATTCGGTAGTTGTACCAAGGCTCCCTCAGGCCGACAGCACCTGCTAGGCCCGTAATTCCTACAACCTGGCCTTCGTCGTCTTCCAAAACGAACAGGTAATCGGCATCTGCCCGCTCCACTTCGCGGGCAAAGGTTTTTTGTGCCCAGCGAATGCGCGAGGAAAGGCGTGCCTCGTCTGCTGGCAGCGTGGTAAGTCCTGAGCCGGCGCTCTTGGCCAGGTTCATGAGCGCATCCAGATCAGTTGCGGCAACAGGTCTGATGATCATGATGCCACCTGCTTGACTGGACTGATGCGAACAAAATCTCCGCTCTTGCAGCCGAGTGCGTTGGCCTCCTGCTGAGAAAGCATGACGGCGCCATCCTTACAGGTTCTGGCGCCCAGCAAGACAACGCGGAAATCACTCACGCTCAGATTGGCAACGAGAAGACAGGTGTTGCCCACTGCCGGGGACTCGGTGACATGCACGCGACATAGGTCGCTGTTCCTGATCGCTCTGATCTGATGTTGCTCGGCGGCAAGTGTCGGGCCGGCGTCATAGACATCCACGTAGCGTTCCGGCTCAAACCCTTGTTCCAGCAGAATCTCATAGGGTCTGGTTGCACCGGGGTGCACCTGTCCAATAGCATGTTGCGCCGCATCCGGGAGCAGGTTTACGTAGAGCGGGTAATGAGGGAGCAGCTCCGCCAAGTAGGCACGATCATCATCGGCGTGCAATCGCTCAGCCTCTTGGTAATCCATGCCGTAGAAATGCAGCCCAACGGCCTCCCAGAATGGCGACTGGCCGGCTGCGTCGCTTATACCGACGATTTCTGCGATGAGTCGATTGCTGAACCGCGTTGGGTGATTGGCTACGAACAACAGTCGGGACAGTGACAATAGCTCTGCCGCAGCGGTGTTCAGAAATGGGCTCGCCACCTGGAACGAACGCAACAAAGAGCTCTCTCCCAGATCGTGAGAAAGGGCCAGCACGTGAATCTTGTTGGAGATGTTCAAACCTGGCGATGCATGAATGAACGTCTCATGGCGAAAGCTATAAAAAGGCTTGCGGTACCCACAGGTCGCCTGGATGCCGGCACACCCAATGACCTCACCTGTAGCTAGGTCTTCCAGGACGAAGAAGTAATCTTCCTCACCGGGGTAACTCACGTCAGCCGAGAGCGACGAGAGGGAGCTCTCAATCTTCCTGCTCAGGCGAACAGGGTCGGCAGGAAGCGAAAATACGCCGGGCAGCGCCTGCTCAGCCAGGCGTTCGACAGCCTCGAAGTCGCGAGGCGTCGCCGGGCGAACGACAAATCCGCTATTCATGGCTGCTTTACCAAAATGCTCAGCGCCCGCTCCAGGCGATCCAGGCCTTCATCGATGTCAGCCTCCTCGACATTAAGGCTGGGGGCGAATCGAAGAACGTCGGGGCCAGCCTGAAGCACCATCAGGCCTTCCTGGGCGGCTTTGGTGACAATGGCTTTTGCGTTGCCTTGCCACTCGGCGGTTAGTGGGCAACCCAGCAATAGACCAAGGCCTCGGGGCGCTTCGAACACACCATAGGTTTTTGCCAGGGCTTGAAGACGCTTGACGAAATTCTGATGGCGAGCACGAACACCTTCTCGCATCGACTGGGTATCGACGAGTTGAATCACCTTCTCGGCAACAGCACAAGCCAGCGGATTGCCGCCGTATGTCGTACCGTGAGTGCCGGGGCTGAAATGCTCGGCATACTCGTCTTTGCTGAGCAGCGCGCCGATTGGGAAACCACCACCCAGGCCTTTGGCAGAGGTCAGCAAATCTGGAATGACGCCATAGTGCTGGTAAGCGAATAGCTCACCTGTACGACCTACACCCGTCTGGACTTCATCAAAAATCAGCAGTGCGCCGTGCTCGTCACACAGGGCGCGCGCTTCTTCCAGGTAGGCTTGATCGGCAGGGACAACCCCCCCTTCACCTTGAACAGGCTCCAGCACGACCGCGCAGGTCTTGCTGGATACCGCGTCTCTCAACGCGGCAATATCGTTAAAATCGACGTGGCGAATACCTGCAATGGCAGGGCCGAAACCTTGTGAGTATTGAGGCTGACCACCGACGCTTACGCTGAAATAGGTACGACCGTGAAAGCTTTTGGTCGCAGCGACGATTTCATTCTTGTGCGGGCCACTGTGATTGAAAGCGACACGACGCGCCAGTTTGAAGGCTGCTTCGTTGGCTTCGGCGCCGGAGTTACAGAAGAACGCACGATCCGCGAACGTCGCATCAATCAACCGCTTGGCAAGACGCAACGTAGGCTCGTTGGTGAAGCCGTTGGACAGGTGCCATACCTTGCTGGCTTGCTCAGCTATCGTGCTGACAAGTTCGGGATGGCAGTGACCCAGCACATTGACGGCGATACCGCTGGTGAAGTCGATCCGCTCCTGACCATTTTGATCCCAAACGCGAGATCCTTTTGCCCTCACCGGAACAAACGGTGCAGGTGCATAGGTAGGAAGCATCCACTGATCAAAATTCTGCCGGGTAACGCTCAGGGGTTCGGTTTTCATGGGTAACTCCACAGGAAATAACGATGGCCTATTGTCCGTGGACGCCCTCCCGCAAATCGGCTGACTCTGCACCCGTTTGCAGCGGGTTTCGGCTGCAAAGGCACACCGCCCCAGCCACCTACCCGGCAAGGGAGCATTTTCACAAATTACTAATAATGAGATACGTAACCAGTATTGGCCGGCTCGTTTTGATGCGGTTTAGGATTGGGGTGAGACGGAGCATCCAGAGCCGTCGAAAACATAGACGAAGGCACTGTATGGATCGTCAAAACTCAGCGGAAACCTATGACTCGGGTTTAGACCGAACTGACCTTGCGATTATTGAGGTTCTGCGAAAGCAAGGGCGCATCTCTAATGAAAAACTCTCCGCCCTTGTACATCTCACGCCGCGCCCCTGCTCTGAACGCGTTCGCCGCCTTGAGCGCTCCGGTGTCATTCGAGGCTACAGGGCTCACATTGACGTTCGCGCGGTCTTCCCTGGCATTTCAATTCAAGTGCTGGTGGCTCTCTCGAACCAGAGTGGGCGGACAGCGCAGCGGGCGTTCGAGGAGTGCGTCAAGGAGTGCTCGAATATCGTCGGGTGCCAACTGATTACAGGCACGTTCGACTATATTCTGCAGATGCGCTGTACGGATCTTGAGCAGTACCGCGTGCTGTCCGAGCAATGGCTCGAACGCGAAGATCTGCACATCGACAAGTTGGTTGCACTGCCTACGCTTGCAGAGATCAAGGGCGCAGATGGCTTGTGATCGAATGGTATGATCCTCAGTTTTGCGTCCACCTGGGACTCACGCAAAGCAAGAGGTAAGCAGTATGCGCACAGATTTGAAGCACCTGCGTTATTTCGTGGTGCTTGCAGAGCAGCGTCACTTTGGCCGCGCTGCCGAAATTCTGCACATGGCACAGCCCCCGCTCTCCCAACAGATCAAAGCGCTTGAAGAGTCACTTGGCGTTGAACTCTTTGACCGAACCGTCCGCCCCATAGGACTGACCGCTGCTGGGCGCACCCTACTGCGCGAAGCCAGGCAAATCCTCGCCCAGGTCGAACGCGCGGAAACCAACACCCGCCGCGCCGGCACCGCTGAAAATGGCCAGTTGAGGATCGGCCTAACCGGGACTGCAACGCTTGAGTTTGCAGCACCGGTTATCGCGCTTTTCAAAGAGCGATTCCCACACGTCCAACTATCTCTGGAAGAAATGTCATCCCCACAACAGCAGCAGGCTGTTCAAAAGGGGGATATCCATATCGGCTTTATTCGCCCGCCTGTCATTGATGAAAACCTGGAGGTTTCGCTGGTTCACCAGGAACCGTTCATCGTCGCACTTCCAACCCAACATGCCTTGGCGAATGATGACGGGATAAGGCTGCGTGAGCTCGTCGACATGCCACTGGTGGTGTTCGACAGCATGGACGCTCCAGGCTTTCGCGATCTGATCTTCCACCTGTGCGCGACAGCAGACTACCGGCCACCCTCCATCCAGGAGGGCCATCAAGTCAGTACGATGCTTTGCCTGGTCGCAAGTAATGCAGGCTTTGCACTTGTTCCTCAATCAGCACGACGTATTCAGCTTGATGGCGTGACATTCCAACCCTTGCTTGACGAAAGCCCACTGATTGAGCTCTACGCCATTTGCAGCCGTGACAAAAAAGCACCATTCATCGAGGAGTTTTTGCGGGCGATTGATGATTGCCGCGCGGCCAAGTTTCTGACTCGCTGACATCCAGACATTATTACAGAAAACTAATAATGGGATACTGAGCCGGTATTGGACGTCACCTGAACGGAATCATAATCTCGCTGTCATCCGACAGAGGGATTACCACCATGAATCAGCTCGTTGACCCGATTACTCAATCGGTCATCCAGCACCGCCTTTACGCCATCGCAGAAGAGATGGGTGAGGCGATGCTCCGTACAACGTACTCGCAAATTCTCAATGCCAGCCGAGACTTCTCGATAGGTATCCTGGATCGCCAAAGCCGACTGATCTCTCAGGCTGACCATATCCCGATTCACGTAGGTGCTCTCACCTGGGCCGTCAAAGCCGTTGAGGATCGCTTCGGCGATGACATTCACCCCGGCGACGTCATTCTCCTTAATGACCCCTACAACGGTGGTAGCCACCTTCCAGACCTCACCGCATTCGTCCCGATCTTCGCCGGCACTGAGCGTTGTTACTGGACAGTTGTTCGCGCTCACATGGGCGACATTGGCGGTGCTACCCACGGTGCCTACAATCCCCAAGCTTCGGAAATCTGGCAGGAGGGTCTGCGTATTCCGCCGCTGAAGCTCATCGAAGCTGGGAAGATGCGTGAAGACTTGCTGGACATGATTCTGCTGAACGTCCGCCTCCCACGCGATTTCCGGGGCGACCTGGCGGCAATGATCGGCGCCGCCAACTTTGGCCAGCGCAGTGTGTCCACGTTGCTTGACCAGTACAGCGGCGAAGTGGTCGGGAACGCAGTTAATGCGATTCTGGATAACGCTGAGCGGCGGGCCCGCGAGGTCGTTTCGACCTGGAAAGACGGTGTCTACTTCGGCGAGGCGTTCCTGGATGATGACGGTCATGGTCGCGAGAACATCGCAATCCGTGCAAAGGTCACCAAAACCGGTTCGGATCTGGTTGTCGATCTAACCGACTCGGACGCTCAATCCAAGAGCTTCACCAACTCGTCCTATGCGAACACCGAGGCAGCCATCACGATGGCGTTTGCCTACCTGATCGATGCCGACATTCCCAAGAATGACGGAACATTCCGCCTGCTCACCACACACCTGAAGCCAGGTACCGTTGTCTGCGCTGACAACAACGCGGCAGTCACGCTTTCTACCACGCACCCCTCGAACGAAATCGTCGAAGCCATCGTTCGTGCGCTCGCTCCTGCATGTCCTGATCGCGCGATGGGCGGTTGGAGCCGCCGATTCCGTATTTCGGTCAAGGGTGACAATCCGCGTACCGGCAAGCCTTTCATTTGGCACTTGTTTCACGCACGCCCTGGTGGCGGCGCCAGTCCAGTTGGCGATGGTTGGTCGGGTGCGGGTGAATGGCACTCGGTGGGTGGCATCAAATTCGGCAGCATCGAAGTCACTGAAGCACGTTTCCCGCTTCTGTTCGAGACGCATGAATTCCGACCAGGCTCCGGTGGGGACGGCCAGTACCGAGGCGGTATGGGCACCCACATGAACCTTCGGGTAGAAGTCCCAGCACTGGCTCATACCGCAGGCGAAGGCGTTCGGCACGGCTCTGCCGGGATCCTCGGTGGCAATGACGGCCAACCTCACGACTACACCTTGCTCAGCGATGGCCAGGTACGCCAGCTGAAAACCAAAGAGTTTGGGGTGCGCATCGCGGCAGGCGATCTGCTGCAAGTCCGCTCTGCCGGTGGTGGAGGCTGGGGTAACCCTGCTGACCGCACACCATCTGCCCGTCAACGTGACCTCTCCGACGAATTGGTTTGAGTTAGATTTCTACAGGAGCACCCGATATGGTTGCGCAGTACATCATTGGTATCGACGTTGGCGGTACGTTCACCGACCTGGTTGCCACGGACGAACAAGGCAAAGTCACCTTCACGAAATCGCCGTCTACCCCACAGGATCAGTCTATTGGTGTAGTCGAAGGGCTTCGCCGTATGGCCGAGCTTCTGGAATTGACGCTGCCTGAACTGCTTGCTGCCACAAAGCGGATCGTTCATGGCACCACGGTCGCCACCAACGCACTGCTGGAGCGTAAAGGGGCCAAGACCGCGTTGCTCACTACAGAGGGGCATCGTGACGTGCTGGAGATGCGTGAAGGCTTGAAACCCGAGCGCTACAACTTGGCGATGATCCCTCCGGAGCCTCTTGTATCACGTGAGCTGCGTCGCGGCGTGAGAGAACGCATTAGCTGGGATGGCACCCCGCTTACTGCGCTGGACGAGGCATCTCTGCTCGCCCAGATCGCAGTGCTGAAGCGGCATGAAGTGAAGTCGGTTGCCGTCTGCTACCTGCATTCTTATCGCAACCCAGAACACGAACAGCGCACGGCTGAGCTGTTGAAGCAACACATGCCGGACGCATACGTGTCTCTGTCCTGCGAAGTGCTTCCTCAGATCAAAGAGTACGAGCGCGTTTCAACTACTGTCGTGAATGCCTATGTAGGGCCTGCCATGCAGCTCTACCTGGGCAACCTGCGCAGCAAGCTGCGCGAGGCTGGCTTGAGCAACTCGCTGTATATCATCCTCTCTCATGGCGGTATCACGTCGGTCGAGGAAGCGATCCGCTTGTCTGCAGCGACGGCCTTATCCGGGCCTGCGGGTGGCATCGCGGGCACCTTGGCGTGCGGCGAAATCATGGGCCAGCAAGATCTGATTCCGTTCGATATGGGGGGTACCAGCACCGACATTTCGCTGGTCAGTGCCGGGCAAGCCGTATTGTCCGCCGAGCGCGGCCTTGCAGGTGAGCGTATCGCGATGCGCAGCTTTGACATACTTTCCATCGCATCCGGTGGTGGATCGATTGCTCACATCGACGCGGGTGGTTCTTTCGACGTAGGCCCTCAAAGCGCGGGCTCGTGGCCAGGCCCGGTATGCTATGACCGTGGAGGCGATCAGCCTACCGTCACCGATGCAAATCTGATGCTGGGTTACCTCGACGCTGACAACTTCCTGGGTGGCCGTGCAAAACTCAACGTTCCTGCTACGGAACAGGCGATGGCAGCGCTAGGCGACCGTCTGCAACTGACGCCTGTTGAGACCGCCGCCGGGATTCTGCGCCTGATCAACATCAAAATGGCAGATGGTGTACGGCTGATGACGCTGCGTCGCGGTGTCGACCCACGCAATTTTGCCCTGCTCAGTTTCGGCGGCGCAGCGGGTCTTCATGCCACTGAAGTCGCAAGAGAACTGGATATCAAGCGGGTGATCGTCCCGACCGTTGCCTCCGTGCTCTCGGCTTGGGGGATGCTGGCAAGCGATCTTCGCTATGAACTGACCCGCAGCCATCTCGCCGATGTCGCCCAGTTCAGCGGCCCCGATTTGAAGGGCCTCTTTGACGAACTAGAAGAAGACGCTCGCTCCAAGTCCGGTTTCGGGCATGACACTGGCACCGAAATTCGCATCGAACGCTCCGCCCAGATGCGCTATGGCGAGCAAATCTATGAAGTAGAGGTCAGCCTCGACGGCCTGGATCTGGAAAGCGCTGATCTGCCACAGGCGCTGACTGAACGGTTTCATCGCAAGCACGAAGAGCTTTACACGTACTGCTCTCCGGGCCAGGAGGTCGTTTTGGTCAACATGCACGTTGCCGTCGTCGGTGTGGTTCCTCGCAACACCGGGAATACCGATGCGGCCAGTGCCGGCTTGGAAACCCTCAAGCGCCACAAACGCATCTTCACTGGTGGGCAGTGGAATGAAGTTCCGGTGCACGCAATGGAACGCCTCAGCCAAGGGATGTCGGTCACCGGCCCAGCAGTGCTGGAAGCAGAGACCACTACGGTCATTCTCCACGCTGGAGACCAAGCAAATGTGACTGCACATGGCTGGCTCGATATTGCCATCGCGCCACGCTGAAAGTGTGCTTGCCGGGCGGCACGAACCGTCCGGCGAATCAAAATAAAAAAAGATGTACCCGCGCCATACAGGCGCCTATTTTCGAACTGCCTGAGTTTCTACCCTGGGGCCGGCACATAGCGTCCCCAAAGAGGCGAGCCAATTGGTTCGAACCGCAGTTTTTCCAGGGGCAACTCATGAACAAGCAAGTAGATTACGCATCCCAAGGCGTTACGCAGCAAGCATCTTCGCTGCATGAAGCGGCACCTGTATCGCCCGAGCTCAAGCGAGTGGTGTATGCAGCAGTCGCCGGCAGCATCATCGAATGGTTTGAGTTTTCGGTTTACGGCTATCTCGCCGCAGTCATGGGGAAAGTGTTCTTCTCCTCCAGCTCCCCAACCGTGCAGGTCATTGCATCGCTGGCAGCGTTTGCAATCGCCTTCCTGGCACGTCCTTTCGGCGGGATCATCTGCGGCGCGCTGGGTGATCGATTTGGTCGCAAACACGTCCTGAACATGACCTTGCTCGTCATGGCGATTGCAACCTTCGGCATTGGTTTGATTCCTAGCTATGCCACTATCGGCATTGCCGCACCTATATTGCTGGTCATCATGCGCCTGCTGCAGGGGCTTTCCGCTGGTGGCGAAGTAAGTGCGGCAGCGATTTTCGTCGCAGAACACTGCAGTGACCGACGACGCACCCTGATGACGGGATGGGTCGAAGTAGGCGCTATGGCGGGCTTTCTGATGGGGGCAGTGACAGCCTTCCTACTGCACCAAGTCTTCAGCGATGACGAGGTGGTCGAGTGGGCCTGGCGTATCCCGTTCTACCTGGCCGCGCCGCTTGCGCTGATCGGACTCTACATTCGTCGACGTCTCGAAGAGTCTCCTTTGTTCGTCGAGGCGCAGGCAAAGGGTGAAGTTGAGCGACTATCTATCGCCGCGCAGATCGCACGCCTCGCGCAATACAAGGGCGCAATGCTTCAAGCGGCGGGCATGGTCATTGCCACCAACGTCACCCTGTTCACCGTACTGAGCTATCTTCCTACTTACCTCAACAAAACGCTGCACCTCACTGCCGAGAAAGCCTTGGCCATGAACCTAGCGCCGATGACCGTCCTGGTCGTGCTCATTCCATTCCTGGCGAACTTCGCAGATCGAATTGGGCGCAAAGCCATGATGCTGGTTGGCTGTGTTGCAGTATTTGTTCTCGCCATTCCCTGCTTCAAGGCATTGGGTAGCGGGGAAATGGTTCTGCAAGTAGGTGCGCTGATCGTACTCAACATATGCCTGTCGTTGCTCACCGCCTGCATCTTCGCCCAGATCCCATCGCTCTTCCCGACCAAAGTGCGCTTCATGGGAATGGCGATCAGCTACAACGTGACCATTGCGTTGTTCGCAGGAACGGCCCCCATGATCAACGCATGGATGACCGATCTCACTGGAAATCCCATCATGCCTGCGTACTACATGATGTTTGCTGCAGTGATCGGTGTCATTGCTTTGCTCACCGCTGTTGATCGCACCGGCCAGCCCATGGCTCAGGATTAACACCCCTCCATCTACAACTCCGACAAGTCGTACCGCGTGCGCAGCACGCGAGTACCGACGACTCCACCTCTTTCTCATGGCACAGCGAATGCCACGGGATCTTGTTGCCTGCCGTAATCACTTACCAGCGTTTCAGGGGAAGGCATGAAAACGAAAAAACTATGGGTACCAGCGGCAGTCGTGATGGGTTTGTCACCACTTGCGTACTCTTCTGACTTCAGCGAGTCAGCATTCGTCAAAGATAGCTCGCTCAAGATATTGGCTCGTAACGTCTACTTCGACCGCGATTTTGCAGGGGATCGCGCAACCCAAAGCCAGCGTCAAGAGTGGGCTCAAGGATTTATTACCACGTTCAACTCCGGCTACACCCCAGGCGTGGTGGGCATAGGTTTCGATGCAATCGGCATGATGGGGATCAAACTGGATAGCAGTTCTGACCGCATAAATTCCGGCTTGCTTCCTGCTACAGGCAGCGGCGTGACCGGTGCGGACAAGGCGCAGGATGAATATTCGAAAGCCGTCGGCGCGGTCAAATTCAAGATTGGAAACACGGTACTCAAGTACGGTGAACAGATCGTTCAGAACCCTGTTTTCCTTAACACTGACTCGCGACTGCTGCCAGAGACCACTGAAGGCCTTACCATCGTCAGTAAGGACATCGATGGTCTGAAGCTGGAAGGTGGCCACCTGACGTCCCTTCGCTCTATGGCCCAGACGAACCGGGCATCCGGGGTGTTGCAGGAGGCAGATTACGCTGGGTTCAGCTACGCGTTGACGAAACAGGTAACCGCGTCCCTATACGCTTCCAAGGTGGAAAACTACTGGACGAAGCGATACGCAGGGCTTCAGTACATCATCCCTATCGATGGCGGTCAGTCACTTACGTTCAAGTTTGACGGCTATCAGCAGAAAAGCATCGGCGATGAATTGGGTGGTGATCTGGATAACACGGCTTACAGCTTGAAAGGTACCTACGCTTATAAAAGCCATGCTTTCACGCTTGCACGTCAACAGATCAATGGGAAAGGCAAGTTCTCGTATGGCCCAGATGGTGGCGACACCAACTACCTGGCAGGCTACATCCAGTACATGGATGCGACCCGTGAAGATGAGACGTCCTGGCAGCTACGCTATGACTACGACTTCGCCAGCCTTGGTGTTCCAGGGTTGTCCTTCATGGGACGCTATGCTCGAGGAACAGGCGCAAATGCATCCAGTACCATCAATGACGGGACGGAGTGGGAACGTGATCTGCAGGTCAATTACGTCGTGCAGAGTGGCTCCGCCAAGGGCCTGAACTTCCGTGTTCGCCAAGCTACCTACCGTAGCGACTTCACCGCCGACGTAAATGAACTGCGCGTCATCACGGAAATGCCGATCAATATCTTCTGATGATCGAGATCCGCTGGTAGGCAACTGCCAGCGGCTTTACAGACCAGCCTATCCGCTGCCGATACTGAGCATCTGATCAACTTGACTGCGTGGAATTAATGATGCTGACAGGTGCAAGATATGTTGAACATCTTCAACGCTCAGATGGACGGCTTGGCCAAACGCCTGCAAGTCAGCACGACGCCCCCACGTCTTTGCTCAAGAAAAATCAGCCGGGCAATACGCCGACTTGAAAAATGCGCCCCTCTGTAACGTCATTGACCATTCCTTGAAGGCGATTCTCCTAATGTTGGAACATCGCAATCATCCGATGCAGAGCCTGAGCATCGGCTCATTCCCGACCTGCCTCAACCGCTCTGCAATTCCCACAAGCTCCACTGCCGACCACTCTAGATCAGCAGCGATACCCTGCAGATATCTTCGAAGGCTTTGAGCTTGATTGTTCATACCGGCATACCGTTCTCTTTTTCGGAGGGTATGCTCTGATGTCTTAGCGTAAGGCTTACGCGGCGACGCTGCAGTGGCTACGGGGGCGGCGTGGTTTGTCGCAAGCCGACTTTAAGAAGCAGCCTGATCAGGCCCACATCAGTAGGTTGGAAGCTTCAAAAACCTCAGCTACTGTGGATCTCACTGCCGATCTGGCTCAATATTTAGGTCTGAGGCCGCCGTCATTCCTTACCCTTGTGGCAGCCAATCACGAGGGTAAGACTGCACGCGCTGCGCTGGATGAAGTGCTTGCCGAATTGCCCGAGCTCGGCGTATTGGATGAAACCCTGCCAAATGAGCCAGAGACGCTTACCCCGCCCCAAACAGCGGCAGCCGCAGAGAAGCTAAAGGCGGTACAGGAGTTGAAAAAAGCAGGGCTCCCGCGAGCCGAGGTCTCTTTCCAACTAGGAATGCCCCAAACCACCGTCCGGCGATTTTGGAATGCTGAAGGTTGATTAGGGCGGGCGCAAAATCAATTGACCAAGGAAGAATGTAGCTCTAGGAAAGCCACTG
>Ga0307412_10000659_pt1 | contig 20046 bp, 18 predicted proteins | sample DK1Cmetagenome_3_FD_203823 | JGI IMG/M metagenome (GOLD analysis project Ga0307412, IMG submission 203823) | Maize rhizosphere microbial communities from greenhouse at UC Davis, California, United States - DK15-C-1 | ecosystem: Host-associated > Plants > Roots > Rhizosphere > Soil | place: USA...
CAAGGAGCGCGCAGGCGAGTGATCCGTTGAATGGCAGCTACCGGCATTGCCGGACGTTCGTAGCAGCAGCGCTGTATGGCAAAAATGTCCCACGACCCGGCGTTCGGCTTCCGGCAGCACGCGACCAAACCGTGCCTATCGTCAGGCGGCGTGAGTGGGTCGGTTTCTGACGAAAGCCGACATAACCGATGATAGATCTGGGAGCCTGCAGCGCGACCTTTCGACCATCCATTAACAGAACCAACGCGCTCAAAAACAGACACTCTCCACCACCGGGGTGTAATCAGCTTTCAATTCAGATGCTTCCAATTTTCGAAGTATGATGAATTCGCAAGATCGTCCAGAAGGGCGGGACCGTTAGGGTGCCAGTTTAAAATCTCGCGGGTTCGCGCGCTCGACGTAGGAGCATCATTCTCGACAAATCCGGCGAACCACCCGAAATGCTCGCGGGAGCGCGGTTCGACAGGCAATCCGAGATTGCGGCCAATCGCTTCGGCGATAGCACGCATCGGAACCCCTTCCTCTGCGCAGGCGTGGAATGCTGGCATAGGCACGCCCGCCTCCAGTGCCAGTCGATAGACGGAGCCTACGTCCGACACATGCACAGCACACCACCGGTTGGATCCGTCCCCAATGTAAGCTGAGACGCCTTTCTCGCGTGCGAGATCAGCCAACATTGCTAGGAACATCCGATCACCAACACCGTGCACCGTCGGCGCAAGCCTCACCACCCCAATGCGTACACCGCGCGCAGCCATTGTCTGAACCGCAACTTCCGTCTTGCGCGGGTATTTTGGGTCGGACAGTGGTGGCATATCCGCCTCGGTCGCGATGCGCCCAGGCGCGAGCATTAACAAGCCAGTTGTGACTAGGATCGGTTTCTGCGTGCCGATCAGCGGCTCGCTCATCGCTTCGATTACTCGTCGATCCTGTTCGCTATTCTCTGCGAACTTCGAGAAATCGTGCCCGAAGGCAGTATGTACGACAGCATCTGCCTGGCTCGCCGCTTCAACCAGCGATTCGAGATTCTCGAGCGAACCAAGGACCGGCGTAATACCTTTCGCGGACAGTGCGCACGCATTTTTATCAGATCGGCAAAGGCCAGTGACCTGATGGCCAGCGGCAAGAAGTTCATCAACCACGGCGCTGCCTACCCAGCCTGTGGAACCTGTGACAAATACTCTCATACTTAACTCCTTCACTCGTGGGCTAAAGCGCCCGAGGCGGTTGTCGGCAGGCTACTTGCGACATATCCGCCATCGAGCGAAATGATTTGGCCAGACAAGTAAGACGCTCGTGCCGACGCGAGAAAAGCGATCAGATCACCGACTTCCGACACCTCCGCCGCGCGTCTGAACGGCAGGTGGGAATGAAGCTCCCTCCAGCGTCCGGGGTCGCCGAACTCATTCTTCGCGCGTTCTGAGAATGCAGCGACATTGGTCTCGGTATTCACGACCCAGGAATTCACGCCGACGATCCGGATGTTCGATTGGGAAAGATCGTGCGCCAGCCCTTGCGTGAAGGTCGTAAGCGCCGAGCAGCTCGCTGCGGAGTAGATCGCCTTGTTCGATGGCACTTGCCCGATCGCGCCAATCATGTTCACGATCACGCCGCCCCCACGGGCGCGCAGGATTGGCACGAAGGCCCGCATCATCCGAATATAGCCGAACGGTTTTATTGACCAGTTATGCATCCATTGCTCGTCGGGCAGCTGCTCGAGCGAACCACCGGAAGGCGTGTTCGCATTGTTTACGAGGATATCGATGTCCCCATGCGCTTGGGCGATCCTGTCGGGAGAGGCCGGGTCGTACAAATCCGCGGAAACCGTCCGTACATCGCTCCCATGCTGACGAAGTTCGTCGGCAGCATGAGCTAGGCGGCCTTCATCCCGCGCAATCAGCGTGAGATTCACGCCCTCAGCTGCCAAGCCGTGCGCAATTCCCAATCCGATGCCCTTGCTGCCACCGGTGATGAGCGCGCGCTTTCCACGCAACTCTAGATCCATGACTATTCCTCTCAATGTTGTTGCGAGCGCCCCCCGTGATCCGAAGGAGATCGCGGGCGGTGTGATCCCCGCTATCGCGGTGCCATGCGGATCGCACCGTCAAGGCGGATGACTTCACCATTCAGCATGGGATTGGTGATGATAGCCTGCGTGAGGCGGGCATATTCACTGGGCTGACCCAAGCGACTGGGATGGGGAACCTGCCGCCCTAGCGAATCCTGAATCTCCTGTGAGAAGCTGGCCATCATGGGAGTCAGAAAGATGCCCGGCGCGATCGCTATCACCCGAATGCGGTGCTGAGCCAAATCGCGTGCGGCCGGCAAAGTCAGACCGGCGACGCCAGCCTTAGACGACGCATAAGCGGCTTGCCCGATCTGACCGTCGTAGGCCGCGACGGAGGCCGTGTTGATAAACACGCCCGCCTCCTCGCCTTCTACACCCGCGGCGATCAGCCGGGCGGCAGCCTGAGAGATCAGGTTGAATGTACCGACGAGATTGACCTCGACAGTTCGGCGGTAAGTATCGAGATCGTGTGCTGCCCCATTTCTATCGACGATCCGGAGCGCAGGCGCAATGCCGGCGCAATTCACCAGAATGCGGGCGACGCCGTTGGCGATTTCGGCTTTCTCCAACGCGGATGCCACTCCGGCATCGTCCGTCACGTCAACTGCCTGAAACGTAACGCCCAATTCCGATGCGGTTTTTCCGCCGCCCTTGTGGTCGCGATCGAATATTGTGACCCGCGCGCCTGCCTGCACGAGCATTTCGGCGGTAGCGCGCCCCAGCCCCGAGCCTCCGCCGGTAACAACCGCGGCGGTTCCTTCGATTTGCATCCTAGTCCTTCCCAATCAGTTCGATTGCGACTGCCGTCGCCTCTCCGCCGCCGATGCACAGAGCCGCGACGCCGCGTTTGCCGCCGCGCGTTTTCAGGGCCGCGACAAGCGTCGCGATGATTCTGGCGCCGGATGCGCCGATCGGATGGCCAAGGGCCGTGGCGCCGCCATTGACGTTCAATTTGTCGCGCGAGAGGCCCAGATCCCGTTCGGCAATCATGGCGACGATCGCAAAGGCCTCGTTGACCTCGAACAGATCGACATCCGGGATAGTCCATCCCGCCTTCGCAAGCACCTTGCGGATGGCAAAGACCGGTGCGGTGGTGAACTGAGCCGGTTCGTGCGCATGCGCTGCGGATGCGACAATAATCGCCTCTTGCGTCAAACCCCGGACCTCCGCCACCGACTTGCGGGTAAGGACCAGCGCCGCCGCTCCATCGGAGATCGATGCCGAAGTGGCGGCCGTGATCGATCCATCCTTGGCAAATGCCGGCTTTAGAAAAGGGACTTTTTCTGGCAACGCTTTGCCCGGCTGTTCATCCTGCGTGACGATGATCTCGCCACCTCGGGCCGGAACTATCACCTGTGTCAACTCTGCTGCGAAGAGGCCGCTCGCAATGGCATGGTTGGCGCGAGAGAGGCTCAGAAGCGCATAGTCCTCCTGCTCGGCGCGGCTGAACTGATAGTCTCTCGCGCTGTCTTCGGCGAAGGCGCCCATCGGCTTGCCCCGGTCATAGGCGTCCTCCAAGCCGTCCATCATCATGGAATCAATGACGGTGTCGTGCCCGATGCGAGCGCCGGACCGATGTTTGGCGAGCAGGAAGGGCGCGTTTGTCATGCTCTCCATGCCACCTGCAACGATGATATCGACCGCTCCCGACGCCAGGGCTTCGGCTGCCATGATCGTCGCCTGCATGCCGGATCCGCACATCTTGTTGATCGTCGTTGCTTCGACCGCCAGAGGCAGCCCTGCCTTGATCGCGACCTGCCGGGCCGGAGCTTGGCCCTGGCCGGCGGGCAACACGCAGCCCATATAGAGGCGGTCGATCGCATCTGTTGGGACGGCTGCCCGCTCTACCGCCGCACGGACGGCGGCAGCACCTAAATCGGATGCGGCGATGCTGGCGAAAGCGCCTTGAAACGCCGCCATCGGCGTGCGCGCAAGTCCCGCTATCACGATCGGATCGATGTTCATAAGCTTCTCTCCAGTTCACAAGGCGCGGGCGATGACCATTCGCTGGATGTCAGACGTGCCTTCGTAAATCTGGCAGACTCGTACATCGCGATAGATTTTGGAGAGGCCGAACTCTTCGAGATAGCCGTAGCCACCCAGCGTCTGGATCGCTCCCGAAACAACTGCCTCGGCCATCTCCGAGGCGAACAGCTTCGCCATGGAAGCTTCGGTCAAACAGGGCCGCTTGGCTTCCTTTAGCGCGGCGGCGTGCAGGACCAGATGCCGGGCTGCCTCAAGCTTCGTGGCAAGATCGGCAAGTCGGAAGCCAACAGCCTGATGTTCAATGATCACTCGGCCCATTGATCTGCGCTGCCGGGCGTAGACCGTCGCGATCTCCAGCGCAGCCTGGGCCATGCCGATACATTGTGCGGCAATGCCGATGCGACCCGTCTCAAGATTCGACAAGGCGATGCGATATCCCTGTCCTGCCGGGCCGAACAAGGCGTCGTCGCCTACCGCCATGTCGTCGAAGCGCAGCGCGCAGGTGTCGGAGGCGGCTTGCCCCAATTTGTGCTCGACCTTATCGACCGTGTAACCAGGGGTGTCGGTCGGAACCAAGAAGGCTGAGATGCCTTTCTTGCCGGCCGCTGGATCCGTGACCGCAAAGATCATAGCGACGTCGGCGATCTTGCCGGATGTAATAAACTGCTTTGCGCCATTGATGCGCCAGCCGCTCTCGATCCTTTCGGCCCTCGTGCGAAGCGCCGAAGCGTCCGAGCCCGCATCGGTCTCGGTGAGCGCAAACGCGCCGATCATGCGGCCGGCGATAAGACCGGGTAGATATCGCTGCTTCTGGACGTCGCTGCCGTAGCGCAGGATGCCCGACACGAGCAGACTGTTCTGGATGGACACGATCGTGGAAAGTGCACCATCCGCAGCGGCAAGTTCGATCAGGGCAAGTGCATAGCTCACCATGTCCGTCGCGGCACCGCCCACCTCTTGCGGCGCGGTCATGCCAAGCAGCCCAAGTGCGGCAAGCTCAGGAAAGACCCATTCTGGATAGCCCTTATCCGCTTCGAACCGCTGCGAAAGAGGGCGTAATCTTTCCTGTGCGAAGGCCCGAACGCTATCGCGGATCGCCTCTTGGGTTTCATTCAATATCATGGTCGGATACCTGCATCGCTGATGGCTCATCCGTTGCGGTCACGGACGGAGCGCGGGACATGTTGCTTGTCAGAAGGAGACCTGACCGGCCCCTTTGAGCTTGAGAATTTCTCGCGCTTCTTGTGGCGTTGCGGCGGTCAGACCGAGCCCTTCGATGATCTGCCGGACCTTCGTCACCTGCTCGGCATTCGTCTCTGCGAGCAGGCCGGGGCCTATCCACAGATTGTCCTCAAGCCCAACGCGGACATGCCCTCCCATCGCGGCCGCGATGGCCGCGACCTGCATCTGACCGCGCCCTGCGCCGAGCACCGACCAGCGCAGGTCGTCACCGAAGAGGCGCTTGGCTGTACGGTGCATGTGCATGATGTCCTCGGGATGCTGACCGACGCCCCCAAGAATGCCGAAAACGTTCTGAACGAAGAACGGCGCCTGCACAAGGCCACGATCGACAAAATGCGCGAGGTTATAGAGGTGGGCAGTATCGTAGCATTCAAACTCGAACCGTGTGCCGGCGTCGCCGCACTCCTTCAAAACATAGGCGATGTCCCGGAAGGTGTTGCGAAAGATCAGGTCTTCCGTCCCCTCCAGATAGGGGCGTTCCCAATCATGCTTGAAGTCCTTGAAGCGCTTGAGCATCGGAAAAAGACCGAAGTTCATCGAGCCCATGTTGAGACTCGCGACCTCTGGACGGAATTGTGCGGCCGGTTTCACGCGCTCCTCTACGAGAAGCGCTGGAGATCCGCCTGTCGTCAGGTTGATGACCACGTCGCTGGCCTGCTTGATCGTCTGCAGAAAGGGCAGAAAGGCTTCAGGGCGTTGGTCAGGCTTTCCTGTTTCGGGATCACGCGCATGCATGTGGACGATGGAAGCGCCTGCTGCTGCCGCACCGAGCGCGGATTCTGCGATTTCGGCCGCTGTCACTGGCAGGAACGGTGACATCGACGGTGTGTGAACCGAGCCTGTTATGGCGCAGGAGATGATGACCTTGCGAGAAATGGTCATGAGGGCAAGTTCCTATCAAGCTGAATGAAAGTTATAAGAGCGTTGAGGATCGGTCATCGGACCTCGACGAATTCCACGATCGTGCCGTCCGGATCCTTGACCATTGCAATCAAGACGCCGGGCCGCAGTTCGAACTTCGCTCGTTCGAATGGCACACCGGCACTTTCACAAGCGGCGCAGATTGCATCGATGTCGCGGACCGGAAAGGTGAGGTAGCGCAATCCGGTTTGATCCTCGATCCGTGGCCGATTAGGGGCCGCCGGCGTTGCCGGATCTACAAGCTTGACGAAGCTTTCACCGAAGCGAAGGCGGTGGAAGCGACCGAACCAGACGTTGATCTCCTCGATTTTCTCGAGGCCAAGGATGCCTTGGTAAAAAGCAAGGCTCGCGCCGATGTCGGACACGATAATGCCGACGTCGATGGCGTTGCGGGCGGGGGTCATCGGCATGTTTGCTCTCTTTTCAATAGCTAGTCTTGCCAAGCGGAGGGAAGGCTGTTCACGGCATGGATCGCCGCGGGTGACTTGTGGACGGCATCGTGCCCGAAGGGGTCGCTTTCCAGGCAGCGATCAGCTCGTCGCCATCGCGCGCCTTGGCAATCGCGGCCTCCGTGCGGGAAAAGCGCGGCGCCGGCGCCGCGTGGATGACACCTTCGCGCAGTTCGTAGGAATTTCTCGCCTGATGATGTGGGTGCGACAGAAGGTCCTCAAGATTCAGGACGGGTGCCACGCACGCATCGCTACCTTCGAACAGCTTTACCCACTCGTCTTGCGTTCGCGTCAGGAACGTCTGCTCGAGCATCCCGGTCAAAGCGTCCCAACGCTCTCGACGGTTCTGATCCTGGATATAGGCTTCAAGCCTCAACATGGTCATCAGTTCGGCGAAAAACTGAGGTTCTATCGCGCCAACCGAGATTTCCCGACCATCGGCGCAAAGATAGCTTCGGTAGTAAGGTGCTGCGCCGCCAAGGATATTCTCATCCCTCGCCAAGGATATGCGCCCGGCAGGTACCAGCCCGGCGAACATCGTCATCAGCGATCCAACACCATCGATGATGGCGGCATCGACAACCTGTCCCTCGCCCGAGCGCTCGCGCTCCCACAGGGCTGCCAAAATCCCGATGGCAAGGAGCATGGATCCCCCGCCGAAATCGCCCACCAAATTGAGGGGGACCGTCGCCGGCTCCCCCGCTTTGCCGATGGCCGCCAAGGTGCCGGTCAGCGCAATATAGTTGATGTCATGTCCGGCGGTGGAGGCAAGCGGCCCGTCCTGCCCCCAGCCCGTCATCCGTCCGTAAACGAGGCGCGGATTGCGCCGCCGCATGATTTCTGGCCCCAGTCCCAGCCGTTCCATAACGCCCGGTCTGAAGCCCTCGATCACGACATCTACGTGGTCCGAGGCGTCGAGGCACAGTTCGCGTCCGGCCTGGGTGCGAATATCGACGACCTTTGTCGCGCGTCCACGATCGACGACGGGGTTGGGCCAGCCATTCCCGCCTTCGCGATCGATCCTCAGAACATCAGCTCCAAGATCAGATAGCAGCATAGCGCAGTGCGGTCCCGGCCCAATGCCGGCAAACTCTATAACGCGCAGGCCCGCCAGGGGCCCGGAAGGACTATCGGCCATCGACCCAGCCTGCCCCCGGCTGATCGAGCCGGATCAGAAGTTTGCCGAAATTGCGACCATCATAGAGTTCGGCGATCGCCCCAGGGCAATGCTCGATCCCGTCGCGTATCTCCTCGCGATAGCGTAGCTTTCCCTCTCGAACCCACTGCGCGAGCCGAGCACTCGCGGCGCTGAACTCATCCATGTGATCGAGAACGACGAAGCCGCCCAAAGTCGCGCGCCGGGTCATGATGATGCGCTCGACGCGGGGGCCGTTCGGGGGCGGGTTCCAGGAAGATACGGACGCCGTCCCGCAGGAGACGATCCGAGCATGGAGAGCAAGTTGGCGATAAACGGCATCGCTGATTGGGCCGGCGGTGTTGTCGAAATAGACGTCGACGCCATGGGGGCAGGCTTGGGCAAGCATTTGGTGCAAGTCAGACGCGCGATAATCGATCGCCGCATCGTAGCCGAATTCGTCCAGGCAGATGGCGACCTTCTCGGCGCCGCCGGTAATCCCGACCGTGCGACAACCCAGCAGCTTGGCTATTTGCCCGACCGCCGAGCCAACCGATCCGGCTGCCGTCGATACGACGACGGTATCGCCCGCTACTGGACGTCCAACCTTCTCGAGGCCAAGCAGGGCGGTGACGCCGTTGAGGCCGAGCACGCCCAGAGCCAGCGAGGGAGAAAGATTGTCCTCCTCGATCTTGCGGATGACGGCATCGGTCGACACTGCGGCAAATGTCTGCCAGCCGAACCAGCCCATGAGCCGCTCGCCCGGCGTAAATTCTGGTATGCGGCTCTCTGTCACTTCGCCCACCGCCAAAGCCCGCATGATCGAGCCGACCGGGATCGGTTGGGAGTAGTTGCCGGTATCGGCAAGCCACCCTCGCATGGCCGGTTCGACGGACAGAAACATGTTGCGCACGAGGACCTGCCCCTCGCCAATCAGGGGAATATCGCTCTCGGTGATGGCAAAATGTTCGGCCTGAGGGATAGCCGTCGGACGTCCGATGACGATGACCTGCTTGTTACCGGACATCAACCTGGTCCTCATCCTGATGTCGGGCGAGTCCAAGGCAACCGAGAGGTCGCGCGCTGGAGGCGGATGCGTTTACGTGCTGGCTCATGCCCGGACCGCCGGATGCCTCTGCACATTGTGCGGCGCCACGGCGATACGGTGGACGCCATCGGTGGCGGTCGAAACGAAGCGCGTGCGGAGGACCCCGATCTTTTCCATCTCGAGTTCGACCACGTCTCCACTGGCAATGACATGGCCGGTTTCTATGGTGCAGCCGTCACCGACCGTACCTGATCCGAAAATGTCGCCCGGTTCCAGGGTTTCGGACTGAGAGATATAGGCAATGAGTTCTTCGAATCGCCAGTTCATCTCGGCAGATGAAGCAGTCACAAAGACTTCGCCATTGAGGCGCGCCGTCATACGCAGCGCGTAGGGATCCCCAATCTCGTCAGCGGTGACGAGGAAAGGCCCCATAGGCTTGGAGTTGTCGAAGTCCTTGCCTTTTCCAGGCCCCATCTGACCCGGCATGGCGCGGGCCTGTTCGTCTCGGGCCGATAGATCGTTGAAGATCATATAGCCAAAGATGTGCTCTCGCGCTCTTTCGACTGGAATATCTTTGCCGCCTTTGCCGATAACGCAGGCGAACTCGAACTCGAAGTCCATCGCATTGCTATAGGCGGGCCATGCGACGGCGACATCGTTGCCGCAAACATTGGCTGGATTAACGCGGTAATAGAGAGGGTTTTCATACCAGGCGTCGGGTACGCGCAAGATGCCCTTGCGCTCCATCATCTCCATATAGGCTTTGGGATCTTCCGCCAGATTGGCCCGCAATTGACGGATACCGTCATAGGCCTGCGTCATGTGCTTCTCAAAGGCGAGGAAGTCGCGGACCTGAACCGGGCGCGGGATTGGCGCGAGCAACTTGACCTGCTCCAGCTTGACATGACTCGCGGGAGCGCTTTGTTCAGCAAGTTCGCGAATCTCGCTGAGCGCGGACTCGCCGGTCTCCACGATGGCTTGGACACTGGTAAGGTGCAGCGGCGTTACGTCATAGCGAGTGGCAGCGGCGGCGATGATGTCGACCAAGGCCGATCCGTCGCCGGTAACGACGCCCGGCCTGGACAAACCGTCGTGTAGAAATGTCGCCAGTTTCACAGGTTTCTCCCGATTTCGGTAAAGTCGGCTGACGCCGTTCAGTGTGTCGCCACGGGACCAGCGCCGCCATAGGCAACCCATCCGCCGTCGACAGGCAGGGTGACGCCTGTGATGTAGCTGGACCAGTCGGACAGCAGGAAGGCAATCGACCGCGCGACCTCCACCGGCTGACCCATACGGCCCATCGGTGTGCGCTCGTTGAGGACGGTCTCGTCGAGTTTGCCTTCGGCGATCAGGCGATCGGTCATCGGTGTTCGAATGAAACCCGGCGCGACGGCATTGATCCTGACGCCATTGAGCGACCATTCGCATGCTAAATTCTTCGCCATCATTGCGACCGCCGCCTTGGCCGGACCGTAGGCATGACGCCTTGGGCTTCCGATCAGTCCGCGTATCGAGGACAGTGCGACAATCGACCCACTCTTCTGCTCGAGCATGATACTGGCAGCAGCCCGGCAGGCGAGGAATGTCCCGCGGAGCGTAACGTCCACGATATGCTGCCATTCGTCGATCTCGATATTGAATGCCTTGGCTACCCGGTCACTCACGCATGCGCTATGCACCATGCCATCAAGCCCACCGGTCGCGTTGCGCGCAACAGTCGCCATGTTTTGGCAATCCGCTTCGCGCGTGACGTCGCCGCCCACGCGCGCAATGGCGCCGAGTTCGTCGGCGACGTCGTCGAGCACGCGCTCATCGCGGTCCATGAGCACCAATGTCGACCCCGAGGCGGCCAGCAGGCGGGCGGTTTCGAGACCTATGCCGCTTGCCGCGCCCGTGACGAGGATGCGTTTGCCTGCCAAGCCGAGATTATCGATCATATCCATCTCCGGACGTCTCAGTTCTTCCAATGGACAGGGGCGGCGCCAGCAACCGGCGAGCGGAAGAAGGGGATTGTCGTCCCGCGCAAGCTGCCGAGATACACCGTGCTAAGATCCGAACCGCCAAAGGTCACGCTGGCTAGCCAGGGCGCAACGGTGCCGCCGCAGGCAAGCATCAGTTCGGGCGTGATACGCTCCTCGGCAAAGGCCTGGAGCAATTCGCTACCGGCTTGCGACCCACGATCATCGTCCAGGATGATCCGTAGGTCGCCATTCGGCGTGATCGCAAAGATGCGATCAGTGAAAATGTGCGTGCCCCATAGATTGCCGAAGCTGTCGAACGCGATGCCATCGATCATCGCGCCGTGATTTTCCGGACCGTAGGTTTCGCGATCCGTTAAAGAGCCGTCGGCTCCAACACGGAAGCGGGTCACCTTCATGCCACAGGTTTCGACGGCGTAGAGCCACTCTTCCTTCTCGTCGAAACGGATCTCGTTAGTGAAATGGAGGCCATCTGCGACGATCCGCAGCCCCTTTTCGTCAGCCACCGCGATATAGCCGTCGCGAACCGACGGGGTCATGGATTTGATCAGATCGGGGATCCGGCTCGACACCGTCAGCCACAGCCGATCACGGCTGTCGCGCAGGATGAAGTTCACCCGTCCAAGGGGTCTGCCATCGATATTGTCGTACAGAACCTGGCTCTCGCCCGTACGGGTCATGACTTCGAGGCGGTCCGTGCCGAAATTGGCGATCAGTATGTCGCCGTTGCGGGCGAACGCCAGTCCGTTGGGCAGCGTCTCATTGACGATCCGCGTGAACTGCTCGGTCGCATCCGCCGGTTTAGCATTGCCTTGCGCGATCAATCGCTGCGTGCCGTCACGTCCGATCCTGACGACACCGCCACGCGCATCCGCTGACCAAAGTGTGCCGTCAGCCTCCGCCAGTATGCATTCGGGGCGCTGCAGGTCATGACCGATCGACTTGAGGCTGGCCGGATCGACTTCGAAGCCGTCGATCGGATTACTGGGCATGGACAGTTCCTTCATTCCTATGGGATTGGCGCGCGTAGATTTCACGCAAGCGCTTCTTGTCGACTTTGCCGGTCGCGGTGAGGGGGACGTCCGCGATGACGATCGTTTCGGGCACCCACCATTTTGCGAGGCGATCCGACAGGTACGCCCTGACCGCGTCCACAGTGAGGTCCGCATCGGGATGGGGTTCGACGACCAAGAGCGGGCGCTCTTCCCATTTGGGGTGGTAGATGCCAATCACGCCGGCGATCCGCGCACCTGGGCATGCCACCGCCACATTCTCGATATCGATCGAGCTGATCCACTCGCCGCCCGACTTGATGACGTCCTTGGCGCGATCGGTGATCCGCATGAAGCCGAACGGATCGATTGTGGCTATATCGCCCGTGTCGAACCAGCCTTCAGCGTCCGCGCCCGCCGCATCGCTTTCGAAATAACGCTCGATGACCCAGGGACCGCGGACAAGAAGTCGGCCCGAAGTCTCGCCATCGCGGACCACTTCATGACCATCGTCGTCGACGATCTTAAGCTCGATCCCGAATTGCAGCCGGCCCTGCCGGGTCCAGAGAACTTCGTCGAGATGGTCATCGCCCATGGCCGCCAGCTGCGGCGTTGGCGTTGCCAAGACCCCGATAGGGCTTGTTTCGGTCATCCCCCAGAGCTGCCGGACCTTCACGCCATGCTTGGCCTGAAATGTCTCCGCCATGGCCCTAGGGACCGCCGAGCCGCCGATGACGACACGCTCGAGCGATGTTGGCGTCTGGCCCGTCTGTTTTAGGAAGGTCAGATACATCGTCCAGATTGTCGGTACGCCGCCGGCAAAGGTGACGCCTTCATTGACGATGAGTTCGTGAAGACTGGCGCCATCCATACGGTCTCCCGGCAGCACCAGCTTGGCGCCGTTGATCGGCGCCATGAAAGGAAGCCCCCAGGCAGTCCCGTGATAAAGGGAACTGCAAGGCATGATGCTATCGAAGGCGGTGAACCCCAATGCGCCGTTCAGTCCGCCTGCCATCGCGTGGAGAACGATCGATCGATGGGAATAAAGGACACCCTTCGGATCACCCGTGGTCCCTGACGTGTAGCAGAGGATGGCCGCGCTATTCTCGTCGAATTCCCTCCACCTGTGTTCGACAGGTTCAGCATCGATGAGCGACTCATAGCTTTCGGCGCCAACTTCGCCTTGCATAAGCCGTGCCGCATCAGACATCATGATATAGCGTTGGACTCTAGGCAGCCGTGGGCGCAGGCGCTCCACCAGAGGTAGGAAGTTGCGCTCGAGGAACAGGATGCTGCTTCCAGCGTGATTGATCGTGTAAGCGATCTGATCTTCATGGAGGCGAGGATTGGCGGTGTGCAACACCGCTTCGATCCCCGGAACGGTAAAGAAGAGTTCCAGATGCCTGTGCGTATTCCAGGCGAGCGTGCTGACCCGATCGCCCGGCGCCACTCCAAGGGTTTGCAGCATGTTAGCTGCGCGAGAAACGCGCATGGCGCAGGCCGAATAGTCGTAGCGCCACAGAGGTTCGTCTATCAGCCGGGATACGATCTCGCGCTGCCCGTGAGCGTTCGCCGCATAAGAGAGGATGCCGCTGATCATCAGCGGCCGATCCTGCATCAACCCTCGCATTCCAAACCTCTCCCGACCATTTATCTCGATTCGTGTAAGACTGTACGTACGTTCCTATATTTTGTAAATCGTGTTCATTGTCGCAGCGTGTTTCAACAAACATCGCCGACATGCCTGTTCACCAACTCACGCACTCACACCGCTGATTCAACTAACCTTCGGCATAGCGCTGGGATATGCAGAAGTCGGCCTCGGCCGCGTGACGGCACCATATGATCAGGGCTTGACATAAGGTTTCATACAGATAAGTTGGAACGTACGTACAGTGCGGAGTCGGCCAGGCGGACAATATGATCGTCGGTCGAGATCGAAGATCGAGATCAGTTCCTCGAGCAGCCTTGCTCTCGCTCTGGGACTGGTCTTTCGGATCATTTTCCTTGGTACGAGGTGCAAAAGGGCGGGTGCCGATCTGGATGCCTTGCCTATATTTTGGGGAGGATTTTCAACATGTCTTCAATCAAGCTTCTGAGGCTTTCAACCAGCGCGCTGTGTCTTGCCGTGCCTACGGTGGCGCATGCGCAGCAGCAGGCACCCGTGGCGACCATTAATCCTGTCCTGGCAGAGGAGGCTCAGTCGGGCTCGGGGGACATCATCGTCACTGCCCAGCGTCGTTCGGAGAGGTTGCAGGACATACCGATGGCGATCACCGCGCTGGGTGGTGCCGCGCTTGAGCGCGCCCCGATCAGCAATATCTCCGATCTTCAAACCTCCGTCCCTAATGTCAATATATCGCTACGCAACGGCTCGGGCGTAGTTGCCATTCGCGGCATCGGATACGACATTGTCACGGCTGGTGCCGATGGCAGTGTCGCCATTCACAGCGACGGTGTTTACCAGTCTCGCCCTGCGGCCGGACTTTCATCGCTCTACGACGTAGAGCGCATCGAGGTCGCTCGTGGTCCCCAAGGAACCCTCTACGGGCGGAACGCGACAGGTGGCGCGATCAACATCATATCCCGCAAACCGGCCAGCTCACTCGAAGGCTATGTGGATTTCTCATACGGCAATTATAACGCGATCTCGGTAGAAGGGGCGATCAGCGGCCCGATTACCGGAGAAAAGTTGCGCGGACGGATTGCCGCGAAGCTTGAGGAGCGCGACGGCTGGGGAACAAATCTGTTCAACGGCAAGGATATCGATGACGTCAAAAGCCGATCCATCCGCGCGATGTTGGACTTCGCGCCGAGCGAAACCGTCAGCTTTTTGCTGACCGGGGAGTATTTTAAACGTGACGATGCGGCCAACGCCCTGCATTTCGAAGGGTGTGTCGCGCCAGTCTGCAATGCCAACACTGCAATCAATCGCGGATTTTCGATCCCGCGGGATCCTCGCGACGTAAACCAGGATGCACAGGCTGGCTATCGTCCTGAACAATATGGCCTCACCCTTACTTCCAAAATCGATTTGCCCTTCGCCGATCTTATGGCGATCAGCGGATATCGCGATGGCAAATCCTATTTTTACAGCGATTTCGACGCAACTGCGCAACTAGGCTCATTCGCGACCCGGGAAGAAAATTACCACACCTTTTCGCAGGAAGTGCAACTCGGGCGCAGCGGCGGCGCAATCGACTGGATTCTGGGCGCCTATTACTTCCATGAGAAGAATTTTGCTCGGACGAACGCACAGTTTCCGCCCTTCCTGGCCCCCGCTTTGTCGCGCGTCTTTCAGGGCGGCACGCTTTACACTAGCGCTTTCGCAGGGTTTGGCGAGTTGAGCTATCACATCACGCCGGAACTGACCGTAACGGCGGGCGGTCGCTACTCCAGTGAGAAGAAGCGCATCGAAGATGAGTATATTTTCACGAATGGACCTGGGAACACCCGGGGGCGTCCTGGGCAGGTAATGCCTTGCGTCGTGTGCGTTTCTATCCCCAACGCCGTGCGGTTCAATGCTTTCACGCCCAAGTTCGGTGCACAGTACAAGTTCAGCCCTCGTCAAATGATCTACGTGAACATCCAAAAAGGCTTCAAGAGCGGCGGCTTCGCCGTCGGAGCGGTCACGCCGGCTTTTCAGCCGGAAACGATCTGGAGCTATGAAGCGGGCCTGAAGGCAGACTGGTTCGACCGGGCTTTGACGACGAATATCGCGGTCTACCATTATGACTACAAGGATCTTCAGGTCGGCCAGATCGTAAGTACCGTTACGGAAATCCGTAATGCGGCCTCCGCTAAGGTCGACGGTATCGAAGCCGAAATCCGGCTGGCCCTCGGCAATCATCTGACGCTTGATGGTTTTGGGTCTTATAACCACGCGCGCCTGTCCTCCTATACCGCCGTAAATCCTGCCCTACCGTCTCAGAATCCGGATCTGTCCGGCAACCTGCTTTCAAACGCTCCCAAGTGGACTGGCAAAATTGGCGCGGAATATTCGACCCCCGTTTCCAACGGCAATCTGACGTTGCGTGGTGAGATGTTCACATCTTCGCGCGTTTATTTTTCGCCCTTTAATAATCTGACGAACAGTCAAAAGCCCTATACGCTGTTCAACGCGAACATCCGCTATGAGGGCGACAGTGACTGGTACGCCAGCTTGTTCATGAGCAACATCACCAATCGGCTGGTCAAATCCGGTTCGATTGTCTCGAGCGGCGCCGTAGGTGCGTTCATCGCTGCGCAGTATCTGCCGCCGCGCATGTACGGCATCAAAATCGGCAAGCGGTTTTGAGCGTCCTTTGCGAGAGATCGACCAGTTGCCCCAGCCAAAGTGAAAATCCGTGCTAACGGCATTCGTGAAGTGAGGTGTAATAATGTTCGAGTATTTCCCGTCCAACGCCGGATGGTCTCTGAGCGTGGGATGCGCGCTCTCGATGGGCGGCGAGCTTTCTGAAGTACATGAAGCCTGCAAGCCGCTCGTACCGCTCGCCGAAGCCCCGCTCGCCGTAGCGAACGAGGCGTGGTTCCAAAGCTGGATGTCAGTGTCCGAACGGGTCAGGCGCCAGGGTGACGAGCTGCTGAGCAAGGGATGGGAATTTTCGGCAGGCACCCGCTACTTTCGGGCGGCACAATATGGATTCATCGCCGAACGCCATGCTGGCTGGAAGGATCCTCGCAAACTGATGGCGTACCGGAAAGCGAGCGCGCTTTTCGCCGAGGGCGTAAAGCTGCTTGGGCATAGAACCGAGCGGATCGAGATTCCTTTCGGAGGGGCTTCGCTGGCCGGCTATCTTCGGTTGCCAGAAGGCGATGGCCCATTCCCCGCCGTCATCATGTTCAACGGCTTTGATGGTATCAAGGAGATGCAATATGGGTTCGCCGGTGACGAGGCAGTAAAACGCGGTATTGCCGTGCTTTTCATGGACCAGGAAGGTACGGGCGAATCCGCTCGGATTCATGGCATGACCAAGCCTGTCGAATCGGAAAAATGCGCAAGCGCCTTCATCGACCGCCTTGAAAAGCACCCTTCGATCGACGAGGGTCGTATCGGCGTTATTGGCTGCAGCAATGGCGGTTATGACGCACCCCGCGCCGCCGTTTATGAGCCGCGCCTGAAGCTTTGCGTATCATTTGGCGCCTTCTACGACTCGGAGTGCCTGCGATCCAAATTTGAAAGCATGATCCAGCATCCCGAACGCCCCATCAGAGGCTTGGACTTCCCTGACCAGATGCGGAGCGTGATGGGCAAGGACGACCTGCAAGAGGCTTGGGATGAATTTCGTAAGCGCACCCTGGAAGGGCATCTCGAAGGACTGAAAGTGCCTTATCTCGTGCTGCACGGTGAAAATGATCGGTTGGTTCCCCTGCGCTTCGCCGAACGCTGCATCGCGGAAGCCGTCAACAGCCCACGAGCCGAGATCAAAGTCTTTTCCATCGCGGAGGGCAGCAGCGAACATTGCGGCATCGATCTCATGGCCTCCCATTCCCAATATATGTTCGACTGGGTGGCCGGAATTTTCGGTGGCAAGACGGCCCGAAGCTGATCCCCCCTTGCGCTTATCTCCTCGGATGGGAAATAGGCGAGACGGGGTTGCGTGAGGGCTGATCATGGCGAAGGCATTGGTGAAAAATGCGGGGGGAGCGCGAACGACGATCCTCGATGCGGCCGAAGAATTGTTTGCGCAATCGGGCTTTGATGGGGTTCCGCTGAGGGAAGTCGCAAAGCATGCCAATGTGGCATTGAGCTTGGTGACCTATCATTTTCCATCAAAAGAACAGCTGATTGATGCGGTGATCACGCGGCGCAGCGACGCGCTCAATTCGGCGCGTCTGGAACAATTGCGCAAGTTCATTCTCGAAGACAGCCGCGACCTGACAAAATTCGCCGAGGCGTTCACGCGGCCCTTCCTCAACCTGATTGGATCCGGTGATCAACGTTGGCGTAACTACGGTGAAATTATAGCGCAAACAGCCTACTCTACAAAATATTCTACAGCGCTCACAAAGCATTACGACCAGACAGCCCGTATGTTTGCTGACACATTGCGGGACATGTATGGACATCAGGATTCCGAGAGGTCGATCCGCGCCATTGTTTTCTGTGTTTCAGTCATGCTGAGTATTTTTGCTTCGACACGCCGCGTCGAAGCCATTTCTGAGGGAAGATACGACAGCGCCGATCCGAATGGCAGCTATCCTTTAATGCTCAGGTTTATTGCAAGTGGGATCGACGGCGTCATGTCGGCATGATGGCTGGAGTTATTGAGATGCAATGCGATAGTAGAGCCACGAGTATTCTTACTCTGTAGCCGACGTTCCGAAATCGCCGGGCCACAGCAAATGGATGACGGCTAATTTGAAATGCTTAAACGGCCGCTTTTGGCACAGTTTGTCATTCATCTAGCTAACTGGGAACGACGGCTTCGTCCCAAGGGCTGTGAGGTTGGCTCCTCGCCGAAGCGAGGAGCCGAAGCATCAGATCTCGGTATTTTCCGCAAGGGCAAGCGCGTCTTCCACATCGATCCCGAGATAGCGCACCGTGTTTTCGATTTTGCTATGGCCGAGCAGGATCTGGACGGCACGGAGGTTGCCAGTCGCCCTGTAAATAATCGATGCCTTCGTTCGGCGAAGCGAGTGCGTGCCATACTCGCTTCGCATCAAACCGACTCCCGTTACCCACTCATCGACAAGCCGAGCATACTGGCGGGTGCTGAGATGCCCGTTATGATCAACCCGGCTAGGAAAAACGTAGTCGTCCACTGTGCCGCCTCGCCGATCGAGCCAGGCCAAGAGGCTAGCCCTGGTGTCTGGGAGCAGTTCGAACTGAACAGGGCGACCTGTTTTCTGCTGCATGACGATCGCACGAGTTCGGATCTGCCCGCCGCTGACAAGGTCGCCGACTTTCATCTGAACCAAGTCGCAGCCCCGAAGCTTGCTGTCGATCGCCAGGTCGAACAACGCCCGATCTCGCAGCCGGCGGCGCTGATTGAGGTAGAAGCGGATTTCCCAGATTTGCTTTGGTTTCAGTGCGCGTTTCGCACCGACGGTTCTTCCGGCATTCCAGACCTGACGCTTGGTAGTGGGTTCTGCTTTAGATATCTCCATGATCGTTCTCCAATGGCCAAAGCGGCCATCGGTAAAACGCTTTCAAGTGTAATGGGCTGGAATCTCCCAAGGCCTATGCCGACCATCTTACGCCATTGACCAATTGAGGTGTGAATGTGGGTTTTGACAAAACCCGCCCGTGGGTTACAGCGGCACAGGACGTTCTTGCGACAGATTCGCAAAAATTAATTGAAGCCTAATCATGCCGATACGTCCTGTTCGCGCGGTTTGGACATAGGCATTTGATGATTGGAGATACTTGATGCGCCGCTTTGTTGCTCTCCTTTTCTTGTGGGCCCCCGGCGCAGCGATCGCGCAAACCGGCGAGGAACCGCGTCCCCGTATCGTCGTCACCAGTGCTGCAACGATCCCCAGTCCGCCCGACCGAGCCGTTGTGAGCTTTTCCATCCATGGCGAAGGTACGACCAGTGACGAAGCCGTGCGCGCCATGGTGGCAAAACGGGACAAGATCGAGAAGGGACTGGCAGGCATCTCCGCCGGCCCCGACATACGCGCCGCACAAGTGGGGATTGCCGAGGTGCGCGGGCGTGACTGTAATCGCAACACCTATGGTAATCCGCAGCTATCGACAGGCGAATGCGCAATCGTGGGGTATACCGCCGACCTACAGATGGAGGTTCGCACGACCGCGGTGAACGAGGCTGGAACGATGGTGTCAATTGCTGGCCGTCTCGGCGCGACAAACCCCCGGATCGACCGCTTTTTCCTCGCCGAGGACAAGGAGATCCGGCGGCGCGGGATCGCGGAAGCGCTGGCCGAAGCCAAACTGCAGGCGGAAGCGATCGCACGCGCTTCCGGCGTCAGACTGGGCAGCGTCCTCGGCGTTTCCAATCTTAGCTTCAACGGTCCCGGCCCGTATGATGAGATTGTTGCCACCGCGCAGCGTGTCAGTGCGCCGCCGCCACCTCCACCCCCGCCGCCGGTCGCTATGGACTTGAAACCCCGCGCGATAGAGACGCAAGTGAAGGTGCAGGTGGTCTACGCGATCCAGCCCTGACCATCGGAGTCATCGCTGGATCAGATGGATCGAAGAAACCGCAATAGGCGCCGTTGTCGTAGCTGTGTCGGTCAACACCCCTGCGGCGCCTGTCGACC
>Ga0307412_10000660_pt1 | contig 20038 bp, 13 predicted proteins | sample DK1Cmetagenome_3_FD_203823 | JGI IMG/M metagenome (GOLD analysis project Ga0307412, IMG submission 203823) | Maize rhizosphere microbial communities from greenhouse at UC Davis, California, United States - DK15-C-1 | ecosystem: Host-associated > Plants > Roots > Rhizosphere > Soil | place: USA...
TGCCAGCATCACCACGCAGCGCCTGGAGCGCGGCGCCCGGCTGCCTTCTGAAACCGAGCTGATGGACACTTATCAGGCCAGCCGTGGCACGGTACGCAAGGCCATCGACCAGTTGCAGGAGCGCGGTTTCGCTCAGAAGATTCACGGCAAAGGCGCGTTCGTGCTGTCGACCAACCCGATCGAATTCCAGCTCGGCGGCATCGTCAGTTTCCAGGAGACCCACCCGCGACTGGGCAACGACGTCAGCACCGAAGTGGTCGAGATGTGTCAGGTGCCGCTGGAAGGTGCGCTGCTCAAACACATCAATGCCGAACCCGGCAGCCCGATCACCCGGATCAAGCGGGTGCGGCGCATCGACGGCAAACGCGTCATCCTCGACATCAACCACTTCGTCAGCGAGGTGATTCCCGACCTGTCTGCAGACATCGCCGAACATTCGATCTACGCCCACATCGAACAGACCCTGCAACTGCAGATCGCCTACGCCCAGCGCACCATCGAAGCCATGCCGTGCAGCAAGGACGACCACCACCATCTGGACCTCGACGGCCAGAGCCATGTCATCGTGGTCAGCAACCAGACCTTCCTGCAGGACGGCCGCCAGTTCGAGTACACCGAATCGCGGCATACGCTGGACAAGTTCTATTTTTCCGATGTGGCGCGGCGCTGAGGCATATCTTTCGATACGCAACACGCGATAACCGGCTAACACCCTCCCCTTGAGCACATAAGCCATCTTCTGCCTTTGTGTCTCAAGGATGAACACCCGCATGACCGCCCCCGAACGTCGTCTGCTGCCAAACGCAGCGGACAAAACCGCCCTCAAAGCCATCGCCACTACCATTGTGCAGAACTGCCCAAGCCTGCTGGATGAGGCCCGGCTAGTCGCGATCGAACTGCTGACCGCCAAGGGCCTATCTGGCCTTGATCCCGACCAGGTTTATTTCCATCGTTTCAAAACGGCGCAAAGCAGCACGCTGACCTTTACCGGTTGGGAGCACTTGCTGGAAAAGCCTTATGAAACGCTCACCCTCACGCAACTGGTCGTCCATCGATTTCGCGCCACCGACCAAGACAACGCAGATTTGCTGGGCCTTTACTGCGGCTTCTACTCGGATGGCCCGGGCGCGGAGAATTTCAATCAGAGCAACGAAGTGCGACTGCTTGGCAGCGATGTGCTGAAGGCATTCTGGGCCGTTGATTTCAGCACGCGTTACAGCGGTCAATTGACCAAATTCTGGCAAACCTCGTCGGACGATTTCCGCGCCCTGGCCAAGTGCAACTTCCTCAGTCAGGCGGTGCAGGCGCTGCAACAGGGGGACGTTGACGGCAATGATTTTCAACGCATCGTCACCTCGCTGATCGGCCCCGTAAGCTGGCCGGTAACCCTGCAAATGCTCCGATCGACGTACCCGGTCGGCGCGCAAGTGCGCACGCTGGATCTGGACGGTCACGTCGCCACCAACGTGCTGCGTCTGGTCGAAGACAGTGGCCGGCAGACCCTTTACCTGCCGGGACAGGCCCAGGCCTTTCGGCTGATGGACACTGCCGCGGATCTGCACTGGTGGCTGCTTGAGCAGATGAATTCAGAGCAGAAACGCTCTTTGTTTCTCAAGCACTTCTCGCTGGCTGACAGCAATCACATCACCGAGAACCTCACTGATCTGATGAACCGTTTGGTGAGCACCTGGGGCCACAGCGATCATCGAATGATCAACCGCAGCAACGTTGCGATCAGCGGTGACGCCTTCACGTGGTTAAGCGAGTCGACCCGCACGGGCATGGTTGCCGAGGCGCATCTGGTGCTCACGTCCAACAGTGACCTGCGCAAGAAACTCTGGACCGGCTATCTGAGCGCCGGGCTGAAAGTGTTCGGCCCGATGGCGGCCGTGGGCTGGCCTGCAGCTTTTCCCTTGATCGGCGCCGGCGTCGCGAACATGGGGCTGAACATCGATCAGGCGATCAACGGCATTACGGCGACCGAGCGTAGAGCCGGGGTTATCGGTGCGGTGCTCAGCGCTATCGAAACCGTATTCAATGTTCCGTTCCTGATTGGCACTGGCGCGCAGTTGGAAGTTGGGCCACAGGTTGAGTATGCCGAGGCTGAAGAGATGCGCGGGCTGGTCGAGCTTGCCTCGGCTGACACGCGATTATTGCCACCTGTGAATCCGCCACCCGTCACAGCGGCTGAAGAAGCAAGCAGCGAGTTGGCAAACGAGATACCCAGCGGGGCGACATTGGTCGACGCTACTGAGCCCTTGAATACGCCTGCTACACGGCGAGGTTCAACATTTCCACAAGTACCTGCCAGCTATCGATGCAACGAGTTACTGGCGCAACATTCCGTAGAGGCGGCGCCGGGGAAATACGAAGGCATTTACCGCCTCGACAACGAGCCCGGTCATGCCATCGAAATGGATGGCGCCGCCTATTACGTGCGCTACTTCGCCGACTCGCAAGACGGTGGCAACTGGGCAATCATCAATCCCGAGCGTCCCAATCAGTTCGCTTATTCGTTGCCGGTCCGCCTGGGAAGCGCCGGCAAGTGGGAGCGCATGCCAGCGCTGCGGCTGCGCGGAGGCGGTCAATGCGTGGGCAAGGCATGTTTGCCGGAGACTGATGTGAGCTCAACCGAGGCAACACCGTCGGTGGACCTGCCACGCGTCGAACCGCTTCCAGGCGTTCCGTGTCCGCTACGCCCGGCTACGAAGCTCAAAGGTATCTCAGAGACGGAAATACCCGGAATGAGAAGATGGGCAATGAACTTGCCCAACCCTTCTGCCGAGACCACAAGCGCCGGACGCCGCTATCTGCTGGCTACCGACCGCTACGTGGCCCATTTCGGCGAACAACGCACGGCTCTGCTGAACGACGCCGAAGCATTCTACCGGGAGTTGAAATGGATCAACCTGCCCCAGCGCCCGGTCATTCCGCCCGTCAGTCCGCAGATGGAGATCAATGAGTTGATTGATCTCATCTTTGCCAATACCGATGGACTGGCCGTCGGTGAAACCCTCGATCGCATCGCCAGCACGCGCTTCATGATCGAGAACATGCCCAAGTTCGCGCGGCATATCAAAACCCTCTACGTGCGTGGGTTGCTGAGTGATTTCGCCCAGGATGACCTCAACCATTTCTATTTGTCGGGGGACATGTCAGAAGACCTCAGTACCTATTTGTCCAGCCTGGGCACTGACCCTGAGAACCGGTTCAACATGCTCGAATTGATCCGGGCTGCCCAAGCCAATGGCGTCCGGGTTCATGGACTGGATGCAGCAGAAACCTGCACGCTGAAAGTCCCGCTCACGTCGATCGAAGAGCAGATGATCAAGGCGCGCCTCGCAACGCAGATCATGGAGCGTGACAAGCTGCTCAACAGACCCGGCAAGTGGGTGGCTCTGGTCGATGCCACGAATACCAATACCTTCAGAGATCTGGCAGGCATAAGCGAACTCCGGGGCGGCATCGGTTTGCGCATCGAAGAAGTCTGGCCCGACGAGGTGGCCGACCTCAGGATCGACCCGGGAGTGGAAGTCGCTCGCGGCCCGTTTTACAACGGGGCGACGACAAACAGCGCCTTCGACCCTCTGTTCGCTGACCTGCGATTGCAGGTCAAGGCCCCCGTGCCGCCATGGAATGATGCAACGCTGGAAAAGCTTCTGCCTCGCAATGGCATGTTCGTGATACGGAAAACAGAACCAAGCACATACACACTCGTGCGGCGCAACAGCGCCAGCAACATCGTGCAAACAAGGGTGCATTGCACCGCAGATGGCCGGTTTTATATCTGGGACCAGTCGATGCGCCGCATCACCGGCATGGTCTTCCGCGACATCGCCGCAGTAGCCGAGCGCCTGATCGAGCTCGGCATGACCCTGCAAAGTCGTTTACCCGCCTGATCAGTTATCAGGGCTCTGAAACGAAAAAACCCTTGGCTTCACGCCAAGGGTTTTTCGTTATTCGAACCGCAGCAGGATCATTCCCACTCTATTATCAACAGACTAATCAAGGCCTTATAGATCAGAGCTCCCATACCACTCCGAATAATAAGACCATGAAAAATGCCATGCTTAGGCCAAGGCAGTTCAAGAAGCGGGTTTATCATTGTTTGTGGCATAGGCAGCCGATAATTGCCGTTCCAGAATGGCCAACTCATCCGCATTTCCATCACGAACAACCCCGGCCAGCAGCTCCGCCGCGTATGACGGATCAACCTGAAAAAGCTCTACCATTGCCTCATCGTGACTACGGTCTTTCATCGCTACCTCTGTATTCGGCTCGGCACGTCACACTCTCAAATGGTCAGATATCGAGAGCCGGTAAACCGTTTACGATGTCTTGAGTTCTCAGACTGACGGTAACTACTCGCTGGAACAGCTCTAATGGGTACTTGGGATTGCCCATGGTCTCGACAGCCCAGTCATTTGCATCATTTACAATTCCGCTGGCCTTGTCGGTACGTACCACCTGCCGTTCCATTACCCATTCCAGCGCAGCTTTCCCGTTCACCACATAGTCCCAGGCCGCATCCGGAATGCCCTTGAGGGTGATGCGCTGGTTGTAGATGACAGTACTCTTGTCGCTCTTCTTGGCGAATCTCATTTTCTCCACGCGGTAGTCAGCGCTTGTAAGAGGTGCCTTGGCCTCCATAGTCAGCGGATACGGCTCGACAGTTTCGTACCTCAGGTGAAGGTCAGCCAGGGCGCGACCAGCCTGGCTAAAAGCCCAGAAATCAGCGGCTGCCTTTACTGCTGGAATACGCGGCAACTCTTTTGTCAGGGTATCTGCAAAACGCTGGCGGTAGTCTAGTGAATGCAACACTCCATACACATAATAAAATAAATCTTCTTTGGATATCTTCTCACTTGGATATTTAGCCTGAAAGTGCGACAACCCCATATCACCTATAGCACAACGATACTTATGCTCGATATTTTCAACACCATCAAACAGATCATCTTCCGTGTTCAAAACCTCGACAGCCTCGTCATACAAATAAAGAGGAAAGCACTGAGAACCTGCCTCCATAGAATTGAAGTCAACCAAAACATCACTAATTGTAACACTAAAGTTTTTGGCCCCTCGCCCTGTTACCATTATAACAATGTTATCCGCATCAGCAGTTGGAAATATACGAGGCATTTGGTAAACACAGTTATTAAAGTGCTTATCAAAATAAACCCAACCCTTATTAAAGGGCCGATACATAGCTAAGACAATTCCTTCAGACCTAAACGAGCGTTCGTTCATTCTCTCTAAGTCTTCCTTTACCTCTCGAGTCCAACTAATTTTAGTTGAGTCAAAATCTAAGAATGAGTCAGCACTAGGACGAAGCTCCCGAGAAATGTGGCCGTATTTTTTTCTATAGCGAGAAACCTCACTACAATAGAAATCAATCATTTCCGAGATGGTTTCAACCAAAGAGCTTCGAGAAAAATTGTACGCCCAAGCATCACGGTTAGTTTTTATGCCACTAGAAAACCCTTCAAAAATCGTTGGGGAATTGCCTTTTTTATCGCCTATAACTATGTGATCAGAGAAGCTGCCATCCCTTTGCTTAAGCCAATCCCCATACTCATCTGGAATGATTTTTTGCCATTGCTCCACACCAGCAATACCTACACACGACTTAATTTTCTCCAACTTCTCTTCGCGACTTAGATAATCGCCAATATCATGAAAAAAGATCTCTCCATGTTTTTCTGCACTTGGATTTTTAACCAAGACAGATATAGCGATAGGAGCACGACTTCCGACACCAAACACGTTATCTTTTTCTTTACGGCGAAGTTCGCCAGATGTACGAGCATTACCACGAAGATGGAATACGTAAAGGCTGGAAAAATCCTCAGCCAGGCACTTGCGCAGCCCATCTGCGTTATTGGTTTCGAGAAAACCAGCATTGGTAACGAATCCTACGACCCCTGCATCGCCAATTCGATCGCTAGCCCAACGTATCGCCCTAATATAACTGTCATATAGAGCATTTTTAAGGGTCGCACTAGAGCGCGCCGCATAAGTCACTCGAATACGTTCGTCCAGCATTGGATACACAATATTAGCATTATTATCATTGGCACTATTTTGCCCAGCTGAGTACGGAGGATTACCAACGATTACTCGAATATCCAGCTCCTTCTGCCTCTTTCGTCGAGCGCTATTATCCTCCAGTAACGAATCTACCAAATCATCTTTTTCATACATTTGAAAAGTGTCAGTTAGACAGATACCCTCAAATGGTGTATACGTGCCGGCAGATTCATTGTGGTAAGCAGCCTCAATATTGATTGCAGCAATGTAGTAGGCTAGTAGTACCAATTCGTTGGCATGGATCTCGTGCTTGTACTTGTGCAGCAACTCTTCAGGCTTGATCAAACCTGACTGGATGAGGCGAGTAATGAAAGTGCCTGTGCCAGTGAACGGGTCTATGATATGAACGCCTTTGCTGCCCAAGGTCTGACCAAACTCTTGTTGCAGCAGGTGGTTGACGCTGTGGAGGATAAAATCCACAACCTCAACCGGGGTGTAGACGATCCCTAAGCGCTCGGTCATTTTGGGGAAAGCGTTACGGAAGAACTTATCGTATAGCTCGATGATAATTTTCTGTTTGCCTTGAGCATTGTCGATACCAGCTGCACGCTGACGCACACTGGCATAGAACTTCTCAAGGGTATCGGCTTCTTTGGCCAGGTGGTGCTCGTGGAGCGCATCCAGCACGCCTTGCATAGCTTTGGACATGGGGTTGTGGCTAGCAAAGCTGTACTCATCAAATAACGCGTCGAATACTGGCTTAGTTACCAAGTGCTGGGCGAGCATTTCGACAATTTCACCATCGGTGATGCTGTCGTTGAGGTCGTCGCGTAGTTCGGCGGCGAATGCTTCGAAAGTGGCTTTCTCGTTTGTGTATTCCGGGTTTTCCAGGATGCCCTGGATGCGGTCGATGTGGGTGCGGGCGATCTTGGCAATGTCGTTGGCCCAGTCTTCCCAGTGGTGGCGGTTACCACACTTGTCGACGATCTTGGCGTAGATAGCCTTCTCGATTTCACCCACTTCGTAGGCCATCTCGGCCTGCTGAGTCATCTGGCCGGGTGCATCGTGGCCAGTGCTACCGATACCGTGCTGGCCCTTACCAGCCTTGCCATTACTAGTACCGGTGCCTTTCTTGGCCTTCTTCTCAACCTTATCGGTAATGGCGATGACTTCCATTTTGCGCGGGTCTGAGCCAATCAGGTCGAGCTTATTGACCATGGCGTCGAAGCTGTCGTCGTGCGACCGCAGTGCTTGGAGCACCTGCCAGACCACCTTATAGGTCTGGTTGTCATTGAGCGCTTCGTGAGGCTCCATACCTGCCGGGATGACTACCGGCAGTACTACATATCCGCGCTTCTTTCCCGGCGCGTTACGCATCACACGACCAACGGACTGCACCACATCAACTTGGGAGTTACGCGGGGTTAGGAAGAGCACGGCGTCCAAGGCTGGAACGTCCACGCCCTCAGAAAGGCAGCGAACATTGCTAAGGATACGACAGGTATTATCCGGAGCCTCAGCCTTCAACCACTTCAGCTTGGCTTCCTTCTGACTGGCATTCATGCCTCCATCAACGTGCTCAGCCTCGCAGGTTAGCCGCTCTATCTCATCGATGCCCTCAGACGCTTGATAAGCCTCTACGACCGATTGAAACATGTCTGCAATGTTGACGGAGCTGACCTTGTGCTTAGTGCCCTTGTAATCGGGCGAAATGACCTGGCAGAAGGCGACAGCCCGCTTCATTGGCTCATCATCACCAATGAGCTGCTCATGGAGGCCTTGCTTAGCCAGAGCCTTCCAGCAACCGACGATCTTGGCGGCGTCGTCCACTTTGAGCTGGTTGCTATCATCGGCCAACATTTTTTGCAAGCTTCGACTGATCGCGCTTTCTTCGACGGTGAGTACCAGCACCTTGTAGTCGGTCAATAATCCACGCTGGACAGCCTCGGAGAAATTGATGACGAACAGCTCTTTGCCGTAAAGGGCTTCGTCATCCATCGAGCAGAGCGTGACTTCACCGGACTCAGCCTTGATCTTAGCGCTGTCTCCGTAGATGCGTGGCGTGGCTGTCATATACAGGCGTTTGGCGGCGCGAATATCGGCACCATCATGAATGCGCACGAAATTGCTTTCATCATCATCACCGAAGGTCGCGCCAGTGGTGCGGTGTGCTTCGTCGCAGATCACCAGATCGAAGTCAGCCAAGCCATGCTCATGCTGGGCACGGCTGATCACGTCGATTGAGTGATAGGTCGAGAATACGACACTCATGTGCTCAGCGTCGTGGCGCTTGAGCATTTCTGCTGCCAGACGATCCGCTTTGGTGGTGGCCGGATAGCGTAGCTCGTGGGTGAACACCTGAACCGCGTCATCCTCGGCCTTGCGCTTCTTGCCTACGTCACTGTCGGAACAGACTGCGAAGCTGTGCAGCGGGATTTCAGATTCCTGCGTCCACTCTGTGAGTGTCTGCGACAGGAGGGACAAGCTAGGCACCAAAAACAGCACACGCTTGCCCTTACCAGTAAGGTGCTCAGCAATCTTCAAGCTGGTAAAGGTTTTGCCAGTGCCGCAAGCCATGATCAGCTTGCCGCGCTCAGCATCCTTGAGGCCTGCGGCGACAGCATTCAATGCCGTCTGCTGGTGTTCACGCAGTTGCTTCTTGGATTTGATTGCAACCGCTTTGCTGGACTGGTACTTGGCCCAGTCAATCTGGCTGTCTTCCAAGGCTTGCAGATCGATCTTGTTGATCGAAAGATGTTGGCCCTGCAAAGCATCCTCAGCGTGCTCGCTCCAGTTGTTGGTGGTCGTAACGATGATGCGGTGCGAGAACGGAGCTTTACCCGAAGCGGTGAAGAAACTGTCGATGTCCTTCTTCTGGACTTTGTAGTCTTCGGCGTAAAGCTTGCACTGGATGGCGTGGTACTCGCCTGTGCCCTGAGTGCGCGCTACCAGATCAATGCCTGCATCCTTACCGCTCAAGCCCTGCTCTTTGGCCCAATCAGCGTACGTCCACACCTGATCGTACAGATCACGGTAGGTCGCTTCGTTGCGTAGGTAGACGCAGATCAGTTCCTCAAAGTAGGTGCCTTTCTCGCGCTCGGTGACTGAGGTAGAACGATACAAATCCAAAAGCGCGGCAAGGGCCGACATATGCAATTCCTTTCAAAGCGGCTGACAGAATAAAAAAGCGCCATTCTAGCAACTGCCGATACTGAATTGGATTGCACAATCCAGAGATTTCAGCCATGAGCCCTTACGATTTACGAGGGAAAACGACAGCGCTCATTTTTTCTCGAATACCCGCTTGCAACTCACGAAACTCGATCATCATCTGCTCGACCTCGACTGCGCTTGCTCCCTGGCCGTTTTTCTCCGCAAGCCAGAGCTTCAACAACCCAGCGACCCGTCCCAAGTCGCCATTGATCCTGCCTAGATCAGCCACCGCCTTGAGATCGACGACCGAACGGATCGGATGGTGGAGAGCTCCCGCCCGCAGTAAAGCAGATAGGGAAAGCCCAGCGTTGCGGGCGCGGCTTTCTATTTCTGCTTCTTCAACAGCAGTCACGCGAAACCGAAGCGTGCGGTCGCGGTTCAATCCCTCCTTTTTGGTGTCGCTTTGTTTTGGCATGGCTCCTCCTTTCTTGGATCGCGGCAGCGATTGATGGCCTCGCAGAGCAAGATGCCGTCGAACCGCAGGTGAGTAAGGTGGCGGTGTTTGTAGAGGAAGGGCGAAGCCGTGTAGCTACAAACACACATCTTGCCGTCCAGCTAGGCGCAAACATATGCGTATCTATGCGAACCGCTCAGAAAGCGCGACCATAAGCATACTTACGCATGTCTACGCTAGATTACGCATGTAAAATATGCAACTTTATGCGCATACTTGCGCAACCATGCTTAGGCGGACTCTGCGATGACAAAAACACCAAAAAAAGGGCCTACAGGTGCAGGCCGGGTCGCATTTTTAGCGCGTCTTGAGGAATTCCGTAGCCTGATCCAGGCGGGGTGGCCGGTGACGGTCGTGTACGAGAACCACGGTGGGGATAACACTGGGCTGAGCTACAGCCAGTTCGCCCGATATGTCGGAAAATACATCCGCACGCCGACCAAGCGCGGAGATCAGCCCCCAAAGGTTGCAGAAGAGACACTACTTTCTACGACGCCGCTGGTAGAACAAACGCAGTCTGGCGCGACGGTGCAGCCAAGCACCATGCCAAAGCGTCAACTTGGGTTCAGGCATGATCCTAGCAGTGGCAACAATCGTGACGACCTGATCTAACTTTGGTGGATGTCCGAGAGCTTCAGCGACCTCGCCTCTCTCAAGCGTACACGGCCATTAACGACGCGAAGATTTGCCCCTCCCCCTGCATGCAACGCCGACTGATTGAAAATCACATTCCGTCGTTTCTTTGAGAGTTTTCTAGGAGACCTCATCGGCATTCGCCGCCACTCGGCATCTTCCATGTCAACCTAATTAGCCAATCATTCCATCGATGCAACCGGCATATCGGGGCACGATCAAGCACGAATAATAGTGACTGATTGAGGTCGGCATATGCACCAAATAATCTCAAAGCCCATCAAAGACAGAACGCTGTCAGCTGAGACTCCGCACAGAACGGCCGCTTATGCGCTCGGGCAGCTTATTCGCCAAATGGCCAACACCGCCAAGATTCTCGGAGCCGTTTTTGTAGGGATGGTATGCATCTCCCCTGCCCGTGCTTACGCAATCTATTGCTCGAACTGCTCGACGTTCTATCAGCAGATGTTCGAGTACGTCGAGCAGGTCAACACGGCACTGAATACCGCCGAGCAACTGCAAACGCAGATTCAGCAGTATCAAAACATGGTTTCGCAAGGCACGAGCTTGCCGAATTCGATGTTTGGCAGCATCGCGGCCGATCTGGAAAATGTCGCCAACATCTACAACCGCTCGCAAGCCCTAGGGCGACAAATCCAGGACATTGATTCGAAATTCAACACGGCCTTCCCAGGCTTCGAGTCTTACGTGAATCAAGCTGCGAACTCGGCAGAAGCTCCGAACCGTGATCGCTATGAAAAGTGGTCCGTGCAGGGTCGTGACAACGTGAAAGCGGCAATGAAAGCAGCGGATTTAAATACAGGAGCCTTCGAGTCTGAAGATGTTCAGCTCGCGCGCATGGTTTCACGTTCACAGTCAGCCGTGGGCCGGATGCAGGCGATTCAGGCAGGCAACGAAATCGCATCACAAAATGTCCAGCAGTTGCAGAAGCTGCGCGATCTGCTGGCCACACAAATCAACATGCAGGGCAATCACATGGCTCAGCAGGTTGATCGAAAGGCTGCGAGCGAGGCAACTGAACAGCAGTTTGAAGCGCGTGAAAACACACGCGGTGGCGTGAAGGGGTACTGAGAATGACTATTTCGAAATGGCTCATCGCGTTGATCTGCTCCGGCTCAGCACTAACCGCTTTTATGGTCACCATGGCAGTTCAACGCAACAGCGAATGTACCTCGGTGACTGAGCACCAACGGCGACAGAGTGACGCTGATACCTCGTTTGAAGCACGCCCGAATACTCGCGGCGGCGTTAAGGGGTACTAGCTATGGATACTCGCCTACTGTTGTTCCTCGCCTTGGCGAGTGCATTTGCGAACGGAGATGCTATGGCCGCGACCGACCTTTCCCATGCCGACACATCGGTGCAGGGCCTACTTGACCTCGTTTTGCAGCAGTCGCATCAGTGGTCAGGAAAGCTGTATGACTATGCGATCAGATTATTCTGGCTATTAGCCTCGATTCAGTTCGTCTGGACGTTCATACCTTTGGTCATGAAGCAAGCCGACTTCGGCGAGATTGTCGGCGAGCTGCTGCGCTTCGTCCTGGTAGTCGGTTTCTTCCTCGCTGTAATGAAGTACTCGGTGGAATGGTCATCTGCCATAGTCGATAGTTTCCGCGAAGCGGCGGCATCTGCGAGCGGCCTCGGGCGCGCATTAGAACCCGGCGATATGCTGGCAGTTGCGCTGGATTTTGGCCGCGCCATGGTGCAAGGCATATCAGTGTTTTCTCCGGCCAAAGGACTTCTGATCGCAGTATGCGCAATCCTTGTATTGGCGTGTTTCGCCTTCATCGCTGCATTCATGTTCGTAACGCTCGTAGAGTCTTACGTCATCATCAATGCTTCGGTGCTGTTCTTTGGCTTTGGCGGGTCACAATGGACGCGTGATTTTGCGATCGCCCCAATGCGTTTCACCGTCGCAATCGGAGCCAAGCTGTTCGTCTTAACGCTGATCGTCGGCCTGATCGTTCAGTCGGCCAAGCAGTGGTTGGCCGCCTATGCCAATGACGAAGCGTCGTTGATGACGATGGTCGGTCTGGCCTTGGTGTGCTGCTATCTGACAAAGACTATTCCCGACCTGATCGGCGGCATGATTAGCGGCGCGTCGATGGGGGGCGGATCAGCCATCGGTGGTATGGCGGCCGCCGGTGCTGCCGGTGCTGCGGCGGCAATCGCAACCATCGCCACGGCCGGGGCGGCCGCTCCTGTTGCTGCCGGTACAGCGAGTGCCGGAGGCATCAGCGGCGCCGGTCTGGCAGGGGCGATCAACTCCAGTTTTACCGGTGCAAGCTCAGCTGGTGCTGCCTCGCCAGTAGGTGGAGCTACGTACCCCGGCGTAGGGTCTAGCACTGGAGGCCGCGCAGCGGCCAAGGCGGCGAGCTCCGCAGGTGCGAAGATTGGCGGTGGTGCAGCCACCCCATCGGCTACGTCCAGCGACAGCGTCCAGCAGACCACTAAGCAGGCCGGGAAGGCCGCACAGGGCGGCGGTGACAATGATCAGAAAGCAACACAGAAAGGGGGAGCTGTTAGTTCCGGCAGCGCACTGTCCCAAGCGGCCAATGGTGGTGCAAAAGCGCTTGGCGTAATTGCCTCGCTGACAGTGCCGGGCATGGAGAATGCGCACTCAGCGTCACTTGGCGCTGATCTTCTACTGCCAGCTCCCATTGACTCCAGTTCGCCCACGTCCGCAGAGCCAACTGGGGAAGCCGCAGGCATGGAATCCAACGTCATTCGACCGGATACGAACACCAGCTCGAATTCAGGCCGCCTCGACGTTTCGAGCATAACCTCAAGCAACGACCAACCGGAGAAATAATCATGAATAGCATTCTAATGTTCGCTGGATTCGTAGTGCTCGCCTCCACCTTAGCCATTGGCATGTGGGCGTTCGGCCGTTGGCTGCGAAGCAAAGGCCACGGGCCATTGCTCGATAGACTGGATCGACAATGCACCGCGTTGCAGCTTCGAGTTAGCCCGCTGGCCCTTTCGGCTTCCTTTCACATGTTTTCTGGAGTGCAACATCTGAATCGCCTCCCTCTATTGGGTAGCAAGAGCAATGCTGCTCAATCCCAGCAAATTCTGACGGCGATCCGAGCGGCGCAGGAAGCCCAAAGGCTCGACTCCTCCGTCAACCGCTGACCCTACAACCCCCCGCCAGAGTGCGGGGGGTTGTTTCCCGGGGCCACCAAATCCAAGTAGTACGCACGGACTTGTCTCAGCTAACCCCTTCAGCCCCCCGCACGTAAGCGTAATCTCCCCCTGAGTTCGAAATCCAGGCCGCCTATTACTTCGGACCAGCACCCTACTGGCACTCCATCAGAACGACGACCCCAGACAGCCTTGATCCAACGCGCGGAGGCTCTGCCATTAGTAATACGCACGGACTTTGAACACTTGGACCATCGGCCTGGACGGGCCGCCGTCAAAGCGCGGGGGCTTCGCCATTAGTAATACGGACGGACTCTGAACACTCTACGGCCGGAGCTTTGAGATAGCCCGAGACGGCTCCCACGGACACCGCCATTCGCTTAGCGATGGCTCGCACGCTCAGGCCTTCGTGTCTGAGGGCCTGCGCCTGCGCCTGCTTAGCGTTAGCAGCCTCAATGTAGGTTTCTCGGTCTACAGAACCGGCAGCTCGCCTCCGAAGCTCATGGCGCCTCCTATCGCGCTCTGCAGCCTCAACCCGACTGACAATAGTCTTGAGCTGGCGTTGTTCGTCGGCAGTGATCCCGAACAAGTTGATAAGGGTGTCGTTCTTCGGCGTGTACAGCGGCGCGTAGTCCTTGCCACCAAAGCTAACTTTCTCCCCGGCCTCATAGGCTTTGGCCTTGCTGAACAGGGTCATAAGCTCTTTCGAGCGGCTATTCCACTGCGGATCAAGTTCGCGGGCCAGCGCGGCCGCTTCGTGGTACATCTGCTTGCTGTTGGTCGCCCCGGACAGCAGCAGGAAATTCAATCGCCAAAACAGGTGCTGCATCCGGCTGCCTTCACCGACACCACCGCGCAGCTCGGCCAGCTTGCGCAGGTCTTCCAGCCGATCCCACGCGAGCTGTCGGCCGGAAAACCCGCGCAGATTGTCAGCTTTGCTGCCGGGCATCAAAAGGAAACGCTTTCCCGTTGTGCGCTGTTCGGCCTGTTTCTGTTGCTCCTGCCGTTGCTGCTCGATAGTCCATCGGGCTGCCGGTAGCAGGGCCTCGGCCAGATACTCGAAGTTGTAGCGGATCGGCTGACCATCAAGGCCGCTCTGGACGTGAACCACGCGGCAGACTTTGCCGCTCTTGCTGTTGACCGTCTCAACGGTACGCAGCACGCGGCTGGCGTCCTTGGCCATTGGGTCGGCCCCGACGTGCGCGAGGCGATCCACAAGGTAGCGTTGGCAGGCGTTCCAGCGGGGTAGGGCCTGTCGTGGAATGGTGCCTTCCAGCAACCACTTGGCCTGTATGCCCCGGCCGCTGTAGATCAGCACGGACGGCGGCGGCAAGCCCTCTTCGGCGCAGAAATATAGGACGGACGCGGCCAGTTGGTCAGGCGCTCGCCCAGCCAGCGCGGGCACGCGGTAGGTGTCGAGGTCGGCGAACAGCAGGCCAAGCCGCAGAAGATTAACCACTCGCCGATTGGGTCGGATGAACTCTGCCTGGGACATCCACGTGTCACGTTTTTTGTCCAACAAACTGAGCACTTTTGGCATATCAGCCAAACGATGAGAGGACTGGCGCTTTTCACCCTGGGAGTCGACAAGCAACGAAAAAAAACCGGCTCTCGTCGTATCGTGGTACATCTGCGCTTCGTCCTGAGAACTGGAAAGCGCAAGCTGTAAACTTGCGCCTTTCAGCTCTACGAGGCCGTTTGCAGTGTCTGAGTAAGGACGCGATGTCGACCTTGTCTCAGGCCTGAACCCCACCGCTCAGACTGCCATTCCTGGCCTAGGGGCGGGGCCGAACTCCCTGCATGTATCAATCCACTCCTCTACCTCGGCTAAATCCCACACGACCTTGCGGCTACTCACCGCAATTCGACGTGGAAATTTACCCTTCTTTTCAAAGTTATAGATCGTGCGCTCACACAGCGGGATCATCGCCAAGAGTGTCTTTTTGTCGATTAGTTTTTTGCTCGATGAATGCATAGCTAGGCCCTATCAGTCACAGCGAATGTGTGCCTGATCGTGCCTTTAGGTGCCTATTGCTTCGACAGAATGATTGGCTAGAATGGTTGACATGAAAAAACAAACGACCATAGCTATTTGGGAGGGGTGTGATGCCTCCGTCGCAGAGGCCCTTCACCGATTCCTTGATCGCTGGGAGCCCTACTCCACAGCATCTAAACGCTATCCAATCGTTCGTCTGGTCGAAGAGCTTATCGACCCTGCCGTGGCGTCATATGCCGAAACGCTTCCATCGCGTTATCAGGGCCATATACCCGGGGCAGGAACGAATGTAGCGTTCAGCGCGATTATCCAGCTTGTTGGCATTGCCGCTATGGTCCGCCTACAGCGTCAGCTGCTACGAGCTTTTGTTCTGACTCACGACAAGCAGTCGGGGGATGATCGCTGCTTCATTGCGACGCTTGAGACTTTGATAGAACTGGTGCTGGCATGTAAGCGCAAGCAGCCGTATACCAAGGATATGGACGGTTTGAACGGTCAACGCTTGAAGGGGTTTTGTAGATTCTGCGGCGCGCGAGCAGAGCTAGCATTGTTCGCAGAAGGTGAAGGTCAGCGTGACCTTGATGAACATCTACGCCTGAGCAACCTGTACTGCACCACCCACCGCCCAAAGACACCAGATGGACGCTGGAACCCGGCATACAGGCAAGCAATGAGATCTGTAGCACAGTTCGACCTAGAGCTGGCCAGATTGAGCAGACAATGCGCGATACGAGCAGAGCCTAAGGCAAAGTCAGGTGACGAGCTCGTCGACGCTTATATCTTTCGATACATGCTTAGCCAAACCCTACACCTAGCGGACGAAGCGGAGCTAAGAAATCTCGCTCGGCTAATGGTAGACATGAAGCTCACAGACAGGAGAAAGCAAATCCTTGTACTGAAAAAACTCGGCTTTAGTCAGTCAGATATCGCTCGCCGACTGGAGATCGAGCGTCAAGCAGTATCGAAAGCTCTTCGTTCAATTCCTGATTATTTTCTACTTCCGACAGAGTGAAAGCTTAAAGCTGTTTAATTACCGGCATGTGAGCACACGTTTACATAGGAGCGCCCAGTTACCCGACTTCGATCTGGTCAATCTCTGGTAAAGACAAGGTGCGAAAACCGCCCCCAAAGCCGTCACTGGGCCTCTACACTGAAGAGTATCGACAGCTTGTCGTTCTCGCGACAGTCGAGACCAAAGCGTCGCTATCCGGCCAAGAGCAGTTTATTTGCAAGAGATAGATTTCCTCTTTTATACAGCAATCTTTCGCGGATAGCAGCTATCGTCGGAGTGTATAGCGCCTGATATTTTCAATCATACTCCTATAGCCCTACTGGCTCATCTCGATTGCATGTCGACTTTGTATATAGAGGTACTTCCGAATAAGCCAGCCTGTTAACTCATGAATATTCCAATAATATTCTGGCATCGTAGCCTGCATTTTTTTACCCGCAAGCACCATGGGTCGCCCAGGGCGTGTGGCATAAAAGTCATAAACATTGCTCCCTGTGTGAACAAACTTAGAGCGATCTTCGTAAAGCGGCTTGAAGTATTTCTTGTATAAATAGTCATCATCAGAAAGCCCTAGCACAAAGTTTTTGTATTTATCGGATATTTTCCACTCTTCCTTGCATAAAACCTCAGAACAGTTGGGACATGTAATCTCAACCGTTTTCTTGGCCGTATCCAGCAGCGCTTCAATTGATGCCGTATATGCAATTATTTCATAAGAGCCCATTTGAAGCCTGAGCTTTTCGGCAATGACCAATCTTCTTAGATATAGAGCCTCTGCAAATCGACTGCATGACTGTGAAAAAACAACGCTCCTCAACGCAACAGCAACTACCGAATCTACTTGTGCCGGGAGAGCTAGATGACCTTCAAGTATGCAATCGCTTTCTTCAATAATTTCGCTATTTTTAAAGGTTAAAGGGTTTTCCCGCTCCTTTAGAAAACCCGAATCGTCTGCATATTTTTCGCAAGATTTATGATCACTCCAGACTTTTGCAAACTCGTCTACGCTCAGATTGTACTGCTGCGACTCTCCATCCACTGTAAATAAATTTTGAGTTAGAGTTGACAATACCGAACAAATCTTTATAGCTCGATCAAGGCCTTCATATTGTGCATCTACTTTGTTTTTTGAATAGACAGGGAAGATTATGCGACCACTGCCCCCCTCTTCCTCTGTAGCCTTCAAAATAAGACACTTTGACTGAGATAGTTTGTAGCTGCCAATAATCTTGCGATAGGTTATGAAGGGCACACACATGTATGATGTAGGGGTTTCGACTTTTTTGAGATCCATCCGGATCGTGCATTCTAAGGATGCATGAATCTTACCCTCGGCTAGTTTGTCTTGCTCTTTTGATTCACGATTCATGGCTGCATATTCAACGCCCAATAAACCTCTTGATGTATGATTTTTAAAGATTAGTTCCGCCTCGAAGCTCAGCGAAGAATCGGCCCAGTGTATATAGTACTCATAAACTTCAGGATTGGAAGTAGGTCTGTAGCGACTAACGCTGCCAACCCCCCCTATTTCCGAATTAAAAGTATCCCATAGATTGCTCAGGAATATATTTGACAATTCTTTGGGGATCGCAAGACTGACAAATGTTGATTTCAGATGCGCTGTCCAATATCTCATTTGAGGTAAGCCCGCCTGTTAGTTTTGGGTTAAAAGGTCAAAGAAGGGAGGAGGAGGCAAGCAACCCCTCTACCGAATACTGTGCGACGCTCTCGCTCGGATGAGGCCCAACCACCCAAGCTACTCATTTGTTTTCCGAGGTTTCTTGAGCGCCCACTCATCAATCATGTCCGCCCAATCCTGCAACATCGCACGGCGCTGATCCCGATACTCGGCCTTGTTGTAAACGGCCCTCACGCCTTTCTGCTCGTGCGCAAGACACTTCTCAATCCAGTCGGAGTTGTAGCCCGCCTCATGTAATAGCGTGCTAGCCGTGCGCCGCAGGTCGTGGGGACCGAACTTGCCTAGTGGCACCCCTTCCTTCTGGGCAAGGCGATATGTGAGTGTCAGTACTTGGTTGATCGTGGCCGCACTCATTGGCAAATCAGAGTCGTAGCGTGACGGCAGAACGTAATCTGAACCTCCAGCCAAGGTTTTCAACGCTATGAAGAAATCCAATGCCTGTCGGGACAAAAACACCAAATGAGGGTTACGACGCTTCATCCGCTCTTTGGGGATCGTCCATAGCGCCTCGCTGAAATTGATTTCACTCCACGTTGCATTGGTCAGCTCGCTCTTACGCACCATCGTCAGCAGGAGGAGTTTGGCCGCTGCGCGAACCGAGGTCGCGGTACCGATTCTGTCCATGTACTGGTACACCAGCGCGATTTCATCAGGCGTCAACGCACGGTCGCGTGGCTCGAATTTCGCGATGCTGACAGGCCGTACCAGATCTGCCGGGTTTTCAACCTTTTGACCGCGCTCAATGGCCCAACGGAAGACTTGCAGCACGATCTCCCGTGAGTGGACGGCGGTTGCAGGGGCACCCCGCTCCACTATCGCATCCGTCAGCGCTCGCAGATCCTCGTGGGTGACTTCGACCAGCTTCTGATTGCCAAACTTCGGCTTCAACTCACGCTCATAGACTGATCGACGCATGTCTCGTGTCGAGTCCGCCATCTGGTAACCGCGCAGCCATTTTTCAGCCCAATCATCAAATGTCTCTGCGCCCTTCGTGCGAGCCTTCGCACGCGCCTTCTCCTTAGCAGGCGACTTACCTGCGGCGATCATCTTCTTCGCCTCCCCTAGCCGCTCACGTGCCTCTGCCAGAGTGATCCCGCCCAAGCCATAACGACCGAAGGTGATGGTCTCCTGCCGGCCATTGATGGAGTAGTTGTAGCGGAAGGAGATAGAGCCAGCCGGGGTGACGGCGACGTACAAGCCGTCACGATCAATCACCTTGTAGAGCTTGTCTTGCGGCTTGAGGTTTCGGAGCTTGGTATCAGTGAGCATGGCTTCCACTCTTCCCATGAAAAAATACCATGCTCTGAAAAGCGCGGAAGAATGGGGTTTTCCCCCAGTAAAACCGGGCCTCTTGGCTATGTCGATACCATGCCCGCCCTGATAAGAGGAGCATGGTATCAAGCGTCATGCATGGCATCGGATGCAGTTAGTACCCCGTACCATGCCATAAAAAATACATGCTTGGCGATGCAAAACGCTGCCCGAACTTGCCAGACCCAAAAAGCCAAAAGCCCGCAATTATGCGGGCTTCAGGGCATTTTTTGCTAGATCGTGCCGGGCAGTGCCGGACTCGGGATCATTCCCACTCAATCGTCGCCGGCGGCTTGCTCGACACGTCGTAAGTGACGCGCGAAATGCCTTCGATTTCATTGATGATGCGGCCGCTGACAGTTTCCAGCAGTTCGTAAGGCAGGTGTGCCCAACGCGCGGTCATGAAGTCGATGGTTTCCACGGCACGCAGGGCCACGACCCAGGCGTAACGACGGCCATCGCCAACCACGCCAACCGATTTCACTGGTTGGAAGACCACGAACGCCTGGCTGACCTTGTGGTACC
>Ga0307412_10000661_pt1 | contig 20028 bp, 19 predicted proteins | sample DK1Cmetagenome_3_FD_203823 | JGI IMG/M metagenome (GOLD analysis project Ga0307412, IMG submission 203823) | Maize rhizosphere microbial communities from greenhouse at UC Davis, California, United States - DK15-C-1 | ecosystem: Host-associated > Plants > Roots > Rhizosphere > Soil | place: USA...
CGTGCGATTCGGCAACCCGGTCAGCACGTCATGATCGCCCATGAAGCGAATGCGCTTTTCCGTCAACTGGCGTTCGATGGCAATCCCGGCGAGGGGTGTCGCCAGATCGATCAGTTGCGTCTCGGCCCGGCTGGGGCTGCGCACGGTCTTGGCATACAACGCGAATGTCCCCAGTACCTTTCGCTCATGGGACAGGATCGGCGTCGACCAGCAGGCACGAAACCCGTAGGGCTCGGCGATTGAACGGTACGCCTCCCACAGCGGATCCTGCTGGATATCCGTGACGATCACCGGTTCTCGGCGATACGCCGAAGTACCACATGAACCGACGTTCGGACCGATTTCGATCCCGTCGATGATCTGGCTATAGGCTTTGGGCAAACTGGGCGCGGCCCCGTGGTGCAGGTGCTTGCCTTCCTCATCCAGCAAGAGGATCGACACCATCATGCCCTCCAGCTGGGACTCGACCAGGTGAGCCAGGCTGTCGAGCACCTCGGCAAGCTCGGTGCTCCTGGCGATCAGTTCCAGGACACGGCCTTGTCCGGCACGGATGATCGCCTCTTGCTCCAGCCGGCTGTTCTGCACGGCGAGCCGTTCAGTGGCGATGCTCAATTGGGCGGTTCTTTTTTCCAACTGAAGCCGGTCCTCAAGAAACTGATTCACCGCCCGCGCCATGTTGCCGATCTCGTCGTTCCCATGGTCCGCCATCATCAAATGCGTTTTGTCCGCATGCTCCTGGCGCAACTGCCGGCTTATCTCATTCAGGCGCACGAGCACATGACGGCCCATGAAGACCCTGCCCACAAACCAGGCGAGCACCAGGCTGGCGCCCAACATGATCAGAACCCATTGCTGGCTACGGTTCGAGGCCTCGACCAGCCGCTGCACGGCTGCACGATAATCCTCGGTGTAGGCATTCGACTGCGCACGGGCCAAGGCGACCAAGACCCCGGCCTGATCCTGCAGCTCCTCGTTGAAGCGCTTTATGACGTTGTGCTGATCGATGAGCGTCCGACGCAGGGAAAACAGATCGGGCTTGCCCAAGTCAGCGTCAAGTGAAGCAGCCTCGGGTGACAAACGTTCATAGCGCATCCGCAGTCGTCGCACCGCCTCATCGTCAGCCGCCTGCGAGAGATCGAAAAGCAACACCGCCCGCTCCAGGCTGGCCGGGGTGCTGGCTGCCGTCAACCGGGCGGTGCGATCCTCAAGGGCCTGCTCGAACGTGATCTCGGTTTGCAGCAGGCTTTCACGCAACTGTGCAACGATATTGGCGGTATTGCGGAACAACTGGCTCGACTGATGCATATCGAGTACCGCCACGGCACTGTTCGCGGCGGTCAACTGCTGAACCAGTTGGTCCAGGGCGCCAAGCTGTTCGACGGTCGCGGCATAGCTTGATCGCAGGACTTCGGGCGAGCGGGTTGTCAGGAGCTGGTCGGTCTGGCGTTCGATCAGCAATGTACGCTGGACCATGTCCTGGCCATATTGCATGCGGACCAACCGCTCATCCGTCAGTTGGCGAGTGGCGTTGTTCGAGGAGCGCAACGCGTAGACCGCCGTGGCTCCCCCCGCGAGAATCAACAGCGCCAGCGCCACAAACGCCAGCGCGAATTGGGCGCGGAGTGATTGTGGCCAGAGCTGGCGTCCAAGCCGGGAAAAAATATCCAACATCAGGGGTTCCATTGGCGGCGATAGATGTCTCGATAGCCGTTATCCGGATCGTACTGGGATTTTTTTCCACCATCGAAGGCGACATTGTCGGCGTTGACCAAGTGGATCGGCGCGATGAAGCCGCTCACCGGCTGGCCTGCAAACAACCGGTTCAATTCGTCCATTACTTGCCAGCCATGCAGGTTGAGCGGCTCGGCGACGGTAACGGTCTGGTAGGTTTTCGCCTGGATGCGCAGGAAAGCCGAAGCACTGCCATCCCCGGCAGACAAAAGACTGATGCCATTGCTGGGTATCGCGGCGCCGGTCAACGAGGCAATCGAATAGTCGAAATAGATATCGTTGATCGCCAGCGTGTGGGTCCAGCGCTTGCCATAGCGCTGGAGCAGTTCCCTGGTCACGGCAGGCATCTTCTCGCTGCTTTCGGAGATCGCGACATCGCGCACTTCCAGCATCGAACATCCCTGACAGGCCCGAATGACGTCCTCCATGGCCTTGGCTTTGGTCATGGCGATGCTGTACTTGGAGTCAGTGAGAATGACCACGCCGGCCTGTCCGTTTGACTGCGCCACCGCCGCCATGGCGGTAAGCCGTGCCACTTCAAGCGGGTCGCTCGTGACGTTCATGGCCACCGGCGTACCGTCAATCGGCCCGGGGTGCGCCCCGGCGTGCCAGCCGACCACCGGGATGTCCTTGTCGGCGAAGCGCATCAGCGCCGCGTTGTTCTCAAGGGCATCGGAGCCGCACAGCATGAGACCGTCGGGCTTCGCCGCCAGGGCATCGGAAAAAGCCTTGGCGCGACCGGACGCGGAGCCTGCGCCATCGAATATCCTCAGCGTCCACCCCATCGCACTGGCTGCCTCCCGGGCACCCTGCGCGACGCCGACAATGCCACCGTTGCGCAAGTCCTCTGCGACAAGCGCAATACTCTTGCCCCGCTGGGCTGGCGGACCGGCCTGCGGACCGCTCCAGCGGACGGCCCCGAGGGTGGCCTTGGCTACGATTTCCTGGGCTTGGGCCACCGTCACCGTGGCAGCCGCTTCGTGTGGTTGCTCCTGGCCGTAGCCGGAAGTCGCCGCAAGGAAACAGGAGACCGTAATTGACGTCACCCAGCGTAGCGACGGCCCGATCAAACAGGTTCGATCACCCCAAATGAGGCGGGATCCAGGGCCGGTGGCGCGTTCATAGTCTGGCATGGCGTCCCTTTGCCAAGAATGCAGTACCGAAAGGATAGCCGGGTTCTGCAACTATCAAGTCCTTTTCGGGCCGCCGACCGCGTCCAGGCTGGCGACCCTGGCTACGCCCGGCTTATTGGCGCCCCTCGTAGTTGACCATCCAGGCGATCCCGAAACGGTCTTCGAACATGGCGAAGCGTTCCGCCCAGAACGTCTTTGCCATCGGCATGTACACGCTGCCACCCGCACTCAAGCCGTTGAACAGCCGCTCGGCCTCCTCCACGCTGTCGACGTTGAGGGAAACCGACACGCCTTGCGGCTTGCGATACGGCTGGCCTGGCGGGCAATCGGACGCCATCAGGCTGAAGTTGCCCACGGTCAGGCAGGTGTGCATGATCAGGTCCGGGTCCTTGGGCATGCCGACATCTTCTGGCGCCTCGGCAAAGGACATGGAAAACAGCTCGCCGCCCAGCACGTCCTTGTACAACGCGAAGGCTTCCTTGCAACGGCCATCGAAGGTCAGGTACGGAATGATTCTCATGGTGTGCTCTCCTTTCATCGGTTTCACGACTGACTGGATATCTGCGCCCGCAGGCGTTCTTCCTGTGCCTGTAGTTCGGGGGTAAAGCTCTCGCCGAATTCCTCGAGTTCGAAGATCTGGCGGATCTCGACTTCACTGTCGCTGATCATCGGGTTCGGACAGCGCTTGACCCAGTCGATCGCCTCCTGCAGTGACTGGACCTTGAAAATCCAGAACCCGGCGATCAACTCGCTTGTCTGGGCGAACGGCCCCTCGACGACGGTCCGGTCCTTGCCGGAAAACTGTACGCGCACGCCCTGGGCACTGGGATGCAGGCCTTCGCCGGCGAGCATCACCCCCGCCTTGACCAACGCTTCGTTATAAGCGCCCATGGCAGCCAGCAGCTCCGCGCTGGGCATTTCTCCGGTTTCCGACTCCGGACTGGCCTTGACGATCACCATAAATCGCATGCTCATATCTCCTGGGAAATGAATGGATCAGGCCGTCGGTGTGGCGGCTCTACAGGGTAGTCGAATGGCGATGGCTCGGATCGACAGCGTGGCGGGGTTATTTTTTCGAAGCGTGGTCAGACCGGGAATGAGTTGATCAGGCATGTCATTGCGCGATACCTGACAGCCGAAATAGCGATTGGTTAGCCGCCCGACCCTCGCCTTATATTTTCAGGGTCAAAAAGTCCGTCGATGAATAATAAAGCGAGAGCCCGCTCATGATTAAGATGCTAGCCGCTGTACGCAGGAAACCCGGCATGACCCATGTTGAATTTCTTGACTATATAGAGCACCAGCACGGAAAGATCGCCCAAGCCAAGCCCCTGGGCGTCAAGCGCTACGTCCAGAACCATGTCATCGACGCAGCCTTTGGCGTCGATTCCGATAACGCCTACACGCAAACATTTCACAGGGATTCCATTACGGAATTGTTCTTTGAAAACATGTCGGGCCTGATCGCCACCTTCAGCGACCCCTATACCCAGCAAACCACGGGACCTGATGCCAAGAACTTCGCTGACCTTTCCAAACAGGTTGCGCAACTGATGGATGAGGTCGAACTGTCCGAAACCGGCACATTGCCCACGAATTGGAAGGCCATGCTTTTCCTCAAAAAGAACCCCGCGGTGCAGCTCGAGGCTTTTTTCAGCGCCTGGGATCGCGCTCATGCTGCGGCAGCGAGTGAATGTCCGGCGTTCCAGAAGGCCCTGCGCAGGCACGTTCGCGCCCGGTATATGCCCGAAGGTGACCGGGTGACGTCTTATTTCGGGCCGGACATAGGCGTCTACGAAGGCGTTTCCAGCCTGTGGTTCGAAAACGAAGCGGACCTTCAAGGTTTTCGGCAGTACCAGAGGTCGTTGTTCCAGCAGCTTTCCGACGAAGGGATCGCGCTATCGTCAGAATCGTTTTTCGTCTATGTGAAGGAAGTTGTCATTCTCGATCTGGGCCAATAGACCTTCAGCCATTACCGCCGGACGATTGTGAAAGCAGGACCGGCCCGGAATAAAAAAAGACGACTATCAAAGCCGTCCTTTTATTTATTGCCGGCCCGGGCTCAAACAGGCTCGGCCAATAGCGCGGTGGACTCGCGCATGATCTGGGCATGCTCGTCTTTATCACCACCATTCTTTTCCAGCTCGCACAGACGCGCGGAGTTCTCCACCACCAGTTGGCACCGCTCCCAACGTCGCGCTTCGAATCGGGCCAGGGCTGTCTGGAGATCACTTTCGGCGAGCAGTTCCTCAGCCAGCACGATGGCGCTCTCGATGCCAATTCCAGCCCCGGAAGCCAAGTGCGGCGTGGTGGCGTGCACGGTATCCCCGATCATCACGATGCGGCCTTGGTGCCAGGGTAACGGCACCAATAGATTGGCCAGCGGACGATAGTCGATACTGGCGCCCGACTCGTACAGCTGCGGCACCAGCGCTTGCAGGATCGGGGCTGGGAACTCGCCCAGCAGACGGGCCATCTCACCCGGCCAGGTGGCCGGATCGATCCACTCGGAAAAATCGCGGTTCTCCATCAGGAACATGTACATGTGCGTGTCGGAAATCGGATTGACACCGACCTTGGTGCGCCCCAGCCAGTGAGTCGGGCGGACGATTTCCGGCGGGCGCCTCAGCACCGCGCGCCAGACACTCTGATGGATGGGTTTTGGCGACGGTGCTTGCGGGAAAAATTCCTTGCGCATCCGCGAATGCACACCGTCAGCGGCGATGACCAGGTCATAGCGTCCAGCAGTCCCGTCGGTGAACGACACTTCAATGCCATCGTCCTGGTGGCTGATGGTGTCGTAGCTGATGCCGAGGCGCACGCGGGTGCCCACTTCCCTGGTTTTTTCGGCGAAGATCCGGGCCAGCACCGGGCGCAGGATGCCGCCGCCACAGGGGATCGGTTTATCGCTGACCGGAGGTCGAAGTGCCAATTGCACGATCAGCTCGCCTGCCGGTGAAAACACATCGAAGTTGGTCGACAGGTACCCTTCCCCAGCCACCCGCTCAAGGATTCCAATCGTATCCAGCGCTCGCAACGTAGGCCCACTGAGGGTGATACCCGCCCCCAGCGGACACCACAGCGGGTCTATTTCCACCAGATCGACTTCGACGCCCTGGCGGGCGAGCTGGATAGCCGCGGTCATACCGGAAAACCCGCCTCCGATCACCAGGACCTTATTGACTGCTGCAATCATCGCGCTCTCCTAATTATTCTTATTTCAATCGGGCGGACATTGCCTGGCGCACCGACAGGCTCTGCGACGACATCGAATCAACGCCGCAGAATCATGAGAATGCCGACGAAAAATGCCGGATCAGCCACGAGACTATCGAATCGGGAATCAGCGCTGAAATCGCTTTGCACAATCCGAGGTATCGCTGCCGGCGATGGGTCTGGCCAGTCCACAGATGACCAGCCACCCCAAACCCGTGGCGAGGGAGCTTGCTCCCGCTTGGGTGCGAAGCGCCCACAAGAAAGGGCCGCTACGTAGCCCAGCGGGAGCAAGCTCCCTCGCTACAAAAGCGCTCGGCGGTGCATCAGCCAAGAAGGTGCAAGCCCAGGCATCCATGGACCAGGCACAGGTTTCACACGCTTTCCAAGCCATCCCAGCAGAGGTATTTCACTTCAAGGAACTCGTCGATGCCCAGGTGGGATCCCTCTCGCCCGAGACCGCTCTGTTTCACGCCACCAAAGGGTGCGACTTCATTTGAAATCAGGCCGCAGTTGATGCCCACCATGCCCGATTCGATGCGCGCGGCGTTGCGCCAGATGCGTGCCGCGTCACGGCTGAACAGGTACGCCGCCAAACCGAACTCGCTGTCATTGGCCATCGCGATGGCCTGGTCATCGTTGTCGAAACGCACCAGCGGCATGACCGGGCCGAAGATCTCCTCGCGAGCGACCCGCATCCCGTGGGTCACATCGGTGAGCAAGGTGGGCTGGAAAAAACACCCGCCGAGGGAATGAGGTTTGCCACCCGCCAGCAGCCGGGCACCTTGTGCCAGTGCATCATCCACCAACGCCTGGGATTTTCGTACGGCCGCGTCATCGATCAACGGCCCGACCTGCACGCCAGGCTCCAGGCCATTGCCCACCTTCAGGCGCGCCATCCGCTCAACGATGCGCTCGGCCAATGCGTCATGAACCCCCGACTGCACCAGCACCCGGTTCGCGCCGATACAGGATTGCCCGCCGTTGCGAAACTTGGCCACCATCACGCCGTCGGCTGCCGCATCGAGATCCGCATCGTCGAAGACAATGAACGGAGCGTTGCCGCCCAGCTCCATGGAGCATTTCTTGACCGTCTGCGCCGCTTGCGCCAACAACAGCCGGCCCACTTCGGTGGACCCCGTGAAGGTGAGTTTGCGCACCAACGGGTTGGCCGTGAGCTCACCGGCAATGTCGCGAGTGTCATTACCGGTGATGACACTGAAAACGCCGCCCGGCACACCCGCGCGCAGGGCCAGTTCAGCGAGCGCCAACGCGGTCAAAGGTGTCTGGCTGGCCGGCTTCACCACCATGGTGCAACCGGCCGCGAGGGCTGGAGCGGCCTTGCGCGTGATCATCGCGGCCGGGAAATTCCAGGGCGTTATCGCCGCGCAGACGCCGATGGGCTCGCGCAGTACGACGATGCGCTGAGTGTCCTTCACCCCCGGAATCAGATCACCGCGCACCCGTGTGGCTTCTTCGCCAAACCATCGCACGAAAGACGCCGCGTAATCGACTTCACCGCGCGCCTCCTCCAGTGGCTTGCCCTCCTCCAGGGTAATCAGCGTGGCAATGTCCTCGCGATGTTCGACCATCAGCTCATACCAACGGCGCAACACCTCGCCACGGCGCTTGGCCGTCAAGCGACGCCACGGGCCGAAGGCGTCGTGCGCCGCATCGATAGCCTGCCGGACTTCAGCTTCGCGACAGCGCGGCAACTCGGCCAGCACCGTCTGATCCACCGGGTTGCGCAACGTGTACCGACCGTGTGGCGTCTCGGCCAGCCATTCTCCAGCGATGTAGGCGTCGGTACGCCACAGCGTGGGATCCTTGAGTAAATGTTTCACTGTGCAATCCTCCCCATCAGCACGGATGGCGCCCGATCATGAAGGCGCTGTCCGGGTCCGAAGTCACCGGCAACCCCGACGCAACCAAGCCTTGGCGCAGCGACTTCATGAAGCGATCCGGGACGCGCATCGCCGGGGCACGCAACGGGCCGCCATTGAAGCCGGCGAGCCAGTCCTGGTATTTCCACATCGTCCGGTTGAGCACACCGGTACCGCCGGCGTAGCTTTGCGCAGCAGCGCCGTTGGCACCGCGGGCCGGATTGACCTTCCAATACAGTTCCATCGCCTCTTCAAAACGACCCGTGCGCGCCAGTTCGAACGCTTTCGGGTAGTAGTCGCTCATCCAGGCGGTGTTGCTGGTGCCGGAGAACTGCAGCTTCATCAGGCTCATCAAGGGGATCGCGTCACCTTCGATCGGGCAACTGATCACCACCTGGTCACGGAAGTGGTAATACATCTCGCAAATGCCCGCCGGCAGTGGGAACCCTTGCTCCGATTTGATCGCCGCGATGTTCGGGCAATCAGCCAACAGCCGACGGACCAACTCCAGGGACATACCCGCCGGATGCACCCGTTCAAAACCCCACAACGGAATCGGGAACAGCATCACGGCAAGGTCCGTCGCGTCGCAGAACGCCTTGGTGTAGTCGTAGATTTCCTGCTCGTTGGTCGGCCAGAACTGCGGTGGATAGGACAGCAGGACAATATCCGCACCGGCATTCTCGGCGAGCTTCACCGCCTCGATGTTCTCGGCAAGCGTCCCAAAAGCCGCGTGGAAGAACAGGATCAGGTTTTTCCCCGACTCACGGGCCCAGGCCGTGAGCTGCGCGTTCTCCTGGGGAGAGATCGCCAGTTCGCTGCACAGCAACGTGGCGCTGTAGCCCAGGCCGACCGTATGTTCAATGTCGTGGCGAATGCCACGTTCGTTGAGTCGCTTCAGATCGGCACTGAAGCTTGGGATGGTGACAGCCGAGCAGCCCACCAGGTTTTCCCGCGCCCAGGCACGGGCGTCCGCTTTCTTGTATGTGGCCATGATGATTTCCTTTGGACAGTGAGGGTTATTTCGAGACAGGGACAATGCTGGCCGGCAGCTCGATGCCGAGGCCTTGTTGCCGGGCGCGCTCGTACAGCGCTTGGGCGATGACGACGTCCTGCAGCGCCGAGCCCACCGATTTGTAGAGAACGATGTCGCTTGCGTGCTGGCGCGGGGTGACACGGCCCGCGACCAGGTCCGACAGCGCCACCAATTTGTCGGCGACATACACGCCGGCACTGATCGCGGCGATGGCGTCACCGGTATCGTGGAGCACCTCTTGCGGCATATCCGCGACAATGCAGGCGGCTCGCTCCATCGTGACCGGATCAACCTCCCGTTGCTCAGGCAAGGTGGAACCCAACGACACGACCGTGGCGCCCGGGCAAAGCCACGCGCCTTGCAACACCGGAGACTCGTCACGGCTGCGGGCGGCACAGATCACCACGTCAGCGTCCCGCACCGCCTCCTGGGCGCTGCTCACCGCCTGGATATCCAGCCCGGGCCTGAAGCTGTCGGCAAAACGCTCACGGCTCGCGGGCGTTGGACTGAACACCCGGACATGGGACACGTCGCGCACGGACTTGAGGCAGTCCAGCGCACCCCGCGCCTCGAACCCGGCGCCAATCACACCCACCCGCAGCGCTCGCTGGGGCGCCAGCAAATCGACCGCCAGCGCAGCGGTGGCGGCGGTACGCAAACCGGTCACCCGGTTGCCGTCGATCAGCGCACTGAGGGCCATGGTCTGCTGGTTGAACAAGGCGATCAGGTAGCTGGCGCAGCGCGCCCGCATGGAAGCGGCAATCAACTTGCAGCCCATCTGGCCACCGGTGGGCGGTACGGCGGTCAAACTGCGCAGCCAGAGCCCGTCGCCCCGCGCCATGGAACGAGGCGGAACCATCGCGTCGGACGTCGGATGGGCATACGCCTCGGCGAGTGCGGCGACGGCAGTGCCCCAATCGGCGAGAGAGGCAACATCGGCATCGCTGAGGAAAAGCGTCGGGGCGATGACTTGGGATTCTTGAGCGTGATGCATAGTGCGAACCTCGCAATCGGTATCAATCGTTGGTTGACTGACACCCTACGAGGCGCTCCCCGCACCGAATACTGCTGGGGAGCGAAAGCAGCTATCGCTTAAATCGATGGCATCGACAGATTGCAGATCAACCGGCGCACCTCACGGGAGGCACGCGTCACCGGGCGCCGGGGCGACTCCGCCAGGACAACGAAGCGCTCGAGGACCGGCTCGACGATTCGCGATGACACCAATCGCTGATCCAACGAGCCCGGCAGCACCGACGCAATGGCATAGCCGCCCCCCGCCGCCACGACTTCGTACTGCAACTGGACGGAATCGGCTTCCACGGCCACGGATAATTCGACACCTTGATCGGCGGCCAAGTGGTCGAGCCTGGCCCTCAACAGATGCGGCCGCCCGGGTACGACCAAGGGCAATCCAGATAACTGCTTCAACGGAATGTCTCGACTGGCGAAAAGAGGATCGACGGCAGGCCCCACCAGATGCAGTGGGAGCCTGGCCAGCAGATGCGCTTGCCCGATGCTCGCCTCGCTCTCGCGCAGCACCAGCGCCATATCCAGGCGACCGTCGTGCAACTGCTCTTCGAGTTGAGCACTGGCGCCCTCGATCAAATGCAACCTTACCCCGGGCATCTGCGCCCGCACCGTGGAAAACAGCGTCCCCGCAAACCGCCGCACCGCTGAGGGCAACATGCCCACGACCACCTCGCCCACCGGTTTTCCACGCAGGTTGCGAATGTCGTCGGCAAGGCCCTCCGCGTCCGCGAGAAGGCCGGATATACATGGCAACAGCTGTTCACCGAATTCGGTCAGGACCACGCCTCGTCCGGTGCGATGGAACAGGCGTTCGCCACATTGCGACTCGAGCAAGGCGATATTGCGACTGACCATGGATTGCGGCATATCCAGCAATACGGCCGCTTTGCTGAGGCTGCCCGCCGCCACGACACGGACAAACAAGGTCCAGCGCGGATCGATGATGGTCAGCGCCGAGGCGGGGTACTGCGTTGTCGTTTCCGGCATCTGGGCGTTTTGGATGGTTGTCATGTCAGCAGCTCGTTGCGGGCCTGATGCAGGTACTCGCGACTGTCCTGGAGGTGCAGGCGCATGGCCGCGCGTGCGTATTCGGCGTCTTGATTGAAGATCGCCTGGTAGATCTGCTCATGCTCGCTTTGCATGCGCTGCTCGTAGTGCAAAGGCTCATCGTGGAACAGCCGCGCGGAATCCAATCGGCTGCGCGGAATGATGACCACGCCCAGGTTGAGCAGCGTGTGGGCGATGTAGTGATTGCCGGTCGCCTCGGCGATGCCCAGATGGAACTGGAAATCCAGCGCCGCCCGATCATTGAGGCTGACTGCCGGCTGTCCGAGCTGATCGAGCAGCGCTCGCAAACCGGCCAGCTGATCCGGGCGGCGGCGTTGCGCGGCGAGCCCGGCGGCTTCGACTTCCAGGCCAATCCGGAACTCCATGATCGCCAGGGAATCGACGATGACACCAATCGTCGCCGGGTCGATGAAGGTCTTCAATGACAGCGTGCTATCGCGCACAAACGTACCGATGCCGTGGCGTGTCTCGACCATTCCGGCGGCCTGCAGACGCGACATCGCCTCGCGCACCACGGTCCTGCTGACCCCGTGTTCGTGCATGAGGGCCGACTCGGTGGGCAATTGTTCTCCGCTACGCAGTCGCCCCTCGATGATGTGCTCGGAAAGCAGCACCTCAAGCCCTCGGGAAAGACTGCCGCGTTTTTTTCCTTCCGACGCACGCACGGTCATTCTTCGAAAATCGCCACGGCGCGGACGAAGCCGGCCGAGGCGTGCCTGATTTTGTAGGGGAAACAGGACACCTGAAAGCCATGGGCGGGCAGGCATTCCAGGTTCGCCAGTTTCTCCATCTGGCCGTAGCCGATGTCGCGTCCGGCCTTGTGCCCTTCCCAGATGATCGAGGCGTCGCCGGTGGCGGCGAAGCGTTCGCGCGTGTACTTGAACGGCGCGTCCCAACTCCAGGCATCGGTGCCGACCACGCGTACGCCGCGCTCCAACAGATACAACGTGGCCTCGCGGCCAATGCCAACCCCGGCATCCAGATAACCTGGCTGGCCGAACAGTGCACCGGCGCGGGTATTGACCAGGACAATGTCCAACGGCTGGAGCACGTGCTCGATGCGCGCCAACTCAGCCTGTACTTCGGCGGCGCTGACCACGTGACCGTCAGGCATATGGCGAAAGTCCAGTTTCACCCCCGGTTGCAGGCACCAGTCCAGCGGCAACTCGTCGATGCCGAACGCCGGCTTGCCGCCGTCCGTGGTCGAGGCGTAATGCCAAGGGGCGTCCATGTGCGTACCGCTGTGGGTGGTGATTTGCAGGCGCTCCGCCGCCCAGGACTCGTCACCAGGCAGTTGCGCCTTGGCCAGGCCGGGAAACATCGCGGCCATCTCCGGCCAGCCTTGTTGATGGTCCATGTAGTCGATTTTCGGCAGCAACGGCGGCGGATCAGTGTAAGGGTTGTTGTCCAGGGTCACGGACAGGTCCACCAGACGGCGTTTAGTCGGTTGCATGATCGGTCACTCCAAGCGCCGTCCGCCCCCGCGCACGACGCGCCGAGCCAGCAGGCTTCAAACTGTTACGTATCAAGGCGGCAGCCGAGCCGTCATGGCGAAAGCCAAGGGCCCGGGCCAGTGGGGTTTTCATCGCCGGGAAACTGCCGAACAAGGCTTGCAGCCCGGCATCCGGTGCGAAGCTGATCAGTCCGCGGCGTTCCTGGCCGTAGGCAGCGGCCAGGGCATCGATGACCTGGGCAATGGACAGGTGCAACAACGGCAGTTGCCAGACACGTGAGCCGCCGACTTCGGCGGTCGGCAGCTCGGCGGCTCGCAGCAGGTTATCGACGCAGCACCGCACCGACATCCACCACGCCTGCGCCTGCGGCGACACCGGGCAGCAATACGGCTCGCCCTGGGCAAACGCGTGCAGCAGATCGCTCATGAATGCCGAACGCAGGCCGTTGGGTTCACGTGGACGCGCGACGATGCCGGGCAGGCGCACGGCACGACCGTCCACCTCGCCGCGCCGAGCCAGATCGTTGAGGGCCGTTTCCACCATCACCTTGTGCGCGCCATAGCTTATTTGCGGGTGTGGCACGGCACGCTCATCCATGCGCGCCGGCAGGTCGCCGCCGTATACCGCCACGCTGCTGGCGTACACCAGCACCGGCACGCCAGGCTGTTCGCGCAACTGATCGAGCAACTCAAGGCTCGCCAGCAAGTTGACCTGATAGCCCAGTGAATACAGCTGCTCGGCCGCGCCGCCCGGCACGCTCACCAGGTGGAACACCACATCGATGCCATCGGCCAGGGCGCGACGCAGCAACGCGGCATCGGTGACGCTGCCACAATGACGGCGCACGCGCTTGTCGTCAGTAAAGCCCGCCAGTTCCTTATCCAGCAGGATCAACGCGCTGATGGGCTGGCCTCGCAGCTGATTCGTGTCGAGCAGGCGCTGCACCAGTGCCCGCCCGACAAAGCCGTTGGCACCGGTAATCATCACGCGCATGGGCGGTCTCCTCGGACGACACGCTGGTCTATCGCGCCAAAGACCGACTGCCCTTGCGCATCGAGGACGTCCATGCGCACCCGGTCGCCAAAGCGCATGAAGGACGTTTTGGGCGCGCCCTGTTCAATCATCTCCACGGCACGACGTTCAGCGATGCAAGCCGCGCCAACGCTGGGGTCGGCATTGGAAACCGTGCCGGAACCGATCACGCAGCCGGCCCTGAGACGCCGGGTCAGCGCTGCATGGGCGATCAACTGATGGAAGCCGAAATGCATCGCGCCACCGTGGGCATGCCCGAACCACTGGCCATTCCATTCAACCTTCAGCGGCAAGTGCACGCGCCCGTCGCGCCAGGCTTCGCCCAACTCGTCGGGGGTGATTGCCACCGGGGCGAAGCTTGACGAGGATTTGGCCTGGATAAACCCGAAGCCGGTCTTCATCTCCCGGGGTGCAAGTGCGCGCAAGCTGACGTCGTTGACTTGCACGATGAGACGGATATGGGCGAGGGCTTCTTGCGCCGAGCAGCCCATGGGAACTTCATCGACCACCACGGCGAATTCACCTTCGAAGTCGATGCCATGGGTTTCACTGGGCAGCACGATGTCATCGTGGGCGCCGAGGAAGTCATCGCCGCAACCCTGGTACATCAGGGGCGTGTGTTCGACACCTTCGATGGGATCCAGCGAAAACGCTTTCTGCATCCGCTCGCCATGGCTGAGAAACGATGAAGCATCCAGCCACTGCCAGGCACGCGGCAAGGGTGCGGCGGCTTGTTGCGGATCAAAGGCAAAGGCCCCGACCAGCGCGCCTTCGTTCAGGGCGTCATAGCGAGCGCGCAAAGCGGCCTCGACGCTCGGCCAATGCTCGATGGCCTCCTGCAGCGTCGCCGCGAGATCACTGGCATCCACGGCCCAGGCCAAGTCGCGTGATACCACCAACAGGCGACCGTCGCGGCTGTGATCCTTGAGAGTACTGAGCTTCATGCCCGTTCTCCTTGCAGTTCGGGGGCGAAGCGACCGTCGAGCAGCACGAAGAGCATGCGTGCCATCTGCTCGGTGCGATTGCTCCAAGCGTGATTGGTGCCGCGCTGTACGACGATGTCACCGCGCTTGAGGTGCACCTCTTCGCCATCGAGGACCAGCCAGACCTCGCCCTCCGTCACCACGCCGTAATCCAGCGTTTCGGTGCGGTGCATCAGTTTGTGCGTGGAGTCCACCTGGCCCGTACCGGCGTGGGCCTGGCCAATTTCGGCGAAGGCTGCCGCGGCATCCTCGGCACTGACCTGGTTCTGCACGCTGTCGGGCGGGATATCCACCACGCGGATGACGCTGCCCAAAGGGGCCGGACTCAATTGAAGCGGCTTGCGGGTGGGGTCGTCGCCGTTGTCGAGCGCGGCCGGGCTGGCGCCGCTGTTCCAGATCTCGTGGAAGACCGTGCCGGGCACGGCCTTGAGCGGGAAGCTGTTCGGCGTCGGTCCGCTGAGCGCGACCACCGCCCGCCCCTGGGCATCGTGCCCGGTGACCACGCGTTTGAAACCAGGAAGCTGTTGCATGTTCAAGTCCTCGATCTGTTGGTGGAACGTGCCAGCGGGTAAAAATGGATTCATGGGAAAGCCTTAAAGATCGAGCACCAGCCGCGCGCTCCTGGCGCGCGAGCAGCACGGCGTGAACTGGTCGTTGCGTGCTCGCTCGGCATCGGTCAGAAACATATCGCGATGCTCCGGCTCGCCTTCCAGCACCCGTGTCAGGCAAGTGCCACAGATGCCCTGCTCGCAGGACAACGGGATGTCGATGCCGGCCTCCAGCAGCACCTGGGCCACGCTGAGCGCGGCAGGCACCTGGAAGCATTGCCCGGTGCTTGCCAGTTGCACCTCGAACCCGCCCGCCTCGCTGGCCGGCGCAGCGGCAGCGGTAAAGTACTCACGGTGCAGCTGCGCCTCGGCCCAGCCCTGCGTGCGTGCGGTATCCAGCACATGGTCCATGAAGCCATTCGGGCCGCAGACATACAGGTGACGATCACTGGCCGGTGCGGACAAAACCCGAGCACTGTCGAGGCGCTGGATGGCCTCGCCATCGTCCAGATGAACATGCACGCAATGGGCGAACGCGCAATGACGGATGTACTCCATGAAGGCCATCCGCCCGGCCGAGCGACCGCAGTAGTGCAACTCGAAAGGCGCGCCGATCCGCGCCAGGCGCTCGGCCATGCAAAGGATCGGCGTGATGCCGATACCGCCCGCGAACAACACGCTGTACCCCGCCCCATGTTCCAGCGGGAACAGGTTGCGCGGCTCGCTGATGCGCAGCCGGCTACCTTCGTGGACCTGCTCGTGCATGGCCTGGGAACCACCGCGCGACGCCGGGTCGAGCAACACCCCCAGCAGGTAGCGGTGGCGTTCTTCCGGGTGATTGCACAGCGAGTACTGGCGCACCAGGCCATTGGGCAGGTGCACGTCGATATGCGAGCCGGCGCTGAAGGCAGGCAGCACGGATTCTTCGGCCGGAGCTAGCTCGAAGCTGTAGATGCCTTCGGCTTCGCGCCGCTTGCGAGTGACGATGACTTCGATCATCCCTTGGCACCCACAGGCTGCTCGGCAGCGATCAAGCGATCGAGTACACGCCGCGCGCGGATGGCGCCTGCATCACCGATCAGCAGGACCGGCTTCAAGTCCCAGAACGACGCATCGCCCATCATGCGCTGCTGCGCCTCAAGCATGGGCAAGTCTTCATCGGCAAAGGGTTGGTTGATCGCGGCCGCTTGCTCGTCAGCGAATCGCTCGGCGAACTCGCCCATTGCCTTGGGGAAACAAACAGAAAACCAGTAGTGAGTCGTGGCCTCGGTTTCCGGGGTGAACAGATGCGGAATCGGCGTGGAAACTCCCTGCTCCCTGGGGAGCCCTGTCGCCACCGCACCGGAAAACAACAACATGTTCGCAGGCGCATCCCAACGCACATCAATCCAACGGTCCACCGGAGTGCCCTGGGGAATGTTCCAGGCGGCGTAGAGAAATTCCGGCATGATTTCCGCGACGGTCTGGCGGTTGGACCAAACGGTGTTGCCCTCCTCCTGCACGCTGGTCAACGCGCTCTTGACGCCATCACCACCCAACGTTGACGGGTGCAGGAACTCGATATGACTCAGGTCCATGATGTTGTCGGTTTCCAGCACGTAGTTGGCTCGCGCGTGCAAATAACGTTTGCCGACATACCAAAGGTCTTCGTCCATGCAACTGAAATCCGGAATCAGCGTCGCGTCGGCCAGACCTGCATCGCCCATCCAGATCCACAACAGGCTGTGGCGCTCGACCAGCGGGTAAGCCTTGACCTTCGCCGCCTTGGGAATGGCGCCATCGCCGTGGGGGTTATGCATGCAGGTGCCGCTGCCATCGAATTCCAGGCCGTGGTACGGGCAACGCACCGAATCGCCTTTAAGCGTTCCCATGCCCAGGGGCGCGAAACGGTGGGGGCAGCGATCGGCAATGGCCTGGGCGGTGCCCTGGGTATCGCGAAAAAACACCACGGGTTCGTTGAGCAGGGTTCGTTGGAACAGCTCTCCGGCGTTGACCTCGGTTCCCCAGGCGGCTGCGTACCAGACGTTGCGTAGGAAGCTCATCGCAATACCTCTTTTCCAAAGCTTGATGACGGGTTGGCGTGCGTCGCCGCGCGCTCGGTTTCAATCAACCGACGCAGCACCCGCCGACAGCGCACGGCCCCGGCATCGACGGGCAGCAACACCGGGTTGAGGCCCAGCAAGTCAACCTCACCTATCTGGCGCTGCTGGGCCTCGACCATGGGTTTGTCTTCACCGGCGAAGATGCCGATCAACATGTCCTGGACGAAGGCGTTCAATTGCGCGTTGTCCTGCTCGAAACTGCGCGTGTTGGCGAAGAAATAATGGGTATTCGTCGCATCCTGCGGGGTCATCAGGTGCAGGTTCCAGGTCACCGGTCCCTCTTCCCTGGGGCGCCCTGGCGCGGTGGCGCCACTGCCCAGCAGCATCAGGCCAGGCGCGTGCCAGATGACTTCGGCCCAGACGTCTGCCCGGCTCGGATCTTCAAGGTGAGCGCCGAACGCCGGCGGAGGAACATCATCTGCGGCCCACCAACTGATGCGCACTCGATCGTTGGCCAGCTCCTCGACGGCGGCGCGGGTGCGTGACAACGCTCCGCCACCGAGCGTATCCGGGTGCAGGAAATCAACATGGCTCAGGTCCATGATGTTGTCGGACAGCAGCTCGTAATGCGCGCGTGTAGGCAGGTACCCGTGTCCCTTGGCATGGGTGGGCGCCTGCTCGAAAAAGGAAAAGTCAGGAATCAGCGCATCGCTGGCCAGGTGACGCTCACCCAGCCAGACCCAGATCGCGCCGTGGCGTTCAACGACCGCGAACCCGCGGACACAGGCCGCCTTGGGGATGTTTCCCTCGCCATGGGGGTTGTGCGTGCATTGGCCACTGCCGTCGAAACGCAAGCCGTGGTATGGGCACTGGATGCTGTCGCCAACAATCGTGCCCATGTGTAGCGGGGCAAAACGGTGCGGGCAACGATCGGCGAGCGCTTGGATCGCGCCCCGGCTGTCGCGAAAGAAGACCATGGGTTGTTCGACGATGGTCCTGCCCAGCATCGCCCCTGGCGCCAACTCGTCCGCCCACCCGGCGATGTACCAGGTGTTGAGCAAATAGCTCATATCGTTCTCCTCTTGTTCTTGTTCTTGTTTTTTTGGGATGTGGAATCAGCGATCAGGCTTTGCCGCAACCGCAGCGGGAAAAACCGACTCGCCGCCACGCAACCGAATACAGGCCACGGCCACCAGGAGTTGAACGCCGGCAACGATGCCCAGCGCGGCGGGCAAGGCGCTGGTCACCCCACCGGTGATCGCCAGCACCACCAGCGGGCTGACAAACTCCCCGGCGAAGAACATCGAGGTGAAACCACCGGCGGCGCGGCCGCGCTGCTGGAAGTCGACCTGGGCCATGATCCAGGTGAGCAGGGTCGGCATCATCAGGCCGATACCCAGGCCATTGATCAGTACGGCGATCACCACCCATCCATGGCTGTCGGCCACCGCCAGCAACCCACCGCCGATGCCAGCGGCGACGAAGGCCAGGAGCATCTGCCGGTGCGCCGGCACGCCACTGAACAGGCGGAAACTCAACGCGCCGACCAGTACGCCGAGCTGGCTGGCGCCCATGGTCAAGCCAATCTGCTGCGACCCTTCGACATGCAGCAGGTTGAGCAGATAACCAACTTGTACCGGCACGATGAACAGGCTCAATCCGGCAAGGAATGCCAGGCCATACAACGGTGCCAAGGCGCGCCAGGGAAACGTCGCGCCTGCGGCTTTTTTCGCCGCGACGTCACGCCCATGCGGCTCCCACAGCAGCCAGGCCATCAACGGCAGCAGCACCAGCCCCAACCCGTACAGCGCAAACGGTGTGCGCCAGCCGTACTCGCCCAGCACGCCGCCGATGGCAATGAAAATCGCCGCCGACAACGAGGTCGCGACCATTTGCAGGACGAACATGCGTTCACGCCGCGCGCCGCTGTAGTAGTCGCCCATCATCGTGGTGCAGCACGTCATGATCGCCGCCTCGGCCAGGCCGATGCCGGCGCGGCTGACGACGATCGCCTGCAACGAATCCAGCCAGAGCGGCAGCACCCCACAGACGGTGTAGAGGCACATCGCGCCGATCAGCAACGGCTTGCGTCCGAGTCGGTCGGCAATGATCCCGGCGAAAGGTGCCAACAGGGCAATCATCAGCGCCGGTAGCGTCAGGGCGATGGGAACCAACACCGCGACGCCCGGGGTGTCGGCGAAGTGTTCCTGCATGCGCGGCAGGACGGGGGCCAGCAGCACCGCGCCGAGGACCGGCAGGCAGCTGCCGAGCAACAGCAACAAGGACTGCGGCAGCCGCGCCTGGCGTTCAACGTTCATCACGCACCTCCGGCGGTTGGGTCGCGCAGAACGCCACCCCGAAGGCGACCAGACCGGTTCGAAGCGCTAGCCAGAGATACTGCTGGAGCTGATAGATGCGAGGCATGGGAACGTCCTTTCTTATTGTCATGACGCAATGGGTTGGGCGCAGGGCGTTGCGCGTTGATCGTGTCCCGGGGTTTGCGGACAAAGGGCCTGTTGCAGGCAACCGCCCTCCTCGACCACGGCAGGCGTGAGCGCCAAGCTGGTCGGCGGGATGGGTTCAGCCAAGGTCTGTTCCCGACTGATCCGTTCGCTCGGCAACAGGAAGTGCGCCAGGGCCGGCAAAAGGACCAGGGCGCCGACCATGTTCCAGACGAACATGAACGCCAGCAGCACGCCCATGTCGGCCTGGAACTTGATCGGCGAAAACATCCAGGTGGCGACGCCGATCGCCAGGGTCACACCGGTCAGCATCACCACCTTGCCGGTGGACAGCAGTGCCCGGTAATACGCCTGCGACAGGCTGGTGCCCTGGCGCATGTGACCGAGCAGGATGCTCATCACGTACAGCGC
>Ga0307412_10000662_pt1 | contig 20018 bp, 23 predicted proteins | sample DK1Cmetagenome_3_FD_203823 | JGI IMG/M metagenome (GOLD analysis project Ga0307412, IMG submission 203823) | Maize rhizosphere microbial communities from greenhouse at UC Davis, California, United States - DK15-C-1 | ecosystem: Host-associated > Plants > Roots > Rhizosphere > Soil | place: USA...
CAACATTGCCAAGGACGACTGGTTCTTCTGGCAGGGTGACAAGTTCGAGGTTCAGACTGTGGACATCAAGCAGGACGTACGCATCGCTGCCCACGTTGACTACTTCGGAGGGCTGAAGAATGGCTAGGGCTGGGTTCATCTGGTTCGACGGCATCGGTCCCGTTCTGGACGTCCTGGCGTTGAACGCAGCTACCAACGTCGTAGAGGCCATGGAGGAAGGGGCTCAAGAGGTCCAGGCTTACGCCCAGATGAACGCTCCCTGGTCTGACATCACCGGGGAGGCCCGCAACGGCCTGACCGCGGAAGTTGACTACGAACTGGACGAGGTCACTCTGCTTCTCTACCACACCGCTGAGCACGGGTATTGGCTGGAGCTTATCCAGGACGGTCGCTTTGCCATCATCATGCCCACGCTTGAGGCTCTCGGCCCCAAGATTCTCGAGGACGCTGGGGCTACCGTCATGGGCGTCGGGAGTTTCTGATGCGTGCCTTTCTCTTCGACCTCCTTACCACCGACCAGGAACTCTGGCCACTCATCGGTGTGGGAACTCTTGAGCAGGCACAGGAACAGATCATGCCTCGCCAATCCCAAGAGAACATCCTTGCACGTCGGCCCTTTCTGGTGTATGGCCTTGGTAACGCCACCAACGAGCAACTGGCCGACGACGACGCCGGTGACCATGAGGCGGAGAGGCAGTTCTTCCAGGTCTGGATCCACGACGAAGGAGGTAGTTACAACCTCATCGAGGACATCATCCCCGTCGTCAAGAGGAGGTTGATCGGAGCAAGTCACCCGCCATCCAAACTCGTCACCATCCGATACCTTGAGACCTCGGGGGAGTTTTCCAACCAGACGTACAACACCATCTTCCGCTACATCCGATTCCAAGCCATCATCGCCAAAGGAGCAGCAGCATGAGCCAGGTCAAGTACACGGGATCCTCCGACTTCCAGATCTTCGAGAAGAAGGACTTCGAGAAGGCCGGGGTCGAGGACCAGGGCAAGGTCACCTTCGCCAGGGGGGAACCCACCGAGGTCAGCGAAGACGCGGCGCAGGCTCTCACGTCCACCGACCGTGACGAGAGCATCTTCTACGCACACAGCTTCGTCGAGGTCGACGAGGAGGGCAACGAGGTCAAGCAGTCCTCCGCCAAGAGTGGCTCCGAGGAGGGCGACGAGCCTGACCTCGGTGACGCTGACTCCCGCGGGGACCAGACCGACACCGACACCGCCGGCGCCGGCGCAGGAACGACGGGGGGAGGTACGACGACCCGCAGGTCGACGGCAAAGAAGGCCGCGGCTGGGAACAGGTCGAGCACTCGCTCGTCATGATCGCATGACGCGCATTGAGCATGCCTGAGAGAAGCAGGGAAAGCTTCCTGATCGATTAGGCACTATTGACGCGCATCACGCGACCATTCAAGAACTCGCATCGATTAGGGAAGCGGTGAGGATGATGGGCACGGTGGACCTGAGGTGCGAGGGCACACTCTACGGCCGACTGACCGACGATCGGTGGCTCGAGGTGAAGTGCAAGAGGCGGTCTTGCGGATACGCCAAAGGCATGGTAATCCTCCACACCATCGACACCAAGACAGGACAAGTGGTGGGGACCAAGGTCTTCGCCGAACCGAGAAACAGAAGGAGTGGCAATGCCTCTCGACACACACCCGCTTCCGTTCGGTCTGCGTGACGTCCACCTGACGGGCTTCACCACCCAGGCGGCGACGGAGTACGAACCGACAAGCATCGACCTCCCGGTCTCCCGGACGTTCTCCTTCAGCGACACGGAGGACTTCGAGGACCTGCAGGGCGACGACACGACGGCTGCCTCGCACGGCTCTGGCCCCTCGGTGGAATGGGAGCTTGAGTCCGGTGGTCTCCCCTTCTCCGCGTTCAAGCTCATGGCTGGTGGAACGATCACCGAGTCGGGCACCACGCCGGCGATGAAGAAGGTCTTCTCGAAGCTCGCCACCGACAGCCGGCCCTACTTCAAGGTCGAGGGCCAGGCCATCTCCGACAGCGGCGGGGACGTCCACGGCCTCGTGTTCAAGGCCAAGGCTACTGGCTCGCTCGAGGGCGAGTGGGCGCAGGGCGCCTTCCAGCTGCTCAGCGCGTCGGGCCGAGGCTTCCCCTCGACCGTGACCGCCGACGAGGGCAAGCTCTACGACTTCGTCCAGAACGAGACCGCGATCGCCGTCTCCTGATCGTCCACCCATCCATCTTCTACCAAGGAGGAACCATGCCAAGGAAGAGGGGCAGACTGCAGAACAGGGCCTGGAGCGGTCGAACCACTCCGGTCTACACCCAGGCGGCTCACGTCCGTCGCAGCTCGAGGAGGCGATGAGATGAGGTGGTTTCTTCTCATCCTGGTACTTCTCGTGGCAGCCGGCGTACTTCTCTGGGTGATTCGGGGAAGCCGGCGGCCATGAGCCACATGAGACGATGGGGCGCCGTCTGGATCCTTGCCCTGCTGTTTTTGGGGTCGTGGCTTGGGCAGCTCATCGCGCAGGTCAAGGAGGTCGCCGACAACGCCCACGATCATGGGGAGAAGTTCCTCTGGTCTGACTTTTGGCCACAGTTCTTCACCTCGACCTTTGAGAACTGGCAGTCGGAGTTCCTGCAACTGGCAGTGCAGGCGGTCCTGATAGCCAGTCTCGTCGGGCAGAAGAAGTTCTTCAACGCGGATGGTGGAGCTGACAAGGAGGATGTCGAACGCATTCTCCGGGCAATCGGGTCCCAGAACGGCGACGAGCAAAAGCATCGGGCATGACGGGAGATTATCGTTTATGTCGTTATCGTTGATATCACCCTATAGGGGTGAATCACGAACGATACGATATGACGATATCCCGATACATGCTCGAGGGAACAACAACTGAAGAGAACAACCAACAACAACAACCAGACCCCCAGGAGGGCCTAGCAATGGGAAAGAGTGGAAACCCGGCCAAGAGGGCCGAAGAAGAGACCAAGGCGTCGGAGAACAACGGGACCGAGAACCTCGTTGTCTCCGACGTTGCTGCGTTCAAGCAGCGGGCGAAGGGCCAGCTCAAGGAGCTCCCCTCGGGCATGGTGGCGATGCTCAAGCGGGTCGATCTCCAGGCCATGGTGCTGTCAGGCAACGTGCACAACCCTCTGATGGAGATCGTGTCGGAGGCTCTGAAGAAGGGCCAGAAGGCCGACGTCGCGAAGATGGTCGGCATTGACGAGGGCGAGCTCGACCTCGACGCGGTCAAGGACATGTTCGAGATGGTCAACAACGTCGTCATCTCCTGCTTCGTGCAACCTGAGGTCCACCCCATGCCGGTGCCCTCCGACGAGGATCTCGAGGACCTCGACGAGGATGACGAGGACTACGACGTCGAGTACGCCCAGCTGGTGGCGGAGCTCATGGACGACGACAAGCTCTACGTCGACGAGATTGACTCCGAGGACAAGATGTTCATCTTCAACTGGTGCATCGGTGGTACGGAGGATGTTGCCACCTTTCGTCGCGAAGCCAGAGCAGACATGGATGCTGTGGCAAAAGGCAAAGGCGGTAAGCGAAAGGCCAAGCGTCCTGCTGGGTCTCGAAAGTGACAGCTACATCGCGTACTGTGTAGATGAGGCAGTGATCTACTTCGGGCTTGCTCTGGAGGGCATGCTTGAGGATGCTGGGTCTGGTCGACCCGGCAAGGAGGAAAGACGAGCCAAGATGGCTAGGGATCGACTGATGAACTCGGTCTTTGGCCAGGACAAGCAAAAAGGCTCGGGTTACGCAGACCCGGCCCTGATGTTCACCTGAGGGGAGTAAGACCATGGCAGCGGACCTTGGTACCATCCGAGGTTCAGTCCGCATGGACATCCGCCAGGCTGTGGCTGCGTATGCCACCCTTCGGGCCCAGAACGCCAGGACCGTATACACCCTACGGGGTACCGGCGACTCCTTCGTGCAGGCGGGCAAGACGATGGGGGTCGCCGGTGGGGTGATGGTCTACGCCTTCGCCAAGGTCGTCCAGGCTGCTGCTGAGTTCGAGCGGAAGATGGACTTCTTCGCTGCGGTGTCCGACACCAACTCGAAGAAGATGAAGCAACTCAGCGACTTCACTCTGCAGCTGGCTACAGACACCATCTATTCTGCTGACGAGATTGCTGAGGGGTTCATCGAACTTGGTAAGTCTGGCATCAGCGCAGAACAGATCATGCGCGGAGTCGGCGACGCGATGGCCAATCTCGGTGCAGCGGGAGATATCCCGTTGGCCGAATCGGGCCAGATCATCACCTCCACCATCCAGCAGTTTGACAAGTCCGCCAAGGACGCCGTCGCAGTCACGGACCTTCTGGCCGGCGCAGCCAACGCGTCAATCGCGGACATCACCGACCTCGGGGTCTCGCTGAAGTACGTAGGTGGTGTCGCCCACACCGCCGGGCTGAACTTCGAGGACACTCTGACGGCAATCTCACTCCTCGCCAAGGCGGGCATCCGAGGATCCACCGCTGGCACCTCGCTGCGGCAGATGATCGTCTCGTTCGGTGGTGCCACCGCACCCGCCACCGAGGCTCTCGAGGAACTCGGCATCATCACCGAGACCGGAGCCAACCGGTTCTACGACGCAGCAGGCAACCTGAAGCCTCTCTCCGAAGTCTTCGAGATTCTGGGTAAGGCCACCGAGGATCTTACCGCCAAGGAGCGGGTGCTCCAGATGCGGACGATCTTCAACAACAGGGCACTTTCCGCGGCAGCTATTCTCTCACGTGAGGGAGCCAAGGGCTTCCGTGAGATGAACACCGCCATGGGCAAGACCACCGCAGCTGAGACGGCCAGCGCACGGCTCGACAACCTCAGCGGTGACATCGAGATCTTGAGGGGTAACATTGAGACCCTGATGATCAAGGCTGGTAGTCCATTCCAGGAGGAGATGCGCCGCTGGGTCCAGGCTCTCACCAAGCTGGTCCAGGCGTTCGGCAACCTTGACCCGAAGACCCAGGAAAACATCGTTCGGTTCATCGGCATGAGCGGTGCAATCCTGGTCGTACTGGGTGCGCTCAACATCGTACTCGGCACCATCTTCCGGTTCATCGCGTACATGATGAAGATGGGTGCCGCGATGAAGTTCGTGGGCAGACTCATCATGATCGTCGTCACCAATCTGCGCTGGTTTGCCGTTCTCTTCGGCGGACCGATCATCGGAGCCATCGGGGCCTTCATCGCGGCCAACGCGCTGGTCATAGCGATCATCCTGGCAGTCATAGCCATCTTCGTTCTTCTCTACAAGAAGGTGGAGCCCTTCCGTAACCTGGTCAACGCGATCGCGAGTGCATGGAAGAAGGGCTTCGACCGGCTGGTGGCAATCGTCCGAACCGCTCTGACCGACCCGGCCAAGGCCTGGGAGATGTTCAAGGACACCGTCAGCAACAACCTAGATGCGGTGGTTGGGTTCATCCGGGGACTGGGGGCCAGAATCGGTGGTGCCTTCGGTTCGGCTCTGGCTGCGGTCGGCCGATTCATCGCTGGTGTGGGACGCTGGTTTGCCTCACTTCCCGGGCGGGTACTGGGCATCATTACGGGATTCGTTAGCCAGGTAATCTCGCTGTTTACCTTCAGAAACATTGGGTATGCGCTGGGCTTCCTCATCGGTACGGTGGTTGGATTCTTCCTCCGCCTGCACCTGAAGATGCTGTCTCTGGCGGGTCGAATGGTCGGCGCAGTCGTTGGCTTCTTCCAGAGTCTACCCCGCAAGGTTGGCTATGCGCTTGGGTTCCTGATTGGCCGCGCCGTCGCTCTGATGATCCGCCTACGCGAGAAGATGATCGAGCTGGCCGGTCGAGCGATTACTGGGATAGTCAACTTCTTCCAGAAGCTTCCTGAGCGGGTGGCTCGCTTTGTCCTTAGCATGGTTACCAGGGCGATCAACCTCTTCAACCGGGTGAAGGAGGAGGGTCCTCGGCTTGCCCTGGAGACCGTCACTGGAATCATCAACTTCTTCCAGAATCTGCCGGCCCGGATCGCCGCCTTCTTCGTGACTTTGGCCAGCAGAGCTCGACAGAAGATGATCGACTTCAAGAACAGTGTCGTCAACTTTGCTGAGGATGCTGCTCAAGGCTTCGTCGACGGTATCAGAGATCTGCCGAGTGCGATGGGAGACATCCTTGGTGACCTAATCCAGGCCATCAGAGACAAGATCACTGACGCGTTCAACTCAGTTCGTGACTTCGCTCGAGGGCTTTGGGACGGCTTCCGCGACGGCCTGAACATGAAGTCTCCGTCGATCATCGAACGGGCTATGTGGCAGATCACTGGCACTATGGAGCGGGAGGTCAAGAGGCTGAAGAGGCAGACTCTGGATGTTCAGGGTACGGCCCGGAAGTTGGCGAGGACCCAGTTCTCGATTGGCCAGACGACTCCCAGGACGACCGACAAGTATGCTGCCCTTGCGCGCACCCATCAAGCGAACCGTGATCGCGCACGGACGCTGCTGGCTGCTTCCCAGACGCGTCGGGCACGCGTCAATGCGGGTACACGTCGGGCGGCTGGTGCCCCCCGCGAGCGGATTCCGATGGAGATCACGAACTGGCGCCAGGGCCGCGGGTACATGTACGACATCGCCCAGGATGCGGTGGATGACAACGAAAGCTACAACGACTCACTTGACGGGATGGGCTGATGGTTGACGCAGTTCCTCTGACGCAGATTCGAGATGCCTATGTCGACGAGTCAAGGCCCTCGAAGAACTATAGCAGCACGTCCCGGTTGATCCTGGACGCTACCGGAGCCAACCAGAAGTACGCGTACCTCTACTTCCCGAAGAACTACCCCATTGGTGTAGAGATTTACAGCACAAAGCTGCGTTTGTACAACGCGGACCTCTGGGCCGGCCCGGTGACTCTGACCATCAGAGTTCTCTCTGAGAAGTGGGCAGGTAGCCGAGTCAACTGGAACAACAAGCCGGCGGTGACCGGAACTGCCATCACGCTGACGAAGACTGACGCACCCAAGGGCACGCTCTGGGAGTTTGAGCTCAAGGACGTGATCCAGGCAGTCTCTGACGGTGGGTCCTGGTTTGGTCTGCGGCTGCAGGTGGATGGCACCGCCCGCAGGCGACTCCACTCAGCCCAGTCCGAGGAGGGAGAGCTTCGCCCTGAGGTGCTGGTGCAGTACGCGGACGACCCCGAACCTCCCGAGAACCTGGCTCCGAACGGTAACCGAGCTGTCGAGGTAGATAAGCCGTGGTTGACCTATGACTACATTGACATCTCGGGTGACGTAACTCTGGCAGCCCACCAGTTCCAGATCAACGACGACCTTGACTTCTTGAGTCCCGAGTTTGACACGGGTTGGCTAGCCACCAGCGAGCCTGGTCTGGACCTGAACACTACCGCCTTTGCTGGGCTGGCCAACCTCGAGAGCAAGCGTTGGCGGGTCAGGGTCCGTGACGGGTCGGGGGCTGAGTCTGACTGGTCAGTTCCTGCCCAGATGCGTCGTGAGGACAAGGGCGCACACACCAACGGTACGCTAGGTACAAAGGTGCTGGCGACCAACCGCATCACCAGCCCTCGGCCGACGGTGGCCGGAGCGGCCAACTGGACGGGGCTGAACGCAGATGGCTCCATGAACGCCGCTATCGCCACCTCACCGAACGTCGTGGCACCCAACAACCAGTACGTCACCGTTCTTACCCGAGTGAGAAACGACGACACTGACGAGATTACCGTGAGAGTCAGTGGTCTATCGTCAGCAGGCGCCAGCACGGTGGCTCCGGTCGAGGTCGTCATTCCGCCCGGTACTGCTACGGAGATCAGGTGGCAGGGTAACACCTCGCCCACATCGACCGGCGTGAGGTTGCAGATCGAGGTTACTTCGGGCTTCTCTACAGGAACGGTGTTTATCGAGCAGGGCCTCATCGTCTTCGGCATCTACGACGACGTTTTCTTCAGTGGAGCCTCAGTTGACACGGGAGTCATCGGCCCATACCTGCACGCATGGACCGGCGCCGCCGACGCATCAACCTCCACCCGGTCGGTGCTCTACGTCCAAGACACGAGCCCCACCATCGTCTGGGCGCTGGCGGGTCAGACCCAGGAAGCCTGGTTGGCTGAGATTGCCAACGTCGGCAACCTGGACAACCCCACATACACCAGCGGCAAGGTGACGGGAACCGAGAACTCGGTAGAGCCACAAGAGGCTGCGGTCAAGAGCTCTACCGCCACCTATCGCCTCACCCAGCGGGTGTGGGATGACGTGCCTCGTGAGAGGAACGGTGGTCGGGAGATTTACTACGAGTACGTCCGGGAGTTCAAGTACATCCCCAACGACGCAGTCGTACGACCGGTGATCACTGCCGTAGATCGAGCCCACCCCTGGCCCTGGATGGAGATCAAGTTCACCCGCCCCACACCTCCCGACTACTTCTCCATCTTCCGCGACGGTGAGCTCATCAGAGACAAGCTGGACCCGGGAGACCTCTGGGAGGGTGGCCCCACCTATATCTACCGTGATCGCCGAGCCAACCCCCGCCAGAACCACCAGTGGACGGTAGTCGCCAACGTGAACGGGGAGGATTCTCGGGAGTCTGAGCCATTCAACGGTAGGAGTGACCCTGGGGTCACCTGGTTGATGGATGAGAACGGCACCAGGCCCATCGCCATCGTGAAGTCCGCTGCGACGCCTGAGACGCCCATCGAAGCCCAGGTGAGAACTGCCCAGGAGGTCCATCAGCCGGTGGGGGGCAGCAACCCCGTGCTGATCACCCAGTACATCTCAGGCTTCGAGGGGTCAGTCGAGGGCGTTCTGTCTGACGACATCGTACCTGGCCTCACTGCCCAGGAGATGAGGGACAGGCTGAAGTACTTCAAGCGCTATCCAGGTCAGACTCTGTTGCTGTACATGGTGAATGAGGTTCTTGAGGTCGTGGCATACAACATCACATACCGCCCTCGAGCTAAGTCCGGCAAGCGCATCATCTACGACATCAGCTTCGAGTTCTTCGAGGTCTGGGACCGAGGAGAGGACTTCGTATGACCCTCCCTCTTGGCCTGACGCCCAAGCAGTGGGAGCGCCTGGAATATCTCCTGGTACACCACCATCGGATCGTCGTCAGCGTGCAGTTGCTGGACCTTAGCCACAACTATTTGGCTGACGTCTCACTGAAGCTTCTGGGTGGCCAGGTCAGCATCGACGCCCAGGCAGAGGAGTATACCCGAGCGCTGTCCATGGAGTTGCTCGACCCCAAGCAGGAGTTGGTGCTCGACGGTGATGCGCCCGAGGACGGCTCCATCTACTACACCCGCATGTTCCGGGTCGTCTACTCAGTTCTCTCTGCGGATCGTAGTGAGCGGTTTGACATTCCCATCTTCTGTGGCCCCGTGACGAAAGCCGCCAGGAATGGCCCCGTAATGGCCTGCGAAGCGGTCGGCAAGGACAAGCTATCGATGAGCGCGGTGTGGAGGACCAAGAAGTACACGAAGGGGATGAAGAAGGAGACGGTGATCAGAAAGATCCTTGTTGACCTTGGTGGAGAGGCTTCCAAGAGGATTGACATCGTCAATCGCAAGAGTGACCCTGTTCTTGGGGGAGATGGCATGACCGTCAACAGGAATACTACGGCCTGGAAGGCGGTCAAGAAGGTGGCTAAGAGCATGGGGGGTGCTCAGGCCTTCTACGACGGTCGAGGGACTGCCCGGGTGAGGGACACGCCTGCAACGGTCGCCCACGTCTTCACGGACCGCAAGGATCTTCTTAGCTACCCCCAGGTGAGTTACGACGCGGAAGCCGTGGTCAACGCCGTCGACGTGACTGGGGCCAAGGTGGGGAAGAAGGAGCACAAGCACACTCTGCACTATCGGGCCGTAGCTCCTCGGAGGAATGCTCTGTCCCCTTGGAGCATGGGGCGCAACGGTAAGCCTCGTTACTTGCCTGAGTACTTGGAGGATGGAGAGCTCAAGACCATGGGGGCCGTCAGGTCTCTCGCCCGGCGTCGACTCAAGCAAGCTCTGATCGAGTCCGTCGACGTCCAGTTTGAGTGCCTCCCCATGCCCCACCTGGAGGAGATGGATCTTTGCCGGGTGGAATCCAAGCGCTGGAGTGGCACATTCCGTCTTCACAAGATGACCATTCCTTTGACTGCTGACGGTCGAGCTACCGTTGGCTATCTTAGGCAGGTCACCCCCAACCGACGACAGATCGGCATCAAGAACATCACCAAGAAGCGTAGGAAGAGGGCAGCATGACTCTGGAAGTAGCAAGGGTTGCAGACGTCACTGAGGTCAGGGCAGGATCAGAGCTGTCCGCTGACTTCGTGGCCACCAACACCCTCCTCACTCTCTACGTCACTACCGACTTCAGTGACGTGGGTGGTCAGGTGGAGATTGATGGAGACGTCTATGACTACGAGACCAAGGATGTCGAGGCTGGCACTCTTACTCTCGTCAATGGTTTGCTTCGTGACATGCCGGCGGACACTCAAGTCTGGGTCTTCCCCGAATCCCTGACCAAGGTGGCCATCGTAGAGATGGATCAAGAGGTTGACCAGGCAAGAGTCCCACACAACCTGTTGGGGTCCATTGAGGCCATGGTCCGTGACGGCTACGACCAAGAGTCGGTGATTCTTGAGCAGATGGGCAATACTTGGGTAATCAAGGACGTCTTTGCCGAGCAGTATAAGCTTCAGGGGGAGTACATTCCACCAGAGACGTTGCCGGCTTCAGACTCTGGACCAACCACTCCGCCAGCCTCAAGCCCCACTCTCTCTTTGTCTGGGTCGAAGGATGCCATCACTGCCGTCGCTCACGGCATCATTGACCCGACAACGACTCTCGACTACTATCTTGACGGCGTGCTGATGGAGAGCACCCGTTCTACGGTAATGGTGTTCAGAACTGACTCGGCAGGGAATCCTCTGGTCAAAGACACTGAGTACGACTTCTATGTTGTGGCCCGGAACGTCATTGACTCGGCCGCTCCGTCTCCCACGGTAACTGGCCAGTTGAACCCGGCTGTGGACTCAGACGCGATCCTCGCTGTGGTCACCGCCGGCTTCGCCCTCCTGGGGTCATTGGAGATTGGAGGTATCACGATCAAGCCTCCATCGGGGAGTGACCCGACGGCTCCTGGATACGACCCAGGTGGCATCATCATTCCCCTCACGACAGGCGGCGAGATCCGGTTCCCAGCCGATGGGTCGCAGGCTATCATCGAGGCTGCACTTCGGACTGCCGACCTGATCGTCTCGGGAGGCCTGGCGATCAACGGCCAGACCAACTACGTCAACGGCACTCTGTTCCTCGGATCCGGTACACCCGACCCAACTACCCCGACCGTGATCGGGTCGACCATCATCACGAAGGATCTCAAGTTCCTCAGCGCCACCGGGCAGCCTCTCGTCTACACTCCATACAACTATCACCGAGGGCTTGCCAAGGCGACCAATGGAAAGTACGCGATCATCTCGGTGGGGTCGTCGAACGGTGCTCTGAAGTTGCTCCGCATCATCGACCCAGCCACCAATCGGGTCGTAGCTGAGATCGACTCTGACACCGAGGTCCTAGACTTTCGTAGCGTGACCGCAATCGGAAACAAGTTCTACGTCCTAGGTCACAGATGGAACGCGAGCGCGGCGGAGAGCCAGTGGCGACTCCAGGTCTACAACGACAACGCCGTCAACACCGGGGAGGGTCGCTGGTTGGAGAGCACGACCGGCGCACGTCTGGTCCCGATCACCTATTGGGACAGTGCGATCGCGGCCGACCCGGACGGTGTTCACGTCTGGTGCGCGAGGTCTCAGTCGAACGGCAAGGTCGGGTTCTACAAGTACACCGCTGCCGACCCCGGCTCCAACCTTGAGGCGGTCGAGTCCCACGTCTCAGCCGACGTCGTGGGGGCCACCGTCCTGCACGGCGCCTACTACGTCGGCAACGGTGACTTCGGCGCCAAGCGGCACGCCCTGCACGGCACCTACAGCGGCCAGTACCAGATCAAGGTGTTCAACCCGACCACGTGGGTCGAAGACCTCACCCAGTCATGGTTCGACGGGTGGTGGGCTGGTGGGATGATCTTCGATGGCGGAGTGTTCAAGACCTTAGACTACAACTCTACGGATGGTGCTATAGTCCACTTCGCTCGAGTGGGATCGGTCAGCTCCCTCGCGAACACGGTAGTTGCGAAGCACGCCTGGTGGGACAACAACGGGGTCGACGGCAACAAGGAGTCGGCAGCCTCCGCAGTCGCGACGAAGATCCTCCCCATGCGGGAGTGGCCGACACTGACGGTGCCTCCGCCCCCCAACACCGGCTCGGCCGATAACCCTGCCAATAGCGTCCGGATCTACCTGGCACAGACTGAGGCTGCACTGAAGCTCCACCAGACGATCCAGCCTGCGGCGGGGCAGCAGATTAGATCTCAGACCACGATCACCGCTAAGACTCTAGTAGGTACTGGGACGGAAGTGCCCAAGGCGGCAACTAGCTTCCCAGTGGCCTCATCTTCCGGCAGTGTCCAGTCTGTGAACGCAGATGGTGTGGGTGCACTCGCCAAGATGCTCGGCGACGGGTCCTGGAGGCTCGGAGACCTTCAGTCAGACGGCACCGCTGGCCGGTTCAAGATGCTCAAGACCAGTTACGCAGCCCTCCCAGCCGGGGGGACCTACACCGGAGACCTGACCCTGGTTCGGATCGGCCAGTGGGTGTTCGCGAAGGGTTACGTGGACCGAGCCTCCGGGTTCAACGCCTCCTCGCACGACACGGGCCATCGGATTCCGGTTGGGTTCCGTCCTACGGGCACAGAGACTGACGCAGCCAAGCCTGCCTGGAACACCACGTTCCAGTACCGCTATCGCTTCTTCGCTGGAGCCACTCCGACTGCTGCTGGGATCGTCGAGATTCAGCAGACGGGAGCGATTGGGACGTTCCAGGTCATCGACACGAAGTGGGCCACCGCAGATGCATAAGAGGGAAATATGACTATGCCTACACTAGAGGGGTCATCTAAGCCGTCCATGTTTCTTCGGGTGGTGAGGTCGCTCGCCTACGTGCTCATCGCCGTCGCTGGGTTCTTGCTTCTGCTCAGTCCGGTGTTCGCTACAGGGAACGACATCATCTCCATCGTTATGACCTGGTTTTTGCTGGTCGGGGGTGCGTTCTCAGCGATTGGCTCAGCGGCGGGTCGTTGGGCTGGGGAGTTCACCGGACTACCTCTGCTGTGCATCGCCTTCGCCGTCTTTGGACTTCTTACCTTCCGGGAAGGTTATCCGCAAACTCCCTACATTGCCTGGGCAAACCTCTCTCTGCTGGTCGGGCTCTCCTTGATGTTCGTGGCTCGATGGAGGTACGTTTTCTCAGTATTCCGGGTGGCTGATCGATTCTCTGGAGAGGGTAACGACGATGAGTGATGAGACCTTTAGAACCCTGATCATCGCTCTCCTGGGGACCGGTGGCGCTACCTTCGTCTGGACGGTGGCTAAGTCCATCATCGCCTTCAAGAACAGCGCAGAGGGCCGAGAGGACAAGGCGGTTGGTCGACTCGAGAAGTTCGAGTCAGAGTGCCGCCAGCAACTGGCCCACGAACGTAAGTGGGTGTCGTTCTGGTCACGCCGTGCTGCGGTATTGGAACGAGTCATCCTGGTCAAGCTGGGGCCAGAACACCTACCTACTCCTGACCCTGAACCGGCACCTCTGGATATGGAGAAGAACAAGTGAAGATTCCTAAGTTCCAGTCGACCGCCCGACCGGGGCGGGGCCTCGTAATCGCGTTGGTGGTATGCGGCGTTTGTTTCACCGCGGCCATGGCTCTTCTGTTCTGGCAGGGGTCACAGCGACAGGACGCCATAGACAAGCTGGCCGGGGCCAACTCATCCAACGAGGCGGCCGTAGATGCGCTCTGCGAGGAGCAACCAAAGGACCCAGTCTGCAAGCAGGCTGAAAAGATCCCCTCCACCGATGAGATCGTGGATGAGACAGAGATTCAGGACCCCGAGATTCAGGACATAGAGATCCAGGAACCTGAGATTCAGGACCCCGAGAACCAGCAGTCGGAGAGACAGGACCCCGAGGGCCAGGACCCTGAGACTCAGGAGAGTGAGGTCCAAGACGTGGATCCCGACGACCCTGACGCCGATGATCCTGAAGTACAGGACCCAGAGGTGCAGGACCCGGAGATCGACGACCCCGACCCGAACAGCGCGTTGAACTTCGAGGTCTCCGACAACTGCACCCCGCCTCAAGGTGAGGTGGTAGTCGACGTTGGGCTCCAGGTCTCTCGCAGTCCGGGAGTGGTCACATACACCGTCACCTGCCAGACCGCCCCCAGCCCCAATCCGGCTGCTGGGCCATAAGCAAAGACAGAAGGGAAAAAAACAATGTCAAATGCTCTGGAGGTGATCGGGCGCGGTGTGGACTCGTCAGGTCGCCCCGTGAGAGGTACCCGGCAATGTTTCCAGTTCTACGACCGAGTGAACAAGGGGGCCGCCAACGGGTTGCTGGTGATCGTACAGGGCAGCTTCTCCTTCGCGGAGGCAAGCGCCGGCACCCACTCGAAGGCCATGTGCACGGACTATCGCACCTGGAACCTCACCGAGGCCATTCGCAACTCGGTGGTCCGCCGGGGGCGGGATCTCATGGGCACAATGTGGTATCGAAGCCCCGCGGACGGATTTGATCCACACATACACAACAACCTGATCGGAGATGAACCCGCAGCTGCTTTGGCCCTGTCCCAGGTCCAGCAGTACCGCCAGGGGCTCAACGGCCTCGCCAACCGCCAGCGGGACCGCAACGCCTACCGACCCCACCGCATTCGGGACTACATCTATCTGGAGGATGACATGTTCGAAGCTGAGGACCGACAGCGCCTGATCCGAGTCGAGAAGGCGCTCGAGGCCGAGAAGACCCGGGACCAGAGGGAGGCCGAGCGCGACAAGGAGCGCTTCCGTCGCATCATTACCCGGCAGGGCAGGATCGTCGACGACCTCACGGTGCTGATCAACCGCACCAGTGACGACGCCACCAAGACTCAACTCAAGGCGATGCAGGAGAAGATCCTCCTGGATCTGAAGGAAGACCCGGACGTCACCCAGGAGGACAACCCCTCCGACGACGGCCTGGCCGAGAGGAACATGGGCTGAGGCCCAGGAAGGAGAGACAATGGAGAGGCTGAAGACTCTCACCCGTGAGCCGGCACTGATCATCGACTTCGTCGAGACTCTGCTGGTCATGTTGGTGGCCTTCGGACTAGGACTCCGAGGAGACCAGCAGTCATACATCGTGGCAGCGGTGGTGGCCCTGCTCGGTCTGCTCAAGGCCATGACCACCCGGCCCTTCGCCGTCGCCGCCGTCACAGACCTCGGAAGAGCGGTGCTGGTGCTGATGGCCAGCTTCGGTGTGGGATTGACTCCCGACCAGATCGCCATCGCGGTCGTGTTCATGGGCTCCATCACGACCTTGGTGGTGACGCTACGAGTCACGCCGGCGAACGACCCATTACCCGTGACGCCCGCCTCGGGAGTGGTGCCTGCCGCCTGAGGTGCCAGATGCCCTGCCCCCAGTTTGAGTGGGGGTGGGGTATCCTGGCGTTCGCCCCCCGATGATCGCGCCCGATGCGATCAGAGAAGCTTATGAGAGAATCAGGGAAGCTCTCCTGATCGAGCAGGATGGGTGATCGCGCATCATCATGCCATCACGACACCTGATCGCTTTAGGAGACGCTTTAGGAAGTTAGATGCTCTCAGCTTGTTGGCCGGGTAGTTCCAGTACTGACTTGCCCCGCTGGGGTGGGGAAAGCACCACACTTCCACCCCCTCAACACGACGACCCTTGAAGAACTCAGTCCGCTGGCCGGTAAGAGCGATGAACACTTGATGTCCGCACGCGACGACGATAACGTGCTCATCCATCTCAGCAATGTCCACCATGAGGTGCCTGCCCAACTCACGAGCCTTCTCAGCGTCGAACTCGTCTCCGGGGGCATTCCTGGTACGCCGCCTGGCGGGAAGCGGCCTGCGAACCGCAGGGACTTTGAAGATGTTGGCCAGGTAGCACTGTGATTGAAGTTCCTCATAGTCCCTGAGGCCCAACAGAGCAGCAAGGCGGCGACCGCTCGGCCCGCTGAAGGCGCGCCCATCACCTACGCGACTGGGGGCCTGGCCCACGAAGATTAGCTTGGTCACGGTTTTTCCTCACGATCACGTCTTTGCCCACGAACTTGCAGTCGTCCACGTGCAATCTGGGCTGGTTGCAGTAGAAGGAAATGGTCTGGATGCCGGGAAAGCCCCGCATCACGATGTTCACCTGTCCGACGGGAGTACCACACTCCCTTTCGGGGTTCCGACGAAGCACGTCGCCGGTCGGTTTGGGGATGTCGTTCATGGAAGGTCTCCTCCATCTACGAGAAAACCCCCCGCACCGAAGGTATGAGCAACGATGCGGGGGGCCGTCTCAGGGCCGGCGCCGGGAAAGGGTCACTCGTCGTCGTCGAGCTCGAGCTCGTCGTCGTCGTCCTCGGCCTCCACGGGGGCGGCCTTCTTGCCCTTCTTGCCCTTCTTGCCGGTCTTCTCGCCCTTGGCCTTCTTCTCGGCCTTGCGGGCCTTCAGCTCCTCGAGCTTGGCCTTCTTGTCGGCCTCGAGCTCGCCGGCGTTGAACGCCTTGATGATGGCCTTGACCTCCGGGTCCTTCAGCCCGCTCCAGTTGTAGCGGGTGCGGTTGCCCGGCTTGATCTCGCGGGTGACTCGGCCGGAGCCGTCGCGGGCCATCTTGCGGATGAGGGTCCGCAGCTCGCGGGGCGTGACCTTCTTGCCCGAGGTCTTGGAGAGGTGGGCCGCGAGGTCCGAGGCCCCGAAGGTGACCTCCTCCTGACCGCCCTTCTTCTTGCTCGAGGTCTCCTCGACCTCCTCGTCGTCGACCTCGTCCAGCTCGAGGTCCTCGTCGTCGACTTCGGGCTCGGGGGCAGCCTTCTGCGACTTGCCCTTGCCCTTGGTCTTGGTGCCTGCCATGTCATGCTCCTCGTGTTGATGTGTGCCCCCGGTTGAGGGCGGCGATTGCGAGGTCAACGATATACCTCCCCTGAGCAAAAGTCAAGGTGGGCTGGCAAATGGGCTTCCGGCTGACCGCATGCCGGTGGGTCGTTGACTCCAGCATGCGCGAGCGATATGATGGGGCATAGCATCGATCATCGACCGAGGGAGCAGCGAATGGGACGATATGTGGTAATCGACTTCGACAAGAAGGAGGAGGCTGACGAGTTCATCCATCGGCACTTGAATGAGTTCCATGGCATCGGACAACGAGTGGTCGGCATCTTCGTCAAGCCGGGTCGGACGTGCAACTGCTGGGACAAGGACCGCATCAACTACGGCGACAAGCTGAAGGACGTCGGTATCTCGAGGGGTGCCAAGTTCGGCTGGTGGGTCTGCGAGCGGTGTGGAAAGCCGCGCAAGGCGGGCCATCAACTGGTAAACCAGATCAGCGCGTCAGACACCCATGAGGGCCCCTCCTTCGACGACTACGAGATGACGGTGACTGGCCTGTCGATCACGGGGATCTTCCGTAAGAACATCAAGCGGCCCAAGAAGATGAAGAACAAGGAGATGAGGAAGTAGATGGCAGGACGCTATGTATTGATCGAGTTTGACGACCGAGAGGCGGCGGAAACATTCACCCAAATGGATGCTTTGTCGTCCCAGTTGGGGTACCGGCGATTGGGCCTGTACGTCTCGCCAAGGAAGTTCTGCGAGTGCCCCGAGAAGCGACGACAGAACGCCAAGAACTGGGTGAGAGGCAAACGCACCGGGCTTCAACTCTGTGTCGTCTGTCGCAAGCCGAGCATCTTTCACCAACGGGGGTTGATGGAGCGCATCCAACACGCTCTGGGGTTCAACCTCATAGAGATTGAGGACACCGACTGATGAGAGACCCAGAGCGACCCTACAACAGCAGTCCTGAGGTGTTGTTTACTTCACAGGGCTGTGTCGTGATCCGAACCGATGAGGGAAAGATCGAGATCCATGACCGACGTATCTACTTCGACCCCCGCGGCAAGGACAGCTACATTGACTCAGCTGAGTCTCGGGATGAGGCCTGGAAGAAGATCGACAACTTGAGGCAGTTCTAGTGAAAGACGCATACATCGTCCTCGTCTGTGGTGATCGGAAGTATGTCGACCGAGACAAGGTCTATGACGTCCTGGACGCGTACCATTCGCGGATTGGGCCGACTATGTTACTTCTCAATGGTGGGGCCGCTGGCGCTGACACTCTCGCCCGCGAGTGGGCGGTTGATCGCAAGGTCGATCACATGACCTTGTACGCTAAGTGGCAAGTATTCGGGAAGTCGGCGGGACCGATCCGCAATCGACGCATGGCAAAGCGCAAGCCTCGTCTCGTTCTCGCATTCCATCCCAACCTTGACGAGAGCAGGGGTACGGCCGATATGATCAAACTGGCCCTCGCCCGAGAAGTGAAAGTGAAGAAGTTCACGTGAAAGACACCTACACGTTCAAGACGAAGCCCTACGCCCACCAGGTCAAGGCTCTGAAGAAGCTCTTGAAGAACAAGTGGGGCGGAGCCTTGTTGATGGAGCCGAGGACCGGCAAGACCAAGGTACTCATCGACTACGCCTCCATCATGCATCTTCGGGGATACGTGAACCGGGTGCTCGTGTTCTGCCCCGCGGGTGTCATGGGGGTGTGGGAGGAGGAGTTGCCTGTCCACTGTCCGGTGAAGTACCGAGTAACCATCTGGGACAAGGACGCTCGCAAGGAGGTACCTCTTCCCAGATTCGGTCAAGACATCCTCGACTTCGTGATCGTCAACTACGATGCTGCCTCAGTAGCTGGCTCTTGGCGGCGTAGTAGGAGGAAGGGACACCAGGGTGAGATCGCCTGGTTCGTCGCCGACGGCAAGAGAAACGTAGAGGTCTTCAGAGATCCAGAGACCGGTCTGCTGCCGGAAGGTGCCTTCAAGCTGAGGTCCCGACGTGGGGGTCGATTCGAGTTCCAGAAGCAGATCAAGGCCTGGCAACCTCAGCTCGTAGTTCTTGACGAGAGCCATCGAATCAAGTCGGCATCCGCCAAGAAGTCCACCTTCATGCATCGACTGGCCCCGAGCGTTCCACACCGAGTGATCATGACGGGTACGGTAGTCACCAAGGCGAAGCGAATCTTCGACATCTACTCCCAGTGGAGGTTCCTCAACCGCCACAGATTCGTTGACGACGTCGGTGAGCCAATGACGCTGGCGGAGTTCAAGGACGAGTTTACCGTGATCACCAAGCGATACGGTTACCCGAAGTGGTTGAGGAACAAGAACGAGGATCGACTACATAAGCTTATGCACAAGGATGCTTACAGCGTCCTCCGTGAAGATTGCTTCGACATGCCGCCCCTGACCCAACAGGTCATCCCCGTGCACCTTGACGAGTCGGCCGAGGTCTATGAACAGATGGCTGAGGACATGGTTGCTCGGATTGAGTCGGGGGAGATCGTGGAGGCCAGCATCGCGCTGGTGCTCAGTCTTCGTCTTAGGCAACTCAGCAACGGCCTGGCCAAGACGTCACCCACCAAGGAACATCCCAAGGGTCGACTTCACATCATCGGTTCGGAGAAACTTAGCACTCTCGAGGACCGACTGGAGGACCTCATGGAGGCCGGTGAGCACGTGATCGTGGGAGCCTCGTTCAGGCCAGACATCCAACGCATCGAGAAGCTGTGCCAACGACGCAAGTGGAAGAACTTCGTGGTCATGGGTGGCGTGAAGCGTAGAGACAGGGACCGCATGAGAGTCGAGTTCGAGAACCACCCTGAGGGTGCAGTGTTCATCGGCAACCCTGCCGCCGCCTCTGAGGGCATCGACCTGAGGTCAGCTGCGATTCTTATCTGGTATTCGTTGCCCACCAGCTGGGTCCACTACACGCAGTTCATGGATCGTAACGCTCTACACAAGGGCCCCCGATTCGTCGAGTATCTGCTAGCCAGCGGTGCGGACAGAGTCATCTACGAGACACTCATGGAGGACGGCGACATCGGCAAGAGAATGATCACCAGTCCGAAGAGGCTC
>Ga0307412_10000663_pt1 | contig 19973 bp, 17 predicted proteins | sample DK1Cmetagenome_3_FD_203823 | JGI IMG/M metagenome (GOLD analysis project Ga0307412, IMG submission 203823) | Maize rhizosphere microbial communities from greenhouse at UC Davis, California, United States - DK15-C-1 | ecosystem: Host-associated > Plants > Roots > Rhizosphere > Soil | place: USA...
GAACCCCTTGCATTTTGTCCGCTACGCCTTGGCCGGCGTAGGGATGGCGCTTAGCGCAGCGGCAGCATCCGCCCCGATTTTTGTCCTGAACTCCCTGGACGCCAACGTCAGCATCGTCGACCCGGTTTCCTACAAGGAACTGCGGCGCGTGCCCACCGGCAAGGAACCGCACCACCTGTATCTGACCCCGGACGAAAAGTCGCTGATGGTGGCCAACGCCACGGGCGATTCCATCACGCTGATGGACCCCAAGACCGGTGAAGTACAGCGCACCCTGACCGGTATCGTCGACCCCTACCAGCTGCAATTCTCGCCGGACATGAAATGGTTCGTCACGGCGGCCAACCGCCTGGACCATATCGACATCTACGCCTGGAAGCCGCTGGAAAAGGGGTTTGACCTGACCTTGGTCAAGCGTATTCCCGCGGGCAAGACGCCCAGCCACATCATGATCGACAAGAAAAGCACGACGGCGTACGTGACGTTGCAGGACAGCGATCAACTGATCGCCATCGACCTGGCCACGCAAACGCCCAAGTGGACGGTGTCCGTGGGCAAGACGCCCGCCGACGTGTTCCTGACGCCCGACCAGAAGACGTTGCTGGTGGCGCTGACCGGCGACTCCTTCGTCGAAGCCTACGACGTCAGCAACGGCCCGGCCAAACTGGTCAAGCGCATCCCGACGGCTGCCGGCGCGCACGCCTTCCGCGCGCAGGGCGACAAGCGCCATCTGTTCGTCAGCAACCGCACCGCCAACTCCATCAGCCGCATCGACATGCAGACGCTGGCCGTCACCGACACCTTCCCGGTGCCGGGCGGCCCCGATTGCATGGACGTCCTGGCCGACGGCAAGACGCTGCTGGTCACGTCGCGCTGGGCGCGCAAGCTGACCGTGGTGGACCTGGAACAGAAGAAGGTCGTCAATCAGGTCACGGTGGGCAAGTCGCCGCACGGCGTCTGGACGCTGAACCATGCGCCAACCCGATAGGAGTAAGGGCCCCGCCCCTGCAGTGAAAAGCCTTCTTGCCGCCGTCCTGGCGTTTGCCGTCCCGATGGCGAATGCGGCCGCGCCGACGACGTGCGACAAGCCGGTGTACCTGACGTTCGACACCGGCCACATGGGCGTGGCGCCGCTGATCGCCGACGTGCTCAACCGCCATCACGTCAAGGTCACCTTCTTCCTGGCCAATGAACGCACGAAGACCGACGGCGCCAGCCTGGACGACGTCTGGGCGCCGTGGTGGAAGGCGCGCGCGGCGGAAGGCCATGCCTTTGGCTCGCACACCTACGACCATGTCTACTGGCGGGGCGACCTGCCGGGCGGCAAGTTCCGCGTGAAGCCCAGCGCCGGCCCGGACACGGGCAAGACCGCCGAATGGACGGCCGAGCAGTACTGCGCCGAGATCAAGCGGTCCGCCACCCGATTCCACCAGATGACGGGCCAGAACATGCTGCCGCTGTACCGCGCGCCGGGCGGCAAGACCTCGCCTGCGCTGCTGAAGGCGGCCAAAGCCTGCGGCTTCGAGCACGTGGGCTGGGCCCCCGCCGGTTTCCTGGGCGATGAACTGCCCAGCGACAAATTCCCCAATGCCCGCCTGCTGGACCAGGCGCTGCGCACCATCAAGCCCGGCGACATCCTGCTGGCGCACCTGGGCATCTGGTCGCGCCAGGATCCCTGGGCCCCCGCCGTGCTCGAGCCCCTGATTGTGGGCCTGCAGCAGAAGGGCTATTGTTTCGCTACCTTGAATACGCATCCCGCCTACCGCGATTGGATCGCTACGCATCATTGATCATGGACACCCTCAGTCAATTGTTCGGGGAATGCCAGCAATGGCTTTTCGAGACCCTGATCCAGCCCGCGCTGTTTCACCTGGGGATGAGCAACTTCATCGAAGACGGCTACGACGCCACCATGTGGTTGCTGGTGGGCCTGGTGCAGGTCGCCGTGCTGGTGCTGGTGTTCGGGCCCTTGCAGCGCCTGCGGCCGGTCGAAGCGGTCACCGACCGCCGCCAGATCGGCATTGACGTGCTGTACACGCTGATCCACCGCCTGGGCGTGTTCCGCCTGGCGCTGTTCTTCACGATCGACCCGTTCTGGGACAGCATCTTCGGGCAACTGCACATCTGGGGGTTCGCGCCGTTCCAGCTGGACCAGTATTGGCCGGGCGTGACGGACAAGGCCTGGGTCAGCCTGATCATCTACCTGCTGCTGTTCGACGCGGTCGACTACGTCTACCACCGGGCCCAGCACCGTTTCAGCTGGCTCTGGGCGCTGCACGCGGTGCATCACAGCCAGCGCCAGATGACCATCTGGAGCGACGACCGCAATCACCTGCTGGACGACATGCTGCGCGACGTGCTGGTCGTGTTCGTGTCGCAGCTGGTGGGCGTGCCGCCCGCGCAGTTCGTGGTCGTGGTGGCGATCACCCAACTGGCGCAGAGTTTTTCGCACGCCAACCTGCGCATGCATTTCGGGGCGCTGGGTGAACGCCTGCTGGTCAGCCCGCGCTTTCACCGCCATCATCATTCCATCGCCTACGACGCATCGTCGCCGGGGCCGGTCGGCGGCTACAACTTCGCCGCGCTGTTCCCGATCTGGGACGTGCTGTTCCGCACCGCCCGCTTCGGCGTGGGCTACGGCCCCACGGGCATCCACGACCAGCAGGCGGAACTGGGCGGCCGCGACTACGGCCGCAGCTTCTGGTCGCAGCAATGGCTGGGGTTGAAACGCATGGTGGGCCGCGACCGCGAACCCGCCTCCGCGCCGCCCAGCCCGCCGGGCGCCGCGGAACGCGCCTGACGGCGTCAGCCCCGCCCTGGCGCCTGCAAGAAAAAACCGAGCCTTCGAGGCTCGGTTTTTTTTGGCTCGGCGCGCTCAGGCGGCCGGCGTGTCGTGCGTGGTTTCGCGCTTGATCTCGTCGTGGCGGCGTTCCATTTCCTGCCGCAGTTCGCGGCGCAGGCGCGCGGCCTCGAAGCGCTGCTTTTCTTCCAGGTTGCGCGGTGCAAGCGGCGGTACGGCAGTCGGGGCGCCCTGGTCGTCCACGGCCACCATCGTGAAATAGCAGCTGTTGGTATGGCGCACGAGTTTCTTGCGGATGTCCTCGGTGACGACCTTGATGCCGATCTCCATCGAGGTGCGGCCGGTGTAGTTCACCGCCGCCAGGAAGGTCACCAGCTCACCCACGTGAATGGGTTCGCGGAACACCACCTGGTCCACGGACAGGGTCACGACATATTGGCCGGCGTACCGGCTGGCACAGGCATAAGCCACCTGATCCAGGTACTTGAGGATGGTTCCGCCGTGCACGTTTCCTGAAAAATTCGCCATATCCGGCGTCATCAGGATGGTCATCGACAATTGGTGGCTAAAGGCGTCGTCCATGGCGGGCGCTCATCATTCATGAATAAAACGCCTATGGTAGCGGCAGGCGCCTGTCATGGTGCCGTCATTCCGGCGCCGTCTAGGGTTTCTTCGCGGCGGGGGCCGGTGCCGGGGTAGCGGCCTTGGCCGGGGCGGCGGGCATCGCCTCGGCCACCGGTTCCGCCGCAGGAGCGCCTGCCGCAGGGACGCCTGCCGCAGGGACGCCTGCCGCCGACGTCGCCTCTGCCAGCGGTGGCGGCGCATCGCGTACCAGTGGGGGCGGCATCCACAACCCGTCCAGCAGCGCGGGGCCGGGCTCATAGACGCGCAGCAGCAGCGTTACCGGCCCTGCGGCCGGGATGGGCAGCCAATTGGCCTGATCTTCAGGCGGGGGCGGCGCGTGGCTTACGTGCAAATCCAGCGAACCATCGGCGTTGTAGCGCAAGGGCGCGCGGTCACCCAGCGCGTAGCGGTTCAGCATGTTGGCCACCGGCATGCCTTGGCCGTCATAGGCGGCCAGCGACCACAGCGCGCCTGCGGGCGGCAACTGGCCGCTTTCAAAGCGCAGCACGTAGCGGTGCGCGCCATCGATCGGCGCGCCCTGGCCGTCGGCGGCCAGCAGCAGCACCGTCAGATCCTCGGGCAGGCCCGAACCGGGTTGCGCCTGGGCGGCCAGCGCGCGGCGCAGATAGGCGCTGCCGTACACGCCGATGCTGGCCGTTTCCTGCTGCCAGCCGTTCAGGGCGCGCAGCGTGCCGCCGGCTGCGGCTTCCATGCGCTCGCGGCCCGCCCGCAGGCCCCGGCGCATGCCCTGCTTGGCGGGATGTTCCAGGCGGTCGAAATCGAAAGTCCTGCCGGGTATCAGGCCGACCCGGCGCAGTGGGGCCAGCACGGGCTGGTCGTTGGCGTGCGGCGGATGCTTGCGCAGCAGCTCGGCCGCATAGGTGAAGAAGGCGTCGGTGGGCATGGATTCGACTTGCTCGCGCACCGGCACTTTCAGGTCCAGGTTCGGGTCGGACTTCACGCGTTGCGACTGGGCGGGCAGGTTCCACTGAGACAGCGGCGTCAGTGTGAATCCGTCCTGCAAGGTGTTGGCGGCGGGGGAGTCCGCCGGTCCGTCGGCCTGGATCAGGGCCTTCGCCCAGACGTGGGCCGTGGGCGCATCGATGCGTGCCATGCCCGACGGCAGCGTGCCGGTCCAGCCCGGCGGCACGATCACGGTATTGCCCTTGGCCGTGCCCGTCGTGCGCTTGCCCAGCGTGGCGAACACGTCCGTCCACATATCCAGCAGGGTCAACGCGTACAGCCGCCCTTGCGTGTCCGGCACCGACAGCACCACGGGGCCGGCCGTCAGGTCCACCCAGCCGGTGCTGCGCAGCATGTCGGGGTTGGCCCAAGGCGTGGCCGCGCCCGGCCGGGGCAGGGTGCGGACATGCAGGAAGGCATTGGACGGCGCGCCTTGCGCGCCCTGCGACGGATGCGTGAACTGGCGCCGGGTCAGGTCCATCGTGACCAGCGGATAGAAATACAGATAGCCGTCCATGGCCGCTTGATGGGCGGCTTCGGTGGCGGCCGCGGCCGGCGACAAGGCAGCCCGGGCGGGGGCGGCAGCAGCAGGGGCGGCTGTCCCGGCCAACGCGGCAAGGGACAGGGCCAAGGGGGCAAAGCGGCGCATCGGCGCTCCAGCGAATCAGGCGGTATAGATGGGGAAAAGCGATGGAAAGCGATGAAAAGGCGATGGAAAAGCGGCCGATCCAGCTACGGCCGCCGGCAATGGTAGCAGCCACCACACCATCCAAAATCTGCGAACAACTCCCATTTCGCCGCCAAATCCCAGCTGAAAGCGGGGACTACCCATGGCACGGTGATGCGGCTTCGGAATATACTTGTTGAAATATCCTTGGAAGTCGTAGGGCTTTTTCCTTCGGACGAGCCTCCGGCTTTCGTCATTCACCAGGAGAGGAGTGCTTCATGGTCAACATGAATCGCCGCCAGTTCTTCAAGGTGACAGGTGCAACCCTGGCAGGCTCCAGCCTGGCATTGCTCGGGGTTGCTCCCGGCACAGCCATGGCTGAGGTGCGCCAGTACAAACTTGCGCGCATGACCGAAACGCGCAACACCTGTCCCTACTGTTCGGTCGCCTGCGGTTTGCTGATGTACGGTCTGGGCGATGGGTCCAAGAACGCGCGCGCCAGCATCATGCACATCGAAGGCGACCCCGATCACCCCGTCAACCGCGGCACACTCTGTCCGAAGGGCGCCGCCCTGATCGACTTCATCCACAGCCCCAATCGCCTGAAGTACCCGGAATACCGGGCGCCCGGGTCGGATAAATGGGTGCGGATGTCGTGGGACGACGCGCTGACCCGCATCACCAAGCTCATGAAAGCCGACCGCGACGCGAACTTCGTCGAGAAGACCGCGGACGGCAAAACGGTAAACCGGTGGTTGACCACCGGCATGCTGGCCGCCTCGGCAAGCAGCAACGAGGTCGGCTACATCACGCACAAAACCGTGCGTAGCATGGGATTACTGGCGTTCGACAATCAAGCCCGTGTCTGACATGGCCCGACGGTGGCAGGTCTTGCCCCGACGTTTGGCCGTGGAGCGATGACGAACCATTGGGTCGACATCAAGAACGCGGACGTAGTGCTCATCATGGGCGGCAATGCCGCCGAGGCCCACCCGTGCGGGTTCAAGTGGGTCACGGAAGCGAAAGCCCATAACAAGGCGAAGCTGATCGTCGTGGATCCGCGCTTCACGCGTTCGGCATCCGTGGCGGACTTCTACGCGCCCATACGCACCGGCACCGACATCATCTTCCTGGGTGGCGTCATCAAGTACCTGTTGGATCACGACAAGATCCAGCATGAGTACGTGCGCAATTACACCGACTTTTCTTTCATCGTTCGTGAGGACTTCACGTTCGAGGAAGGCTTGTATTCCGGCTACAACGCCGACAAGCGTTCCTACGACAAGGCCAGCTGGGACTACGAGCGCGGCGAAGACGGCTTCGTCAAGACGGATCCGACGCTTGCGCATCCGCGCACCGTCTACCAACTGATGAAGAAGCACTATTCCCGCTATACCGAAGACATGGTCGAGCGCGTGTGCGGCACGCCCAAGGACAAGTTCCTGAAGGTATGCGAAATGCTGGCGTCCACCGCCAGCCCCAACCGCGCCGGCACCATCTTGTACGCGCTGGGCTGGACGCAGCACTCCATCGGTTCGCAGATCATCCGTACCGGGGCGATGGTGCAGCTGCTGCTGGGCAATATCGGGATCGCCGGCGGCGGCATGAACGCGCTGCGCGGGCACTCGAACATCCAGGGCCTGACCGACCTGGGCCTGATGTCGAACCTGCTGCCGGGCTACATGACCCTGCCGAACGAGCCCGAACAGGACTACGGCAAGTACATCGAAGCGCGCACGCAGAAGCCGCTGCGCCCCAACCAGCTCAGCTACTGGCAGAACTACAACAAGTTCCACGTCAGCCTGATGAAGGCCTGGTGGGGGGCTGCGGCCACGGCGGAAAACAACTGGGCGTTCGACTACCTGCCCAAGCTGGACAAGCTCTATGACATGCTTCAAGTCTACGAGCTCATGGTCCAGGGCAAGATGAACGGCTACATTGCGCAGGGCTTCAACCCGCTTGCCGCCGCGCCCAACAAGGCCAAGCTGAACGACGGGTTCGCCAAGCTGAAGTTCCTGGTCATCATGGACCCGCTGGTCACCGAGACCTCTGAGTTCTGGCGCAACGCGGGCGAAGCCAACGATGTGGATCCCACCAAGATCCAGACCGAAGTCTTCCGTCTGCCCACCACCTGCTTTGCCGAAGAAGACGGCGCGCTGGTCAATTCCGGCCGCTGGCTGCAATGGCACTGGAAGGGCGCCGAGCCCCCGGGCGAAGCCAAGAGCGACATCGAGATCATGGCGCTGATCTTCACGCGCCTGCGCAAGATGTACCAGGATGAAGGCGGCAAGTATCCCGACCCCATCGTCAACCTGTCCTGGCCTTACTCCAATCCGCAGAACCCCACCGCGGAAGAGCTGGCCAAGGAATACTCGGGCCGCGCGCTCGTGGACCTGGTCGATCCGAAGGACCCCGCCAAGGTCACCCGCAAGGGCGGCGAGCAACTGGCCGGATTCGCCGAGCTGCGCGACGACGGCTCCACGGCCAGCGGCTGCTGGATCTTCGCCGGCGCGTGGGGGCCGGGCGGCAACCTGATGGCGCGCCGCGACAACAGCGACCCGACCGGCATCGGCCAGACCCTGAACTGGGCCTGGGCGTGGCCGGCCAACCGCCGCATTCTGTACAACCGTGCGTCGTGCGACGTGGCCGGCAAGCCGTTCGATCCCCGCCGCAAGCTGATCTCCTGGACCGGCAAGATCTGGGCGGGCGCCGACATCCCCGACTTCAAGGGCGACGAGAACCCCGACGGCGGCATGGGCCCGTTCATCATGAACCCGGAAGGCGTGGCGCGCTTCTTCGCACGGGCGGGCATGGCCGAAGGGCCGTTCCCCGAGCACTACGAACCTTTCGAGACGCCGCTGGGCTATAACCCGCTGTATCCGAAGGCCAAGGGCGTCACCAGCAATCCGGCCGCGCGCGTCTTCAAGGACGACCTGGCCGCGATGGGCACCGTGGACAAGTTCCCGTACGTGGCCACCACCTACCGCCTGACCGAGCACTTCCACTACTGGACCAAGAACGTCCGCATCAACGCGATCCTCCAGCCGGAGCAGTTCGTCGAGATCGGCGACGCGCTGGCCAAGGAACTCGGCATCGCCAACGGGACGCGGGTGAAGGTGTCGTCCAACCGCGGCTACATCAAGGCGGTGGCGCTGGTCACCAAGCGCTTGCGGGCGCTGACCATCGAGGGCAAGACCGTGCACCACGTGGGCATCCCCATCCACTGGGGCTTCGTGGGCCTGGCCAAACCCGGCTTCCTCACCAACACCCTGACGCCATTCGTGGGCGACGGCAATTCCCAGACACCGGAATTCAAGTCGTTCCTGGTCAAGGTCGAGAAGGCTTAGGAGAACCGACATGTCCATGCAATCCCTAGACATCAAGCGGCGCTCCGCCACGACCACGCCGCCGCCGGGCATCCGTGAACCCGTCACGGGTTCGGTCGCCAAGCTGATCGACGTCTCCAAGTGCATCGGGTGCAAGGCTTGCCAAAGCGCCTGTATGGAATGGAACGACCTGCGCGACGAGATCGGCACCAACGTGGGCGTCTACGACAACCCGGCCGACCTGACCGAGCATTCCTGGACCGTCATGCGCTTCTCGGAATACGAGAACCCCGCTGGCGACCTGGAATGGCTGATCCGCAAGGACGGCTGCATGCACTGCGAGGATCCCGGCTGCCTGAAGGCCTGTCCCTCGCCGGGCGCCATCATCCAGTACACCAACGGCATCGTGGATTTCCACGAGGAAAACTGTATCGGCTGTGGCTACTGCATCACCGGCTGCCCGTTCAACGTGCCACGCATCTCCAAGAAGGACCACAAGGCGTACAAGTGCACCCTGTGTTCCGACCGCGTGGCCGTCGGCCAGGAGCCGGCTTGCGTGAAGGCCTGTCCCACCGGGGCCATCGTGTTCGGCACCAAGGAAGACATGAAGCAGCACGCCGAGGAACGGATCGTGGACCTGAAGTCCCGCGGTTTCGATCAGGCTGGCCTGTATGACCCGCAGGGCGTGGGCGGCACCCATGTCATGTATGTGCTGCATCACGCCGATCAACCCGGGCTGTATCACGGGCTGCCCAAGGACCCGCATATCAGTCCCATGGTGTCGTTGTGGAAGGGGCTGGCCAAACCCTTGGGCGTGGCTGCGATGGCCCTGACCGCGCTGGCAGGTTTCTTCCACTACGCCCGCGTCGGACGCAACGAGGTCTCGGAAGAAGACGAACGCCGTGCCGAAGAGGAGGTGCGCCATGACTGAAGATCGCCATCACCGCCGGATCAAGCGCTATTCGCCAGGCGAGCGCACCAACCACTGGATCATCGCGTTCACGTTCATCCTGTTGGCGCTCTCTGGCCTGGCGCTGTTCCATCCATCGATGTATTGGTTGACCAACCTGTTCGGCGGCGGCCCCTGGACGCGCATCCTGCATCCTTTCATCGGGCTGGTGATGTTCGTCTGCTTCGTCGTGTTCGCTGGCCACATGTGGCGGCACAACATGATGACGAAAGCCGACCGCCAGTGGTTGAAGCAACTGAACGACGTCGTCGAAAACCGCGAAGAAAAGCTGCCCGAAGTCGGCAAGTACAACGCCGGCCAGAAGCTGCTGTTCTATGTGCTGGTGCTGTGCATGCTGGGGCTGTTCGCCAGCGGCATCGTGATCTGGCGCGAGTTCTTCGCGTTCTACTTCCCGATCTGGGTCGTGCGGGTCGCCTCGGTGGTGCACGCCGTGACGGCGCTGGTGCTGATCTGCTCGATCATCGTGCACATCTACGCGGCGATCTGGGTCAAGGGATCATTGACCGCGATGCTGCGCGGCTACGTCACCGCGGGCTGGGCGTGGAAACATCACCGGGCGTGGTTCCGCGAACAGGTAAAAAAATAAAAAGTGGGGTGCCCCCACGGTGCGCGCACTGCGTGCGCTTCCTGCCCCCCGAGGGGGCGCTCCCTCCTTGGGGCGGCCCGGCGGAGGGAGAGGCCCCCACGGTGCGCGCACTACGTGCGCTTCGTGCCCCCAAGGGGGTGGCCCCTCCACCTGGTTGTCAACGGCTGCTATCCTTCTTTGAAGGCCAGCAGCCGTGTTTGTTTTTCTGGAGACGCAATTGCAGCGAATTCTTCCGCGCGGTGAGATCGAAGCGCTAGACCACAACGTCATTCCCCGTGTCAGCCTGCCCGACCGCGGTTCCGTGTTCGCCACGCGCGCGGCACGCCTGCGCCAATTGGCGACGGACAGCCCGGTGGCCGACTATCTGCTGCTGATGGCGCAGTTGGTCGACGCCCAGCAGCGCGCCTTGAAGGACTGCGCGGCGCCCGAGGCGTCCGAAGACCGTGTCGCGTTGGCGCAAGCGCACGGCATGCCGCCTTTGCAGGCGGTGGGCTGGCCGCGCGATCCCCTGTGGCGCGGCATCCTGGCGCAGCTGGTGGATGACGTGTCGCGCGGCAAGGACGTGCCGGCCGAAGCCATCGAAGTCTGCGCCGCGTTGCGCCGGGCGGTCGATGAAGACCCGGAGGCGCTGGAAGATCTGGCCGAAGCCGTGTTGTCCGAGCAGGACCAGGGCGTGGATGGCGCCGCGGCCCCGTTCGTGATGGCCGCCTTGCAGGTCTATTGGACCGATCTGGCCAGCCGCTTCGACGACCAGCAGTTGCCGGTGGTCAGCCCGTTCGGCGTCTGTCCCGTGTGCGCCAGCCTGCCGGTGGCCAGCGTGGTGCGCGTGGGCGGGCAGTACGAAGGCTACCGCTACCTGTGCTGCAGCCTGTGCGCCACGCAATGGCACATGGTGCGCGTGAAGTGCACGCATTGCGAGGACGTGGAATCGGTGGCGTATCAGGCCATCGACGGCCGATCGCCCGCGGTCAAGGCCGAAACCTGCGACCACTGCCACACCTACCGCAAGATCTTCTACCAAGACAAGGACTTCCATGTAGAGCCGGTGGCCGACGATCTGGCCAGCCTCATGCTGGACGTGCTGGTGGGCGAGGCCGGCTATTCGCGCGCCAGCGGCAACCCCTTGTTGTGGCATGGCGCCGAGGAATAGCATGGCCGAGGACCCGCCAGAAGGCGGCGTGGCCGCCGTCTCCGACATTCCCCCGCTGGACCGGCTGCTGAACGCCGATGCCCTGCGCGCCGCCCTGGAAACGCATGGCCGCACCCAAGTGGTCGCGACCCTGAGGCGCGATCTGGATGCGCAGCGCCAGCGCGCGTTGGCAGGCCAATTGCCGCGTCGCGACCTGGAAGCGCCCGCCGTGGCCGGTCGCGTGTCGGCGGCGCTGGACCGTGCCGCCCGACCGCGCCTGCGCGCGGTCTACAACCTGACCGGCACCGTGCTGCACACCAATCTGGGCCGGGCGCTATTGCCCGATGAGGCCGTCGCGTCCGTGTTGCGCGCGCTGACCACGCCGGCCAATTTGGAGTTCGACCTGGAAACCGGGGGCCGCGGCGACCGCGATGACCTCATCGACGAACTCCTGTGCGAGCTGACGGGGGCCGAAGCCGCCACCGTCGTCAACAATAACGCCGCCGCCGTGCTGCTGATGCTGAACGCATTGGCCGACCGGCGCGAGGCCGTCGTATCGCGCGGCGAACTGGTCGAAATCGGCGGCGCGTTCCGCATCCCCGACATCATGAAACGCGCGGGCGCCAAGCTGGTGGAAGTGGGCACGACCAACCGCACCCACGCCGCCGACTACGAAAATGCCATCGGCCCGCGCACCGCGATGCTGATGAAGGTGCATTGCAGCAACTATGCCGTCACCGGCTTCACCAAGAGCGTCGGCGTGGCCGAGGTGGCGGCGCTGGCGCATGCGAAAGGCCTGCCCGCCACCGTCGACCTGGGCAGCGGCACCCTCGTGGACCTGACCCAGTTCGGCCTGCCCAAGGAAGATACGGTGCGCGAGACGATCGCCGCCGGCGCCGATCTCGTGACCTTCAGCGGCGACAAGCTGCTGGGCGGACCGCAAGCCGGCCTGCTCGTGGGCCGCGCCGACCTGATCCGCAAGATCAAGAAGAATCCGCTGAAGCGCGCCCTGCGTGTCAGCAAGCTGACGCTGGCTGCGCTGGAGCCCGTGCTGGGCTTGTACCGCGCGCCGGAATTCCTGGCCCAACGCCTGACCACGTTGCGCCTGCTGACCCGCCCGCAGCGCGAGATCCAGCCACAGGCCGAGCGGCTGCGCGGTGTGCTGGCGCATGCGGCGGGCGCCCACTACGCGGTCGAGGCCGTGCCCATGTTCAGCCAGATCGGCAGCGGGGCGCTTCCGGTTGATCAGTTGCCCAGTTGGGGGCTGGCGCTGCGCTACACGGGCAGCGGCCGTCCGGGGCGGCACCTGGACAAGCTCGAGGCGCAACTGCGCCGCCTGCCCACGCCGGTCATCGGCCGCATCGCCGACGACGCCTTGTGGCTCGACCTGCGCTGCCTGGAAGCGCGCGACGAAGCGGCCTTCGCCGCGCAGCTGGCGGAGCCGCTGGCATGATCATCGGCACCGCCGGGCATATCGATCACGGCAAGACCACGCTGGTGCGCGCACTGACCGGGGTCGATACCGACCGGCTCAAGGAAGAGAAAGCGCGCGGCATTTCCATCGAACTGGGCTACGCCTATACGCCGCTGGCCAACGGCGACGTGCTGGGCTTCATCGACGTGCCCGGCCACGAGAAGCTGGTGCATACGATGGCGGCCGGGGCCAGCGGCATCGATTTCGGTCTGTTGGTGGTGGCGGCGGACGATGGCGTCATGCCGCAGACGCGCGAGCATCTTGCCATTCTGTCGCTGCTGGGCGTGGCCCAAGGCGCGGTGGCGCTGACCAAGACCGACCGCGCCGACGCCGCGCAGCAGATGGCCGTGCGAGCCGAGATCGCGGAACTTGCCGCTGGCACCTTCCTGGCCGGCGCGCCGGTGTTCGCCGTGCAGGCGTCCCAAGCCGGCGATCCCGGTGCCGCGGAACTGAAATCCTATCTGCATGCGCAGGCCGAAGGGGTGCGCCAGCGCGACGCCGCCGGCCTGTTCCGGCTGGCCGTTGACCGCGTGTTCACCTTGGCGGGCCATGGCACGGTCGTGACCGGCACGGCGCACGCGGGGCAGGCCCGGGCGGGCGACGACACGGCGGATCTACGCCTGATGCCTGCGGGCACGCGGGTGCGCGTGCGCAGCATCCACGCGCAGAACCAGCCCAGCGAGACGGGCGTGGCCGGGCAGCGCTGCGCGCTGAACCTGGCGGGCATCGACAAGAGCGCCATCTCGCGCGGCGACTGGATCGCGGACGCACGCTGTTTTCTGCCCTCGCGCCATATCGATGTCGCGCTGACGCTGCTGCCTTCGGCCGATGCGCCCGTGCGCGCCTGGGCGCCGTTGCATGTCCATATCGGCGCCGCGCGCCATGTGGCGCATGCGGTGCCGCTTAGCGCGGAGACGCTGGCGCCGGGGCAGTCGGGATGGGTGCAACTGGTGTTCGACGAGCCGGTCTGCGCCATGCCGGGCGACCGCTACATCGTGCGCAATGCGCAAGCCACGCGCACCGTCGGCGGCGGCCGGGTGCTGGACCCGAATGCGCCAGACCGCAAGCGCCGCGCCGCATCGCGGTTGCAAGGCTTGCAGGCATTGACCGACATGCTGGATGGCGGCGGCTTGCCGCCCGTGCTGGCGCACGCGCCGCTGGGCCTGGACGAAGGCGCGTTGCAGCGCCTGACCGGCAAGCCCGTGCGGGCGATCGAAGCGCCGCACGGCGCGTTGTGGATCGAGACGCGCAATGCGCAGGCGCCGCGCACGCTGATCCTGGGCACGCACTGGGATGCCTTGCTCGAACGCGTCGAACACGCGCTGACGGCCTTTCATCACGGCGCGCCGGACGAGCCTGGTCCGGACAGCGCGCGCTTGCGCCGAATGGCGATGCCGGTAGGGTCGGACGCGCTGTGGACCGCGGTGCTGGATCATCTGCAACGCGACGGCCGTGTGGCGCGAAATGGTCCGTGGCTGCATCTGCCCACCCATACGTCCACGCTGGCGGACGCCGAATCGGCGCTGGCCCAGCGCCTGCTGCCGCTGTTGCAGCAAGGCGGGTTCGATCCTCCCTGGGTGCGTGACCTGGCCCGTGCGCAGGACGAGCCCGAAGAGCGCGTGCGCCAATTGCTGCGCAAGCTGTTGCGGCGTGGCGATGTGGCGCAGGTCGTGAAAGATCTGTTCTATCACCGTGACCAGGTGCGGGCGCTGGCGCGGCTGGCGGCGGACCTGGCGGCGCGGCCCGAGGGGCTGAACGCGGCGGTGTTCCGCGACGCGACGGGGCTGGGCCGCAAGCGCGCCATTCAGATCCTGGAGTTCTTTGACCGCGTGGGCTATACGCGGCGCGTGCGCGATACGCACCTGTTGCGCCCGGAAAGCGCGTACGCCGCGATGCAGGCGGACGCGGAGCCGGTATCATAGGCGGTCCGCTGGGGAAGGCATTCGTGCCCGGCGGCACGGCTGGGCTTCAAACCCAGTTGGGGGCGTCAGACGTTCCCAGGTAGGTTCGACTCCTGCTGCCTTCCGCCAATCGTGCCATCTGCGCAGTATTCGTGCCGCATGCGCAGCGTTCGTATCATCTGCGCAGCATGCGCGTCACCACGCCCGTCACGCGGTCCGACCGCCAGTCCAATTCCCCCAAATGCCAATACCTGATGGACCCGCCGCGGTCCACCAGGTAGTTTGCCGGCAGCCCGATCGCTTCCCACTTTTTCGATGCCGCGCTGTTGCGGTCGTGCAGCACCGTGCCGGCCACCGGCCATTTCGCCAGGAAGGTCGACACCTTGCCCAGCGCCTCGCCGACGTTCACCGCCACCAGGCGCAGGCCTTCTTCGCGGTGCCGCTTGGCCATGGCCGACATCAGCGGGATCTCGTCGCGGCAGGGGTCGCACCAGGTGGCCCAGAAACTCACGATCACGACGTTGCCACGCCAGGCCGAGAGCTTTTGTTCGCGGCCGCTCAGGTCGGGCAGGACGAGCGCGGGCGTGGGCGCGGTCCACGGCGCCCAGTCCAGGCCGGTGGCGGCCTTCAGCCCCGAATCGCTGGCGGTCCGGGCCCAGGCGGGCAGGGCGGCCAGCGACAAACCGGATTGCAGCAGACGGCGACGGCTGATCAAGGCGGCTTCCTCCGCGGGCAGGGTCAGATGGCGATGGGCCGGGCGCTGAGCTTATAGCTGAAACTGTCAGGGTCCAGGCTGTCCAGGCGCCCGGCGCGGGTTTCGCCGTTGGGGTACATCAGGAACGGCACGGGGTCGTGCGCAGAGCCGGGCAGCACCACATCGTGGCCATGGTTGTAGGCGACCCAGTTCATTTCCCATGCGCCGAACAGCATGACGCGGGCGGCCCGTACCTTGGCGTCGGTCAGCGGCAAGTCGCCCGGCGGTTCCTCCAGCATGACCTTGCGCACGTCGGCGGGGTCGACCGGAATCCAGCCGTACCCGGCCGCATGGAACTCAGCGCGGCAGTGCTGTGCCTTCGTGACGTCGAAGGCTTTGCCCAGGCTTTTGTAGCCCAGTTCGGAATTGGCCACGCGCACGCCATAGGCGTCGCGCGCGGGGATGCCGGCAGCGCGGGCCAGCGCCACGAACAGCGCGTTGATGTCGGCGCATTTGCCGTTCAGATCGTTCGCCGTCAGCATGTAGCGCACGTCGCCCACGCCGCAGCCGCGCGTGGAGGCGGTTCTACAGGTGTTTTCCACCACCCATTCGTAGATGGCGCGGGCGCGCGCCACGTCGCCCACGTGACCCCGCGTGATGTGGTCGGCGGTGGTTTTGACGATGCCGTCGGTGGGCAGCAGCGCGGTGGGTTTCAGGAATTCCCGCAGCGTGGCGGGGCGTTCCGGCGTGGTGTCCGCGGGCGGCGGCTGCGTGAGGTCCACGCGACGGTTGCGGGTCTGGAAACGGCTGGTCACGGTGACGTTGCGCGGCGTCTGGCCGTCCGGCCATTGCACGGCCAGCATCTGAACGTCGTACCCCGGCGTCCGCATCAACTGGGCGGCGCCGCCGCCGCTGACCTGCCAGGTGCTTTGCGCGCCGCGCTGGTAAGGGGTGTCGATGGCGTACGGCACCGGTATCCAGATGCGCGTGTGCGCGCCGGGCTCTTTCACGCTGATGTCGGTGGTCAGTTCAAAGCCGCGCCAGCCGGTGCTGACGGGGGCCTGCTGGGCGCGAAGCGCCTGCGGCAAGGCGGTTGTGGCGGCGCACAATGCGCCGGAGAGTCGGAGAAAGTGTCGGCGATCCATGAAGCCCTCACGCACGGTGAAGTTTGGCTATCGGTGCGCCCGTGGCCGGGCGGCCGTCCCTTGGGGTGTGCTCCTGCGCGTCCAGCCGAATCATCATAGAGCCAACTTCGGCGGCGGTGCTATCCTTTTTCCATTGACTCATGGAGATTGAAATGACCCAGGATGTTGCCACGGCGGCCGTGCCGCGTTTGACGTCGCTGTCCCACGGGGGCGGCTGTGGCTGCAAGATCGCTCCGGGCGTACTGTCCGAACTGCTCAAGCGCTTCGGGCCCGCCGCCAGTTATCCGAACCTGATGGTGGGCACCGAGACCGCCGACGACGCCGCGGTCTACCGGCTGAACGACGAACAGGCACTCATCGCCACCACCGATTTCTTCATGCCGATCGTGGACGACCCATTCGACTTCGGCCGCATCGCGGCGACGAACGCGCTGTCCGACGTGTATGCAATGGGCGGCACGCCGATCATGGCCCTGGCCATCGTCGGCATGCCCATCAACGTGCTGCCGCATGGCGTCATCGCAGACATCCTGCGTGGCGGCGAATCCGTGTGCGAGGAAGCGGGTATTCCGGTGGCGGGCGGCCATAGCATCGATTCCGTCGAACCCATCTACGGCCTTGCGGCGATGGGGCTCGTGCATCCCGGCCGTCTCAAGCGCAATGCCGATGCGCGGGCGGGGGATGTGCTGATCCTGGGCAAGGCGCTGGGCGTGGGCATCTTGTCGGCCGCGCTGAAAAAGAACCGCCTGGACGATGCCGGCTACCGCGTGATGATCGACACGACGACGCGCCTTAACCGCCCCGGCCCGGCGCTGGCCGCGCTGGACGGCGTGCATGCGATCACCGACGTGACGGGTTTTGGCCTGCTGGGCCATGCGCTGGAGATGGCGCGCGGCGCGAAGCTGACGGCGCGGCTGCGCCTGGATGCCCTGCCTTGGCTGCCGGGCGTGCAAGCGTTTGCGTCGGAAGGCGTGATCACCGGCGCGTCGGGCCGCAACTGGGCGTCCTATGGCGGATCCGTGCAGTTGGGCGACGCGGTGACCGACACGCAGCGCGCGCTGCTGACCGACCCGCAGACGTCCGGCGGCTTGCTGGTGGCATGCGCGCCGGAGGCGGCCGCCGCGGTGTTGGACCTGTTCCGCAGCCAGGGTTTCGAACAAGCCGCCGTGGTGGGCGAAATGACCGCCGGCGACGCGCAGGTGCGGGTGGAATAGGCAAGCGGAAAAAGGCGTCCAGCCGCGGCGTGCCCCGGGGGCCGGACTTAACCGGTCGCCGCCGCCGGCGACAGATCCCGCGCAGTCATGGCGGCCTGTTCCGTCAGCCACTGCGCCACCACGTCGGCGTCCGGCGTGCTGCGTCGCGTGTTGCGCACCAGCCAGTAGGCAAGGTCCGTCGCACGGGCCGCCTGCCCGCCCACCGCTTCCAGCCGGCCATCCGCCAGCATCGGCGCGATCAGCGCCAGCCGGCCCAGCGCGATGCCGTGGCCGGCCAGCGCGGCCAGCACGATCTGGTCGTACTGGTTGAAGCGCAGCATGCCCCTGCCACGTACCCGCCCCAGTCCACGGGCGTTCAACCATTCCGACCACTGTAGCCAGGGGCGTGTCGGATCATCGAATTCCAGCAATACGTGGCGTTGCAATTCGCTTGCGTTCAATTCGCGGGCATGGAGCGACGGGTGCGCGACCGGCACCACGGATTCCCCGAACAGCCAGGCCGCGCCGTCGGGCACCATGTCGCGCGGGCTGTAGCGGATGGCGATGTCCACGCTTTCACGGTCGATATCGATCAAGCGGTTGTCGGCCGCCACCCGTACGTCGATATGCGGATGCGCCGCCTGGAATGCTCCCAGCCGGGGCAACAGCCACAGCGAGGCCACGCCGATGGTGGTGGTCACCGTGATGGGGGTGCGCCGTTCGGGCGCGCGCAGTTGTTCGGTCAGGTCACCCAACTGGCTCAGCCACACATCCGCCATGCGGAACAATTGCGCGCCCTCGGATGTGAACGACACGCTACGGAATCCGCGTACCAGCAGCGGCACGCCCAAGTGCGCTTCCAACGCCCGGATCTGGCGGCTGACGGCCGATTGCGTCACATGCAGATCCTGCGCGGCAAGCGTGATGCTCATGCGGCGGCCCACGGCGACAAACCCGCGGACCAGGTCAAGCGGGGGAAGTTTGGCCAGGGGATATGGCATTCGTATAACTCATGCGTATCGGACGGAAATGTCGCTTGAGCAATAGTACGCCGGCGGGTTCAATGACAGACATGCGACAGGCATCCAGGACATCGATCCCGGGCCTTGCGCGATGGTTGTCGTTGCGGCCCCGAGAAAGCGCAGGTCGCGCGCCTTTCCTGGTCTTGCTGCCCCCGGAGCTCTTGTGATGACTGCGCCCTTGCCCGATTCGCCCCGCATGCAGATGTGGTTTGATTTTGCCAGCCCCTACAGCTATCTGGCGATTGAGCGCATTGAAGCCCTGTCGCGGGCGGCCGGCGTGCAGGTCGACCTGCGCCCCTTCCTGCTGGGCCCGATCTTCCAGGCGCAGGGGTGGAACGACACGCCGTTCCGGCTGTTTCCGGGCAAGGGCGCCTACATGATGCGCGACATCGCCCGCCTGGCCGACAAGTACGGCGTGGTCTACAACCGGCCCCGCCTTTTCCCGCGCATGAGCGTGCTGCCTGCCCGGATCGGGCTGCTGGGCCAGGACGAACCCTGGGGACGAGATTTCTGCCTGGCCGTGTTCCGCGCCAATTTCCGACACGACCTGGACATTCAGGCCGAAGACGTCGTGCATGACTTGTTGACCGGCCTGTCTTTGGACGCGGATGCCTTGATCACCCGCGCCAAATCCGAAGCCGCCAAGGAAGCGCTGCGGCGGCAGGTGGACCGCGCGCGCGACCTGGGCGTGTTCGGCGCGCCCACGTTCTTCGTGGGCGATGAAATGTTCTGGGGCAATGATCGCCTTGAAGACGCCCTGGAGTGGGCTCAACGATGAAAAACGCAAGCAATGCCTATCGCGGCGCACCCATGCCGGGCGGCCGTTCGTTCACGCAATTCCGCGCGGCCCGCATCCGCCGGGTGTCATTCCAATGGAAGCAGGCCGGGCAGGCGCAAGACCCGGCCGGCCATGCGTCGGAGAAGGGCGGCTCGTTCACCCCTTCGTGACCGGCGCGACCTGCGCCCATTCTTCGTCTGAATACAGGCGCGAGCGGAGCAGGAAGCGCTTGCCTTCCGCGCTGTCCAGCGAAAAGGCGCCGCCGCGTCCCGGCACGGCGTCGATGATTAGCTGCGTGTGTTCCCAATACGCGAACTGGTCTTCGCCCATGTAGAACGGGCAGCCCTCCAGGTCGCCCAGCAGCACGTCCGAGCCGCCCACCATGAACTCGCCCAGCGCGTAGCACATGGGGGAACTGCCGTCACAGCATCCGCCCGACTGGTGGAACATCAGCGGGCCATGCTTGGCCCGTAACGTATCGATCAATTGGCGCGCCTCGTCGGTTGCGACCACGCGCGGCGTGTGTTCTGCCATGGCGTCATTCCTGTCCGGAGCGCCGGGCGCGCCCGGCCCGAAGGCCGATGCGCCCGGCTGCCAGTTGGCGATCAGAAGAAACCCAGCTTCTTCGGCGAATAGCTCACCAGCAGGTTCTTCGTCTGCTGATAATGGTTGAGCATCATCTTGTGATTCTCGCGTCCGAT